>Ga0207646_10003200_pt1 | contig 18704 bp, 14 predicted proteins | sample KBSK5502metaG_FD_184343 | JGI IMG/M metagenome (GOLD analysis project Ga0207646, IMG submission 184343) | Corn, switchgrass and miscanthus rhizosphere microbial communities from Kellogg Biological Station, Michigan, USA - KBS K5-50-2 metaG... | ecosystem: Host-associated > Plants > Roots >...
GTTCGGATCGCTCGTCGCCGCCGAAGCAGCGCACCTCGACTGCGGCTCGGCCCGCGAGCGCGCGGCTCAGGTGGTCGACGACGACGCCCGCGCCGCCATAGACGTGGGGCGGGTACTCGCGCGTCAGCATCAGCACTCTCATGGGTGCGCTCCCATCACGCTTCGCCGGCATCAGAGGCCCTCCCGCCATGCCCGCAGCTGAGCCATTCGTCTTCCAAGGGTGCGTCCAGGTGTGCGAGCTGCTCGCTCACCAGGCGCACGACGCGCGCGAGCTGCTCGAGCAGGTCCGGCGCGCGCCCGCCGAGTCCATCTTCTGTCACACCTCGGTGCTGCTCGTGCACCGCCCGCCGCAGCCGGACGCCTATCCCAATGACTTCGCGATGTGGGCTGACACCGAGCTCCGCGACCGGCGGCTCACGGAGCGACTCGCCGCCATCGACCCGTTCCGGCTCGGCTCCATCGAGAGCGTCCGCGCCGAGCTCGTCTCCACCCTCGAGCACCATCTGCAGCAGCTCTCCGCCGCGCCAACCCGCGCGGGAGAGCCGTTCCAATTCCTACAGTATCACCTCGTGCCCGTCCCGACCGGCCACCAGGTGCGGACCCTCCGGGAGTTCCGGGACGCCCTCGCCGAAGTGGACGTGAGCGCCCTGTTCTTCCACATCGTCGAGGCCCGGTACCGGCTCGGGCACGGGCGCGGCGACTTCGCCGAATGGGTGGACACGGCCCTGGGCCGCCACGAGCTCGCCGAGCGCCTGAGCCACATCGACCCGTACGCGGGCACGCTCGAGCGGGTCCGCGAGCGGCATCTCATCGCGCTGAATCGCGCGCTCGAAGAAGAGGCCGAGCCGTGAACGGGCTCGGCGTCAAGCTGGACGACTACCGCGCGGTGGCTCCGCGCGGCTCCGTGGACTTCATGCTCCGGATCGCGGAGCGCCTGAAGGGTCGCCGCGTCGTCCAGGTCAGCGTGTCCCGCTACGGCGGCAGCGCGGAGATGCTGAACCGGCTCGTGCCGATCCTGAACAACCTCGGGATCGAGACGAGCTGGGAGATCATCATCGGCACCGCCGATTTCGACGCATCGTCAAAGCCGTGGAACAAGGGGCTGTCGGGCGTCGAGCAGGTGGTGACCGAGGCGATGCTGGCGCGCCTGCACGCCACCTGCGCCAGCAACGCGCGGCGACTGCCGCTCGACGCCGATCTCGTGATGGTTCACGACGCGGCCGCGCTCCTGCTCGTGGAGGGGCGCCCGCCGGCGGGGCGGTGGCTGTGGCGTTATCACGGAAACCTCTCAGCCCCGCAGCCCCAGCTGTGGAACGCGCTGCGCCCCTTCGCCGACAAGTACGACGCGGCGGTCTTCTCCATCGCGACATTCGCGGCGCCCCTGTCGATCCGGCGTTTCCTCATCCTGCCCTCGATCGACCCGCTCTCGGAGCGCAACCGCGAGATGTCGCGGGGCGAGCAGAGCCGGCAGCTGGAGCGTCTGGGCGTCCGCGTGGACAAGCCGATTTTGCTCCAGGTGGGCGCCTTCGAGCGGCTCCAGGATCCGCTCGGCGTCGTGAACGCTTACCGCCTCGTGAAGATGCACCACGACGTGCGGCTCGTGCTGGCCGGCCCGGCGCCGGGGCCGGCGAGCGTCTTCGCCGAGGTGCAGGAGGCGGCGAGCCAGGACGCCGACATCACGATCGTCGTGCTGCCGCCGGATCCGCAGAGCGAGCTCAATGCGCTCGAGCGCGCGGCGACGATCGTGCTGCAGAAACCGCTGTTCACCGGCTTCGGTGCCGACGTCGCCGCGGCCATGTGGAAGGGCAAGCCCGTGGTCGGGAGCCTGGCCGGGGGCATCCCGGCCCAGATCGTGTCCCGAGTCACGGGGTATACCGTGGAGACGGTCGAGGGGGCGGCCTTCCGCATCCGGCACCTGCTGAACAACCCGGAGCTGATCGGCCGCATGGGCGCGGCAGGTCGGGAGCATGTCCGTCGGAATTTCCTGATCACGCGGCACCTGGGCGACTACCTGGCGCTGCTCGCCCACCTGTCGGGATGAGGGGCGGGCCGAGGCCATGACTTCCCAGCTGCTGACCGCGGAGGCTCAGGCCGAGCTCGCGCGCATCGGCTCGGCGGACCTCGTCATCGGCGTGCCGACCGCGGGACCGAGCCCGAGCCTCGAGGGCGTCGCGGCCGCCGTGCGCGCCGGGCTGGAGGGGCATTTCTCGGGGCATTCGGCCGTCGTCATCCATGTCGACCAGGCGGCCGCCGAGGAGTCGGATGCCCCGCTCGCCCAGGCCCTCGGCGACGTGCCGCTCGTTCGCATCCGCCCGGCCCACACGACCGGTGGTCCGTTGGTCCAGCTCCGGCAGGACGAGGCGGCGCGCACCACGCTGGCCGCCGGGCAGGCGCTCGGCGCGCGTGGCATCGTCTTGCTCAATGCCGAGATTGCGAGCCTCAATGCCGACTGGCTGCGCGGGCTCGGCGGGCCCGTGCTCACGGACGATTGCGGCGTCGTGCTGCCCGTCTACCAGGGCGGTCGCTACGAGGGCACGCTCACGCACGCGCTCGTCGTCCCGCTCGTCCGGACCCTGTTCGGCAAGCGCCTCGCGCGCCCGCTGGCGGAGGAATTCGGCTGCTCGGGCAAGGCGGCGGCCTTTCTGCTCGAGCAGAGCGTCTGGGACACGGATCTCGGCCGCAACGGGATCGAGTTCTGGATCCCCGTCGCCGCCATCGCCCAGGGGCTCACGATCGGCCAGGCGGCGCTGGGGCCGCGGCGCATCCCCGCCCCGGCCCAGCCGACACCGCTCGGCGAGATCGTGGGGCGCACGGCCGGATCGCTCTTCGCCATCGCCGAGCGCTACGAGATGCTCTGGCTCGAGCGCGACGGCTCGGAAGCGGTCCCCTGCGTGGGGCCGCTGCCGGAGCCCCTTCCCGGTCCGGCGCCCGATCCCGAGCGCATGCTGGTCGGCTTCCACCAGGGCGTCAGGGATCTCTATCCCGTTTGGGAGCGCATCCTGGCGCCGGAGACCCTAAGCGACGTGCTGGCGCTCAGCGAGGACGCCGGCGACGAGTTCCGATTTCCCGACCGGCTTTGGGCCCGAGTCGTGTACGACTTTCTGCTGTCCTATCGCGCGCGGGTCGTGTACCGAAGTCATGTCGCGCAGTCGCTCGCCCCGCTCTACCTCGGCCGGGTGGCCTCGGTGATCTGCGAGACCCAGAACCGGCCGCCCGCTGCCGTGGCCGAGGTGACCGAGCGCCTCTGCCGAGTGTTCGAGGAGGGGAAGCCCTATCTCGTGGACCGTTGGCGATGAGGCCCCACACCATGAAAAAGGAACGGATACATCCCATCGTGATCGAGCGCGTTCAGCCGGCGGTGGACGACGGCCGTTATCCGTGCAAGCGCGAGGTCGGCGATCGGCTTGACGTGTCCGTCGACATCTTCAAGGAGGGCCACGACCTCCTGGACGCGCTGATTCTCTACCGGATCAAGGACGAATCGCGCTGGAGCGAGGCGCCCATGCGCCTGGTCGATAACGACCGCTGGGCCGGGCAGTTCCCGCTCGAGCGGAACACGCGCTACGTCTTCACGATCGAAGCGTGGACCGATGTCTTCGGATCCTGGGTGGAGGAGATGGAGCGCCGGCTCGCCGGCGGGCAGACGGATTTGACGAGCGAGCTGCTGGAGGGGCGGGAGCTGGTGCGCCAGGCCGCGGCGCACGCGGCAACGCAGGAGGCGACGGCGCTCCGCCTCACTCTCGAGCGGTACGATGCCGCCTCCGCCCAGCAGGCGCGCCTCGACCTGCTCCTCGACCCCGGACTCCGCCGGCTCGTCTCGCGGCTGCAGGAGCGGAAGGACCGCACCCGCTACGACCGCGAGCTCGAGGTCGTCGTGGACCGCGTGCGAGCGCGCTGGGGCGCCTGGTACGAGCTCTTTCCGCGCTCCCAGGGGCGCGTTCCCGGGAAGCACGGCACCTTCACCGACTGCATCCAGCGACTTCCCGACATCCAGCGCATGGGCTTCGACGTCGTGTACCTGCCCCCCATACACCCCATCGGCCGCATCCATCGGAAGGGGCCGAACAATGCCTTGGCGGCGGGCCCGACGGATCCGGGAAGCCCGTGGGCCATCGGCGGGCCCGAGGGCGGGCATACCGCGATCCATCCCGAGCTCGGCGCCCTCGAAGACTTCCGCCGCTACCTCAAGGCTGCCGAGGGGCTCGGGATCGAAGTCGCGATCGATCTGGCCATCCAGTGCTCACCCGACCACCCGTGGGTGCGCGAGCATCCCGAGTGGTTCTACCGGCGCCCCGACGGCACGCTGAAGTACGCCGAGAACCCGCCGAAGAAATACCAGGACATCTACCCCGTCAACTTCTCGTGCGAAGCCTGGGAGTCGCTGTGGGACGAGCTCTTGAGGGTGGTGCTGTTCTGGGTGGACCAGGGCGTGCGCATCTTTCGCGTGGACAACCCGCATACCAAGCCGCTGGAGTTCTGGCAGTGGCTGATCCGCGAGGTCCAGGATGGCCACCCCGACGTCGTTTTCCTCTCCGAGGCGTTCACGCGACCCAAGGTGATGAAGGCCTTGGCTAAGGCGGGCTTCACCCAGTCCTATACCTATTTCACCTGGCGCAACTTCAAGGAGGAGCTGACCGAGTACTTCGAGGAGCTCACCGGCTCGGAGATGGCGGAGTACTTCCGCGGCAATCTCTTCTGCAATACGCCCGACATCCTGCCCGAGATCCTTCAGCGCGGCGGCGCGCCCGCGTTCAAGATGCGCGCGGCGCTGGCCGCGACCCTCTCCCCGCTCTGGGGCATCTACAGCGGCTTCGAGCTCTGCGAGGCCGCGCCCGTACCCGGGACCGAGGAGTACCTCGACTCGGAGAAGTACCAGATCCGCGTCCGGAACTGGGACCAGCCGGGCCACATCAAGGACTACATTACCCAGCTCAACCGGATCCGGCGGGAGAACCCCGCTCTCCACGCCTACCGCAACCTCCGGTTCCACCAGGCCGACAGCCCGCACGTGCTCTTCTACAGCAAGATGACCGAGAGGCGCGATAATGTGGTCCTGGTGGCCGTGAACCTGGATCCCTTCGCCGTCCACGAAGCGGCCCTGCACCTGCCGCTGGAGGAGCTCGGGTTCGCGCCCGACGAGACGTACGAAATCCACGAGCTGCTCACGGATGGCCGCTCGCTCTGCCGGGGGATGCGGCAGACGGTGACGCTCGACCCCCAGGTCTCCCCCGCCCGCGTGTACCAGATCGAGCGGTGGCGGCGCCGGGAACACGACTTCCAGTACTTCACCTAAGCGGGATCATTCATGAACGACGTCGGCGAGATCGGGTGGGTGGCGCCGCGGGGCGGCCGCGGCGACAGGACCCGCCCCTCTCGCGCGCCGTGGTGTGCTTGCGAACGATGCGGGCCCGGCGGGCCATGACGGTCGGCGACGGACTCTGGCACAAAGACGCGATCTTCTACGAGCTGCACGTCCGCGCCTTCAAGGACGGCAACGACGACGGGATCGGCGACTTCGCCGGCCTGACGAGCCAGCTCGACTACATCAAGGAGCTGGGCGTCGACTGCCTGTGGCTGCTGCCCTTCTTCAAATCGCCGCTCCGCGACGACGGCTACGACGTCAGCGACTACCGCGCGATCCATCCCGATTACGGCACGATGGCGGACTTCGAGCGCTTCCTCGAGGCCGCCCACGCCCGGGGACTGCGCGTGATCGCGGACCTCGTGATGAACCACACATCCGACCAGCACGCCTGGTTCCAGGCGGCTCGCCGCTCGGCGGAATCGCCGTTCCGCGACTACTACGTGTGGAGCGACAACGACCAGGGCTACCGCGACGCGCGCATCATCTTCGTCGACGCGGAGCCGTCGAACTGGTCGTGGGATCCGGTCGCCAAGGCGTACTATTGGCACCGCTTCTTCCACCACCAGCCCGATCTCAATTACGACAACCCGGCCGTCCGCCAGGAGATGTTCGGCATCATGGCCTTCTGGCTCGACAAGGGGCTCGACGGCTTCCGCTGCGACGCCGTGCCCTATCTCTACGAGCGGGCGGGGACTAGTTGCGAGAACCTGCCGGAGACGCACGCCTACCTCAGGGAGGTCCGCCGGTGGGTGGACGCCCATTATGAGGGGCGGATCCTGCTGGCCGAGGCCAACCAGTGGCCCACGGACGTGCGCGCCTACTTCGGCGACGGCGACGAGTTCCACATGGCGTTCCACTTCCCGCTCATGCCGCGGATCTTCCTCGCCGTGCGCCACGCCGACCGGCGGCCCATTACCGACATCTTCCTGCACACCCCGGAGATCCCGCCGGCCTGCCAGTGGTGCCTCTTCCTCCGCAACCACGACGAGCTGACGCTCGAGATGGTGAGCGAGGACGAGCGCCGGCACCTCTACTACGCCTACGGCGAGGACCCGCGGATGCGGCTGAACATCGGGATCCGCCGGCGGCTCGCGCCGCTCCTCGACAATGACCGGCGCAAGATCGAGCTGCTCACCGCTCTGCTCTTCACCCTGCCCGGCAGCCCCATCCTCTATTACGGCGACGAGATCGGCATGGGCGACAACATCTATCTCGGCGACCGCAACGGCGTCCGCACACCCATGCAGTGGACCGGCGACCGCAATGCCGGCTTCTCCCGGGCCGACACCGCGCGCCTCTTCCTGCCGCTGATCGTTGACCCGGTCTACGGGTACCAGGCCATCAACATCGAGGCGCAGCTCCGGACGCCCACCTCGCTGCTCAAGTGGATGAAGCGGATCATCGAGGTGCGCAAGAAGACCCGCGTCTTCGGCCGCGGGACACTGCGATTCCTGCGGCCCGCCAATGAAAGCGTGGTGGCCCACGTTCGCTCCTATGAGGGTGAAACCGTGCTCGCCGTGCACAACCTCTCGAGCGCGGCGCAGCCTGTCGAGCTCGCCCTGCGTCCCTGGGCCGGCCAGACGCCGATTGAGATGCTGGGCGAAAGCCGCTTCCCGACGATCGGCGAGCAGCCCTATGTCATCACCCTCGGGCCCTACGGCTACTACTGGTTCCGGCTCCAGCCGCCGCTGTCCGAGCAGCCCCTCTATGGCATCGAGTACACCCCGCTGTGACGCGGCCGCGGTCGCCCAGCACCTCGCGGGGCCGGGGGCGCCGGCGCTCCGCGCCTTCGTCGAGCGGCAGCGCTGGTTTGCGGCCAAGGCCCGCGGCCTCGAGACCGCGCGCGTGGAAGACTGGGCCGCGCTCCGCGACGATCCGCCGCTCCTCCTGCTGCTGATCCGCGCGGACGAGGCTCGTTACTACGTCCCGGTGGCGCTCGGCCCGCCGCCGACCGACGCGACGCGGACGATCGGCCCGCTCGGGGGCGAGACCCTCTTCGACGCGCACTGGGATCCGGACTTCGGCCTCTGTCTCCTCGACGCGATCACCGCGCGCCGCGCCTTCCCATCGGCCCGCGGGAGCTTTCGCTGCGTGCCGGTGGAGCCCTGGGATCACCCGTCCTGGGACGAGCTGGACCGCGCGCCGGCCACGCCGCACTCGGGCGAGCAGAGCAATACGTCGATCTTCTTCGACAGGCGCCTGATCCTGAAATCCATCAGGCGGCCGCAGTCCGGGATCAACCCGGACTTCGAGATGCTGCATTTCCTCACGGGCCGCCCCGGCTTCACGCATGTGCCCCGGCTCGCCGGCTGGCTGGACTATGCCGGCGAGGGTGAGACCACGACCGTGGCGCTGCTTCAGCAGTTCGTGGCCAATGCGGGCGACGGCTGGGCGCATACCCTTGAGCGGCTCAGCCGCCTCTGCCAGGCCCTCGCCGCCGAGGCCGGCCGTCCAGGGGAAATCGAGCAGCAGGTGGCCTCGCTCGGCGCCGATCTGCTCGCCGAGATCCACGAGCTGGGCGCCGTGACCGGCCGGCTCCATGCCGCGCTGGCCTCGGATCCCTCCGCGCCGGCCTTCCGCCCCGAGCTCATCACCAGCGAAGACGTCGGGCGCTGGCGCCGCGGCATCGTCCAGGACCTCGAGCGGCTGACGGCTGAGATCGCGACCGTCTCCGCGCGAATTCCCGCGGCCACACGGGCGGCGCTCGACCCGCTCCTCGACGCGCGGGCGCACATCGAGCGGGCCGCCCATGACCTGTTCCTGCTCGCCGACCGCACGGTGCACAAAATCCGCTGCCATGGGGACTACCACCTGGGCCAGGTGCTCAAGACCGCCGAGAGCTTCGTCGTGATCGACTTCGAAGGCGAGCCGGCGCGACCTCTCGAGGAGCGGCGCGCCAAGCACTGCCCGCTGCGGGACGTGGCCGGGATGCTGCGCTCCTTCGACTATGCGGTCCACGCCGCGCTCGGCGGCCGGCCTGAGGCCGAGCGGGCCCGGCTTCGTCCCGCCCTCGCGGCCTGGGAGCGGCTGGCCGCCCGCGCGTTCCTCGACGGCTATGTGATGGCGGCCGGCAAGAGCCCGGCGCGCCTGCTGCCGCCTTCCGCCGAGGCGGTGCGCCGGGCCTGCGCTGTTTTCGAGCTCGAGAAGGCCTGCTACGAGCTCCGCTACGAGCTCAACAACCGGCCGGACTGGATTTCCATCCCCCTGGCCGGCATCTCGCGCATCCTCGGGCGGTCCGACAGTCGCGACTGAGCGCGGGCCCCTGTCCCCGGATGGCGGGAGGCCCCTCGTCGCGTGCTATCGTGGGGTTGCATGACCGGGCTGCTCTACCTCCTCTTCTTCTGCTCCGGCCTCAGCGGCTTGATCTACCAGGTGGTGTGGGTGCGCGAGTTCGGAAATGTCTTCGGCAATACGATCTACTCGGCCTCCCTGGTGATCGCGGTGTTCATGCTGGGCCTGGGCATCGGCAGCTATCTCGTCGGGGTCTGGGCGGATCGCCGGTACGCCGCCGAACCAGAGTCGCTGCTCCGGGCGTACGGCTATGTCGAGCTGATCATCGCCTTGATGGGGCTCGGCATCTCCGCGCTCCTGCCCCATCTGGGTCAGCTCTCCGCGCTGGCTTCCTCGTACTCGCGCGACGCGGCCGGCTGGCACGTCCTCTCGACGCCCTCCTATCTCGTCCGCGGTGCGATCGCCGTGCTCCTGCTCACGCCGATCACGCTTTTGATGGGCGGGACGCTGACTCTGCTCATCCGCCATCTCGTCCGGCGGGATCTCGAGATCGGGGGGTGGCGGATCGCCCTGCTCTACAGCGTCAATACCGCAGGCGCGGCGCTGGGCTGCTTTCTCACGGACTTCGCGCTGGTGCCGTTCGCCGGCCTGCGCGCCGCGCAGATGATCGCCGTGCTCTTCAACCTCGTCGCGGCGGCGGGCGCCCTGCGTCTCGCATCCCGCGCCTCCCCGGCGCCCGTCACCGCCGCGGTCGAGCCTATTGCCGCACCCGGCATCGGCGCGCAGCCGGGGAGCATCCGGCGGCCGGCATCGCCGGCGCTCGCCTTGACCGGTCTGGCGCTCGGGCTGTCGGGCTTCGCCGCGATGGGCATGGAGATCCTGTGGTTCCGCCACTTCACGCTCTTGCTGGGCGGACTCCGCGCCGTGTTCTCCCTGCTGCTGACGGTCATCCTGATCGGCATCGGCCTGGGCTCCCTCGCGGGAGGCCTCCTGCATCGCCGCACGGCGCAACCGGCGGCATGGCTGATGGCCGCCCAAGGGCTCTTCGTCGCCTCCACCCTCCTCGGGCTCGCCACCGCCGATCTGAGGACGATTCTGCTCGCCGGTCGAGCGGTCTTGCCGAGAGTGAGCGCGGAGCCCAGCCTGGCGCGCGCGCTCCTGGAGCTGTGGTTGAACGCGAAGCCCATCCTGCTGGAGGTCGCCGTGCCCGCGCTGCTGATGGGCTTCGCGTTCCCCCTCGCCAATGCCATCATCCAGCGCGCGGAAGACTCCGTCGGTCGCCGGGCCGGCGTGCTCTATCTCTCCAATACCGTCGGCGCCGTGTGCGGCGCCCTTGCAGCTGGCTTCCTGCTCCTGCCGGGGCTGGGAATCCAGCGGAGCGCCACCGTCCTGACCATCGCAGGCGGGCTTGCCGTGGTGCCCCTCTATCTCGCGACACGCACGGGTCTCCCCGAAGCGCCCACGGCGGCGCGCGCCGCCTCGAGGGCATTGGCCGGCTCGACACTCATCGCGAGCGTGGCGGTGGGGCTGTGGCTGTCGCTGCCCTCCGATCACATGATCAGCCGGGCGCAAGTGCTCTCAGCCCAAGACGAGCGGCTGCTCACCGTGAGCGAAGGCATTACCGAGGTGGTCGCGGTGACGGAAGTGCCCGGCCAGGAGCGACGGCTCCTCACCAATGGGCATCCGATGTCCTCGACAGGGTGGATGGGCCAGCGCTATATGCGCGCGCTCGCCCACATTCCGCTCCTGTCGATCGATCATCCGGAGACCGTCCTGGTGATTGGCTTCGGTGTGGGGAACACCGCGCACGCCGCCACGATGCACCCCTCGATCCGGCGCATCGAGGTAGCGGATCTCTCCAGAGAGGTCCTCTCCCATGCCGGTTTTTTCGCGCGAACGAATGGAGACGTCCTGAACGATCGGCGGCTGGTGATCTATGTGAACGACGGGCGCCAACACCTTCGCATGCGGCCGGCCGCCTCCTACGACCTGATCACGCTGGAGCCGCCGCCCCTGGCACTCGCCGGGGTGGGAGCGCTCTATTCGCGGGAGTTCTACGCCCTGGCCCGCACGCGGCTCACGCCCAAGGGCTATCTCAGCCAGTGGCTCCCCGCGTACCAAGTCCCACGGAGAACGACGTTGGCCATGATTCGCGCATTCCTCGACGGCTTCCCGAACGCCGTGCTGCTCTCGGGGGCCCACTCGGAGCTGCTGCTGATCGGTGCGAACGAATCGCGCGTAGAGATCGATCCCGCCCGCCTGGCCGCCGCGCTCTCGAATGCGCCCGCGGCGCACGCCGATCTCAAGCGGCTGGCTCTCGGCAGCGTGCGGGAGATCGTCGGCACCTTCCTCGCCTCGGCGGAGACCCTGGCCGAGGCGAGCCGGCACTCTGCCCCCGTCACCGATGACCGCCCGATCCAGGAGTACGGCGTCAGATCGCGGCTTCCCGTTGCCGGTGGCGGGGTGCCGGCGTCCGTGGTCGACCTGAGCCAGGTCGCGGTGTGGTGCCCGAAGTGCTTCGCCGCCGGCAAGCCGGTCCCGCTCGCTGACGGTCTCGATACGTACCTCGCTCTTCTCGACCGGGCGTACAAGAAGATGGCGTTGCCGGCGGACGGCGCGGGCAGTCTCGCGGATCCGCGGGCGCGCGGGCTGGTCGAGAACAGCGCCTACCTGGGCGCGCTGCTGGACCGCGCGCCGGTCCCGCCACGCTAGCCGCCCGCAGTCTGGTAAAGTAGTTTCCACGATGGATCACGCGTCCGAGTTCGACTCCGAGCTGCACCGCACCGCCCTGGCCCAGTTGGATCAGGTCGCCGCCAAGCTCAACCTGGACCCCGACATCCACGCGCGGCTGCGCTACCCGCGCCGCGCCCTCGTGGTCTCGATCCCCGTGCGCATGGACAGCGGCCATACCGAGGTCTTCATCGGCTACCGCGTCCACCACTCGACGGCGCTCGGACCCACCAAGGGCGGCCTTCGCTACGCCCCCGACGTGAACCTGGGCGAGGTCAGCGCGCTGTCCATGCTCATGAGCTGGAAGTGCGCGCTGATGAACCTGCCCTACGGCGGCGCCAAAGGCGGCGTGCGCTGCGATCCGCGGGCGCTCTCACCCCGCGAGCGGGAGCACCTCACCCGCCGCTACACGGTCGAGATCATCCTGATGATCGGTCCCGACCTCGACATCCCCGCTCCGGACCTCGGCACCGACGAACAGACCATGGCCTGGGTGATGGACACCTACTCGATGACGCAGGGGAAGAGCGTGCCCGGCGTGGTCACGGGCAAGCCCCTGCTGGTGGGCGGCTCGGCGGGCCGGCGCGAAGCCACCGGCCGCGGCCTCGTCTCCGTCCTCCACCAGGCGGCCAAGAGCCTGGGCATGGAGCTGCGCGGCAAGAAGATCGTCATCCAGGGCTTCGGCAATGTCGGCGGCGTGGCCGCCCGCATGCTCTGGCGCGACGGCGGCGTCATCGCGGGAATCAGCGACTACAAAGGCGGCATCTGGAATCCCAAGGGCATTGACATCCGGCAGCTCGATGCCCACGTGGCCGAGAGCGGCAGCGTGACGGGCTTCCCCGGCTGCGATCCGCTCAACAATGAGCAGATCCTCGAGCAGCCGTGCGACGTGCTGATCCCGGCCGCCGTGGGCTCGGTGCTCCACGAGCGCAATGCCGACCGGGTCAAGGCGCAGATCGTGGCCGAGGGCGCCAATGGGCCCACCACGCCCGAGGCCGACGCGATCATGCGCGATCATGGCGTCACGGTCATTCCCGACATTCTGGCCAATGCGGGCGGCGTGGTCGTGTCCTACTTCGAATGGGTGCAGGGGCTGCAGTACTACTTCTGGAAGGAAAGCGAGATCATCTCCCGCCTGCAGGAGCTCATGACGCGGGCCTTCACCCGCGTCTGGCAGTCGAGCCAGAAGAATGGCGTGGATCTCCGCACCGCCGCGCTCATGGAGGGCATCCGCCGAGTGGCCGATGCCCACGTGGTCCGCGGGCTGTACCCGTAGCGGCCGCACCCGGCGGATTGTCCGCGAGCCTCGAATTCAGGACACTAGCCGCGGGTCACATCCGGATCTTCTTCAGCACCAGGCGCGAGGGGGACTCTGCGAAGGGCCAGCCGGGAATGATGGCGGTGAAGCGCCCGGCCGGGCCGCCCGCCACGAGCAGCTTGAGGTTCTCGGGCGCGCGGAACTTGGCTACCAGCGTCTCGTCCGTCTGCGGATTCGCGTAGGCCGCCAGCGCGCGCTCCGGGAGCCCCTCGCCGCCGTCCCGCCCGGGGATCAGATCGCGCACGCGCTTGCGGCTGCGCTCCCAGAGGAATTGGCGCACCTGCGCCTTGCTCCAGCCGTCCTGGGCGATGGTGCGGACGTGCTCGGGCGAGAACACGACCAGGGTGTCGCCGAGTCCCATCGCCTTGTGATGGGCAATGACCTCGAGACTTCTCGCCACGGTCGTGAGCAGATGCTCAGCGCTCCGGCTCTTGGAGTCGGCGACGATTTGCGGGGGCTCGGCCGGGAGAGCGGCGATGGTGCTCTCCCCGGGGTCGAAGCCGTGCTCGACGTGAAGCGGCTGCCACGGGCTCTCCTCCTCGCGCTCGCCGATGACATAGGTGAAGCGTCCCGTCTGGGCGAAGGTGGACATGCTCGGCGCGCCCGGCCGGGCGCCGCCGATATTGGCCCAGACCAGGCGCAGAGCGCGGCCGATGGTCGCATTGGCGCGCCAGCCGGGTCCGAAGAGGCCCAGGCCCGAGTTGATGTCCAGCGCCTGGCGCGCGGGCCCGTTGACGATGAACAAGGGCGCCACGGCGTCGGTGGTTCCCGAAACGCCCAAGAGCGCGAACGCCTCGTCGCACAGAGCTTCGACGCCGGCCAGAACGACCGGCAGATACTCGGGGCGGCAACCCGCCATCACGGCGTTCACCGCGATCCGCTCCACCGTGGCGCGCCCGTTGTTCGGCGGCACCAGCGCGATCAGCTCGTCGGCGGCGCGGCCGGCGGCGGCCACCGCGCGCGCCACGCGCTCGCGCGTGGGCGGCACAACGGGGAGCCCGTCGGTGACGCCGCGGGCGAAGAGCGCTTCGACTGGATCAGCGTCCATTTCGGTCTGAATCCGCCAGGATCATATGCCAATTCAGGATCCGACCCCAGCCCTCCCATGCTAGCGTCTCAGTTGGTACCAGCCCACATGTTCGAGATCACATTGGTGGTCATCGCCGTGATAGCGGCGGGGCTCATCGGCTTCGTTGCCACAATTGTGACGCCCGGGCTCGTGACGGCGATCGGCCTGGGCGTCCTCTTACTCGGACTCGTGATGGGGGTCCCGACGGGCTTCTGGTACCACGTGATCCTCTACCGGTCCCTGTCCACAAGAATTCGCGTCCCCCGCAAGTGGTGGCTCACCCCCTCGGCGCTCCACCCGCACCTGACCGAGACCGAGCGGCGCCGGATCAAGCCCTGGTATCGAATGGGCGGCGTCGGTTTCGTGCTCTCCGTGGTCGGGGGCCTGGCGGCGATAGGCGGCGTGCTGCTGGGACGCTGAGCGGCCCCGTCAACCCTTGAGCCCGCTCATGACGACGGCGCGCACCACCCAGCGCTGGCAGAGAAGGAAGATCACGAGGATGGGCAGGATGCTGATGACGGCCGCTGCGGTGACCAGGTTGTACTCGATGAAGTACATATTGGTGAAGCTCACGAGGCCCAGGGTCACCACCTTCATCGTCGGCGAGTTGATCACCACGAGCGGCCAGAAGAGCTCGTTCCACGTCCACATGAACTTGATGATGACGAGCGTCGCCATCGCCGGCGCCACGGACGGCAGCACGACGCGCCAGAAGATGCCGAACTCGCCCCCGCCATCGATTCGCGCAGCTTCGAGGTAGTCGGTGGGCACCATCTCGATCGCTTGGCGCATGAGGAAGACGCCAAACACGCTCACCAGGTCGGGCGCCAGGATGCCGGCATAGGTGTCGAGCAGGCCGAGTCGGTTGACCCAGAGATAAAGCGGCACCACCACCGACTGGAACGGCACCATCAGGATGCCGATGATGCCGAAAAAGAGAACGTCCCGGCCCGGAAACCGGAACTTGGCGAAGCCGTACCCGGCCAGGGAAGAGACCAGGAGGCTCGACGTCGCCGATACCGACGCCACCAGCGCGCTGTTGAGGAGGAACCGCCCGAAGGGCTGGCGCTGGAACACCTCGCGGTAGTTGTCGAAGTTGCTCCACCGGTCGGGGGCCACCTGGAGGGGCACGCGCTGGATCTCCGGGACGGTCTTGAGCGAGGTGACCGCCATCCAGAAGAACGGGAAGAAGACGATCAGCGCGCCCGCCGCCACCAGCCCCACGACCAGCCAGTGTCCCCGGCCGGTCTTCAATACTCCACCTGCCGCCGGAAGAGCCGCCACTGCAGCAGGGTCAGGGCGAGCAGCGACACGAAGACGAAGACGGCAATGACGGACGCGTCGCCAAGCCGGAAGAACTTGAACGCGGTGTCGTAGAGCAGCATGATCACCGTCTGGCTGGCGGCCGCCGGCCCGCCCTGAGTGGTCGCGTACACCGTGTCGAAGACCTTGAAGTTGAAAATGATCTCCAGGATCGCGACCATGACGATCTGCGGATTCAAGAGCGGGAGCGTCACGCGCCCGAAGATCTGCCACTGGCTTGCGCCGTCGATCGAGGCCGCCTCGTAGTACTCGCCGGGGATGGCCTGGAGCGCGGCAAGAAAGATGAGCGTGTCGAAGCCCAGGCGCGCCCACACATTGATCAGGGCCAGCGAGGGCAGCACCAGGTCGAGGCTTTGGAGCCAATTGAGCGGCGGGAGCCCCACCCGTCCGAGCAAATGGTTCAGAACGCCGTACACCGGGTCGTAGATCCACTGCCAGACCAGGGCCGCCGCCACCAGCGACACCGAGAACGGCAGGAAGTACATGGCCGTCCAGACGCTCCGCCAGCGCAGGCTGAGCAGGCGATGAAGGCCGAGGGCGACGGCCAGCGCCAGCACGGCCGTGACCGGCACGGACATGAAGAGCAGCGTCACCGTGTTGCGGACCGTCTGCCAGAACGTGGGATCGGTGAGCACTTTCTGGTAGAGCCGGAGGCCCACGAACTGGCCGGTCCCGCCCGGCTGGGTCCGGTAGAAGGACCCCAGCACGGATTCGCCGAGCGGGATCAGGAAGACGCAGCTGAAATAGGCGACGGCGGGCAGGACGAACAGCAGTCCCGCCCGCCGCTGGCGGTCCATGTAGGTATGGGGAGCGAGCATCCGGATAAACGCCCGCACGGTGTCACCCGCCGGTCAGTCGCTCAGGATCCTGTCCATCTTGGCCGCCGCCTCGTCCAGCAGCGGCTTGGACTGCCCCTTGCCGTACAGCGCGGCCACCACGGCCTCGCCGAACGCGGTGGCGAGCTCATTGGACTTGGGGTGGTAGTACTCCGGCGGCACGGGCTGCTTGAGCATCTCCTGCGTCGAGCGGTAGTCGGGACGCGCCTTGACGTACGCGCTCTCGAGGTTCACCGTCCACACCGGCAGAATCCCCTGGGCCTGGTGCTGGTCGAGGTCGTCTTTCGCATTGCTGATGAAGCGCATGAACTCCCACGCCGCCTGCTTGTTCGGGCTGTTCTTGTAGACCATATTGGTCCACGGGAAGAGGTTACCGGCGCCCGGGCACGTCTTCCCGCACGGCAGCGCGTAGACCTTGAAGCTCACCTCGGGCGCGTTCTTTTTGACCCAGCCGAAGAACCACGACTCGCGGAAGATCACCGCCGCGCGCTTCTGGCCGAAGGCATCTTCGGGCGTCGGGAAGGCGAGGCTCGCCACCTTGTGCTTCTGGATGAGATCGGAATAGAAGTGAAGCGCCGCCACCATCTCGGGGCTATTGGCGAAGCCGGTGGCCTTGTCGAGGCCGGGCGAGAGCATCCGGGCGCCGTAGGCATGGGCGAACGGCAGGAACTTGTCGGTGATTCCCACCGGGTGGCCCTTGTGCCGCAGCGCGAAGCCGACCTGGGTGGGCTCGCCCTTGGCGTCGATCACCGTGAGCTTCTTCATCGCGGCCAGCCACTCGTCGAGCGTCTTCGGCGGCTGGTCCGGGTTGAGCCCCGCTTTCTTGAAGAGATCGGAGTTGATGTACATCTGCTGGAAGTTGCCGTGCTCGATGGGGATGCCGTAGCGCGCACCCTTCCACTTGCCCACGGACACCATGTATTTGGGGAGGTTCTCGTCCCAGAGCTTCGCGAGATCGGCGGGCATCCGATCGCAGAAATCGTACTGCCCGCACCAGTGGTGCGTCATGCCCATGAAGATGTCGGGCGCGCCGCTCTTGCCGATCAGCGCCGCGAGGTATTTGGCCTCGTAGCCCTGGTAGGGCACGGTGACCACCTGGACCTCGTAGCCGTGCTTTTGCGCGAAGTCCTTGCCGCGCGTCTCGTAGAACTTGTTGAACTCCGGGTTCTGCTCCCAGTGCGTCCAGAAGACGAGCTTCTTGGACTGGGCCGCCGCAGGGCTCGCTCCGGCAGTCCAGAGCCCGAGCGTCACCACTGCTACCAGCATCGTTGCCAGGCCACGTCGCATGTCGCGCTCCTTTCGGCGCCCCGGCGCATCGGAGAGCCCCGGGCATCGGCTGCGATCTTCGTCCAGTGAGAGCGGGCAGTCAAGTCGCGCCGTGAACGGCGCAGCCCGTTGACGAGCCGCCGCGCTCCCACTACACTCGGCTCATTCCGCTGAACCCTCGCGCGAAGGAGACCCGATGCTCGAAAATCCCGTGAAGCGCAGGCTCAAGGAGGGCCATGCCGTCACCGGCCTCTGGATCGCCGTCGGCGATCCGCTGGTGGTGGAGATGCTCGCCCAGCAGGGCTGGGATTGGCTCGTGGTGGACACCGAGCACAATCCCATCGACCTGCTGACCATGGCCACCATGTTCCAGGCCATCGGCCGCTTCCCCACCACGCCCATGCTGCGCATCCCCGAAATCAGCGAGCTCGGGATCAAGCGGCCGCTGGATGCCGGCGCCTGGGGCTTCGTCGCGCCCAATGTGAAGACGCGAGACGAGGCGCAGATGGTCGCGGACTACGGCCAGTATCCGCCCAAGGGACGGCGCAGCCTCGGCTCGGGCCGCTACGCCGCCTCGTTCAAGACGGATCCGCAGACGTATTTCAAGAGGGCCAATGACGAGATCGTGCGGATCGTCCAGATCGAGCATATCGAGGGCGTGAAGAACATCGACGCGATCCTCTCGGTGCCGGGCATCGACGCCTGCTACATCGGGCCCAACGACCTCTGCGCCTCCATGAACCTTGCGCCGTCGCTCGAGCCGTCCCACAAGGAATTCGACGAGGCCATCCAGACGATCTTTCGCGCGGCCAAGAAGCACGGCGTGGCCCCGGGCATCCACTGCGCCAAGCCCGAGACCGTCAATCGCCGCATCGGCGAGGGCTGGCGCTTCGTCGGCTGCGCCAGCGACATCAGCCACCTGCTGGCCGCCACCAAGCTCTCCCGGGACCTCATCAAGACCGACTGACGCCGGCCGGTGGCGCGCCTGGTCTCGCCAGCCGATCCGAGCGTAGGCAACAGCCGCGGCGCGTAGGCAACAGAAAGCCCGTTATCGGACCTGGGCGGCAGAGACGAACAGCCGCCGGGCTTGGCCGGCAGGCGTATGAGCCGTCTGCTCGGCGGAGTCATTACTCCTATGATGCCTCCCCAATCACCGGTACAAGATCACACCGTCGTAGGCTCCGCTTTCCCTCGGATCCAAGCCGCCTTCGCGTCGAGGAGATCCAGAAAGGCGCCTAGGACAATCGATGGACTCTCCTTTCTCCATGCTGCAACAAGCTCGACCCGCACCTCATCGGGCTGCAAACGGTAGAACCGAACACCATCGGATCTGAGGTTTCTGACACACGCAGGGACGATGGAGACGCCCTGCTCGGCTTCGACCATCGAAAGCACGGTCGGCATCATGTTCGGTTCGTTCTCGACCCGCGGTGAGAACCCGGCGTCGTTACAGATGCCCATAATCGTATCGAAGAGGCCGGGCGAACCGTCACGATGAAACAAAACAAAATTGTCGTGTGCCAGATCTGAAATGCGCACCCGCTTCGTCTTCACCTGCCGCGAACG
>Ga0207646_10003203_pt1 | contig 18700 bp, 14 predicted proteins | sample KBSK5502metaG_FD_184343 | JGI IMG/M metagenome (GOLD analysis project Ga0207646, IMG submission 184343) | Corn, switchgrass and miscanthus rhizosphere microbial communities from Kellogg Biological Station, Michigan, USA - KBS K5-50-2 metaG... | ecosystem: Host-associated > Plants > Roots >...
GCGCTGCAGCCAATGCCGCGCGAAGAGTTCGTGAAGTTGATGACCACCGACATGCCGTCGGCGCCGCCGTACTTTTCGCGGGACGCCGAGATCAATCGGCGTGGCGCCCGCTTGCTGGCAGAAGTGACCGCCGCCCCCCTCCCGCCCGACAGCGTGCGCGAGGAAATCAACCGCGGCGCGATTCTGCTCGACGTCCGCGACCCGGTGGCCTTCGGCGCGCAACACATCGCCGGCGCCATCAACATCGGGCTGGGCGGGCAGTTCGCATCCTGGTGCGGAACGCTGCTGCCGGCCGAGGCGCCGATCGTCGTCTCCGCAGACGCCGACAAGCGCGCGAACGAGGCTGTCATGCGGCTGGCGCGCGTCGGGATCGAGAGCGCGGTCGGATACGTCACGTCGTCGGAAGGATTCGATCGCGCGTCACTTCCCCAGATCAAACCCACAGAATTGCACGAGCACGGCTATCGCGTGCTCGACGTCCGCCGCCCGCCCGAATATGCGATGGGTCATGTTCCCGGCGCGCAGCACATCCCGCTCGACGAGCTGCCGCGGCGCTCGGGCGAAGTTAGCCGCGGAGAGCCGCTGGCCGTCATCTGCGCGAGCGGATACCGATCCTCGATCGCTTCCAGCCTGCTGATGCGCGAAGGATTCACGGACGTCATGAACGTGGTCGGCGGAACGGGAGCCTGGGTGCGGGCCGGCTTCGGGGTGGAGTAAGGCCTGTAAGGACGGTAAGGCCGGTGAGCTTGGGCGGAGGACGCGAGGACGGACTCCGCCCAAGCGGACCGTCCTTACCGTCCTTACAGGCCTTACCGGATGGGCGGGCGGTCAGTCCCGCGCAATCGCCTGCGGCTTTTGATCGTTGACGGCTTCGACCGGACCGCGGCGCGCGATCATCCGCTCGAGCAGCGCCAGACGCGCCAGCATTTCGGCGTGGCCCCGCAAGAGTGCCGTGATCTCGAGCTCCGCTTTCAGATTCACCTGATAGTCGTTTTCGGCGAGCAGCTTGTCCTTCGATGACTGCCGGTTCTGGCTCATCATGATGATCGGTGCCTGCAGCGCCGCCACGCTGGAGAGAACCAGGTTGAGCAGGATGTAGGGATACGGATCGAATCTGATCGCTGCAACGACATTGACGGCCATCCACACGACCATGATTGCCGAGGCGATGAAGATGAATGGCCACGAGCCGCCGAAGGAAGCCACCCGATCGGCAATGCGTTGACCGAAAGTGAGGTGCTCCGCTTCTTCCTCCAGCACGTTGCGCGAGACCTGACGCGACATCAGCTCGTTGGTCTGGCGGAGTCGCTCGCTCATCTCCGCGATGATGCGAAGTGCGGCCGCAGGATTCTTGTTCACGAAGTCGACCAGATCGTCGCGATCGAGACGGATCAGCCGCGAAGTTTTGACTGCTGTGGCGGTCGCGGATCTCGGAGCGCGATCGAAGAGCGAGAGCTCGCCGAAATATTGGCCCGGAAAAAGAGTCGCCAGCGTGATGCGACCGCGTCCTTCGCCGTACGAGATTTCGACCGCACCGTCGTCGATGATGAAAAGTGACGATCCCTCATCGCCCTGCTGGAAGACCACGTCGCCGTCGCCATAGTTGGCTTCCTCCAGCTTCCGCGACAACGACTCGAGATCCTCGGGCGTAAGAGACTCGAATAGCGGGATGTGCGCCAGGAGCTCCTGTCTGTTCATTGACGGCGGTAAGAGTAGCAGAGAGAAGTGCCGAGTGCCGAGTGGCACTCAGCACTCGGCACTGGGCGCTGTTTCTCTTCCTCCTCCAGGCGCCGGGCGTGCACTTTCAGCAGGTCGCTACGGGTGATGATGCCCACGAGCTTGTTGGGATCGTCGCGATCGACCACCGGCAGACGGCCGACGTCCTCGCGCACCATGTGGTCGGCGGCATCGCGCAGCGACATGTCGGGAAAGACGACCGAGGGCGGCCGACGGATCAGCGCCCGAAGGGGCGTGTCGGGGGGGTGGTCGATGAAATCGCGGCGCGTCAGCACGCCGATCAGCCGCCCGGCTACGTCGACGATCGGAAATCCCTGATGCGTGGCCGTGATGTCGTGGACCTCATCGACGGTCTGGTCATCGCGCAGCGCGATCACAGTGCGCGAGCAGGCGTCCGACACATGGACGCGGTCGAGATAGTCGGCGGCATATTCGGACGGCACTCGAACGCCGCGGCGGACGAGCCTCTCGGTCATGATCGTGTTGCGCATCAGCATCGCCGAGACGAGATAGCCGGCCGTGCATCCGCCGAGAAGCGGGAGAAGCCCGAGCGGTTGCAGGGTGGTCTCAAAAGCAAAGACCACCGAGGCCAGCAGCGCGCGCGATGCTCCGGCGAACATCGCCGCCATCCCTACCAGCGCACAAATCCTGGGGTCGATCCCGAAACGCGGAAACGTTTTGGCGGCCAGCTCGCCAAGGGCGACGCCACATCCTCCGCCGATCGTGAACAACGGCGCGAGCGTTCCTCCCGAGGTGCCGCTGCCGAGGGAAATCGACCACGAAACAAATTTCCAGAGGGATAGCGCCACCACGGCCTGGCCGACAATCTTGCCGTTGACCATGGCATCGATGTTGTCGTAGCCCACGCCCAGTGTTCGCGGCGCGATGATGCCGATGGCGCCGACCACCAGCCCGCCGAGCGCCGGCCACCACATCCAGTGAATCGGAAGGTGCTCGAACAGATCTTCGATCCAATAGATTGCCCGCGTGACGTAGACCGACAGCCATCCCACGATGGCGCCGACGATCGCGTACATCGCGAGCGCTTCGCCGCTTGGCCGTGCCAGCAGCGGCATCGCGAAAATCGGATCGGTCCCGACGTACAGCATGCGCACCGCCGTGGCGGCGACGCTGGCCAGCGCCACCGGGATAATTGAGCGCGGCCTAAACTCGAAGAGCAGTAGCTCGATCGCGAGCAGAACTGCCGAGACCGGACTTCCGAACGTCGCTGCCATTCCAGCCGCCGCCCCCGCCGCCAGGAGCCTCTTTCGCTCGCTGGCGGAGACTGTGAAAATCTGTCCGACCAGCGATCCCAGTGCGCCGCCCGTCGCGATGATTGGACCCTCGGCGCCGAACGGTCCGCCCGTCCCGATGGAAATCGCTGACGAGAGCGGCTTCAACAATGTCACGCGTGCCGGAATGCGGCTTTCGTTCAGGAGGACCTGCTCCATCGCTTCGAGGATGCCGTGTCCGCGAATGGCTTTCGATCCGTACCGCGCCATCACTCCCACGATCACGCCGCCGATCGCGGGAATGACGAGCACCAGCCAGCCGCGATGGTTGTAGGCAGGCGATACGAATGCGGTCGAGAAGCGTCCGTAAAACGCGATGTTGGTGACCAGACCGATGATCCCGACCAGAGCCTGCGCGACGAATCCGGTGGCCAGCGCGAGCACCACCACCCAGGCGGAGATCACGATGACGCGCGGATCGATCAGCGGACGTTCGAGAGGTAGCCGGGCGCCCTCACTCACCTTTTTTTCGTATTCCTCCCCCGGGCTCATCTTGGAACATCATCGGCGCCACCCCGCGGGCTTCGCCGAGCTCCTCGATGATGCGGCTGAACGTGTCGGCGAATCGACGCCGTTCGCTGAGCGACATGCGCTCGAGCACCTCGATGATCTTTTCCTGGGCCACAGGCGGCGATTTGTCCGCCAGTGCGCGGCCGGTTGGCGAAAGGCTCAGAACCAGCCGGCGCGCGTCACGCGAATCGCGTTCGCGCGTGACGCAGCCACGGTCGACCAGCCGGCTCACCACGACCGAGACTGAGCTCTGATCGGTACAAGTCTTTTCCGCGAGCTCGGACAACGACATTGCCGGCGTTTTTCCGAGCTCGTGCAGCACGAAAAGCTGCGCTCCGGAGAGGCCCAACTCATTCTGGGCCGCGCGATCGGTGAGCCGGAGTAGACGCACCAGGCGGCGGATCGAGTCAAGAATTCGCTGGCTATCGGTCAAGCGCGGGCCATACTTTATCGAATGATAGAATTTGGTTCATCCCGGGCATTTTTGGATGGCGCGATATATCCAGAAGATTTCTCTTCGCCCTTACAGCGATTCTGAAGTGTGGGCGGGATGGGAGCTGGAGGGGCGGGACGGCGAGGTCGAGGGGCTGATCCTGGCCGACAACATGTCGGCGGATGAGCTGGCGAAACTGGGCGTGACGGAATTTCAAAAGATTCCGCGCGAGTATTGGGAGAAGGAAGGCTTCATCCCGCGGAAGTGAAACGATACGACCGCGCCTATTTCGACCGGTGGTATCGCGGCCGCGCGCGCATCGGTCCGGAGCCCGTGGTGCAGCGCAAGGTGGCGGTGGCCGTGGCGGTCGCCGAATACTTTTTGCGGCGCACCGTGCGCAATGTCATCGATATCGGCTGCGGCGAAGCGCCTTGGTTCGAACATCTTCGCGTGCTGCGGCCGAAGATCCGCTACGTCGGATTCGACTCGAGCGATTACGTCGTCGAGACTTTTGGTGCCTCGCGGAATGTTCGCCGCGGATCGTTCTCGGATCTCGATGTCCGCGAGCGATTCGATCTGGTCGTCTGCGCCGACGTGCTGCACTACCTGCACGACGACGAGATTCAGCGCGGCCTGCCGACGATGGTCAAATTGATGCGCGGCGCGGCATATCTGGAGGTTCTGACACGCGAGGATGCCGTCGCCGGCGATACAGTCGGACTGATTCGAAGGCCGGCGGCGTGGTATCGCGATCTTTTTGCCAGCGCCGGCTTGACGCCGGCCGGTCCGTATCTGTGGATTTCACGATCCCTGGCGACCGAATCCGCTTCGCTCGAGCGGCCTCAGTGAACGTCCTGCTTCGGCAGCTGCTGCTCCGGATTGAAATCGGGCGGACGAGGTCCGCCACCGCCGCCTGCGCGCAATCGGCTGTGTGAGTAGCCGTAGGTAACGTAGATGGCGAGGCCGGCGAGAAGCCAGTAGACAAAACGCCACCACGACTTCGGCGGGAGGTAGATCGCGAGCACGAGACAGGTGATGATGCCGAGAATAGGGAGAAGAAACGCACCGCCCGGCACGCGAAACGGCCGCTCGCGATTCGGCTCTCTGACGCGCAGAATCATGATGCCGATGCACACCAGAATGAACGCGAAAAGAGTTCCGATGTTTGTCAGATCGACCATGGCATCGAGCGACGTCACCATCGCGGTCACGCCGACAAAGACACCCGTGAGGATCGTGCCGATGTATGGCGTCTTGAAGCGCGGATGCACTTTCGAGAAGAAGGGCCACAGCAAACCGTCGCGCGACATCGCGAAGAAGATTCTGGGTTGACCGAGTTGAAACACGAGCAGGACGGCCGTGTGCGCAATGACCGATCCGAATGCCACCACGCCGACCATCCAATTGGGCATCGAGACGAATTTCATCGCGAGCGTCAGCGGCTCTGCCTGCTCACTCGACAATGTCTTCGTCAGCGCGCCGTAAGGAATCATCCCCGTGAAAACTGCAGCGATGCCGATGTAGACGATCGTGCAGACGATCAACGAGCCGATGATGCCGATCGGCATGTCCCGCTTCGGATCCCTCGCCTCCTCGGCCGTCGTCGAGACCGCATCGAAGCCGATGTACGCGAAGAAAACGATTGCGGCACCGGTGATCACGCCGTGAATTCCATTCGGCGCGAACGGATGCCAGTTCGGCGGCTTCACATATTTGAAACAAACGAGAATGAAGAAGCCCAGAACCACGAGCTTGATGGCGACCATCCCGAAATTGAAACTGGCCGACTCCCGAATGCCCCACACCAAAACCACGGTGATCGCGGCGACGATCACGCCGGCGAGAATGTTGAAGACGATCGGGATGCCGAAGATGTGCGGCGCGCTGGCGACGAGCTCCGGCATCTTGGCCGCGGCGGTCGTGTAATCGATCTTCATCCATGGCGGAAGCGTGACGCCGAATCCCTCGAGCAGAGTGTTGAAGTAATTCGCCCACGAGATCGCGACGGCGACGTTTCCGATGGCGTATTCCAGGATCAAATCCCAGCCGATGATCCAGGCGGTCAGCTCGCCCAGCGTTGCGTATGAATACGTGTACGCAGAGCCGGCAACGGGAACCATCGACGCAAATTCTGCATAACAAAGTGCACAAAAACCGCACACGATCGCTGTGAGTACAAATGACAGCATCAGCGCCGGACCGGCGCCGGGACGCGAAGGGTCTCCGGCCGCCGCAGTCCCGATCGTGGCAAAGATTCCCGCGCCGATGATGGCTCCGATGCCGAGGGCCACCAGGTTCCAGGGACCGAGGGCTTTTTTGAGCTGATGACCCTCTTCGCGCGTCTCGGCCATCAGCTCGTCGAGCGATTTCGTCCGCCACAATTGACTGAGGGCCATTGCGCGGAATGATAACCCGCAGCTCTCGACGCACGTATCAATGTCACGTGTTCGCCACCGCTCTTCTCGTTGGACAACTGGCTCTCTATCGCTCCGGCAACCATCTCTACTCGCTGACCCGGACCGACGGCGACGCGATCCTGCTGCTCGACTACGACAGCGGCCGCTTGTCGCGCCTCCACATCAGCGAGGGCGAGTGGGTGGGCGGGCCGTCGATCGGCGTCGAAGAGCCCATCGCGATCCGCGTAAAGATCGCGGACGAAAAACTCACCATCAACTCAAAGGTCGTCGCCACCCGGTTCGATGCTTTCGCGACTGAACGCGTTCCCGGCGGAACGCTCTACATTCCGCGCGCCGGCGGCAGGCATCCCGCAATCGTGGCCGTGCCTGGCGCCGGAATTTTGCCGGCGCCGTACTTCGCACGGCGCGGCATCGCGTTTCTCGCTCTCGACCAGCGCGCCGATTGGCGGAGCAGAACGTTCGAGGATGTCGCCGATGATGTGATCGGCGCCGTGAAGGCTCTGCGGTCGCGCAAGGACATCGACGCGCAATACCTGGGCATCTATGCGTCGAGCCAGGGCGGCTGGATTGCTCCGATCGCGGCCGCGAAATCGCAGGCGATCGCATTTGTGATCTGCGCTGCCTGCCCGGCGACAGATCTCACCAATCAGGAGTTGATCCGGACCGAGGCAGAGCTGCGCGCGGACGGATTCACGGCCGCCGAAATCGAGGAGGCGGTCGCGTATCGGAAGCTGTACTTCGATTTCCTGCAGACCGGCGCGCACCGCGATCAGCTCGAGGCGGCCGATCAAAATGCGAAAGGCGCACGATGGTATCCGCGCTTCGCCGGGATGATCAGCCGCGACGCGCCGCTCGCGATGTGGTGGCAGCGCAACGAGCGATTTGTGCCCACCGACTACTGGAAACGCGTGCGCGTTCCTGCCCTTTTGCTATTCGGCAGCCTCGACACGCGCGTGCCGCCCGCCGAGCACGCGTCGCGCATCCTGGCCGCGGACCCGTCGGCCACGCTCATGATCGTGGCCAACGTCGACCACGAGGGCTTCCTCGCCAAGACCGGCGGCCGCGACGAAGTCCCCAGCCTCGACAGGCTGCCTCCGCGGGCCGTCGAGCCGGCCATCGACTGGATACTGGCGCGACGGTGATTGGGGGCGTACATTTCACGCCATGACTGCAATTGACATCATCACGAAGTACCCGCCGGTCCGCAATTACATCGGCGGAACGTTCATCGACGGCCAGGGCTACAACTATCTCGACGTCACCAATCCCGCCAATGGCGGCGTGATTTCGCGCGTGCCACTCTCGCCGGCCGCGGAGGTCGATCGCGCCGTGCAGGCCGCCAAGCGCGCATTTCCGGCGTGGTCGTCGCTCCCGATCAAGGAGCGAGTCCAGGTTTTCTTTCGCTACAAGGCGCTGCTGGAGCAAAACATCGACGAGCTCTCCGCGCTGATCACCGAAGAAAACGGAAAAATCGACAGCGAAGCGCGCGCGGAAATCTTGAAGTCCGCCGAGTTGACGGAGTTTGCCTGCTCGCTTCCGCAGATCACGGCCGGTGAGGTGCTCGAAGTCAGCCGCGGCGTCGAGTGCCGCGTCGAACGCTTCCCGGTCGGCATCGTGGCATCCATTACGCCTTTCAATTTCCCGAACATGGTGCCCAACTGGACGATCCCGAACGCCATCGCGCTGGGCAACTGCATGATCCTCAAGCCGAGTGAGCAGGTGCCGCTGTCCGCGGGCCGCATCGCGGAACTGCTGCGCGAAGCGGGACTCCCCGAGGGCGTACTCAACATCGTTCACGGGGGACAGGAGACAGTCGAAGCGATTTGCGATCACCCGGACATCGAGGGCGTTACTTTCGTCGGCTCGACGCGCGTGGCGAAGATCGTCTACCGGCGCGGCACCGTCAACCTCAAACGCGTCCTGGCCCTCGGCGGCGCCAAGAATCATCTGATCGTGATGCCGGACGCCGAGCCCGACATGACATCATCCAATGTGGTGTCATCGATGTCGGGCTGCGCCGGCCAGCGCTGTATGGCGGCGTCGGTCATGATGGCGGTCGGCGACACGGACCACATCATCAACCGCATGGTTTCGATCATGCGGGGCGTGAAGATCGGGCCGGTGATCTCGAAGGAAGCGAAGCAGCGCATCGAGGGATACATCACCGAGGCCGAGAAGGCCGGCGCGAAGGTGCTGGTGGACGGCCGAGGAAGAGAAGGTCCTGGTTTCTGGGTCGGCCCGACACTCATCGACTACGTGACACCCGATATGCGCATCGCGAGCGAAGAGGTCTTCGGTCCGGTGATGGTGATCATCCGCGCGAAAGACGTCGAAGAAGCGGTGCGCTTGCAGAATCGATCGCGCTATGGCAACGCGGCATCGGTTTTCACGGAGAGCGGCGGCGTGGCGCGGTACGTGATGGAAAAAGCGAGCGCCGGGATGGTCGGCGTGAACGTCGGCGTGCCGGTGCCGCGTGAGCCGTTCAGCTTCGGCGGTTGGAACGAATCGAAATTCGGGGTGGGCGACATCACCGGCCGCGGCTCGCTCGAGTTCTGGACCAAGTCGAAGAAGATGACGACGAAGTGGAACAAAGAGGCCGGCATCAACTGGATGAGCTAGGGGGTCAGAGCTTCGTTTCGCCCGTCTCTCTACGAATGGTAGCGATGCAGCAGTCGACGCATGCTCGCAGATGAGGGTTGATCGCAAGTTCTCGCTCGCAGTGGCGGACCAGATCGGATACGTGACCTGAGCTTCGCATCCGCAGGCCGGCCGCGATGTCCCGGTTCGTCAATAGCGCTTCATTCCAGCCGATCCATGCCGCGACCATGCGTGGGATACCGCCGCGCCCGCGCCGGACACGATCCTCGCCGGTGGAAAGAGTGGCTGCCACCACACCTACAATCGTCGCCATGGACGGTGCCCCGACCACACGTTGAACGCGCGGATGATCATCCGCCCTTGGCTTCAGATCGATTTGTTCCCGAACTCGTTTCAGCCAATCTTCACTTCCGAGGTACAGGCCTGCAACGAGATCAGTCCACGGATTCTCTTCCGATCCGATGGCCTCGTTGACAAACTGGCCATACAGGGCGCGCGCGATGTCGCGTTTCGGTGCGAACTGAACCAACAGATCATCGACGGCGAGCCAAGGCTGGGCTTCAACGTCTCCAAGGACGGCACGGTGGCTGCTCCAAAGGTAATCTTCCGGCTTGCTGACCATCTTCGCGCGGACCGGATTCAAGACGACGTAGCGCGCCAGCTCCAGTGAGTACGACTCTTTCTCCACCAACGGCGCCTTGAAAGGACCTTGAAAAACGTGTCCGACGCAGTCGTGGCGCTTGTTAAATGCCTGAGAGTATTTTCCGTTGAGCCAATGCATCCCCTTGGAGAGCGTTTTTGCAGTCAGCTCTACCAGGAGGTGGAAGTGATTGGGCATCAACGCATATGCAGTAAGGATCCAGCCGAAGCGCCTGACGCAGGCGCCGAGAAGATCGAGAAATAATTCGCGGTCGAAGTCGCCGCAAAAGATCTCTTCCTTACGATTACCGCGCGCGTAGACGTGGTAGAGGCCACCGGGAAATTCCAATCGAAGCGGTCGAGACATAGCACCACCGAGGCTACCTCGGTGGCGCTCCTATGCGATGTTCTTCTACAAACAGTAGAGAAACGGGCGAATCGAAGCTCTGACCCCTATCTTGTCTTGACGGGATAGGGGGGGCGCTTGGGGGTGGGCGGCGGATTGGCTTCGAGTTGTTTGAGTACCACCTCGATCGCTTTGTCGAGCTGCGGATCGCGGCCGGCGATAACGTCGGCCGGCGTCTGCTCGACCTCGATGTCCGGCGGCACCCCCTCGTTCTCCACCACCCACCCGCCCTGCGGATCCCAGATCGCGAGGTTGGGTGCCGTGACCGTCCCGCCATCCAGCAGCACCGGGAAGCCGAGGATGCCGACCAGCCCGCCCCACGTGCGCCTGCCGACCAGCGTGCCGACTTGCAGCTTGCGGAACATCCACGGAAGAAGATCGCCGCCCGAGCCCGCCGTCTCGTCGATCAGCATGACCTTCGGTCCCTGAATCGATGCCATCGGCGTCTTCAGATCGCTGCCATAGCGCATCGCCCAGTAGCTGATGAACGGACGCCGCAGGATGTCGATGTAGTAGTCGGCGACCTGGCCCCCGCCGTTATGGCGCTCGTCGATGATGATCGCCTGCCGGTTGGCCTGCGGGAAAAAGTATCGCGTAAAATATTGATGTCCAAGATTGCTGGTATTTGGTACGTAAACGTATGCGACGCGACCCTGAGTCTTCTCCGTGACGTACCGCAGATTCCGTTCGACCCAGTCGCGATTGCGCAGCGCGGACTCGTCTTCGATAGGAACAACTTTCACGGCTCGCGATCCGGTGCCGTCGGCACTGGGGCCGACCGTGATCTCGGTGATCCGCCCGGCGGTTCGCTCGAACCGGCTGTAGAGGTTTTCCGGATATTTGAGATCCTTTCCTTCGACCGCCAGCAGATACTCGCCGGTCTTGACGTCGACACCAGGCTCCGTCAGCGGCGCGCGCAGCTCCGGATTCCAGTTCAAACCTCCGTAGACTTTCGCGAACCGATAGCGTCCGTTCTCGACTTTGTAGTCCGCGCCCAGCAGCCCGCCCGGGATAGTGTCGGTATTGGCGAGCGAGTCGCCGCCCGCCATACGGTGATGGCCGACTGACAGCTCGCTGAACATCCACTCCATCACGCGGGTGAGATCCTGACGCACGGAGATATCGGGGAGAAAGACTTCGTACTTCGCTTTCACAGCCTTCCAATCGTTGCCGTGCATGTTGGGGTCGTAGAAGTAATCGCGATTGATGCGCCAGGCTTCGTTGAAGATCTGATGCCACTCCGCGACCGGATCGATCTTGACTTCGATCTTGTCCACTGCCAGCTTGTGTTTGGTCAGATCGATTTTTTCGCCGACGTCGGCGATCGAGAGCGCCTCCTTGACCCTGACCAGCATGCGCTTGCCGTCGCGCGAGAGCTCGAAGCCATCGACCTTCTCGGCAAGCGCGTCTTCTTTGCGCTTGCTGAGGCTGTAGTGTTCGAGACTGGTGTCGCCCCGTTCGAAGCGGTCCTGTCCGCCGGTGCTCTTCAGGTAATAAAGCTCACCGGTCTTCGCAACCTGCAGATCCGAATAGACGGCCTCCGGAACGGGAATGGCCTGGATCCGCTGGCCAAGGCCGTCGAGGTCGACGGTGACCTTCGCCGGCTCCTTCTTCTCATCTGATTTCTTGTCGTCCGATTTTTTGTCGTCCGATTTTGCTTCGTCGGATTTCTTGCCTTCCTCGTCGCTCTCTTTTGCGATCGGTGACGGGATGCCTTTCGCGAGCACCACGATGTATATCGAGTTCGTCGAGCGCGCGCTGTTGTTCCACATCGAGAACCAGTCGTCGGTCGGTCCGGCGTTCGTCGATGCCACGAAGTAGAGGTACTTGCCGTTCGGATCGAATACCGGATCGCCGGCGTCCGCCATCTCATCGCCGACGGCGAAAGACTTTTTCTGTTCGACCGAATAGAGCTGCAGTGTGTCCATGTACTGCGGCGTATTGCGGGTGTAGGCGATCCACTTCGAATCGGGAGACCAGGCGTGCTGGATCGGGCTTGTCACCGGATACATCGGATCGGTCGCGATCTTCGTCGCTCCGCCTGTGGCCACGTCGAGCACGTACAGCGACGCCGAATTATCGAAGTAGCTGATCTTCGTTCCGTCCGGCGACCACTGCGGGCCGAAGTAGAAACCGCCGCCATCGAGCTTGATGTTGCGAGCTGCTCCCCTGCCATCCTGCGGCGCAATGCGCAATTCGTACTCGCCCGATTCATCCGTGAACCAGGCGATCGATTTCCCATCGGGCGACCACGCCGGCCAGCGATCATTCGCGGCTGTCGATTGCGTGATATTGCGATCGTCGCCCTTCTCCATCGGCACGGTCACGATCTCGCCGCGAAATTCCAACGCGGCGCGCGCGCCGGACGGCGACAGACTTGCGTGCCGCACATATTTCGTTCCCTTCGCCCACCTCGGCCTCGCCTCCACGAGGTCCGCGGAGACGCCGATCTTCAACCGCGCGTCCTTTCGGGTCCCAGGATCGAAAAGCGAGAGATATCCGGCGCGCTCGAAGATGATCCTTCCCGCCCCCGCGCTGGCCTTCATCACAGGCCAGTCCGTGAAGCGCGTCAGTTGCTCGAGCTGTTTCGATTTCGTGTCGTACGCCCACAGATTGAATTCGCCGCTGCGGTCGGAGCGGAAATAGACCTTGTCACCGATCCACATCGGATCGGTGTCGTTGCAGCGCGATGCCGGCTGTGGAATCTGCTCCACAGCATTGGTGGTGATGTCGAAAATCATCAGCCGCGACACCTGCCCGCCGCGGTAGCGCTTCCATTCCGTGAAGGCATCGCCGATCGGCTGATACACGATCTTCTTCCCGTCAGGCGAGTAGGTAGCTTTCGTGGCATTTGGAATCGGGAGCTTGGTGACGCTGCCGCCCGCCACCGGAACCGTGAACAGTTGCAAAAAGCGGCGCGTATAGACCTCGCGCGGTGATGAAAAGAGCACCGACGATCCGTCCGGGGTGAATCCGAGGACGACGTCGTTGAGGGGGTGCCAGGTGAGACGCTTCGGCACGCCGCCGGCGGTCGGAACGACGTAGACATCGACGTTTCCGTCGTAGCGGCCGGTGAACGCGATCATCGACCCGTCGGGCGAAAAGCGCGGTCCCGACTCCAGACCGGGATGCGATGTCAGCCGCCGGACGTTGCTGCCGTCGAGGTTCGCGACCCACAGATCGTTCGCGTAGGCGAAAGCGATGTGGTCCTTGCTGACAGCGGGATCGGTCAGCAGACGGGTGTCATTGATGTCGATGGCAAAGAGGGAAACAGAACACAGCGCCGCAAACAGCGCGGTGACAATTTGTCTCATGAAGAGCCTCCGGATTGGACAATGGGCCGGCAGTTTAACTATCGTTTTGCTCTCACGCAAAGGAGGACATGAGCTATGGGTGTGCGCGAAGGTGAGAGGAACTCTGCGTCGTCCGTTGAAAAAACCGTCGAGAATCTCAACCCCTACGACATCGCCCAGCAGCAATTCGACACCGCGGCGCAATTCGTTGCGGATCTGCCGAACGGTCTGCGCGACTGGCTGCGCGGGACGATGCGGCTGCTCAAAGTCGAATTTCCGATCGAATGCGATGACGGCTCCGTGAAGATTTTCTCCGGCTATCGCGCGCTGCATTCGCGCGTGCGCGGTCCCGGAAAAGGCGGCATTCGTTATCACCCCGAGGTCAACGCCGACGAAGTGCGCGCGCTGGCGTCGTGGATGACATGGAAGTGCGCCGTGGCCGACATCCCCTTCGGCGGTGCGAAGGGCGGCGTGATCTGCAATCCGAAACAGCTTTCGAAAAATGAGCTGCGCAAGGTAACCCGCCGATTCATCACCGAGCTCGGCGACAGCATCGGTCCGCATACCGACATTCCTGCGCCCGACATCAACACCGACCCCGAGACGATGGCGTGGATCTACGACACCTACGACATGATGCACGCCGGCAAGAACAATCTGCCGGTGGTCACCGGCAAGCCGGTCGCCATGGGCGGCTCGCTGGGACGCAATGAAGCGACGGCGCGTGGATGTCTCTTTGCGACGCGACGCGCAATTGAGCAGGGAGCCGTGCCGGGACTCAACGCACTGCAAGGCGCGACGATCGCGATTCAGGGATTCGGCAACGCCGGCTCGATCGCCGCGCGACTCTTCGCGGAGGCTGGCGCGCGCGTCATCGGCGTGAGCGACTCGACCGGCGGTGTGACCTCCGAGTCAGGCATCGATCCCAAAGCGGCCCTTGGCCACAAGAAGCGGACGGGATCGGTGGTCGGCCTTCCGGAGACGAAAAACATCACCAACGACGAGCTGTTGCATCTGAAGTGCGACATTCTGATTCCGGCGGCGTTCGAGAATCAGATCCGCGAGGACAACGTTCGCGGCGTGCGCGCGAAGATGATCGCCGAGGCGGCCAACGGGCCGACGACGCCGGCGGCCGATCGCATCCTGTTCGAGAGAGGTGTCCCGGTGCTTCCCGATATTCTCGCCAACTCCGGCGGCGTCACGGTCAGCTATTTCGAGTGGGTGCAGAACATCGAGAACGAGCACTGGAGCGAGGAGCACGTCAATCAGAACCTGCGCGACAAAATGGAAGCGGCCACCGACGCCGTGCTGCAGATGCAGATCGAGATCAAGGATCGCCACGGAGCAAATGTCGATCTGCGCACTGCCGCGTTCGCGCTGGCGATCAAGCGGGTGACTTCGGTCGCGTTAGTGCGAGGGATTTGGCCTTAATCGCACGTTAGGACGTTGGGATGTTAAGACGTTGGGATGGAACGCTAGCGCAGTGCTCGCCTCCTAACGTAACCAATGTATCCCTCCAGTGTCCGTCGACTCTCACCAATTCGCTCCAAAAACGCGTCTTCAACCAAGTAGCCAACCCGTTGAGCGATGATCGCTTGTGTCTCTAGCTCGAAGAGCGATCCGCGAGCCTGACTCAAAAACTGACGGCGTTCACCCCAGGTGAGCCGTCCCTCTCCCTCAGCGATGTTCGATGGAACCGAAACCGCACTCTTCCGTAGTTGCGATGTCAGCCTGAAAATCTCACGCCCAGGGAAAGCTTCCGTGATTAGGTAGGCATGTTCACAGAGCTCCATGGCGCTCTGCCACGCAAGAAGATCTTTGTAGTCCATATTGACGAGGAAGCGGTACGGGAAGGAAAGGAACGATGTCCTCGTGTGGGCGGGACATCCTAACATTCCAACGTCCTAACATCCTAACTGACTCACCAAACCTTGCACGCCCGCCCACCCCGCACCATGGGCGAGCCATCCGCGCAATTGAACGCGCGCTGAAACTCGGGCATGTTCGACACAATGCCATTGATCCGATACTTGCCCGGCGAATGCGGATTGGTGATCGCATTTGCGCGCAGATTTTCGGGGCGCTGGTTTTCGCATGCCCACTGCGCGAAGCCGATGAAGAATCGCTGATCGGGCGTGAAGCCGTCGATCGGCTCGAGATGCTGACTGGCGACCGCGTCTTTCCACGCGATGTACGCCAATAGCGTTCCGCCGAGGTCCGCGACGTCTTCGCCGGACGTCAGCTTCGAGTTGATCTTGATGTCATCGACGATCGTGTACTGCGCGTACTGATCGCGCACGCATTGCACGCGCTCTTCGAATTTCTTCGCATCATCCTCGGTCCACCAGTCTTTCAAATTTCCCGCGCCGTCGAACTGGCGCCCCTCGTCGTCGAAGGCGTGCGTCAGCTCGTGGCCGATGGTTGAACCGGTGTTCCCGTAATTGGGCGCATCGTCGAGCTTGGCATCGTAGAGCGGCGGCTGCAAAACTCCGGCGGGAAAGTTGATGTCGTTCATCTGTGGGTTGTAGTAGGCGTTGACGGTCGGCGGCGTCATGCCCCACTCGCCGCGATCGACCGGCTTGCCGATCTTCGCGAGATCGCGATTCGATTCGAAGACCGTGGCGCGGGTGGCGTTTCCGAAAAAATCGCCTCGCACGACGTCGACCGAAGCGTAGTCCCGCCAGCGGTCGGGATATCCGACCTTGTTCGCGACGGCGTGCAGCTTCTCGAGCGCGCGCTGCTTGGTGGCGTCGGTCATCCAATCGAGCGACTTGATCTCGTTCTCCATCGCGGTCTCGATGCGGCGCGTCATGTCGACCGTTTTTGCTTTGGTATCGGCGGAGAAGGTGCGCCGAACGAACTCCTGGCCGAGGGCTTCGCCGAGGTCGCGGTCGACGTAGCGGACGCAGCGCTTCCATCGCGGCGGCAGCTCGCTCACACCGCGCAGCGTCTTGCGATAGAAGTTGAAGTCTTCCGCCACGAAATTCTTCGAAAGATACGGCGCACGCGCGTGCACCGCGTGCCATCGCAGGTACGCTTTCCAATCGGACAACGGAACGGTCTTGATCTCTTTTTCGAGCGCTTTGAAAAACTTCGGTTCAGTAACATTTAGTGTACTTATTTTTGATAAGCTATTATCGGCGAGGTAACGCGACCAGTCGAATGAAGGCGTCAGCGCTTCGAGCTGCGCCGGCGTCATCTTGTGATAGAGGTTGTAAGGATTGCGTCGCTCCACGCGCGTGAGCGACTCCTTCGCCAGATCGGTCTCGATCCGCATGACCGTCTTCGCGTCTTTCTCCGATTGCGCTTTCGATTCGCCGATGAGGCGGAGCATGTTGGCGACGTGCTGCAGATACTTCGCGCGGATCTCCTTGGTTTTCGCGTCGGCCTTGGTGTAGTAGTCGCGGTCCGGAAGCGACAGTCCACCGGCGTGCGCGAACGCGATCACCTGCGACGCGTCGCCATAATCCTGATCGGATCCGAAGCCGAACATCCATCCGCTGCCGTAATCGCGCAGATGCTGCGGCGCTAGAAAATGCGCCAGCTCGCGCTTGCTCTTGAGCGCCGCGATCGAATCGAGCAGCGGCTTGAGCGGAGCGGCACCTAGACTCTCGATGTGCGACTCGTCCATGCACGCCTGGAAATAGTCACCGATCTTCTGCTGCACGGCGGTGCGGTCGGCGCTCGGCTTGGCTGCCTCTTCCAGCACTCCCCACAGGAACTCTCCGTTCTCCTCGGTCACCTTTCCGTAGACGCTCCACGCCGCCTGATCGGGCGGAATGGGGTTGTTCTTCGTCCAGCCGCCGCAGGTGTACTGATAAAAATCGACGCACGGGTTCGCGCTGCGATCCATCGACGGGATGTCGAGACTCGGCGTATACGGCAGAACCGTCAGAGGCCGCTCGATCGGCTTCTGCGGCTCACTGGGCTCGACCATCGGCGGCGGGGCCGGCTGCGGCTTCTGGGGCGCAGGCTTCTCCTGCTGTGCGAACAGTGGAGCGGCAGCAAAAAACACCAGTAGCAGTCGTCTCATGGCGGGAGAGTCTATAATTATCGTTTCCCAAAAAGGAGACTCCATGGCTGATTTGTCGACGACATTTACCGGAATTCGTTTTGAGAATCCGTTCCTGCTGGCCTCTGCGCCGCCCACGGAATCCGACAGCAATATCATGCGGGCTTACGAGGCCGGCTGGGGCGGTGTAGTAACGAAAACTATAGGCCTGCATCCGGTGGTCAACGTGAAGGGACCCAAGACCAAGTTCCTTCGCGCCGATAACAGCGGCTATCGCCTCTCCATGAACAAGCGTCCGGAATCGACGCTGCTGGCGTCGTGGAACTGGGAGCTGATTTCCGACAAGCCGCTCGACTGGTGGGTCGGCCGGCTGAGCAAAGTCAAGAAGGCCTATCCGAACAAAGTGCTCGTGGCGTCGATCATGGCGGGATCGGGAAATGACAAAGAGGCGCACAACTGGCAGACGCTGACCAAAGCCTGTCAGGACGAAGGGGCGGACGCTCTGGAGCTGAACTTCTCCTGCCCGCACATGGATCGCGTCGACATGGGCTCGAATGTCGGAAAAGACAAAGTGCTCTGCTCCGTGGTCACGCAGGCGGTCAAGGAAGTGGCGAAAGTTCCGGTGTGGGTCAAGCTCACGCCGGCGACTGCAGACATCGTCGAAGAAGCGGGCGCATCGTTTCTTGGCGGCGCCAACGCGATCTCGTCGTCGAACACCTTTCCTTCGCTGCCGGTGATCGATCCGGCGACGCTCGACTTTGAAATGAACGTCGAAGGCTATGTCTCGAGCGGCGGCCTGGGCGGGCCGGCAATCCTGCCGCTGGCGCTCGCGAAGATGGCGCAGATGACGAAAGCATTTCCCGAAAAATCTTTCTCAGGAATTGGCGGGATCTCCAACTTCGATCACGCCCTCTGCTACTTCCTCCTCGGATGCGGAACGGTGCAGGTCTGTACCGCCGCCATGCTCGATCAGGCGATCGGCCCGAATGTGATCAAGGGGCTCATCGCGGGGATGAACGAGTTCATGGAGCGGCGCAGCTTCGCGAGCCTCGAGCAGTTCCGAGGAATCCGACGCGACCGCATCGTGTCGCATTCTCAGATCAAGCGCCCCGAGCAGTTCGACTATCGCGGCGGATACGAGACGGAAGAGCATGAGGGATACGCCAAGCCTTCGCGCGTTCCGGCGTTGAGCGCGTAGCGTTGATCTCCAGGCGCCTTCTCTGGACCATCGTCCTCGGCATCGCCGGCGTGATCATCGTCACCTGGCGGATGGAGGCATTGCCGGCGCACGTGGTGGTCATCAATCAGTCGGGAGAAATGCTCACGAACGTCGTCATCGCCACCGACCGTCGCATCGAGCTCG
>Ga0207646_10003204_pt1 | contig 18699 bp, 13 predicted proteins | sample KBSK5502metaG_FD_184343 | JGI IMG/M metagenome (GOLD analysis project Ga0207646, IMG submission 184343) | Corn, switchgrass and miscanthus rhizosphere microbial communities from Kellogg Biological Station, Michigan, USA - KBS K5-50-2 metaG... | ecosystem: Host-associated > Plants > Roots >...
GCGCGCCGGCCGCCATCGCGCGCCCTCGTCGTACCGGGCGACCGCCACCAGCCCGACCGGCAGCGGGCCGACCCCGCGCCGGCCCCCGAACTGCTCCGGCTCCACGCTCGTCGCGGTCTCGCGGGCGTCGCGGAGCTGGAGCGGGCGCGGGAAGGGGTGCACCCGGCCCTGCGGGTCGAGGACGGCGTACTCGTCGGAGTAGTAGGTGGCGCCGGCCGCGAGCAGCGCGGCGACGAGCGTGGACTTCCCGGCGTGGCTCGCCCCGGGCACGAGGATCGCCTGGCCATTCCAGCCGACGACGCCGGCGTGCACGAAGAGCCGCCGCGGAGCCATCTCCGCCACCGCCTGCGTGAGGTGGCTCTCCAGCACCGCGAGCGCCTCGTGCCGCTCGGTGGTGCGGACGAGACGGCGAGCGTCCGCATAAAGAAGATGCAGCCGGCGCACGCGTCCGCCCTCGTCGCCGACGACGTAGGAGAGCAGGTGATCGACGCGGGGGCTGCGCCGCCGTCGCCATCCCGTCGGAAGCCGCGCCGCGACGTCGTCGAGGACCGAAGGGTCGCTGACCCGGACGCCGATGCGCGCGCCATAGGCCTCGAAGCTGAGGCCCGCCGCCCACCCGAGGCGGTCGATCTTCTTCAGTCAGGTCGAAGGCCGGCGCAAGCGGGGAACGCCCGGGGGGCTCACCAGCAAGAGGATCGCACGCTCCTCGCCGCGTTGGCAACGCCGTGTGTCGCCGCGCACACCGGTCTTTGACAGGACCCCCCCGGGCGGCTACCGTGGACAGCGACGGAGGACGTCAATGTCGAAGTGGCTGAAGGCCCTGGGCCTGGCAGCGGTCGTGATGGTCGTGGCGGTGATGGTCCCGCTCTACGGAGACCCCCGCTCCTCGTCGGTCGAGCACGGCGAGTGGGCGCGGATGCTCCTGCGCGCCCTGGACATGGAGCGCGCGGTCACTCCCGCCTCGCCCGACGCGCGGCTCTTCTCGGTCCTTTCCTGGAAGAACAGCCTGGCCTTCCGCGCGGATGCCTATCTCCGCGGCGAGGGCGTCGACCTCGTGGGCACGGGCGGGGCGCGCCGGGTCGTCGCCACCTCCGCCGCGGGCGAGGTGGCCTATCCGCTGGCGGTGGTGAGGGGTGGCGACTACCGTCTCCGCGCCCGCATGGCGGGCAACCCGGCGGCGCCCGCCTCCGCCGAGATCACGCCGCTCGGCCGCAACGGCGCGGCCGCGACGTTCACGCTCGTGCCGTCCTCGCTCACGGGCTGGGTCGAGGGCGGACCCGCGCACCTCGACCCTGGCGCCTACACGGCTTCGATCCTGTTGCCCGCCGGTACGTCGCTGGACGACGTGGAGGTGGCGCCGCCCTGCACGGAGGCGATCGAGCCGCAGGGGGGCTGGCGCTCGCGGGCGGTCACGCAAGCCGACGACGTCGCCGTGACCGTGGTGAAGGCGCTCGACCAGGAGTCGGAGCTGCCGCCGGCCGCGAGCCCGATCGAGGTCGCCGCCTCGGCGATGAGGACGACGGGAGGCGCCGCCGCGGCCCTGGCGAGCCTGGGCGCGGCCGGACGCGACGGCCTGGGGCTCAAGGCCGGTCCCCGCGGCCTGCAGGCCACCGTCTTTCTCGAGCTGCCCGATGGAGGCCTCTACACCATCTCCACGTTCGGCGAGGCGGGCGGCGGACAGAGCTGGAAAGCCGATGCCTGCCGCAAGGCCGTCTGGTGCGGAGAGACCGCGGTGCCGGGATCGGCTTCCGCCGCTCCCGCATGGCACCCGCTCATGACCGCGACGTTCGGCGCGGGCCGGCACTTCTTCAACGTCACGCTGGGCCCGGGCGCGTCCGTCCAGCGCCTGCGGGCCGAGCTCAAGAAGGACAGCCCCGCCGATTACGTGGCCACGCTGCGGCGGCTCGGCTTCGACGTGGGCCCCGCGGGCCCCATCAGCCGCGCCCGGGCCGTCGACGCGATGCACTTCGTCCAGCAGCGCCGGATGGACATGGTGGGCGCTTGCGGCGACGTCGTCGCGCCCGTCCTCGAGCGGGCGCTGGCCGAGGTGGCCCCGGTGGCCGGGCCCGGTGCCGGCCCCGGCTTCACGGGCACCGGACCGGGAGGAACGATCCTTCCGATCAACGGGCCCGCGACGCCGTCCGCGCCCCCCGTGATCACGCCCCCGGTGACGACGCTGCCGACCGCTCCGCTTCCCGAGCCCTCGCCGGGGCGGGGGCCGCGGCCGACCCCGCCACCCCCCGCGCCGCCGCCGGCGATTCCGCCCCAGCCCCCGGGCAGCCCCGTGCTACCCTCGCCCACACCGTAAGCAAGCTCCCGATCTACTTCTTCACGGCCGCGACGGGCTTGGGGCGCGGCTTGGGGGGACGGCTCTCGGTGCCGGGCGTGTGTGGATAGTAGTAGTAATAGTAGCCCTTCGCCTTGATGTCGACCGCGTTCAGCACCGCCCCCAGCAGGTTCGGCGTCACCTTGCGCAGCGCGCCCACGCTGCGCTTGATGACCTTCTTGTCGACGTTGTTGTGCTCCACCACGTAGACGACGATGTCCGCGTGGCGGGCGAGCAGGAGCGCGTCGGTCACCGACGCCACCGGCGGCGCGTCGACCAGGATCCAGTCGAAATGGCGGCGGAGGTGGTTGAGGAAGTCGGCCATCTGCTTGCGGGCCAGGATGGCGGGCGGGTTCGGCGGCAGCGGCCCCGCGGTGAGCGCGAACAGGTTGGGGACCCGCGTCGGCCGGATGAGGCCGTCGAGGTCCGCATGCCGGACGAAGAAGTCGGTGACGCCCGGCTCGCGGGTGAGGCCGAGGCGGGCGTGGAGCTGCGCCCGGCGCAGGTCGAAGTCCACCGCCACCGCCTTCTCTCCCGATGACGCCAGCAGCTTGGCGATGTTCACGAGCGTGGTGGTCTTGCCTTCTTGCGGCGCGGTGCCCGTGATCAGCACGACCTGCCCCGTCTCCTCCCGGCGGCCGAAGATCAGGGCGGTCCTGAGGTTCTGGTAGGCCTCGGTCACCAGGTGGACGTTGGCCTCGTCGTACTTGGGCACGGCGGCGAGCAGGTCGAGGTGGAGGAAGCGCTCGATGTCCTCCGGCCCCTTGATCGTGTTGTCGAGGTAGTCCCGGGCGAAGACGAGGCCGATCCCGAGGGCGAGGCCGAGGGCGAGGGCGTACGCGGCGATCCGCCGCTTGGCCGGCCGGACGGGGCTCGTGGGCGGCGCGGCCTTCTCCACCACGCTCACGTTGTTGTTCCGGATCGAAGACGCGATGTCGGTCTCGTTGAGCTTCTGGAGCAGCACCTCGTAGAGGCTGGTGGCGGACTGCTCCTCCTTCTTCAGGATCTCCATCTCGGATGACTTGCGGCTCTGGGTGGCGGCCTGCGACTTCTGCCCCTCGATCGCGCCCCGGAACTCGGTCTCCCGCCTCTCGAGCTGGGAGTAGTCCGCGCGCAAGCCGTCCACGATCTGGCCGAAGCGGGCCTCCCGCGTCTTGCGCACCTCGGCGATCTGCGCCAGCGCCTTCTGGACCTCGGGGTGGCCGGCCTTGTACTTCTCGCGGAGCTGGGAGAGCTGGAGGTTGAGGGCCGAGAGCTGCTCGTTGAGGCTGCCGACCATCGTGTCGGTCGCCATCTGGGGCACGGCCTCCAGGCTCTCGCCCCGCCGGCGCTTGTCCTCGACCTGTTTGAGGGCCGCTTCGAGGGAGATGCGACGCATCTTGGCCGCGAGGTAGTCCTCGTTGAGCTTCGTGATGGAGGTGGTGACCGCGGAGACGCTGCCCTCGGGCACGAAGAGGTCCTGGCCCTGGTAGCTCGAGATGAGCTTGCTGCGGGCCTGGCGCATGGCCTCCTGGGTGGCGGCCAGGCGCTCCTGCAGCCAGTCGTAGGCCTGGCGCGCGGCCTGGACGCGGGAGGCCAGGGACTGCTCGATGTAGACCGCGGCCAGCGTGTTGGCCCACAGCGCCGCTTCCTTCGGGTCCTCGTGGGTCACGAGGACGCGCACGAGGCGGCTCTCCGGGACGGGGTCGACGTCCACGTAGGCCAGGAACGTCCCGGCGGGATCGGGGCCCTCCTTGAACGGCGGGCGATCGCCGAGCTTGAGTCGCTGCACGACGGCCTCGGCCACGCCCCGCGAGCGGAGGATCTTGAACTGGGTGTTGTAGAAGTCCGTGTTCTGGAAGTAGCTCCCGCCGCCGACGAGCGCGTCGGACACGCTCATGAACGCCGGGGTCGGAGGCTCGATCTGGAGGAGGGCGGCCGCCTGGTACTCCGGCGTCTGCAGGAAGCCCACGAGGAGGCCGAGGCTCAAGCCGGCCAGGGCGGCGGCCGTGATCAGCGCGCGGCCCCGCCACACGACGTCGAGGTAGTAGCGCAGGTCGAGCGGGATCTCGGAAGGACCGGCCGTCGCGCCGTGCGGAAGAGGCTGCACGCTCGCTCCTCTAGAACGCCACCGAAAGACCCGCTCCGGCGCGAGCGTCCAGCACGCGGAGCGCAGCATCTCCTCTGCCGTCTCGCCGAGGATTCACTCCGAGGCGAGACGTTGTTCGACGAACGGTGCGGAGCGGAGCGTGCTGCATTCGTCTAAAAGATCCGGCGCGGCACCGTCACCACGTCGTTCGGAAGGAGGGGCAGGTCCGGCTTCTTGCCCTTGCGCACGTCCTTCAGGCTCACCTCGATGATGGTGGTCTTCCCCGTCTGGGCGTCCACGCGGCGGATCTGGACGCCGTTCTTCCCGTAGCGGGTCAGCCCGCCCGCGGTGGAGATGGCCCCGGTCACGGTCAGGTCTCCGTCTAGGACGTAACGTCCCGGGCGCGTGACTTCGCCCTCAACCGTAACATAGAACTTCGGCAGCGCGGTGATGATGTCCCCGTTGCGCAGCACCAGCTCCAGGTTGATCTGGTCGATCGCGCTGGGGGTGGCGCTCCCGAAGCGCAGGCGCAGCACGTGCGCTCCGCCGTCGAAGGTGCCCTCGGCGCGCGTGATGGAGACCTCGCCCGAGGCGCGGGGATTGAAGCCGCCCGCGTCGACGAGAACGTCGATCAGCCGCGTTCGGCCCCGCAGCCCCTTGCGCCCGGGGCTGTTCACCTCGCCGAGGACGGTCACGAACTGGCTCTGGTAATCCTTGACCTTGATGTCCACCTGCGGGTTCACCAGGAAATCGCGGGCGAGCAGCGACGTCAGCTTCTGCTTCGCCTCGGACACGGTGAGACCGGCGACGGGCACCTCTCCGAGCAGGGGCAGGGAGATGCTGCCGGTCGTCTGCACGGTCGTGGTACGGGACAGGTCGTCGTTGCCGAAGACGATCACCTCCAGCACGTCCCCGGCCCCCAGCCGGTACTCGGGCGCGGGAGTCGGCGCGGGCGAGCCGGGCGCGGGCGGCGACGCGGCAACGGGGGGAACCGGCGCGCGGCGAGGCGAGGGCGTCGGGCGGGGGGCCGGAGTGGGCCGCGGAGGCGCCTGGGCGGCGGCGAGGACGGCGCCGAGCAGGACGCCCGCGCCGGCGGACAGGCCGGGCCACCTCATCGGCGGGGCGCCGCCGCGAAGAACCCCAGACCGAGTTCCACGTAGAGGGAGTGGGTGCGCTGGTCAAAGAAGTCAAGGTTCGAGTCGCGGCGGTCGCGGCGATAGTCGGCGCGCACGAACGCCCAGCGCGTGATGCTGCGCCCCAGGCCGGCGAGCCAGTCGACGATCACGTCGCGCCGCGGCACCCCCAGGGCGCTCGCGGTGATGGGATAGGAGTTCACGTGATACCCGCCGCCGGCGGTGAAGGACAGGGACCACGGAAGGGGCGCGGTGAGCGAGACCTGGGCCGAGGTGGTCACGTAGAACGCATTCTGCTCGAAGGCGGACAGCTCGGTGGAGCGGTTCGCCGCGACGATGATGTTCGCGGAGCGGCCGAAGTCCCGCTTCAGGTCCGCGCCGAAGGTGAGGCCGCGGAAGTGCCGCCCTGGGGGCGCGGCCCGCGGGCTGTTGCGCAGGGTATAGCCGGCCGACGCGCGTCCGCTGAGGAGCGGCAGGATCTCTCCGTCCACCGCCACGAAGACGGAATGGACGCGGGACTCGGACTCCGGCCGTTCGGGCGACGCCGGCACCTGCTCCAGGCTGTAGACGACGCTCGCCCGCCGCGACGGCCCGATCTCCAGGCCCAGCGCGCCGGTGACGTTCCGGCGCTCGTAGTCGAAGAACGCCGCTCCCTGCTCCACGTTGACCTTGTCCACCGTGCCCCCGACGTCCAGTCCCACCCGACCCTCGGGGTTGAAGCGGAGACTGCCTCCGTACTGCCAGCGGGTGAAGCGACCGAGCTGGAAGAAATATTCTCCCCCCGGATCGACCTGCGCGGCCTCGAGCAGCCCGCGCGCGAAGTGTCCCTGGCCCCGCAGCGTGATGAACGGACCGGTGGGGTACTCCAGGCTCGCGTTGGCCTCGTGGGCGGGCTGGTTGACCCGGGAGAAGGAAGAGAACCGGCGGATCCGCGCCTCGTAGCCGAGCCGCAGGCTTCCATTGCCCAGGGGTGCCTCGATGCCGACGCTCGGACGCGCCTCCGCGTACCGGTCCCGGGCCGGCACGGGCGTGTCGAGCAGCGACACATCCGCGTCGACGTAGGCCAGCGTGGCCGCGGGCCGGATCGTCAAGCTCCCCAGGCTCAAGCCGGACGTCTTCTGCTCCTCGGGTGACGGCACGGGCGGCACACCGCCCGGGAAGCCCTCGCCGGCCGGGGCTCGAGCATCGCCCGGCTCGGTCGCCTCCGTGGGCGGGAAGAGGGCGCGATAGAGATCGGCCGACGAGGCGGGGACCACCTCTGTCGTCCCGGTGCCGAAGAGCAGGACCACCCGGTCGACCTCCCGACGCAGGTCGTAGGGCACCGTGGGGGCGACGCGGATCCGTAGCTGCACTCCGAGCGGCGTGCGCTCGATCCGGAGGGCCTCGAGGGGAGCAGAAACCGCCGGAGCGCCCAGCGACGCCGGCGCCGTGGCCGCGAGGCTGACGACCAGCTCGGGACCCTCCCTCCGGACGCTCGCGCCTCCCAGGGCCGCCGACGCCACCACCACGAGGGCCGGCCGGCCGGCGACCCGCTCGCTCCGCAACTCCAGCAAGCGGGGGACTCCCTCCAGCGACCACGCCAGCAGCAGGGCGGCACTCACGGCGTCGCTCCGCGCGGCCGCCGGCGGCGCTCGAAGAAGAGCAGGATCAGGATGGCGGCGATGAAGGCCGCGAACTGCACGAGGATGAGCACGGTCTGGCCCATGGTCGCATTGGGCAGCGAGGCCGCCCCCAACCCCAGCGCGAACGTCACGAGGTACAGGAACAGCACCGCCGTCCGCTGCGAGAAACCCAGGGAGACCAGGCGGTGGGAGAGGTGGCGGCTGTCGCCGACGTAGATCGGCCGGCGCTCCTTCACCCGGATGTACATCACGGTGGCGGTGTCGAGGATCGGCAGGGCCAGCACGACCACCGGCATGAGGATCGGGAAGAGCGTGCTCGAGGCGTGGGAGATGTAGCGCTCGAGCAGCGTCAGTGAGCCCATGATGAACCCGATGAAGAGGCTGCCGCAGTCGCCCAGGAACACCGTGGCCGGGTGGAAGTTGTAGAGGAGGAAGCCGAGCAGGCTTCCCATGAAGGCGACGAGCATCAGGCTGATGAAGAACTCCCCGAGGGACCAGGCGTTGATCAGGAACACGCCGGCGGCCACGAAGGCGACGCCGGCGGCGAGGCCGTCCATGTTGTCGAGGAGGTTGAAGGCGTTCGTCACCCCTACGAGCCACACCACGGTCACGCCGACGTTGAGCGCCTCGTGGGGCAGGAAGGAGATGCGCACGCCCGCGGCGACGAGCATCAGCGCCGCCAGGAGCTGCCCCGCGAACTTCACCCCCACCGGGAAGCGCTTGCCGAGCGTGTCGTCGGCCAGACCGACGGCGAACATGAGGGTGCCTCCGGCCAGGATGGCCAGGAGCCGGCTCTTCACGCGGTAGGCCTCCTGCAGCATGGTCAGGGACGAGCCGAAGGTCTCTTGGATCCACCCCAGCCGCTGCAGGGTCGGGGCGAGGAGCGAGCCGGCGAGGACGACCGCGGTGAACGAGACGAAGACGGCGAAGCCGCCCAGCCGCGGCATGGGCCGCGCGTGGACCTTGCGATGGCCGGGCTCGTCGATGACGCCGAAGCGCCGGGCGAGGGCCCGGCTCGGCGGGACCAGCGCCGCGCACACCGCCGTCGTCGACGTCATGACGAGCAGCGGCAGGAGGACATGGTCCATCCGGCCTTCAGGCCGCCGCCGGGCGCGACAGCAGCTCCCGGTAGAGCGCGTCGACATCGTCGATGAGCCGCCGCGACGAGTGGTGGGCGAGCACGTAGGCCTGGCCCTCCCGGGCCCGGGCGAGGACGGGGTCGCGGCGGCGCAGCGCGTCGACGACGCCCGTGGCGAGCGCCCCGGCATCGCCCGGCGGAACGAGAAGGCCGCGCCGGCCGTCACCGAGCAGATCGGGCGTGCCGCCGACGCGCGTCGCCACCACCGGACGCCCCGCCGCCATCGCCTCGATGAGCGCCACCGGCGTGCCCTCGTTGCGGGAGCAGTTCACGACCACGTCCAGGTCGCCGTACACCGCCGCCATGTCGCGGCGCCAGCCGTGGAAGAACACGCAGTCCTCCAGGCCCAGCCGGGCGCGCTCGGCCTCCAGCCTCCCGCGCTCCTCGCCGTCGCCCACCACCGCGAACCGGACCGCCGGCACCGCGGCGCGCACCGCCGCCGCCGCGCGCAGGAACGTGCCCACGTCCTTGATGGGAGCCAGCCGCCCGACGATACCGACGAGGGGAGCGCTCTCGGGTACCCCCGCTTCGCCGCGCAACGAGCCGCGCGGCAGCACGCCCACGAGGGGCTCGAGATCGAGGCCGAGCGGGATGACGCGGATCTTCGCCGCGGGAGCGACGCCGAGGGCGACGAGGTCGCGCTTGACCGAGTCGGAAACCGCCACCAGCACGTCCGAAGACGCGCCCAGACGGCGCTCCACCGCCCGATAGAAGGCCGTCGTGAGAGGCCCGAAGTAGCCGCGCAGGACGTGGCCGTGGAAGGTGTGCACGACCACGGGCACGCCGGCCACCCGGGCGGCGAGGCGCCCCAGCATCCCCGCCTTGGCCGTGTGGGTGTGCACGATGTGCGGCCGGAAGCTCCTCATCATGCGGTACAGGCCGAGAAGCGCCCGCAGGTCGCGCCACGGACGCACCTCGCGCCCGAGACCGGGCAGGGCCACCCAGGCCACGCCCTTGAGCGCCGCGAGATCGAACAGGTTTCCTTCGCGGGGAGACTCCTGCCCGATGACGAGGTGCGTCTCGTAGCCGCGATCTTTCAGGCCGGCCGTCAACAGGTCACGTGGACGGAAGGACCTCCAACGTTCAACCGGGAGAAGAGCCGCAACACCCTCACCCCGCGCCGCGCCGGAGGAGCCGGGAGGTCGCTCATCGTCGCCTTCTGACGCTGGCCCAGGCAGCGTAAGCTATAGCACGGCCTAGGTTTCGGGTCAAGTCGCAGCGCTTGAAGTAAGACTTTAACTGTTCACCTCGGTGCCGCCGACCCGCCGCCGCCGGCGGGCTCGAGTCTGGCCAGAAGCTGCGCGTGAGCCCTCGCGATATGGGGATGGGTGCGGTCGAGCGACACCGCACGGTCCATCGCCGCCCGAGCGCCGGTGAGATCGCCCCGCATCCATCGGGTCCATCCGAGATCGGCCCAGGCCTCCCCCCACGCCGGGCGCAGCCGCAAGGCGGAGGTGAGGTCGCGCTCGGCCCGGTCCAGGCGCGGGGCGGCGAAGTCCAGGTGGCCGATCGCGAGGTCGCGCCAGGCCAGCGCGCGGGCACGGTACGCCTCGGCCAGGTACGGGTGACGATCGAGGACGGGATCGAGCGCCGCCAACTGCATCTGGGGGTCGCGGTCGCGCAGCGAGCGCTCGAAGGCCACGGCGCCGGCGGCACGCCACGCCGACGCCACGCCGAGCGAGATGAGCCCGAGCGCCACCACCGCCGGCAGCACGCGGCCGCCGACGCGGCGGGACGGCTCCCGCGGCGAGGCGGCCAGGCCGAGCAGAGAGGCGAAGACGAGCGCGTTGGCGGGAAGCCGCAGGTTGAAGTCGAAGAGCGAATGCACGGCCAGCGCGGCGACCGCTCCCGCCGCTCCCACCGCGATCGACTTGCGGAACGGATCGCGCCCGTGCCGGAGGCGAAGGGCGAGCCCACGGACGATGAGCGCCACGAGCCAGGCCGCGATCGCCACGCCGGCGAGGCCGGTCTCGGCCACGAACTCGAGCGCGTCGTCCTCGGCGTGGGTGGTGCGCACCTCGCCGTGCGCGCGCTTGAAGGCGGGAAAGGCATCGGCGTAGGCGCCCAGCCCGGCCCCCAGCACGGGACGGGCCGTCCACAGGCGCAGCGTGTCGCGGGCCACGTCGAGCCGGTAATCGCCCGACGCGTCGGGCCGGCCGCGGAAGATCGTGGCGAGGTGGGCTCGCGTATCGTCGGGGACGACCGCGAGGCCGAAGGCGAGAACGATCAGGACGCCGATGACCAGGGGCGCCACGCGGAGGCGAGCCCCGCCGCGGTGGGAGGCCGCGCGGGCCCACAAGCCACCGGCCACGAGCAGGCCGGCGGCGAGCGCGATGAGGCCCCCACGGCTGCGGCTCGCGACGTGGACGGCCACGAGCCCGAAGGCGAGGCCGGCGAGGCCCACCACCCCCGGCGTGGCGCTGCCGCGCAGGCGCGCGCGGCCGAGCGCCATCGTCGCCGCCAGCACGATGCCCATCTCCAGAAGCCCGGCGAAGTGGTTGTGGTTCACGTAGGAGCCGAAGGGGGTCGTGACGATGGGGGTGGTCTGGCCGTAGATGCGGTCCGGCGCGAGGGACCACTGCACGGCGCCGAAGACCGCCTCCGCCGCGCACACGACGATCACCGCGCCGGCCAGGCGCACGGCCGCCCCCCGGTCCCGCGCGCGCTCGCTCCAGAAGACGAGGGCGGCCATCATCGCGCCCAGGACCAGCCCCGCCTCCGCCGTCCACGCGGGGGCGGCACTGGCGCCCACCGCCATCTGCAGCAGGCCGAGGGCCGGGAGGGCCGCGGCGGGCAGCGCGAGCAGCGGCAGGCCCTCGCGGGCGAGGGCGCGGGCGGCGGCGAAGAGCGCGACCGCGAAGAGCACGAGGGCGGCCAGGCCATAGCGGGCCGGATCGGCGGCCGCGCCGTAGGGCCAGGGAGCGAGGACGATGGCCAGGAGCAGGACCGCTTCCGCCGCCGCCTCCAGCCGCGGCCTCATCCGATCCGGTGCTTGCGCAGCCACAGCTCCAGCGTCAGCAGCGTCCAGAGCTGGTGCCCGCGGTCGGAGCGGCCCGAGAGGTGCTCGGTGAACATCTGCCGCACCGCCTCCGGGCGCAGCCACCGCGCCAGGCGCGGGCGATCGAGGAGCAGCGCCTCCACCCTCGTCTTCAGCTCGCCGCGGAACCATTCTCCCAGCGGCACGCCGAAGCCGTGCTTGGGCCGCGACAGGATCTCGCGCGGCAGCATGTCGGCCACCGCCTTCTTGAGGACGATCTTCCCGCGTCCCCCGCGGCGCTTGAGCCGGTCGGGCAGTCCCGCCACGTACTCGATGAGGGACCGGTCGAGCATCGGGCTGCGCGCCTCCAGGCCGTGGGCCATCGTCATTCGGTCCATCTTGGGGAGGAGGTCATCGAGAAGATACGTGCGGGCGTTCAGGTAGAGGAGCCGCGACAGGAGCGACGCGCCCGCGGACCGGTCGAGCGCCTCCCGGTAGGACGAGAGGACCCGATCCCGGTCCGCCACGTGGTCGGCGTCGAGCGCCCTCAGGGCGGGGAGGTCGAAGAAGGAGGTCCAGGCGAAGATGCGCTCGTCGAAGGGCAGCGCCGCCTTGTCGGCGAAGCGCCGGAGCCGGCGGCGCCGCGTGTGATGGCTCGGGCCCTCGGGCACCAGGCGCGCGGCCGCCCGCAGCGCGTGGGCGAGCGGAGAAGGGATGCGGTCGGCCAGCAGCGCGGCGTGGAAGCGGTCGTAGCCGGCGAAGGTCTCGTCGCCGCCGTCTCCGTTGAGGGCGACCGTCACGTGCGCTCGCGCCTCGCGGGCGACGAGGTACGTGGGCAGGGCCGACGAGTCGCCGAAAGGCTCGTCGTGATGGTCGAGCAGCGTCTCCAGCAGCGCGCCCGCCTCGGGCCGCACGACCGAGGCGTGGTGCTCGGTGTCGAGGTCGCGGGCCACGCGCCGCGCATGGGGTCGCTCGTCGAAGAACGCGTCGCCCTCGAAGCCGACGGTGAACGTCTTCACCCGGCCCGGAACCAGCCGGGCCATGATCGCCGCCACCGCCGCGGAGTCGACGCCCCCGGAGAGCAGCAGGCCGAGCGGCACGTCCGCGACCAGGCGCTTGCGCACCGCGGCGAAGAGCAGGTCCCGCACCCGGTCGGCGGCGTCGCGCAGGCGTACCGGCGTCGCTTCTCCCGCGGGCGGAAAGCGCAGGTCCCAGTACGCGCGGGCCGGCCCGACGCCCGCGGCGTCGGCGACGAGGAGCGAGGCGGGAGGCAGCTTGTGGATGCCCCGGAACAGCGTGCGCGGGGTGGGTACGTATCCGAAGGCGAGGTACTCGCCGAGGTTCTCTTCCGCCATCTCCGCGGGAACGCCGGCGGCGAGGAGCGCCTTGATCTCGGAGCCGAAGACGAGGCGCCGGGCATCGTGCCAGTAGTAGAGGGGCTTCTTGCCGAAGTGGTCGCGGGCGAGGAGGAGGCGGCGCGACCGCGCATCCCAGATCACCAGGGCGAACATTCCGTCGAGCGCGGCCACCGCGTCCTCGCCGCGATCCTCGTAGAGATGGGCGATCGCCTCGGTGTCGCCGTGGGAGCGGAAGGAGTGGCGCCCGGCGAGGCCGGAGCGCAGCTCGCGGAAGTTGTAGATCTCGCCGTTGAGGAGGACGAGGACCGATCCGTCCTCGTTGGGGAGCGGCTGGTCGGCCGCCGTCGAGAGGTCGATGATCGACAGCCGGCGATGGACGAGGCCGATGCCCGGGGAGGCGACGGCCTCCGTGTGATACCCGGCGGCGTCGGGACCGCGGTGGCGCAGGGAGTCCCCCATCGCGGCCAGCGTGGCGTGCTCCACCGCCGCGCCGTCGAAGGTCAGGATGCCGGCCAGCCCGCACACGGACGCCTAGTGCCGTTCCAACTTTTCGCACCGAGCTTGGCACGAGTGTCGATGCTGCGTCCCAACTCCAATCTTCGAGATCATCGTAGGTCCATCAAGTTGGAACGGCACTAGACCCATCCGTAGAGCGCGTAGCGCGCCAGCTTGAGCCACTCCTCGAGGCGCACGCGGTAGATCCGGGCCGGCGGCCCCGCATCCGCCACCGGCACCGGCACCCACTCCACGTCCGGGAGCACCTTCCGCGCCGCCCGCTCGGCCCGGCCCATATGCGACTCGTTGGTGACGAGGGCGATCCGCTTCCATCCCGAGGAGCGGATGATGGGCAGCGCGCCCATGAGGTTCTCCCGCGTGGTCGTGGACGAGGTCTCGAGCCGGATCGCGCTCGCGGGCACGCCCATGCGGCGCGCGACCTTCGCCAGCTCCACCGCGCTGTCGCCCCCCGAGCCGCGCCCGGTGAGCACGATCACGCCGAACGCCCCCGCCCGGTAGAGGGCCGCCGTCTCCAGCGTCCTCAGGTCGTCCACGTCGCCGGAGAGCACGAGGGCGGCGTCGGCCGAGCGCGAGTCCGCCTTCGTGTAGGACGGGGGGTGGGCGGCCCCGTAGGAAACGGCCGCCAGCGTGGAGGATGCGCCCAGGCCCGCCGCCAGCATCGCGGTGCGCACGCGGGTCACGGCAGGGATGGTACCATCCCGCGACGCTTGGCCCCGCCCGCACCTCCTTCCGGCCCGCTGTCCGCGCCCGCGCGAAGAGCGCGCGCCGCGGTCTTCGTGACCTACAACGGCCTGCTCGATCCGCTGGGGCCGTCGCAGATCCTTCCCTACCTCGAACGCCTGCGCCCGAGCTGGCCCGTGCACATCCTGAGCTTCGAGCGGACCGCTCGCCTCGCGCGGCCGGGGGCGCGGGCGGAGATGGAGGACCGCCTCCGCCGCCAGGGAATCGCCTGGACCTGGCGCCGCTACCACAAGTTCCCCAGCCTGCCCGCGACGAGCTGGGACGTGCGGCAAGGCGTGCGCGCGCTGCGGCGCATCCTCGACGAAGAGGACGTGGGCCTCGTTCACGCCCGCGGCTACGTCCCGGCGACGATCGCGCTGCTCGCGACGCGCCGGCACCCGATGCTCTTCGACATCCGCGGCCTCCAGGCCGAGGAGTACGTGGACGGCGGTGTCTGGAAGGAAGGCGGAGTGAAGTACCGCCTCGCCAAGCGCGCCGAGAAGGAGATGTTCGCGCGCGCGGCGGGGGCGGTGGTGCTGACGAAGGCCATCGCACCGTACGCCCGCGGGCGCTTCGCCGAGCAGGGCCGCCAGCCCCCGCTGGAGATCATCCCCTGCTGCGTCGACCTGGCCGCCTTCGATTTCGATCCCGCGCAGCGGAGCGACGTGCGACGGCGCCTGGGCGTCGCGCCGGAGACGGCGCTCTTCGTCTACTCGGGAAGCCTCGGCACGTGGTACCTCCCCGGGGAGATGGCGCGCTTCGTGAAGGTCTTTAGTAGCGTGACGGGTCGGCCGGCGCACCTGCTCTGGCTCGTCAACAACGGCCCCGAGATCGCGCGGCAGGCCAGCCGCGATGCCGGCCTCGCCGACGGCGAGACGACCGTGCTCGGCGCGTCCGCCGTGGAGGTGCCGGGCTATCTCTCGGCCGCCGACGCGGCGGTGGCCCTCATCCGGCCGTGCTTCTCGAAGCGCTCCTCGTCGCCGACGAAGTATGCGGAGGCGCTGGCGGTGGGCCTGCCGTTGCTCATCAGCCGTGACGTCGGCGACGGCGCCGAGCTCGAGGAGCGGGAGGGCGCCGTCGGGCTCGCGTACCCCGCCGCGCCCGCCGCGATGGAAGACGCGGTCCGACGCCTGGCTCGCCTCATGGAGAAGCCCCGCCCGCACTTCCGGGCGCTGGCCCGCGAGATATTCGACGTCGACACCGTCGCGCTGCCCGCGTACCGGCGGCTCTACGAGCGGCTCTGCCTGCCATGAGGGTCGCCTGCGTGGTCCCGTATCCGCCCGGCTCCGCGCCCAGCCAGCGCTTCCGTCTCGAGCAGTGGCAAAGGCCGCTCGCCGAGGCCGGCATCACGCTGGAGTTCCTTCCCTTCCTGGACCGCGAGGCCTCCGCGCGCCTCTACGAGGAGGGCCGGCTCTGGTCCAAGGCCCGGAGCGTGCTGTCGGGGACGCTGCGCCGCCTGCGCTGGGCCCTGCGCGAGGCCCGAGGCTTCGACGTCGTGGTGATCCACCGCGAAGCCGTGCCGCTCGGTCTCACCGGGATCGAGACGATCCTCGCCCGGCGCGTGCCGACGGTCTTCGACTTCGACGATGCCATCTGGCTTCCCAACGTCAGCCCCGCCAACCGCCGCTTCCAGAGCCTCAAGGGCTTCGCCAAGGTGAACCGCGCGCTCGCGATGTGCTCGGCCGTGTCGGCGGGTTGCCGCCACCTCCTCGACCATGCGCGGCGGCACAACCCGCGCGTGTACCTCGTGCCCACCAGCATCGACCTCGAGCTCTACAGCCCGCCGCGCGTCCACGCGCCCGCGGAGACGCTCACCGTCGGCTGGACCGGATCGCTGACCACCAGCCCCTACGTGGAGCTGATCGCGGAGCCCTTGCGGCGGGCGGCGGCGCGGGTCCGCATGGAGCTGGTCGTCTTCGGCGGAGACGTGGCGATCCCGGGTGTGCGCGTCCGCTGCGAGCCATGGTCGGCCACGGGCGAGGTGCCGCTCATCCGGACCTTCGACGTCGGCCTGAAGCCCCTGCCCCGGACCGACTGGGTGCGCGGGAAGTGCCCCATGAAGGAGCTGCAGTACATGGCCCTCGGCATCCCTCCCGTGGCCACGCGCTTCGGGAGCAGCACCGAGAGCATCGAGCACGGGCGCACGGGGTTCCTGTGCGAGGCCGACGCCGACTGGGCGGACGCGCTCGTCAGCCTCCAGGACCCCGCCCGGCGCGCCGCGATGGGCCGGGCGGCGCGGGCGGTGGTGGAAGAGCTCTACTCGGCGACGTCGGCCGCGGCCGCGTTCGGCCGGGTGCTCGAGGCCGCCCGCGACCACTTCCACCGGCGCGCCTGACTCAGGCGAACCCGGGCGCCGGCTCCGCCGGTCCTTCGACGGCGCGCCCGCGGCGCGCGCGCTGGCTCTCCACTCCGACCGCGGCGAAGGCCAGATAGAAGACGAGGACCTGGGCCCGGTGGCGGTAGGCCATGCCCGCGTTGGCCTCGGCCAGCGCGTAGCCGAAGGTCAGCCCGGCGGTGATGAGGAGGACCATCATCGAGCGGGCCAGGTGATGCCGCACGAGGATCGCGATTCCCCGGACCATCGCCGGCAGGAGCGAATAGAAGAAGAGCATCTCCGGCAGCGTCAGGATCTGGCGCAGGCTGGTGACGGTCCACGGAAACGGGGCGAGCAGGAAGAAGGCGAGCCCCTTGGGCAGGAAGGCCAGGGCCTTGGCCGGGGTCGAGATGTCCGCGCCCGGCTCGAACCGGCTGCCTCCCACCGCCGCGCCCTGCCGCAGCTCCTGCATCGTCTCGAGGTCGAGCGACCGGAGGCGGCGGTCCGAGTCGTGGGCGCGGTCCGCGTAGATCGCCACCGCCGCCAGCAGCATGCCGAGGGCCACGTTGCGCGCGACGTGGGCGCGGTTGCGGACGAGGAACGACACGACGGCGGGCGCGGCGACTGCGAAGAAGATGTACTCGCGGAACTGCATCACGACCAGCACCGCCGCCGCGAGGAGGAGGACGGGCCGGAGGCGTAGCCCGTCCTGGAGCGCCATCGCCTCCCGGCAGATGAGGAGGATCAGGAACACCACCCAGCAGTCCCGGATGTTCAGCACCGACCAGAGCACGAGCGACGGGAAGAACGCGCTGTAGGCCGCGGTGCGCAGCGCGACCGCCTGGTTGCCGGTCATGCCGAGCGCGACGTCGTAGGCGAGGCGCACGCTGATCGTGCCCACGACCGCGTTGACCAGCTTCGGGACGATGGGCCAGGCGCCGAAGACGTAGTAGAGCGCGGCCACGATGTAGTAGTAGGCCTTCGGCCCGCGCTCGAGCAGCTTCCACGGATAGACGAGCGTCTCTCCGGACCAGTAGCGGGCCAGCCATCCCGAGAAGGCGTCGTAGGTCTGCTGGTCGGGCGCGAACAGGCTGTCGGTCGAGAGGAGATGGAGGACCAGCGCCGCCACCACGCGGAGCACGAGCGCCCATCTGAGGATGTTGAGCAGCTTGCTGCTTCCCTCCTCCGGGAAGGGAGAGGGGTCGGGGGTGAGGGTCAAGACGGTTGACACTACCACCAGCCCAGGGCGCGGGCCACGGCCCGCGCCGCCAGGCGCGGAAGGTCGCCGGTGAGAGCCAGCGCGAGACAGACCGCCGCCCACAGCCACGAGAGCGGCCGGCGCAGGCTCGCCGCGAGCGGCCCCGCGGCGAGCACATACACCAGAGGGTCGTACGGGAGGCGCAGGCGCGGGCTGCCGTAGACCACCGCGCTGAAGAGGGTGAGGACCACGAGCAGGAGCGGCACGGGGTGGAACTGCCGCCGGCGCGTCGCCAGGCTCCAGATCGCGAGCGGCAGCGCGAAGAGGTACACGGGCGACAGCGATCCCGGCGGTTGGCGGATCTCCCAATCGATCGGGATCCACAGGAAGGCCACCTTGAGGACGGCCAGGCGCAGCGTCCGCCACGGGTGCGCGGCGGCCAGGCGCACGGCGGCGCGCGTCAGCTGGCGGTCGGCGGCGACCTCACCTCCCGCCTGCGCGTTCCGGACCTCGTCGTCGGCGACCAGGACGCCGAAGATCTTTCCCTCCGGCGGCCGGTACGACGAGTAGAGCGTGATCCCGCCCTGTGTCGAAAGCACGGGCGCGCCCAGCACGACCGCGTTGCGCAGCAGCCAGGGGCTCACGGCCAGCGCGGCGCCGGCCAGGAACAGCAGCGCCGCCTTCAGGCGCGGGGCCTCGCGCCGCACCCAGGCCGCCAGCATGACGAGGAGCACGGGCAGCGCCGCGGTGCGCACGAGGAGGCTGAGCCCGGACAGCAGGCCCGACACCGGCGCGCGGCGGGGCGAGCGGCGCGGGTCGAGCGCGAGCAGCGACAGCAGGAAGAGCGTCTGATACAGGACCTCGGACAGCAGCCGCGACGATGCCGCCGCATGCACCGGGTCGATGGCCAGGAGCAGTCCGGCCAGCCAGGGCGCGGGTCCGGCCAGCCATCGGGATGCGAGCGCGACGGTGAGAAGGCAATTGGCGGCGCCGAGAACGCTCTGGGCGATCACGGCCACGGGGACGTCGGGCCCGGTGAGAGCGAGGAACAGCGGATAGAGCGGGGGGCGGAAGCCGGTCGGGTGGCCCGCCGTGTCGAGGTAGCCGTCTCCCGAGCGCAGCCCCTGCGCGAGACGGAGATGGTCGGCGGCGTCCGCCTCGGGTGAGGCCGGCGGAAGCGCGAAGAAGAGCCGGAACGCGAGCGCGAGAAGGAACAACCCCGCCGAGCGGCGCCTCATCCCGGGGCCACTTCTTCGTAGAGGGCTTCGAGGGAACGGACGGTGCTGCGGATGTCGAAGGCCTCGGCCCTCGCGCGCGCGGCCTTCCCGA
>Ga0207646_10003205_pt1 | contig 18696 bp, 15 predicted proteins | sample KBSK5502metaG_FD_184343 | JGI IMG/M metagenome (GOLD analysis project Ga0207646, IMG submission 184343) | Corn, switchgrass and miscanthus rhizosphere microbial communities from Kellogg Biological Station, Michigan, USA - KBS K5-50-2 metaG... | ecosystem: Host-associated > Plants > Roots >...
CTACACCCTTTATATCAAATCCGCATAATCACTATTAAGACGCTAAGTATATGAACTTTTTAGGTATGGATTTCTCCTCAGTTGTGCTGATTTGAATGATAACTATAGAAGCGGATTTGATATTATAGGAAGCTCAGCAGAGCTCCAGGGGATAACTGTGCCCTGGCGGAGCATGGGCTTACCCTGGTGTTTTCTCTTTCCCCCACAAGGATGGAGAACCCATCCCTGGCAATTCTTGACGGTATCTTCATTTGCGGTTCCGCACTGCGGACACTCGATCATGGCTGTCTCCTTTCTCTCTCCAAGTTAGATCAGGCCATGGCGTATGGCTTGTGCGACCGCCTGTGCCCGGTCGGTGACCTGCAACTTGCGGTAGACCTCCTGCATCTTGCGTTTGACCTGCACCTCACTCCAGTACATGTGCTTGCCGATCTCTTTATTCGTCCAGCCTTGCGCTGCCAGTTGCACTAACTCGATGTCTGCCGTGCTCAGTCCCCAATTCAAGCGATTCTGCTCATTGGCCAGGCGATGAAACTCGATCACGACCTGGGTCACCGCCTGGGTTTCACCCAGTACGCGCTCACCACACTTCACCGCGCGCAGCGCCCGGCGTAAATCTTCAATGGACAAGGTTTTCTGCAAGTAGCCATGCACACCGATGCGGACGGCATCGAAAAGCAGTTGTTCGTCATTGGAGCCGGCGAATAACACGATGCGCGTCTCGGGGGAAGTGCGCAGCAACTGTTTGGCAACATCCAGGCCGCCAGAGGTGCCCAGACCGATATCGACTAAGACAATATCAGGCTTGAGCTCTGTGGTAAGCGATACTGCTACTTTCTCACTATCAGCCTCGCCGACGACTTCGAAGCCTTGCCCCTCATTGAGCAGCACGCGGATGCCCTGGCGCAGAAGCACATGGTCACCGACTACCAAGACGCGGATTGGCGCACCTTCATGCATCTCCATGTCCCCTAGTCTTTCCTGGTCCAGGTACTGTGCAGCAACGTTGGATCTCCATGCTTTAGGGGGACGGCGGGCGACCATAAAGGCCCTCCCCGCCACTCCTCACCTCCCTCGCCCACGTGCTGGATAAATCCGCACTCTACGGGAATGGTATTCTCCTGAATGGATGGAGAGCCCCGCAGCACACCTGACGCGACTCTCACTCGCATAGAGCCATCACCTCCCTGACAATAGTTGAGAGATCCTCCTCGCTCAGCGCCGGGTGCACCGGGAGCGATAATACCCGCTCTGCAGCGCTCTCTGTTGCAGGTAGGCGAGCGGAAGGATTTCCACCTTTCACATGTACCCTTTTGCCCGGGGTTAAGACACGAAACAGAGAGGACCTTCGCCGATAGAAAGGCTGCTGAGGAATTGGAAGAGCATAACGTATGGCTGTTTCAATTCCTTGTGCATGCAGCTTCGCCGCCCACTCGTTCCGATTTGAAGGGACCTGGATGGTATACTGATGGTAGACATGACGATATCCAGGACGCACTATCGGAGTCTGAACGCTTCCTTTGAGGCGCTCCGTCAAGAATATTGCGTTGGCAATGCGCTGCTCTGTAAAGTACCCCAGCTTCTCAATTTGACTGATGCCAAGAGCCGCTTGCAACTCCGTCATGCGTAGGTTATACCCTAGAGCTACATGGTAGTAATATGCTTCTTGCCCGTGGTTACGCAAAAGTCTCACCTTTTCAGCGATGGCCGGATCATTGGTTGTGACCATCCCTCCTTCACCGGTCGTCATGTTCATAGTGGCGTGGAACGAGAAACATCCCGTTCCAAAACTCCCTACAAGCCTTCCATCCATTGCGGCTGCATGCGCGTGAGACGCATTTTCGATGAGCACAATGGAATAAGCCTCCGCAAGTTGCTCCAGGCGCTTCATATCACATGGATGACCATAGAGATGCACCGCTATAATTGCCTTTGTGCGGCGCGTCAAAGCTGCCTCTACCTGCAAGGGATCCAGCGTATAGGTATCCGGCTCAATGTCCACAAACACAGGCGTGGCTCTGGCGAGCAGAATAACATTGGCGGTAGCCGCAAAACTAAACGCAGTTGTGATCACCTCGTCACCAGGACCAATATTGTGCGCAAGTAATGCGAGATACAGCGCAGCAGTTCCCGACGAAACTGCGACAGCATCTTGCACATGGCATAGCCCGGCAAAACGCCGCTCAAAAGTCGCGACTTGTTCTCCCTGGGCAAGCCGACCTGATGCAAGCACGCGCAGAACAGCAGCCTCCTCTTCAATTCCCAAAAGAGGATGTGCAATGGCAATCATGATTGCCCTCCTCGTTGAGGACTGCAGCCCTCTTTCAGAAACACAGGTCTACCAGCGCGATGTGCAACTAATCCCTGTGGAACACCCCCTCAGTTTCGCATGATGGTAGTAGCCAGGAAGGAAAACTACTGGAAACAATGCGGACTTGATACCCCCTTACGAGACAAAAGTATACCCAATGCCAGCAGAAAAAAGCGCTGGTTGAAAGCCGATTTTATGGAAACTTATACACGACTTCGCGGAGAATGATGGCCGGTCAGACGCGTATTTATGACCCGTTTTACGGAGACATTGAGTTTGAAGCAGAGGAGGGGGGCTTTTAAAGCCAATCCCGGGTAAATTACGGAACATTTGTAGAATAAAACAAGCAAACATAGGTGAATTAACTTAACTAATCATTAACATGAGTTAATATATACTTAATTTTAGGCTTGACAGCTATTGAAATAGTAGCTAAAATTGTAAGGTTGAAAATTTATTTGTACCCTATGTGCTTCGTATTTTCATCACCGGTAGCGCTCTTCCAACACGACACGATGTGTGTTTATTGGATATCCTCCTTGCACGATTAAGGAACTCGCATGCAGAAGAGTCAATCTATTCTCTTCACACAAGAAGAAGGGAAGACGAATATATCGCATGTCTTTTTGCCGGACTTGCTCTCAGGACAGACACTGGCCTTAAATCTGGAGACACGTACTTTGTCTCTTCTCACTGATGGACCTCTGCTGATTCTGGAGCGGCAATTTAGCGCCAATGAGATACGTGTGTTCGTACCCCTCGTAGAGACCTATCCACACTACTGTCCCTATGAGGTGTTGCTTGCCCATCTTTACTCAAACTCCGTGAGCACGGCCACCATTGCACATTGCCGTCAACGTTTACAGGAGGCGGAAGCGCGGGGGATACGGCAACAAGAATTGAGACCGATCCGTCGTGCGCTTTCGTCCCTACGTACCAAGTTGCGTTATTTTGACCTCGGAATTTCCACTGTTCGGGAAATGGGGTGTAGCCTGATCAGTTTGAAATCTCACTCCCACTGGTTAAGCAGCTAATGCGCGCCACAGTCATGAAAGATTTTTCTAGCAGCGCAGCTAAAAAATAGTGTATGATATCCTCAACCTGTACAAGCACCTTCTATTCGGGTTAGAGGAGATTATGCACATGACTGAAACGCAAACCAGCTATACAACTTGTCCTTTGTGCGAAGCAACCTGTGGATTAGAGATTGTCACCCGGGGCCGCGAGATTCTCTCCATTCGGGGAGACGCGCAAGATATATTCAGCCATGGCTATATCTGTCCAAAGGCCTTTAGTCTCAAGGAATTGGAGACCGACCGGGATCGCATTCGCGAGCCAATGGTGCGCAGAGGAGACCACTGGCTGGCGGTGAGTTGGGAAGATGCGTTTACCGAGGTCGAACGTGGGCTTGCCCCCATTCTTCAAGAACATGGACGGAATGCCCTCGCTATCTATGCCGGCAATCCGACCGTGCATAATCTCGCGAGCCTGCTCTACTTACCCGTTATACTTCACGCCTCGGGAACGCACAACTTCTACTCCGCCTCGACGGTTGACCAGATGCCCAAGCAAGTAGCGGCGGGGCTGATGTTTGGCACGTGGCTCTCTATTCCTATACCTGACCTGGAACGCACCGGCTACCTCCTGTTGCTTGGCGCGAACCCCCTTGTCTCAAATGGTAGCCTCATGACGGCTCCCGACATGCGCGGTCGATTGCGACGACTGCGCCAGCGCGGGGGCAAAATTGTGGTGATCGATCCATATCGCACGCGCACCGCACAAGAGGCTGACGCACATCATTTTATCCGTCCCGGATACGATGCGCACTTCCTCTTTGCCCTGGTCCATACGCTCTTTGCTGAAAGCCTGATAGCACCTGGAAGGCTCGCTGAACATGTGAACGGCCTTGAGCAGGTGAGGATACTGGCTGAGTCATTTCCTCCTGAACGAGTGGCAGCAGCCTGTGGCATCGAAGCAGATACGATTCGCGGTATCGCGCGGGAACTTGCAGCGGCGCCACGCGCAGTCGTCTATGGACGCACCGGTACATGCACTCAGGCGTTTGGGACGCTCACAAGCTGGCTGGTAGATGTGCTGAACGTTCTGACCGGCAACCTTGACCGGGAGGGTGGAGCAATGTTCCCTAAAGCGGCTGCGGGGGCGCGTAACACAACCGGTACTCCTGGCAAAGGGCGAGGCGTGCGCATTGGGCGCTGGAAGAGCCGTGTGCGCGGGCTACCTGAATTTTTCGGTGAACTGCCCGCTGCCTGCCTTGCCGAGGAGATTGAGACGCCCGGCCAGGGACAGGTCAAAGCGTTGTTAACGCTAGCGGGCAATCCCGCGCTCAGCACTCCCAATGGCCATCGTTTGCAGCAAGCGCTCGGTATGCTTGAGTTCATGGTGAGCGTGGATATCTATCTCAATGAGACGACGCGCCATGCCAATGTCATCTTGCCTCCACCTTCTGCGCTCGCTCGCTCGCACTACGACCTCGCCTTCTACCAACTATCTGTGCATAACGTCGCACACTACTCGCCGCCGGTTTTCGAGCGCGAGCCAGGTGCACTGGACGAGTGGGAAATATTCTTGCGCCTGGCAGGAATCCTTGCAGGGCAGGGGGCAAGTGTCGATACGCGCCTCCTCGATGATCTCAGTATGGCAACGATCATTCAGCGCGAGGTGGCCACGCCGGGTTCACCTGTCGAAGGGCGAGATACCAGTGAACTGCTGGCTGCGCTCCTGCCTCGCATTGGGCAGGAGCGTATGCTGGATTTCATGCTGCGCAGTGGCCCCTATGGCGATGGCTTTAACGGGCAAGACGGCTTGAGCGTGGCCGTCCTTGAAGCGAGTCCGCATGGGGTTGATCTTGGCCCGCTCCAGCCGCGCATCCCGGAGGTATTGCGAACGCCATCCGGCCAAATCGAACTGGCTCCCCAGCCAATGGTAGAAGATGTTGTCCGGCTGCGCGGCGCGTTGGAAAAGGCCAGCTTCGAGAAGCCCGACGGGCAGGCGCTCCTGATCGGCCGGCGCGACCTGCGTTCAAACAACTCCTGGATGCACAATCTGCATGTGCTCACGAAGGGTAAAGAACGCTGCACGCTGCATATGCATCCCGACGACGCCGCTCACCTTGCGCTGGCTGATGGTGAAATCGCCCGCGTCACCTCTCGCGTTGGCTCGGTAGAGATTCCGATCGAAGTAACCGATGCCATCATGCCGGGAGTTGTCAGCATACCACACGGCTGGGGGCATGACGTACCCGGAATTCAACTGCGCATTGCCGCAGAACATGCCGGCGTGAACACGAACATCCTGACCGACGAAGTGGAGGTTGATCCATTATCGGGTAATGCTGTGCTGAACGGTGTCCCTGTGATCATCGCGAAGGCGCTTCCTGCGTAATATGATACAATACTCCCGAATGTGGAGCTAATCTTTCCAAGGAGAGCCCTATGGCACGCGTGGCACTGTACCTGCAAGACAAACATGCCATACGCGAGGGCATGGCATACGCACAATACGCCGAGCAGCGCGGCTTCGAAGCTGTGTGGCAGGCGGAATCACGCCTGGTGCGTGATGCGATTGTGCCCATGGCCGCCTTCGCGGCGGTGACGTCGCGCATGAAAATCGGCAGCGGTGTGATTAACAACTGGACGCGCAATATCGGCTTACTCGCCGCGACCTTTTTGACGCTCGACGACCTTGCGCCCGATCGCATCATCTGCGGCATCGGCGCGTGGTGGGATCCCCTGGCCAGGCAGGTGGGCATTGAACGCAAGAAGCCGCTGAAGGCGATGCGCGAAACCATCGAAGTCCTGAAGCGCTTGTTCAAGATGGAGCGCGTCACCTTCCATGGCGAATTCCATTACGTGGATGGCATTGAGCTTGACGTCGTGCACGGGCGCCGGGAGCCGCGCAACGTGCCGATCTACATTGGCGCTACGCAGATGGGCATGATGGAACTGGCAGGCGAAATCGCCGATGGCGTGGTGCTCAATTACTGCGTGCCGCCAGCATATAATCACGAAGCCCTGCAGCACCTTGCAATCGGCGCGAAAAAAGCCGGGCGCAATATGGACGACATTGATCGCCCGCAGCTGATCGTGTGCTCGGTCGATCACGATCACCAGATGGCCGTGCAGGCGGCGAAGGAATTGATTACGCAATACCTGGCGCAGCAGCCGCACATTGCAGAAGCGAGCGGTACACCACCGGAAACGGTGAAGCAGGTGCAGAGCATACTGGGATGGCCCGCCACCCGAGAACAGATTCACGCGGCCATGCAGTTTGTGCCGGACGAATTGATTGAGCGCATCACCGCCAGTGGGACACCGGATGAAGTCCGTGCCAAGGTGGAAGAGTACAATCGCGCCGGGTGCACCTGCCCGATTCTGTATCCGCTGGGCGACGATGTGAAGCTGATGATCGATACGTTTGCGCAGGACTGATAGAGATTGTAACGAGTTCCCGAGGTCTCACTGCCCGGTAGCGAGAGGTTACGCGTGGCCGAAATTTGTGCCGTGCTTGAGCATGCTAATACTAATCTTCATGAGCAGAGTGGCGAATTGTTGAGCGAACTGGTAGACACCGCCCGGCGCCTGCCGACACCTGCTACAGCAGGCGCTGTCCTTCTCCTCGCACAGCAGGCAGAACTACCCGATATCAGTCTGCTGCCAAAATTGGGAGTAAAGCGCCTCTATCTCCTTGAGCATCCCTGGTTGGAACACTACTCGACAGAAAGTTATGTCGCTGCACTGGCATGGTTTATCCAGCAACATACACCTATGCTGGTAGCAACGAGCGCCACGCCGAATGGACGTGGCTGGGCACCGCGTCTCGCGGCACGACTTCGTCTCCCATTTGTTCCGAACTGCCTGGGGCTCGACTTACATGACGATAGCCTCTATGTTTTGCGTTCAATCTATGATGGACGGGCTTTTATACAGACATGTACTGCTTTACATGGACGTACTGCACTGGCAACGCTCGTTCCGGGCGTGCGTGGTGTATTGCCAAAAATACAGGAGGATCGATCTTCGACGTTGCACGTGGAAGCCACATATCTCATCCCTGAGATTCAACCGGACCACGGGCGCATACGGCAGATTGCGGTACAGGCCCCATCACCTGAAGAGATTGAGCTAGATGCTGCCGAGCGCATCATTGCGGGTGGCCGGGGCGTTGGACAGGAAGGATTTAGCACTATCGCCTCCTTTGCCCATCTTCTCAAGGCCGCGGTAGGAGCTACCCGGGTGGCAACCGATCTCGGTTGGATTGAACACACCCGGCAGATCGGTTCCACGGGCAAAATCGTACGACCGAAACTCTACATTGCCTGTGGCATCTCTGGTGCAGCACAGCACATCAGCGGTGTGAGCGAGGCGCAAACAATAGTCGCCATCAACCCCGACCGCAGTGCGCCCATCTTCGCGTTAGCTGACCTGGGTTTGCTTGGCGATGCCAACCAGGTACTTCCGCTCGCGGCGAATTTGCTTGATGGTAGGAAGAAAGGAGGTATCCACGACGATGCAACAATTTGACGCTATCATCGTTGGCGCTGGACCTGCCGGAAGCAGCGCCGCTCTGGCAATGGCTCGCGCAGGGCTGCAGGTAGCATTGATCGAACGCGGCGAGTACCCGGGCGCTAAAAACGTCTCAGGTGCCGCTCTATATGCGCCCAACCTGCTCGCGGAGCTGCTGCCTGGCTACTGGGAAGAGGCACCGGTGGAGCGCTATTTGACACGTCGCGCGATCACGTTCCTTGGACAGGAAGCGGCAGTCTCCCTCGATTTTCGCACGCATCATTTCAGCCGGCCGCCATACAATGGTTTCACTATTTTACGTCCCTGGTTTGATCGCTGGCTAGCCAGCAAAGCAGAAGAAGCAGGAGCGCTCCTCATTACCTCTACGGTTGTCGACGACCTGCTTTACAAAGATGGACGGGTCATTGGCGTACTCTGTCGCCGCCAGGATGGCGAACTCTACGCTCCTATTGTGATTGCTGCCGATGGTGCCAATTCGTTCCTTGCTAAGAAAGCGGGATTGCAACACGAGTTCCGGCCAGATGAGATGACGCTCGGCGTCAAAGAAGTGCTGCGCCTCGATGCGCAGACCATCGAGGAACGCTTCAACCTCAGTGGCGATGAGGGCATGAGCAATGAATACGTGGGCTATGCCACAGGTGAAGTTAAGGGCGGCGGGTTCCTCTACACCAACCGCGATACACTTTCTATCGGTGTCATCGTACAGATCGCGTCACTTGCCCAGCACAAAATGCGGGCCTATGACCTGCTCGACCAGTTCAAGCAGCACCCAGCCGTTGCGCCGCTTGTGCGCGACAGCGTGACGCTGGAATACTCGGCACACATGATTCCCGAAGGAGGCTGGGCTATGTTGCCCAGCCTGTCTCGCGCAGGCTTCATGGTCGTGGGAGACGCGGCAGGCTTCGTCTTCGCTGCCGGTCTCTTCCTCGAGGGCATGAACTTTGCTATTGCATCGGGCCTGGAAGCTGCTGCCACTGCGCAACTGGCCCACGCGGACCATGATTTTTCAGCGCAGAGCATGGCGCGCTATCGCAAGCGGCTCGAATCGAGCTTCGTGCTTAAAGACTTGAAAAATTTCAAGCGTGCGCCTGCTTTTGTAAACAATGAGCGTTTGCAAAACGTCTATCCCGAGCTACTCTGCGAGACGATGGAAAATATTTTCCGCTCAAATGGCAAACCACGTCGCAAAATCGGGCGCGTCGCATTCGATACTGTGCGAAGGAAAGTGCCATTACGGACCCTGCTGCGCGATGGCTGGCAGGCCGGGCGGGCGCTCTTGTTCTAGCTACCTAAATTTTTGTGGCGAGGAGCCTATAATGCAGCCAATAGAGGAACGCCTGGAGTTAGTCTACTTCAAGGTCGATAAAACACCGCATATTCGTCTCAATCGCGAGAAGTGCGTGGAATGCGACACCACGGCCTGCGTCCATGTATGCCCTGCAGGTCTCTTTGAACTGCTCGGCGGAGAGATGCACTTCTCGTATGAGCATTGCCTTGAGTGTGGGACATGTTATGTCGCCTGCGAGCGTAAGGCGATTGAATGGGAGTATCCACGCGGAGGCTGGGGTGTGAGTTTCCGCGCATCGTGAATTGAAAAGCAAGTTATTTCGTTGAGGGAAATATGTTGCATGTGTGTGTCTGTGTCAAACAAACGCCTGAAAGCGCCTCGGTCTACATTGATCCTATTACGGAACAGGTTGATGTTGAGCGCTTTGTTGAGGTACTCAACCCGGCGGACGCCTGCGCAGTCGAGGCGGCAGTACGCCTTAAAGAGCAAGCAGGAGGCACTATCAAGGTGCTTACGATTGGCCCCAAAGATGCGGAAGGCGCATTGAGGGCTGTACTCGCTATAGGTGCCGATTCCGCTCTACGTCTCTGGAACTCACAAGCTGCCGCATGGGGACCATTTACCGTAGCGGCAGCATTAGCGGCCTATCTCCAACACGAACCTCTCACACCCGACTTGATTCTGTGTGGCGACGCCAGCAGTGATTGGTCATCGGGCATCGTCGGGCCAGCCCTCGCCGAACAACTTGCCTTGCCACAGCTAACAGGCGTTGCGCAACTCGAATTGCTCAAAGAGCAGAATCCTCTTACCATACGAGTGACGCGCAAACTTGAACGAGGCTATCGTGAGCTGTTAGAGGCAGAACTTCCGCTGCTCATCACCGTTACAAGCGAGCTGAATGAGCCGCGTTACCCCTCATTGCCAGCGCATCTTGCCGCCTTGAAAGCGCACATCCCGGTACTCGATCCACAAGCATTCATGGGCGATACCTGGCTGGATGGGATGGACGAGATGGCGCTGCTCGAGATACACACTCCCCGCCCTCGTCCGCGACGCATTGCTGCCCCTGATAGCGGGCACAACGCTTACCAGCGCATCGGCGAGATTATCGCGGGTGGGGCTGCTGGCCGGCAGACCCGGTTGATAGAGGGATCACCCGAGGAACTGGCTAAGGCGCTGGCCGAGTTTTTGCAAGCAAAGGGGTTCGTGTGAGTTTATTGGAGAACGAAAACACGAGGCTCTTTCAGCCCCTTGTGGTAGGTCCACGTGAGACGCGCAACCGCGTTGTATTTGGCAGCCATACCACCAACCTCGCGCGTCACAACCTGCTCAGCCGGCTGCATGCAGACTACTACGCCGCGCGTGCAGAGGGAGGAGCAGGTATCATCGTGCTGGAGGAGCATATCGTCCATGTCTCCGATATGCCCTATGAAAGCGCGGTACTTGGCTATCTCCCTGGTACTACGCAGGCTGTCACAGCAGTGACCGAGCGCGTTCATGCTCACGGTGCGCTGTCACTCGTGCAGCTCAATCACAACGGGCAACAGTCGGTGAGCGATCATAACCAGCGCGAATTATGGGCACCGTCTCCCGTGCCCAATGTCGCCTCGCGCGAAGTGCCGAAGGAGATGGAACAGGCCGATATCCGCGCCGTCATCGATGGGTTTGCGCAGGTAGCACGCGCTGTCATACAGGCGGGAGCCGATGGTGTCGAACTCCAAATCGCGGATAGTTCGCTCCTCCGTCAATTTCTTTCGCCACTGACAAACCAGCGCGGCGATACCTATGGGGGAGCGCTTGAGAACCGGCTGCGTTTCGTGCAGGAAACACTGGAGGCAGTAGATGCCACTACCGGTAGCGACCGGGTGCTGGGCGTGCGCTTTTGCGCAGATGAGCTCGCGCCCTGGGCAGGTTTGACGCTTGAGCAGAGCCTGGAAATCGTGCGTCTACTCGCGGCTACGAGGCGCATCGACTATATCACTGTAACGATGGGCAGCATATTCAGTACGCACATGTTCCCTTTCCAGGCTTCCATGCATGTTCCCCAGGGTTATGCGGTCCACTTAGCAGGCGCAATCAAAGCTAATGTTCGCATACCTGTTTTTGCTGCCGGGCGCATCATGAATGCGGCACAGGCCGAACGTGTCCTGGCAGAAGGACAGGCCGACGGCGTAGAGATGATCCGCGCATTGATCGCAGACCCCAATTTGCCCCGTCTCTCTCAAGAGGGGCGTGCCGGGAGGGTGCGCCCCTGTATAAGCTGTAATCAGGGCTGCCAGGTGCGCGGTGTCATGAACGCCGCTATTAGCTGCAATGTGAATCCTGATGTGCTATATGCCCAACCTCTCCCGCCAGAACAACGCCCTGTAAGAGGCGATCAGAGGGTATATGTGGTTGGCGGAGGGCCGGCGGGATTAGAGGCAGCCCGGACAGCCGCACTTCGAGGACGGCAGGTGATACTCTACGAACGGGAAGCAACCCTCGGCGGAGCGGTAGCTCTGGCCGCAAAGGGACCGGAACGCGGCGAATTGCAACGTATAGCCGACTATCTACGGTCAGAGCTTGCGCAGCTTGGCGTTGAGGTACACACAGGAATTGAAGTCACAGCAGAATTGATCTTAGCGCAACAGCCGCGCACAGTAATTATTGCTACGGGAGCGCACACGGGTACAGGCTTGCTGCCCATCCCTGGCCATGAGCTGCCACATGTCACAGATATACGGCGCGTGCTGGCCGGAGTGCCGGTTGAGGGGCAGCATGTCGTTTTCGTTGATGAGACCAGCTCGCATGGCGTCTTTTCTGCCGCAGAAAAGCTTGCGACGGCAGGCAAAAGCGTGGAGATCGTCACCGAGGATTTTTATATAGGGCGTGATCTTGTGGCTACCCACGATATTGTGCTCTGGAAGCAGCGAGTGCTCCCGCATGGCATTCGGTTGACGCCACATACGACGGTCGTACGCATCGAGCCAGGAAGAGTCATGGTTGTTGATCGTTTCGCTGAAGGTGAGCGTGCGCTTCCCGCCGATGTCGTCGTACTGGGGACATATGAGCGTCCATCACAGGAACTATACCAGGCGCTCAAAGGGCGCGTCCCGCGTCTCTTCCGTGTCGGCGATTGTGTCGCACCCCGTCGCATCGAACAGGCTATTTTGGAGGGCAGGCAGGTGGGAGAGCAGGTGTAAGCGAGCAGAAACTATCCCTTGCAGCCCGCTGATTACCCCCAGGTGTGGGGAGAGAAGAAACTCCCTCTCTATTGGTCGAAAGAGAAAAGGTTGAAGTTAGTCCTCCTCGTCACCACCGGGGACGGGACGCAAGGATAGAATTGGCTCAAGGTCGATCTTTTCGTAATAAATTTCCCGGCCAACACCTCGTTTGTATCCCTGTAACTTGTACTTGGAAACAACCTTTCTTGTAAACCATCCTTGTGACACCCCGAGATATTCAGCGGCTTCAGCTGTCGTAAGATAGAGCTTACCCTCAATCTCCTCCGGCATAGTTGATAAAACCCTCCCTTGCATTTGATAAGTTTGTGAAAGTTAGCATAACTTCCATGTAGTAGTATAAACTATTTCACACGAGAAAACAAGGGGGCGGTATTCTTGTGTAACCCGCCAAAGCTGTCAATTTGGCTGTTACCTATTTATTGCCATACGCAGATAGAACCACATTAAACGGCGGTCGAGGGTGAAAAACCAGGACAATCACGCTCAGTTCACCTGGCCCCCACTATTTAATGGAGTTGTACTCAATGCGCAGGACGTTACTAGCTAATACGGTTTTGTAGGCCGAATTGGCTAGTGTATGGTAGAATGAGTGAGTGAGTCCTGAACACTCGTTCTTAACTTATATTAAGTAGTCTCTTGGGGGTATTTCAGTATGCCAATACGTCAACTCGCGCCCGAGGTCGCTGCCAAAATCGCTGCGGGTGAAGTCGTGGAGCGTCCAGCATCTGTGGTTAAGGAACTTATCGAAAACAGCATCGATGCCGGGGCTACTCAGATTCGCGTCGATCTGACGAACGGTGGACTGCAGCTTATCCGTGTCGCCGACAACGGCTCCGGCATCCCGGCAGATGAACTCCAATTGGCGCTCGCAAGACACGCGACCAGCAAAGTAGCCCAGATCGATGACCTGGAACATATTCGTTCGCTCGGCTTTCGCGGTGAGGCCCTGGCAAGTATCGCCGCCGTGGCTGAGGTCACACTGCTCAGCCATCAGCGCAATGCTTCACAAGGAGCGCAGGTGAGCGCCACTAATGGGCAGATTTCCGAAGTTACTACAGCCGCCTCTCCTGAAGGCGCCACTGTGACCGTGCGTAACCTCTTCAGCGCGGTTCCCGCGCGACTGAAGTTCTTGAAGAGCCGTAACACCGAGATCAGCCATTGTCATCACCTGCTTGAACAGTACGCGCTGGCCTATCCTGAAATTCGTTTCAGTGTCTTCAGCGAGGGGCGACAGATCTTCGTGACGCCAGGAGATAGTCAACTTTCCAGCGTGTTGATCGAAATCTACGGCTTGCAGGTGGCCGAGCAGATGGTTCCTATAAGCAGCCTCGATGGCAACGATGACGATCTCGAGCGTCCCGTTGTCAGCGGCTATACCAGTCTTCCCAGCTGTTATAAGAGTACCCGGCAGCATATGTCGTTTTTTGTGAATCGCCGCTGGGTGCTCAGTCGCATGCTCAGCTATGCCGTTGAGGAGGCTTATCACTCTATGTTACTTTCGGGACGGCATCCCATCGCGGTCGTGAATATCACAGTCGATCCCACACAAATCGACGTGAATGTGCACCCGGCGAAGACGGAGATTCGCTTTCTCAAGGAGAGGCGCGTGTACGCTGCGGTCCTGCGAGCCGTGCGCCGGGCTGTATTAGAAGAAGCAGGGATACCCAGATGGGGTAACGATAGCAGGTCAGATGAGCAGGGCGAGATCAATCGCGCCCCTACGACCGATGCGACATTACCCTCAGAACCTTTTGATTTAGATATAGAGGAAAAGGAGGAGGATGCTGCAGGGGCACGATTCATGATGCCCTCCGATGGCGAAGACTTACCGGCATTCCCGCAGGATAATCCCTGGCTCACGGTTACCGAAGAGGAGGCGGGCACAAAGCCGCCGATGCTGTCAAGACTCTGGCAAAGCCACGTGCGCAGCGATGATAACCTGGAGATGGACGCAGCAAACACGACGCCTGCGAGGGGTTCCACCAGATCGCCAGGCCACGCACAAGATCAAGATGTAGTGGCTCCCCTCGCGGGTGCCAGGCCCGATACTGGCACCAAGTCCGAAACTACCACCAGGCCCGACACGGGTGCCAGGCTAGATGCTGGCACCGGGTCCGATATTACTGCCCAGCCCAGCACACCAATGATCCCTCATGAACTTATGGCAGCAGCAACGGTAAGCCGTCTTCCAGCGCTGCGAGTCGTGGGTCAACTTTGCCAGAGCTATATTGTTACTGAGGGACCGGACGGCATGTACTTGATTGACCAGCACGCGGCGCACGAGCGCATTCTTTTAGAGCGCATGGTGGCCGCATTGCAGGCGCGTACTCCTCTATCACAATTGCTGCTGGCGCCGATTAAACTTGAGCTGGCACCGGCTGAGCTGGGCGCAATTGAAGACCGCCTGCAACAGTTAGAGCATATCGGTTTTGCGCTCGAAGTGCTCGAAGACAATACAATAGAGGTGCGGGCCGTCCCTAACGTCCTCACCAAGCAAATGAATACGCGCTCATTGCACGAACTACTGGCCGAGTTGACTGCGCCGGAGAATCCCGGGCACTCCGAAACATGGGAAGAACATGCGCTGGCGAATGTGGCATGCAAGGCCGCCATCAAAGCCAACTATTTCCTGACGGTCGGTGAGATGCGCGAGATGATCGAGCAGTTGGGGAGAACCAACGCGCCGTATAGCTGCTGTCATGGTCGTCCTACAATGATTCATTTCGGCCTGACTGCCCTGGAACGCGAATTTGGGAGGCGCTAGTGCCAGTGCTTGCCGATGTGCTGACCTCCGCTAACGCCTGGAATAGCGAACAACCTTTGCTAACTTACGTGGTTCCAGCCGAGCTACAGGCTGAGCTATGTGCCGGACAACTGGTCGCTGTTCCCTATGGAGATCGGCTCGTCGAGGGCATTGTGTGGCATGTGTGGGAGGAGAATGAGCACGCCATGCCAAAGACCGATAGCTATGCACTGCGGCCCATTTCCACTATCCTTGATCTTGAACCGGCGTTACTGCCCCATCAACGTGCGCTGGCAGAGTGGATAGCCGAATACTATGTGACACCGCTTGCACAAGTCGCCCTGATAATGCTGCCTCGCGGCCTGATGCAGCGCTCAAAAGTTGTGTTGCACCTGATCAAAAACGAAGACCTGGCGAGTAAAGGGGTACAAGACCAACTCGCATTTACGCGTCTTCGCGCTCTTATCGGCCTGCTGCTGGCAGAGGGAGAGCTAGACGTTGAACGCCTGCAAGAGATGCTTGGGCCAAAGCTGGCGAAGGAAGTAATTCAAGAGGCGTTGTCGAGCAGCATTATCGAACGCGAGGCTACACTGCATGCTCCAGCTACTCGCGCGCGCCATAAACGCGTCGTGCGCCTCGTCGCAGAGGGCGACACGTTGGAATCATGGCGCCAGCAAGCCCAGGCGCAATTGCAGCAAAGCTTACCCGAACCAACAAGCATACCAATGGCTGCTGATAACGTGAGACGACGCCCTCAAAAAAATATACCCGATCCCTGGGCCATTCCCGGGTCCTCCGATGCGTTCATGCTCACGCCACAGAATCGCGAGGGATTACTGGCTCAGCACCGACTGTCTGCTATCGACCTGTTACAGCATGATAGAGGTAAATCCCCCAGCGATTCGTACTGGACTCCAGGCATGCTCTGCAAAGCCAGCGGATTATCTATTTCTCAGTTAAAGGCGCTGGTACGCGACAAGATCATCTCTATCGAGGAGATTGAGGTACAGCGCGATCCTCAACTTGGCCGCGTCATCCCAGCCAGTACACCGCTATCTTTGACGCAGGATCAGCAGGCGGCGTTGGAAGCAATCTTGCAGGGTCTCTCACAACGTCCCCCCATTCTTCTGCACGGCGTCACGGGCAGCGGCAAAACCGAAGTTTATCTCCAGGCATTGGCGGCAATCATCGCGCAGGGCAAACGCGGCATCGTGCTCGTGCCGGAAATTGCCCTCACCGCGCAGGCTATCTACCGTTTCGCCGGCCGCTTTCCAGGGCGAGTCGCCATCATCCACGGTGCGCTCAGCGATGGCGAACGTTACGACGAATGGCGGCGCATTCGCGCTGGCATGGTCGATGTGGTGATCGGGGCGCGTTCCGCGCTCTACGCGCCGTTACCAGACCTGGGGATGATTGTCCTTGATGAAGAGCATGAGCCGGCTTATAAGCAGAGCGAGCGCAGGCCGACCTACCACGCAAGGGATGCAGCTATCGCCCTGGGCGAGATACTACATATACCTGTTATTCTTGGCAGCGCTACCCCCTCGATAGAGTCGTTTTATCATGCCGAACGAGGCGAATATCACCTTGTCGAGCTGCGTAATCGTATCGGGGCAACTCTACCACCGGTCGAGATCATTGACCTGCGTAACGAACTGCATGCAGGCAACACCAGCATTATTAGCCGCCGCCTGCAGAGTGAGCTCGAGCAGGTTTTAAAAAGGGAGCAGCAGGCTATCCTTTATCTCAATCGACGCGGGGCTGCAAGCTGCGTGCTATGCCGCGAGTGCGGCTTCGTGGCAATGTGCGATCGCTGCGATGTGCCGCTGACCTATCATTCGACTGAACGCATCCTGCTCTGTCACTACTGCAACAGGCAGACAAAGGTGCTGCACACCTGCCCCCAGTGTAATAGCCCAAGCATACGCTACTTTGGCCTGGGGACCGAAAAGGTGGAAGACACTATTGCACGCCACTTTCCTTCTGCACGCCTGCTGCGCTGGGACCGCGACACAGCCAAACACAGGCGCGCTCACGAGCAGTTGCTCGACCGTTTCGCCAATCGCGAGGCCGATATACTGGTGGGCACACAGATGATTGCCAAGGGACTCGATCTGCCAGGAGTAACGCTGGTTGGAGTCATCTCGGCTGATATCGCCCTCATGCTGCCCGATTTTGCGGCTTCGGAGCGGGCGTTTACCCTGCTCACCCAGGTAGCGGGTCGCGCCGGGCGTGGTGAAGAAGCTGGAAAGGTGATTATTCAGACGTTCAATCCACAGCATTTCTGCATTGACGCGGCTTCACGCCATGATTACCACGAATTTTACGCCGCTGAGATTGAAGCCCGCCGCCGCTATGGCTATCCTCCGTTCCGCCAGTTCGTCAAGTTTACCTACAGTCACGAGAACCGCCGCCGCGCACAAAATGAAGCGCTGCTGCTTCGCGAAAAGCTGGATGAGTGGATTGATCGACTTGGTCTAGCCCAAACCGACATCGTTGGTCCCGCGCCGGCGGTGATGGAGCGCGTGCGCGGGAAGTATCGCTGGCAGATGATTGCACGTGGCCCCGATTTGCAGCCCCTGCTCAGAGTGATTGATACTCCGGGTTGGGATGTCGATATTGACCCGGTGAGCACGATGTAACGGGCCTTTGATTTGCCTTGAATCTTTCATTTCAGGTCTATAGATTGTCTAATAGATTGCAGATTACCCGCTAATATTTAAAAATCTGGTGGGTGTGATGCGAATAGCCTGAGTATATTCTGCGGCCATTGCCTCTGCTGTATAGCCCATACTTTTCAGTTGGGAGTCGTACTTTGCGAGATATGCAGGCAGTGTCGGATTCACCGCTGGATCATTCGGAAGTTCCGCCTTTCCTTCAAGCATCACAACATCATGAGGGCGTTTCATAACTCAGAATCCCCCTCCCAAAGATGAGCTAAGACACGTTTGGGCGACCGGATGAGATCAGGACGGCCAGCCTGTTGAGCAGCCAGGCCAACAATGATGGAAGCGGAGTAGGTCAAGGCGACCTGTGAGGCAATCTGGGACCAGCCAGACAAAGGTGGGCGTTGGAGGCGAAAGAAGAGAAAAACGCGCCCGAAGAAGCGCTCGATACTGCTGCGTTTGCCCAGTTCTTCTCTCGTCCAAGTTGGAGGCAAGCAGGAGCGATTTTTCTGGCGTCCGGGATTCCAAGGAATAACGGCGATAGCTCCCAATACGGCATGAATCCAGGCAATGAGGCGCAAGCCCCAATAGGCAGCATCCAGACGAACGATACGAGGACGGATCTGGTAAAGTTGTACTGCCCAGGCTAACAAACGCTGGGCAAAAGGAGCATCGTGTGAGTTGGCAGGAGAAAGCAGGAAAAAGAGAGGCAAACCCGAACCGCGACAGATAAGGGTATGCACCCGAAAGCCTCGTAAAAGAGGGCGAGGATGGTGAGCGGGAGCATGCCCGAAAGCGGCGTCAGGATCATGGCGTCTCCAAGCGAGGATGGGAGCGCTATCAATGATGAGATCACGTGCGCCGATCAGTCGAGACTGAAGAGCTTGCCATACGGTGAGCACGAAGAGTGCCTCATGTAAG
>Ga0207646_10003207_pt1 | contig 18683 bp, 41 predicted proteins | sample KBSK5502metaG_FD_184343 | JGI IMG/M metagenome (GOLD analysis project Ga0207646, IMG submission 184343) | Corn, switchgrass and miscanthus rhizosphere microbial communities from Kellogg Biological Station, Michigan, USA - KBS K5-50-2 metaG... | ecosystem: Host-associated > Plants > Roots >...
GCAATCGATGCGCATCGGGCGTGGAACTCATGCCAATCGTCCTGCGCAGGAGCGGCCATGGGCGCACCGAGGACGGCGCTCAACGCCTCGAAAATCGCTGCCCACGCTGTGCGCGCCCTGACTTCGTCGCTAGCTTTCTGTTGAATCATCGCATCCTCCACATGTTGTCAGATCTCCCGAGCCCCATATGGCTCTGTGGGATCGTCGAGAAAGATACCGGGATCGAGACTCAACAGTCTCAAATGGGTCGCCAGGAGGCCGTCGCCGCGCGCCTCGGCCTGGATGCCCTCCACTTCCAACCGCTCGCGCTGCCATGCCCGCTCACCAGCCGCACCATCCGGGAAACATGCTCGTCCAGCCATCGCACCCTCCTGCATCTCGTTGCACTTCGCCTACATGTCCATGGACGCCGTCCGACGAAGATCGAGCGCGGGTCTTGTCGATTTTTTAGCGGTTCGTCGAGCGACCGAACAGCGGCTCAACCATGAGCACCACCCGGTAGCCGATTGCCTCCGCGTAGGCCTGGAGCGTGTCGAGCTGGATCCGCGACCCGGCCTGCTCCGCGTTGATGACCGCGGTCTTGCTGCAGGGCGGCGTTCGCGCATCGGCCATGTCCTGGTGAGAGACGCCCGCGAGGAGCCGGAGCGAGCGGAGCGGAGCCTGGGGGTCGAGGGGGATCACGCGGGAGCCTCTTCCTCGTCATCCATGGCGTTCCATTTGGCTGCCTGGGCGTCGTCCTGCGCTTGTAGCCGAGCCACTTCGGCGACCACCTCAGGAAGGGCGCGCCCGGCGTCGGTGATCGTGAACCAGTGCCATCGCCACTTGAGATGGTCGTCAAAGAACCCGACGTCTTTCGCCCACCCCCGACGCTCGAGGCTCGCCACGGTCGAGTCAGCGATCTCGGCGTTGCAGTGGAGCGAGCACAGCGTACCGGTTGTCCTGCGGATGCACACCGCCATGGCGTGAGCTTGAGCTTTGCTAGCTTTCATGTGTATTTACGCCCCCTTCCTGTGTGCGAAGGGGGCGGCCCCTTTTACCTGGACTCGTTCCACTCGCGGATTGCGGCGGCGCGGAGCTCGGTGTTCTGTCGAACAGTGCTAGCGTACTCGTTATGGACGCGAGCGTAGCGGGCGAACGCGAGGGTCAAGGTCTTGTCGTCGGAGCGGTTAAAGGGGCCGACGAGCTTGCGGGTCGACGGTGAGGCGGGCTGGGTGTTCGTCGTCGTCTTCATACCTAGAAGGTAACCCATGGGTGACCGCGTGGCAAGTATCTTTTCGAGAGTGCCGCGTCGATTTTCTGGACACCCCACGCACCGGCTGCACCTCGCGCGCACTGGCTGCGTCCATTGCCCGCCTTCCTGCCGCTCCCGACCGGATTTTCGGGTGGCGCGCCGGTTGCTCTAGCTCCATGACCGTCGCCCCCGCACCCTGGATGGATCCCCATGCCTCACGACTTCAGTCCTCAGTTGTACCGCACCGCTCTCGATCTCGCCGCGCTCGCGGACCTCCACATGCAGGTAGGCACCCGGGAGGCCGGCACCACGGCACGCGCCGGGTGGGCGGGCGCTGGCGCGCTCCTCGAGGTGCTGGTACGCGACCTGCCCATAGAGCGCCTCGTTACACGCGGTACTCTTGGCCTTTCGGCGCTCACCTACTACGGCCACGCTGGGCTCGACACGCATGCTCAGCGCCTGGCGGTGCAGCTGCTACAGAGCGATCTGGAGCCGGGGCGGCGAGCAGCCATCGCAGCGATGCGAGGCAGCCACGCGGTGGAGCGGTTCAGCGCGGTGCCGTCGAGCCGCTTGTGGTCGGTGGCGGCGTAGGCTGTTCGCTGCGCTGTGGTGACATGATAGTCGCGAGGGTTCGGATCTTGTCCCACATTGGCCAGAGACTCACCGCGCGGAATGGCTGGATGTGTTCATTTGCGTCGAGATACTCCACAATATCTCGCACAGCTGCGTCTCGCTCCTCCAGTGCGACCAGCATCTCGGCTTGCTCCGCGGTCCGAGCCTCTAGCTCTTGCGTCTGGCGTTCGATCTCCATGGCGAGGAGATTGATGTCGACCACGCGAGCGTCCCGCTCCTCAAGCGTCCCCCTCACCGCATCCTCGGTGCTCTCGCCCGGGCGCGCGGAGACGAGGGCGCGAATCGCGGTGAGCTGCTGCGCCACCGCGGAGGCTGGAGTCATCGATGTGGAGCCGATCGGCCAGCCCAGATCGACGGCAATCCGGCACCACCTGTTGCGCATGTCGAGCGCGAGCCCGGCGACCTCGCGCAGGCGGTCCTCCATCGGTGCCGTGGCGTCGGTAATGGAGAAGAGGTCGTCTATCGACGGTGCCGGAGGGCACGGATCAAGCTCGCCTTGTTGAGCACGAAGCCGCGCTATCTCCTCGTGGCGCTCCATCACAGCAGCGAGGAGACATCGGCCATCTGACGCCTCGCTGTGACCAGATGCGTAGTACGGCGATTCTTTCGGCTCGTTGTAGCCAGTGCCATTGCACCACGAACAGCTCACAGGCGGTGGATAGACCTGAGCCAGTCGCGTCTCGATCGCGGCAAGCTGCTCCGCGGTGAGCACCGCGCTCGCCTGCTCGGCGCGTACCTGCTCGCGGGCGCATGGGCCGCAGAGCTCACGCGGGTTGTCGTGACGCGTGCACCATGGGCCGCTGTGGGGCTTCGTGGATTCGGTCGCGATTTCGGGTTGCTGCAGCCCGCCGACGATTCCGTGGATCTCACCCAACTGGTCGTTCGCTGTGGGCGCCGGGCTCTGGTCAACGTGCTCCCCTCTCTCGATCGCGTTCGCTACGAGCTCAACGAGACGCCCGCCGTTCGCTGCATGCACGTGCTTGCGCAGGAAAGACAGGACCATTGCACGCTCCGTGTTTGGCGCGGTCATCGTGGCATCTCCTGACTCAGCGCAGCGACCTTCGCCCGCCATTGTTTTCGCGTCGCATCTCGCTTTCGCCTGGCACCGTGGGTCAGCTTCAGCGCCGCGAGATGCCGATACTCGACCACCCGATCGGTCTTCACCCAATCCGGGTTGAGCGATTTGCTCACCACGTTGGTGACAAGCACGGAGAGCACCTCGGCAGCCTCGCACGGGATCGCCAGCGTGTGCTCTCCGCTGTCGTAGTAGGACGGGTTCGATCCGATCTGCTCGGGGGAGTACCGCCCTGCGCACTCGAGCCTGAACACGTAGCCGTTATCGTTCGGGCCCCAGAACGTCAGCAGGTTGTCGCTGCGCTTCGTCCACTTCAGCGACAGAATGTAGAACTCGTTCATCGGGGCACCTCCGGCGGGTAATCCGCGGGAGTTGCGTCCACGTGCCGGAGAATCGATAGCACTTGGTCCGGTCGCATGCTTAGCTCTGCTGCGATTTGTTCTGCGTTGTGCCCCAACTCGTCACGCAGTTGTCGCATGGCCCGCGCTCGGTGATGGAGAAAATCTCCCCACGGATGCCCCGATCCTAGATAGGTCGGTCGCATGCGGCGCAACTCCGTGCTGAGCTCGCAAACTCGCCACGTGTGACTGGCGTGGCGGTCGCCATCGAGCTCCTCCGGTAGCATCCCGCACTCTTCCGGGTAGACGACGATCTCCGCGTGGCACTCGACGCAGCATGCGCGACCTTCAGACTCGCTCGGATCGTAGCGCTCCCCATCACGGTCGACTACGTGTCCCCGGATCATGCGCACGGGCCCGGTAACCAGGGTCCCCTGATCCTCGAATGCGCCGGGCACGTCCTCATCGTCAGGCTCACCAATGCGGGCGACCGCCGCGCGGATGCAATCGGGGCACAGGTCGCGCAGGCTCAGATGACGGCACACGGGATCCTCACTCATCGCTTTTTCCTCCCTGAGTCTCTTTCAGATGGTCGTCCATTTCGGCGCCGGCCTCTTCCCACGTCTCACCGCGAGCAGTGAACCTGCACGAGCAGAACAGACATGCGTCCAGGCCAGCCAAAGTACGGTTGTAGACAGCACCGTCGATCTCGCATGCGCGCCGCTCGGGGGCAGTCATCGGGGCACCTCGCTCTCGCCGCATCCAACGACCTTAACCTCATGCCCGAGTGCCGTCGAGATTCCCCCGGCAAACTCGACGAACAGCTGGATCGCCTCGCACCATTCCGGCGGCGGGGTCTTCCCGTCGAGGTCGACTTCGAACCGGATGAGTTGCTGCCCGGCCGGCTCCGCTTCGTCGAGCGGCCTCACGTTCACGCGCACGTCAACGCGATCCGGGTCCACGTCGAAGGTAGCCGATAGACCCTCTTTCAGACCTTGAACCAGCGTTGCCGTGGCTTTGTCCATGTCGCTCATCGCTTCCTCGCTTTCGCCGGGCGCCCGTTGCCGGTGAGCCCTGGCGTGGGCCCCTTGCCCCGTTGCTCCCACAGGCACTTAACCGCGAGCCCGAGGAGCCGAGAGCGGTCCGGCGTGGCCCCCGGTGGCGCGTCGTCGCGGGCCATCTCGTCCGCCATCGCCAGCGTCTCAGGCGTCATGGTCACGTGTTTCGTTGGCTTCGCGCGGACCTGCATCACGCGCCCCCGTCCAGGTAGTAGACGGGCACCGGCGGCGCGTCGTTCGACATGTAGTGCTTGACGGAGCCGCTGCGCTTCTCGTGCTCCAGCGCCTCTTTGACAGCGCCCTCAGCCTTGGCTGGGAAGGACTTCATGATGCCGGCCAGGGAGAGACCGAGCGACTGCGACAAGACCTGTTTGACCGCGGCGGATACCTTGACGGGATCGTAGATAGGCATGGCCTCAATGTGGCCACCAATGCGGCCACAGTCAAGCCCTCACGCCGCTCGCCCCGGCGCGACCTCCGCGCGAAGCTCCTCCAGGGTGAGCGGGCGCCGTCCGGCGATGGGCGCTTCCTCTCCGACCTGACACCGTTTTCCGGTAGCGCGTCTTCCCGCCGCAGCCCATCTCCAGCGCGCGCGTGAGGGCGCTGTATGGACTACCGAGACAAGCTTACTCCTACCTACGAGGTTCGCATCCTGATGCCAGACGGCACAGTGGCCGCGCGCGTGGCTGTCGTGCCGGCCGATCTACAGCTGGCGCTGGAACGTGGTCTGCCCAGCGAGCGGATGCTGGTCGGCATTCATGGCTGCCTCCTGCAGAGGTCCTCGATATCCACACCAAGGCTGACCGCGATCTGCTGCAGCCACTCGATCGTGGGTGATTTGCCGCCATTCATCACCCCCCAGAAATGGGATGGGCTGACATTGGCGAGCGCGATCAACTGAGTCAAGGTGATGCCCTGCACTTTGCACAGCGTGCGGATGCGGGTGCACACCCGGTCGTGTACATCCTGCTCGGTCGCAGAGCCCGACGTCATCTGCTTCCCTCGACATCTGCGACTCGCTGTCGCAATACTTTCACCTCGTCGACGAGCGCCGGCACCTCACACGCGAGCAAACGGGACATCGGCGACTCGAATCCGCCCGGCGCCTGGAGGATGTCGGACGCCAGCTGCTTAATGGTCGCCAGGTCGGCAGCTGGCTGGTATGTAGGCTCAGGTCGCCGGCACGAGGGCGCTGCGATTTTCCGAGTCAGCGCGCGGAGCGCGGCATCAAAGTGCGTGGCATTAGGGTTGTTCTCGTTCGCGCGAGCACGCAGGAGCCGGAGCAGCTCCACGTCGTCGTCGTATCGCGCCCATTGCTCATCCGGGGTGAGCTCGCGCGCGGCATCCATGGGTCCGATGACTGGAACGTGGAACTTCGACGTGCACTCGCAGCCCGACTCGGAGCCGATGCAGTGGGCGTGTTTGCCGGCCGCGCACCATCCGCACAAGTTCCTTGTTATTTTTTCTACCTCGCCCCCGCGGGCCTCGCGTTGTCTCATCCCCTACCTCCTCCTACGCCCGCGCCAGGTTACACGAGCCGTCATTACTCGATGGAACACGCATAGAGTCTGTCCGCACGACGGCGCTCGGGCGAGTCCCCCACCATGAGCCATCCATCGACGGGCCAATCTCTGCGAGAGACGAGCCGACGCCGACGACGAGCGTGAATCGCTACGCGTTCTGCGACTCTCTTGCGCGAATCGGCCACCGCTTGCGGCGGATCCACGCCTGGATTCTCCGGAACACACACATCGATAAGAGCCCGCAGATACCGATACGATCCCTTGGTCATATACCCTCCTACGTTCGCTCAACGTCACCCGAGCGGTCAACGATATCCATAACGCGTTCGACAACTATGCAGTTGTCACGCCAGACGAACACGCCCAGAGCATCGAGAATGGCCCGAGCGCGATCCTCACGCCCACCATATCCGTCGAGCGCCACCACAGCGGCAGCAATCTCATCGTCCGGAGGTGTCACCGCCGGGGACACCCCGCGCGCGTACATATGCTGCGCTCGACCATGGGTCGATGCGACCGAGGACATGATCCTGGTATCGTCCGCGCGGACGCATGTCTCCGTCGCCGTCGCGATGAAAAACTCCATCGTGCCTACGGTTGCGCGGCTCATGTCGCTACTCATCGTTCTTCTCTCGGGCGGCCTCTGACGCCCAGTCTCGCAAGGCGGTCCGCAGCGGTGCTTGACACGATGAATCGTCCAAAATCGCTGCTACCGCCCGGCGCAGAGCCGCTCCGACGAGCGGCGCCGCAGCCACGGTCCCGTCCGTAGCGAGCAGCGCACGGCCCGTGAGGGTCGCGACCACTGAGCGTGCGTAGCCCTCAACGGTGTTCCCGCCGACGGCGGTCCCGTCGCCCAGCCGCGCCGGATGGTTTATCCGCTCATCGAGCTCGCGGCGAGTCGCCGCTGTCAAACGAGCATCGATCTTGTCCAGCAACGCCAACCTGATGCTTTCGTTCATTGGTGTCTCCGTGTCGCCCACCTCGAAAGGCCCTCCCCGTTGCCAGGGAGGGCCGCGCCATCACCCCATCGCCTTGAGCGTCCGCTCGTACATGGCCAACTGCGTCTGCTCCTGGTCGAGCAGCCACGCGTTCGCGGCGTTCCTGGGCTGGCCCTGGATCTGCGCGACGGTCTGCCTCGCGGTCAGGATCTTCTCTTTCAGATGCGCCCTCATGCTTGCGTCGCTCATGAGGTAGACTATATGGCGGAACATATTAGCGCGCTACTCTTTTTTTAGAAAAACTCCGCGCTGCCTCGCCCTGTAGCGTTTGCCCCGCTCGCTCAGCCTGACCGTGGGCGCAGGTGCTTCCGGGTCGATGACCAGCGGCACACCGAGCACCACCGCGAGCCTGGCTAACGTCGCCCACGTGACGTTCGCCCCCCTGTGCTCCAGGTCGGCGATCATGGGCTGCGTCACGCCAGATGCCACTGCGAGCTCCGCCTGGGTGAGGCCACGGGCCTCCCTGGCGGCGCGCACCTGCTCGGGGATGGTGGCCGGTGTCGTCACAGGCGCCGATCCCGCGCTGTCAACGACTCCACCGCTCGCGCGTGGTAGTGTGGCTGGAAAGCCGACTCCGTGTAGGCCTCCCCCGTCATGATGTCGAGCCTACCGCGAACGCCCTCCGACACCGGTCCATAGGTGACGCCCAGCGTCGCGCCCGTGTCGGCGTCCAGCACGGTGATCGTGCGCCGACACGTCGCAGGACCGACGGGCGTGAGCTGCACTCGCGACACCTCGACGAGCGCGGCGTACCAGCGGTAGTCGTGCGCCCAGACCACGACGTGCCGGCCCCCTCGCGCGATCACCTCAGCCATCGTCGGCACCGGCTCTGCAGCCCGGTGCGCTTGCGAGCGGGCCGCGTTGAGCTCTGTGAGTATCTCCATTGAGTCCTCCTACCGCCGAAAGCCCGCTCCCCGTGGAGCAGGCCCGGCATCATCCCCGCGTGCAGGGGGACATCGTGTTGTTCAGCCCCACAGCTCCCGGGCCAACCGTCGCTGGACGGCGCGATCGTCGTCCTCCCACGCGAGCACATCCGCCAGGAGCTGCGCCCAGTCGATCGGCTGCCGGTGCTGCTCACACAGCGCGACGGCGTGCCGCATGTGGCCCGGCAGCGCTTCGCGCGAGGCCGACAGGAGCGCGGTGAATCGGTGCGAGTACATCTCGCGCCTGCTCTCCTGCGTCGGAGGGATGGCCTCGATCAGACGCCGATACGCGACCCCGAGCGAGCGCCCGCCCCGCACACCGGGATGAATCGCGAACAGCTCACCGACGAGGGCGAAAGCGGCCACATCGTGACCCTCCTCCACGTGCGGCAGAATGTGCCCGCCAGCGAGCGGGAGTCCGCGCCGGAGCTCGCCCTTGGCTCGAACGTCACCGCGCACCTCGTTGAGATGCTCAGCAAAGCTCGCGATGCTCACGTCGCCCCCGGGTTGTGCGCAAGCATTGAGGTGCGGTGGAGGATCTCCGCCTCGCGCGCATCGTCGGAGGGGATGAGCTCCGGGTAGCCGTCGTGCTCGAGGAACTTGGCGAGCTCTTCGCCTTCAAGGCGGACAATCTGCGCGCGGTCGCACGCCCTGTTGAGTCGCACGATTTTCCACGCTCCGCGCGCGTAACGGCTCTTGTTGTCCGTCTCTCCGCACCAATCATACAGCCGTGGCTCGCGACTCTGGTTCGTACGCAGCGGGCGATCGCGGATGGAGAACAACCGCACACCGTTGCTGGTGTTCAAGGTCTCCACGAGATACCCAACGTCGCCGATCTTGCTGGTGCTCACGTCGTTGTAGATGTCGATCCACTTGTTCATGTCGTTCTCCTCTTCGGTGTGCCGTTACTGACTCAGACCTGCCCGAGCAGGTCGTTTGCTGTCCGTCACTCGATCAATATCCGCAACCACCGTTGCAGGTCGGATCCCCGCAGTCGCTAGGGTTGGGGCAGCGAGACTTGCGAGCGACCGGTTTCGCCGGTGTGACCAGCGAGCGCGCCGCAGCAGCGTTCGCAGTCGGGACATCCCAGCCCTTCGCGTTGGCGTTCCATCGGCCACCCAGCGCCCGCAGGCCCTCTCGCACGGGGTAGGTGTTGCCGATGATCGTCACGGTCGCGCTTGCCATCCTCGTATCCTCCTCCGCGGCTCCTCGCCGCTCACAAGTGTCACTATATGTCGGAACATATAGACGCGCTACAGTTTTTTCTTGTGGCGCCGGTCGATTGTTCGTAAGTGCGCGAATTTACATGATGAGCCGGTCGCGACGGTGAACAGGTTGCGGGCGGCCCCGTCCTCGGGTAGGGTGCGCCTGCGCACGTGGGATGACCGGGCGTTCAACCCGAAAGAGATCCCCCATGCAAGACATCAGAATCACGCGCTACAAGCATCCCATCGCGTCCGGCTGGGCCGGCTATCTGGAGCCCGCGGACAAATCCTGGATCGCGTTCATCGGGCTGGACGGTGCCCCTCAGTTTTTCCTGAACCGGGACCCGGAGACCGGAGCCATCCTGCCCGATGACCCGGCGGAGCACGCCGCCCACATCGCCGTATTGCGGGAGAGCCCTGGCCTCCGGATCGGCATGATCTACGATGGCTCCAGCGAGAACAGCGCGCTCGAGCCGGGTGAGCGCGTGTTCCCGCTCGGCTACGACGGCCGGTCGGGACTCGCCGGGATGACCGAGCCATCCGGCTGATAATGCGCAAGCATGCGGCCCTCCTGGAGGTACAGCTCTACCGTCATACCAAGGCGGGCTGCCCGCGCTTTCTCGCGCGCCTCAACGTCTTTCCGCAGTGCCCGTCCAGCCTCGCTGTTGGTATCCCACAACGCGCTCTCCCATGTGCTCAGCTCGATCGTTTTCATCCGGTCCTCCTGACCCGAAAAGCCCACCCTGTTTCCAGGGTGAGCCCGTCGGCCTCAGCACTCCTCGCCGCGTCTGACGAGCTCCTCCAGTAGGAGCTCCATCCGGCTGTCTACCCCTGTCTGCCCGTATCCCGCCGCTGTTACCCAGTTCAGCGGGCTCTCCAGCTCCCGGATCTCAGCTCTCAACACGCTCACCGTCTTGCCCGCCAGTTTCGCCGTCGTCTTCATACACAGACTATATGGCAGAACATATAGACACGCAAGGGATTATTCGAGGCGGGTCGGTCGATTGTCTGTAACTCATCGAAGTTACAGACAATCTGGCGCCGGTAGGCTAGCCGTCTACGGGGCAGAGCAGCCGGCAGACTGGCACGCCGTGACCTCGGGCAGGCAGTTGGCGCCGAGACATGCCTGGCACCCCGGATCGCTGGCACCCGCTGCGCACTGGACCGCACATTTTGACTGCACGCAGGCGAAAACACCGTTGAACTCTGTCGATGCCGACGGACAGGAGTTCACGAGGCACTGTTGCCAGCATGCGCCAACCGGAAACTTGCCACGGCCGAACGATGGTGCATCGCTGGGCGCGCACGCGGACACGCACGCGAGCGTCTCTGCGCACGACGCGGCGCCCGTTCCGTACATATCGCCTGTCCCGCCCCCGATCATGCTCGGCACGCACGCTTCGAACAGCACGGCGGCCGGTCCGGCCACAGGTGGCGCGTAGAACCCGTAGAACTGGCACATCTCCGCCGTGGCTTTGTCGGTCCCTTGGTACGTGTCCGTGCCCGACGTGTCGCGGTAGTCGCAGTAGATCCGGAAACTCGAGCCTGCCGGGACATGCATGACCCCGAGCTTGCTTGCGGGCTCCTCCCACGATCCAGCGGAGAGAAGCGGCGTGGTGGACTCGGGCCCGCCAGGCGGATCAAGGAACACGTTGAACCCGACGCCGCGCTCGTGTTGGTGCGTGGTCATGTACACCATGTCCACGTCGGTAGGCACCGCGCACCTCATAGAAGCGTGGCCCTCGCCATTGGCCGGCACGTACACGAACGGATCATAGAACTGGAACTCGCCGATCGGCGTGACCGGACCGTCTGCAAGGACGGCAGTCAGATCGAGCGTGGGTTCAACTGGCGCGGCGGAAGGGTTGACCGTATGAAACTGGACCATCACGACCTCACCCGAGGCGAACGGAATCGCGTAGCCATCCGGGTAGATGAGCTCGGTCTGATCCGTCGTCGGTTGCGACACGATCGACGCGGGCGCCGCTGCGTCGGTTTGCGCCGAGGTGAAACACTCGAACGGTCTCCCGTCGACCGCCGACGCGTCGAGACCGATCGTGCGGAACAGCGCCCAGTGGTGGGCGTCCGACGTCGCCCATTTGAAGCCTGCGACGTTGACTGTCTTGCCGCCGTTACTGGGCATGGACGCGTACTGGCACCAGTAGGTTTCCGTGCCTGGATCGGTCGTGAACTGGAAATGAAACTCCGCGCTAGGCTCTGGCTTCGGATCAGGGACCTCCGACCCGCATGCGCCGATGAGAAATGCGAACGCTGCTACTACTGAGAACAGTTTCTTCATGTGATCTCCTTCTGTCAGGACGACGATCATTTAGTCCACGCGTATTAGCTCGCGCCATACGCAGATCTTCGTAGGGGACCGCGTGCTTGCCTACACGCCGGGGATGCCCAGCTGCTTCGGCGTCGCCGCGGGTAGCTCGCCGCAACTCACCCCGCCGACCTTGCTCAGGATGCGCGCTACGATGCTGCGGTGGCACCGAGCCGCGTCCCTGCACCGGCAGCGCAGCACGACCCGGTCACGCGCGAGCATCGACCGCCAGGCTGCCCGGTGCGTGCTCCAGCTCCGGCGCATCTCCTCGAGGAACGAGGCGGAGTAGGTCGCCCACCCCTGCTCAGCAGCCTCACCTCCGAGCTTGCGAGCCTCCAGCGCTGGGGTAAGGATGGCCCACGAGGGTGCCCATATCTGGCCCGGGAACGGCAGGCAGGCACGCGTTGCTCGATCGGCGCCCGCGCGCGTGATGTCGAGGTCGTCTGGGTCTGCCGGCTGGCCATCAATCCTCGCCGTCCACACCTGGAGCGCCAACGTCTGCGCTTCCGCGTCGGGAGCAGGCACCCACCGGACCCGGACACCGAGCGCGCGCAGTAGGGCGGTCATGTCGCCCGTACCGGTTCGCTTGAGCTTCCCAGGGTGCCGCGGGTCGGGCTTCTCCAGAGCCCCCAGCGCGAGCCCTTCAACGTGGCCACCTGCGTCCAGGATCGCCTTGCACTCGGCCTGCATTGCCCGGTTGCGGATCGGGCCCGCGCCGTTGCCGTGGCGTTGCCAGTCAGCCGGCCGGCGGTGGAGGGTGTTGCCGACGATGAGCCCCGCGGCCAACGCCGCCCGGTCCAGCGCCTGATCGCCACCTGGAGTGCCATCGTGGCGCGCTGGGCAGTCGCCATGCATGAGCTCATGGTCGGGGTAGCCAGCGAGCTCCACGGCGGCGCGGGCCAGGTCGGGCCAGGTACGGCTGCCAGCTCCGAGGAGCAGCCGTCTCACAGGTCGGCCATCGACGCAGGGCAGCTACTCACCGGCGCGTCGTCGCTCCTGCTGCTCGGCAGCACCCCCGACGCCTCCAACTCTCGCCGCTCAGCTTCCACAACCCGGCGATCTGCGATGCGAGCGTTCCCCGATGCGTGACGAACGCGGGCGCAAACTGCCGACGGTGGAGCTCCAGCAGCGCCGCAACTCCTGCCCAACATGCGCGCATCTCGGCGCGGGTGGTAGCGTCGTCGGCAAGCTTGCGGAGCGTGGTAGCCTTGGACGTCGAGGTGGTCACCTGTGCCCCCTTCGGGCCGCCTCAACTCGTCGCTGGTGCCGGTTGAGCTTGGGTGGCGCTGGATCAATCTGTCTCCGGTTGCCCACGCTGCCGCTTGCCCCGACCTGATGGACGACGGGCGGACCCCATTTGCCCTCGTGGTCGAGTTCATGACCAGCGAGCAGGTGTGCTGCGGCTGTCGCGTAGGCATCCGCCGCGCTGTAGATGGCCTTCGTACTGTAATTGGCCGCGGCCATCCTGTCAGCCCATGCGAGCGCACGATCCACGCGGAACGACATCTCGGGCGAGAAGCGCAGTCGCTCAAGTCTAGCGCGCTGGACCTGAGCGTAACCGAGCAGGTTGGAGCCAAAGCAGAAAACCCTGGCATTAGCAATGGAAATGGGGCTCATAGGCATGGCCTCCACGCTACCTCGCTTCATGGTGCCCATGTGTCGCACTCGCAGTGGTGCTCATAAACGACCAGATAGTGATCGCAGTAGTAAGCGTGATAGTTATCCGGGCTGCAGCGGAAGTGGGCCGGGCGATCGACGCATGCCTCATGAATGCAAGGCGGAGCCGTCGCTGGGTAGTGGCCTGAGTGATCCGAAAGTGGCCTGAGTGTGATCCGCGGCCCGTGCGGAGGGTTAGGGTCGATGCGCCGCCCGAGGGACCTACCGATCCCCCGGACGACGACTTGACCGCAACCTCTGACTACGAGGTCACGACCCATGCTCAGAATCGTCCATCCCCGTCCACCGGGGCAAGGAACCGATCCGCCCCGTCGGCGGCGCGGCCCCTCGCCCGTCCTCTCCCTGACCGTCGAAGAGACGCGGCACTTCCGCGCCTCCCTGAAGAACCTCGCCCGGGCCTTCGGGTCGTGGGGCTGCCTCGCCTCCGTCATCGGCATCCCCGCCGAGACGCTCCAGCAAGCCATCGGCCCCCGTCGGCGTCCGTCGGGCGTGCTCGTCATCCGCGCCGCGCAAGCCGCGGGGATGAGCGTCGAGGCCATCATCGGCGGGCAGCTCTCCCCGGTCGGGCGCTGCGAGACTTGCGGCTCACGGGTCGGCGACCGCGCAGAAAGGCGGCCGTCATGACCTGGGAACGTTCAGCGCTGCCAGATCGCGGCGGACCGTTGGGGCTCCTCGACCCCGACCCCACCGGAGCGCTGCCCAAGGGCGCCACGGTCATCGATGTCCTCGCGTGGGCGCTCATGACGCCCGGAAGCGATGACGTCGTGTCCGGCATGGTGGACGCCGTGAGCCGCGAGTTGACCGCGCTCGCCACCGCGCAGGACCAGCCGACCGCCGATGTCCTGACCATGCTCGGGCGTCGCCTCGACGCGGCCATGCTGCTCCTCAAGTGGGCCGACAACCGCGCCAAGATGCCGGACGATGACGACCTGGAAGAGACCAAGGACGCCGCGCCCGACGAGCCTCCGCCCGAAGGTGGCGAGACATGAGCGGCAAGCGACGTAAGCCGAAGCTCGCCCCGCTCTTCATGCTGGGCACCGATGGCGAGGTCTACGCTTGCTGCCCGGCGCCGCTGCCGCCGACACGCTTCGTTCGGGACCCCCAGATGATCCTCGCCATCCGCCTGACCCAACGCGAGAGGGATATCGCCCTCGACGCGCTACAGGTCGGCGTCAAGGAAGCCGCGCGGACGCTCACCGGCATCCTCAAGCCCGACGCCTGATCCCCCTCCAGTCCTGCCCATCGGAGCCCGCCCCCCTCATGGTGAGGCGGGCTCTTTCATACCTACAGGTATGTCCGTATCCTCTAGATCGTACCTGTATACGCAACAAATGCGCCTGGCGCGTTTGCACAGGACAAGTCGCCGACTTAATGGTCTGGCGACGCCCAATAGGGGCGAGGAGCCGGATGGTCAAGATCCGGACTCCTCTAGCGCCGGCATACTCACGGCGTGTGGCTAAGCTGCGCGCTCAGGGGAGCCTTGTCAAGGCCGACGTGCGTCACCTGTATCATGGTGCAATATGGCTATCAAACCTGAGGAAACACTAAAGCTTTCGCCGGAAGACATCAAAGAGGTCGATAAGTGCGAGAAAAAAATTGATCAGAACCTTAGGGAGCGCACCACGGCTGGATCAAAGGTCGAATTCGCCCCCACGCTAAAATGGGCCGTCTCGATGGAGCTAAAGAGGCGGTACGAGGCGGCAGGGTGGACGGTGGAAGTTAAAGAGGACTCGCGCAGTAGAACGACGCACCCTTACAGCCCGGGCGACTATTACGACGTCACCATCTTCGCTTTTTCGCCAGGAAAAAAGTAGGGCGGCTAGGGCACGTCTAGACCTACGACGGTTGTCGTTGATATCTTGAGTTCGACGATGACCGTCTGGGTATCCGCGGCGAGCTTCAGCGCGTCTCTCGAAATTGAGATCAGTTCATCGCAAGCGGCGCCTGGCCCGATGGCCGCTTTAGCGGTCTCGCTCGCCGCTATCAACAGCGCTCTTCGAGCTTCTTGTAGAGAAAACTTCACATCGTAGGGAGTAGCGCTCATGGTTTGGCTCCTGCGCGCGCGGCGGGGCGCCCTGGATCGGACGCTGTCCACCGTGTTCTTGACGGAGTCCCCTGACCCTGTCAAGCGCCTTCTACAGCGTCCGCAAACTCGTCGTCGGCAGGATCGTCTCTGCGCATCCACGCCGCCGCTATTTTTACCCGCTTCGCGTCGCAGTACGCGACCACCGCCAGCCGCAGGCCCCCGCTCTTGCCCATCCCCGGCAGTGCCCAGCGAACCTTAAACGATTTGCCGCCTGCCTTTGTCCCTCCCATGGGGGATACGTTGCAGCCTTTGGTCCGACACTGCGACCCAGTGTTTATGTAGTCGCAGAAAAAGTCCTGAAACGATCGCGTCTGCTCGTTATAAGCGGCCTCGCCCATTTCGTGTCGGAACGCGACCAGATCGACGGTGGCTCTTTTCAAAACCTCCCAAGTAATCTGGTGTCTCAGTATGGTGATGACGGGAGCGGGCTCGCCGCTTACCACGGCTTACCCGTCTCGTCGTCCGCGCCATCAAAAATCGCCCTAAGATCGTCGTCCGCGGAATCCTTCAGCCACGGATCTTCTTGAGCGATCTGCTGCATGGCGATAGACATGTTGATTGGCGCGGGGGCATTCTTTTTCGACTGCCCCTTTTCAAAGGCGATTCGCCAGCCGGGATTTTGATGCGACAGATGAGAGACTGCCGCCGCGGTCTCTCCAGCGACCGCGGACGCAACACGGGCAGCGAGGCCCCGCAAGTGGTCGTCCATGTAGTGGTAGGATTCGCGTCCGCTCACGAGCACGACGGGCTTGTGCATCCCTTCGTCGTCCTGTCGAAGAAGACCCAGTTCCGCCAGATCCCCAACGAGGCGCTCTTTGTAATCATTCATCACCGGGCCTTGCTTTAGCGCCACGTACACATTCTTTGTGATCGTGGCCCCCGTGTCGCGCAGCGCGGCGAGGTCGAGATAGAACAGCGCCTTGTTCAGGTTGGTGATCTGCATGCGCCGCCCAGGAGCGTTCTCCAAGAGGGCGACGGTGGCCTCGATCAGTCTCTCCTGATTTTCTCGCTCTTCTACATCCATGAAAGCCCTACCTCCCCACAGGTTACACATTTGCAAACCTGAACGGAAGTGCAAGGCGGAGGAGACAAAAAATGTCATCGGGCTTGGTGCCCCAAGGATGAAATTTTGCATTCTATTCACTTGTTTCCGTGCACGCGCGCGGGACGTAGGCCCGGAGGCGAGCGCGATGGTCGACTGAAACCTGTCGGTGCTCGTTGCTCTTGACTCGATCGCCGTCTTATGCAGTAGATCCCGTTGTACAGCGTCAACACGGTAAACGTCAACCTTGCCTAGGACAGTCGGTGTCCTACCTGCCGAGCGATCCGAGCGGCAAAACAAGCCGTTAGGCGTATTATAAGGCCCTAAACGAAAGCGCCCCGGGAGAGTTGGTTCCTCTCCCGGGGCGCGAGAACCGAGCGGTTTGGGCCGCCCTGTCCTGCAACGCGGAGCATGGCCCATGCCGCCCGAGAGAGGCAAGGGGCTCCGTGTCCGTGCTCTGCCGAGAGAAGCAGCTCGCCGTCCTTGCGGCCCTCGTCGAGGGCAACAGCGAGCGCGCAACCGAGCGCATGACTAGCGTAGGGAGGCAGGCCGTCGGCCGCTTCTCGCTCCTCGCTGGCGAGGGCGCGCAACGCCTCCATGACCGGCTCGTCCGCGACCTGTCGTGCTCGCTGATCCAAGTGGACGAGATCTGGTCGTACGTGAAGAAGAAGGAAGCGCGCGTCACGCCCAAGGATGGTCCCGACGTGGGAGAGGCTTACACGTTCGTTGCCCTCGACGCGACGAGCCGGATGGTCATCGCCTTCCTGGTCGGCAAGCGAGACCAGGAGAGCACGGACCTCTTCATCGCCGACCTTCGCGCGCGCTTGCTCGTCATGCCGCAGATGACAGCGGACGGCTACGCGCCGTACATCACCGCGATCGGTGCGAGCTTCGGGCCGGGCGTGGACTTCGCGCAGACGATCAAGAACTACCACCAGGGCGCGCAGCGCGGGCCCGATCACCGCTACGAGCCGCCCCGCGAGCCCTTCATCACGAAGAAGACCATCTTCGGTGCGCCCGACATGAAGCGCGCGTCAACGGCGTACACGGAGCGCAACAACTGCACCATGAGGCACCACATCGGCCGCATGCGCCGGCTCTGTCTCGCCTTCTCCAAGAAGCTCGAGAACCATCGCGCCGCGGTCGCGCTGAACTACGCCTGGTACAACCTCGGGACGATCGTCCGCACCCTGCGCGTCACGCCCGCCATGCAAGCGGGTGTCACCGATCACGTATGGACCCTCGATGAGTTCCTCGACGCCGTGCTCTCCGAGCCCGCCGGAGAGAAGCCGGTCAAGCAGGCGTTGACCCACCGTGCGCCCGAGGTCCCTGCGCGCGAACTCCCCAACGGGCGCGGCTTCCTGCGCATCATCTCTGGGGGCAAGGGTGCAGCGGCGCCGACCTTGCCCGAGGCGCCCACGCCCGCTCCCGTGGCTCCGGCGATGCCATCCGTCGAGGCGCCCGCCGCGGTGGACGATCGGCAGCTCGATCTCCTCGCCTGGAAGCGCCCCGCCCCGAAGCGCGGGCAGCTCTCCCTCTTCGGTGAACCCGAGGGCGGGGAGTAGGCGCCCACACTCTCCCACCTATTCCGGTTATTGTACAACGTGAACCTTGCTAGTCTCGGTTTAGGTTGTACAATATCCTCATGAACGACGCCGACAACGAGACCTTCCTCTCCGACTCCGAAACCTACGCCATGGAGGACGAGCAGTACCTCTGCTCCGGCCCTCTCCCCGAAGAGGACGACCCCGCCGAGCTGGAAGCGGGGAGGCCCTCCCGCTGGTAACCGCCAAGCCCGCCCGGCACCCTGCCCGGCGGGCTTTCCGGTTGTACGGTTACCTTGCGCGTCCCCGGTTTCCGTCCTACAGCTTCCAGCCATGGCCCGCCCCAAGAAAGACCCCTCGACGGTGCTCGACGCCCGCATCGAGGTCCGCATCTCGACCGCCGAGAAGGCCGCCCTGGACCGGCTCTGCGCCGAGCATGGCGCTCGCCTCGCCGCGCAGGGGATCGCGAACGGCGACACCGCGGCGGTATGGCTCCGCGCCGTCATCCGGGAGAAGGCCGCTGCAGCCGGCTACCCCGTCGAGGATGTGCGGACCGAGAAGCCGAAGGGTGTCTAAAAGTGGCCTGAGTGTTTGGGCGACTGGCCTGATCAGGCCACTACCCACTTTCGGATCACTCAGGCCACTACCCGGCCGGTTGTGTCCCGACAGCGGGGTCTTGAACCCAGAACGGCGGTCACCGTTCCGCGTCCCTGCGCTCGCGATGGTGACGCCTGTTCCGGGGGAAGGCAAGGGTTCCCGTGGCGAACGTCCTCCCGTGGGGAACGCGTGCGCGCATCACCGGCGCGCTGACCGAGGGCAACTCCATCCGTGCGACGGCGCGTCTCACCGGCGCTGGCAAGAACGCCGTCATGGACTGTGGGCTCCGCGTCGGGGAAGGCTGCGCCCTCCTTCACGACCGCATCGTGCGCGGCGCCCGCGCCTACATGCTGGAATGTGACGAGCGGTGGAGCTTCATCCACACCAAGGAGGCGCGCGTCGAGCCCGACAAAAACCCAACAGAATA
>Ga0207646_10003209_pt1 | contig 18674 bp, 15 predicted proteins | sample KBSK5502metaG_FD_184343 | JGI IMG/M metagenome (GOLD analysis project Ga0207646, IMG submission 184343) | Corn, switchgrass and miscanthus rhizosphere microbial communities from Kellogg Biological Station, Michigan, USA - KBS K5-50-2 metaG... | ecosystem: Host-associated > Plants > Roots >...
CGGACCGGGGTTCAGGTTGGTGTACGCGCCGTCGTCGGCGGTCACCCTGGTGATCTCGCCGGTGCCGGCGTCGACCCGGAACACCGGGCACCGGCCGCCGTCGTCGGCGGTGACGTACAGCGCGCTCGAGTCGTGCGCCCAGGCCAGCTCGTTCGGCCACCGGTCCCAGCCGGCCAGCAGGTCCAGGCCTGGCCCGGACGCGTCCGCGGCGTCGGCCCCGGCGTCGAGCAGGACCAGGGTGATGTCCACCGGCGCGCTGCCGGTGGCGTGCCGCTCCCGCAGGCAGGCGATGTACCGCCCGTCGGGTGAGACCCGCGGCCCGGAGAAGTCGAATTCGGGCACGGACAGCAGCACCCGCCGCTTGCCGCTGGCCACGTCGATCATGACCAGCTCGCAGTGCGATTCGCCCGCCGGGTCCCACTGCCACCACCCAGTGAGCACCGAGGCCCCGTCCGGCGTCAGCTCGAACGCCTCGCCGTCCAGCGCCCGTCCCGGCTCGGGCGTCAGGTCCCGCAGCCGGGCGGGATTCGGCACCCGTTCGGCCCCTTCGGCCCCTTCGACGGCCGTGTCGTCGGCCAGCGCGGGTTCCTTGTCCCCGCCGGCCCACCCGATCTCCGTTTCCTGCACCTGATCGGGGTCGACTGCGAACAGCCGGGGCTGGTCGGGCCCCAGGTCGTGGTCCCAGAACCGGACCGGTGCGGACTCGTGCAAGATGGCGGTTATCCCGGCGTCCTTGCGCTCCTGGCGCAGCCGGGCGTCGTCCGCGGCGCTGTCGCCGTTGGCCGCGGCCGGCAGGACCGGCGAGCCGACCACGATCCCGCCGGCGTCCCTGGCCACCTCGGCCGCGGTGACGCCGCCGGACAGCGCGGCCACCACCCGGGCCTCGCCGCCCGCCGCGGGCAGCAGCCAGAGCGCGGCGACGTCGCCCCGATCGCCATCCGGGCCAGTCTTGGCGGCCGGGTCGGCACGCTTGGAGGTGAACAGCAGCGATCCGTCCGGGAGGAAGCGGGGGCTGCCCTCGCCCTCGGCGGACCTGGTCAGCCGCCGGGCCGGGCCACCCTGCGCGTCGATCCGCCAGATGCTGGTCAGGTACTTCTTCTTGTCGGCGCTCAGCGTCTGCACCGCCGCCGCCAGCCAGGTCCCGTCCGGGGCCAGCCTCAGCGCCGCCACCCGCGGCACCGCCACGAAGTCGCCGAGATCATGAAATGGAGTCGAAGGGGTTACGCCAGCGCTCACAATCGCCCTCTCCGGTCAGGTCGATAAGCCGCAATTCGGGACTATACGCGCCATAACGCGGCAACCCCTGGCCGCGAGGGCAGGCCTCCGTCACCGGACCGCAGTAGCCGAGGGTCAGCTGGCCTCGGTGATCATAGCGGCGCCCACCGTGGCGTTGGTGGACTCGTCGATCACGATGAGGCCGCCGGTGGTGCGGTTCCTGGCGTAGGGGTCGCAGAAGATGGGCTGGGTGAGGCGCAGCCTGACCCGGCCGATCTCGTTCAGCCCCAGCTGGGTGGCGGCCTCGTCGCGGTGCAGCGTGTTCACGTCGATCCGGTAGTGCAGGTCGGTGACGATCGCCTTCACCGTGCGCGAGGTGTGCTTGACGACCAGCCGGCTGCGCCGCGCCAGCGCCACGTCCGAGGACATCCAGCAGACCATCGCCTCGATGTCCTGGGCCGCGGCCGGGCGGTTGTTCGGCCGGCAGATCATGTCGCCGCGGGAGATGTCCACGTCGTCGTCGAGCAGCAGCGTCACCGACATCGGCGCGAACGCCTCGGCTATCTCCGTCCCGGCCGCCTCGATCCGGCGCACCCGGGTAGAAAAACCCGACGGCAGGTGCAGGACCTCGTCCCCTGGCTTGAGCACCCCGCCGGCCACCTGGCCGGCGTAGCCGCGGTAGTCGTGCAGGGCGGCGTCGGTGGCGGCGTGCGGCCTGATGACGTACTGCACCGGGAACCTGACATCGATCAGGTTGCGGTCCGACGCGATGTGCACGTGCTCGAGGTGGTGCAGCAGCGAGGGCCCGTCGTACCACGGCATGTTGGCCGACCGGTCCACCACGTTGTCGCCGTGCAGCGCGGAGATCGGGATGAAGGTCAGGTCGCCGATGTCCAGCCGGGCCGCGAAGGCGGAGAACTCCTCGCAGATCTTCTCGAACACCTCGGCGCTGTAGTCGACCAGGTCCATCTTGTTCACCGCGAGCACCATGTGCGGCACCCGGAGCAGGGTGGTGAGGAACGCGTGCCGCCGGGACTGCTCGGTCAGCCCGTTCCTGGCGTCCACCAGCACCACCGCGAGGTCGGCGGTGGACGCGCCGGTCACCATGTTGCGGGTGTACTGGATGTGGCCGGGAGTGTCGGCGATGATGAACTTCCGCCGCGGCGTCGCGAAGTACCGGTACGCGACGTCGATGGTGATGCCCTGCTCCCGCTCGGCCCGCAGGCCGTCGGTGAGCAGGGCCAGGTTGGTGTAGTCCTCGCCCCGGTCCCGGCTGGTCCGCTCGACCGCCTCCAGCTGGTCGGCGAAGATCGACTTGGAGTCGTAGAGCAGCCGGCCGATCAGCGTCGACTTGCCGTCGTCGACCGAGCCGGCCGTCGCGAACCTCAACAAGTCCATTCGGGGGGCTGGGGGGGTCGTCCCCCCCGAGCTAACGGAGTCCGTTCGGGGGGCTGGGGGGGTCGTCCCCCCCGAGCTAACGGAGTCCATTCGGGGGGCTAGGGGGGTCGTCCCCCCTGAGCCAGCAGAGATGTCCATCAGAAGTACCCCTCGCGCTTGCGGTCTTCCATCGCCGCCTCGCTGGTCCGGTCGTCGGCCCGGGTCTGGCCGCGCTCGGTGATCCGGGTCGCCGCCACCTCCGCGATCACCTCGGCGACCGTCCTGGCCGGCGAGGGGACCGCCCCGGTGCAGGTCATGTCGCCGACCGTCCGGTACCGCACGGTGGCGGTATACAACGGCTCGTCCTCGCCCCGGGTGATGAAGGGGTTGTCCGCCAGCAGCAGGCCGTCCCGCTCGAACACCGGCCGCTCGTGCGCGAAGTAGATGGACGGGATGTCCAGCTTCTCCCGCTCGATATAGGCCCAGACGTCGAGCTCGGTCCAGTTGGACAGCGGGAACACGCGGATGTGCTCGCCGCGGCGCAGCCGGGTGTTGTACAGGTTCCACAGCTCGGGCCGCTGGTTCTTGGGATCCCACTGGCCGAACTCGTCGCGGAACGAGAACACCCGCTCCTTCGCCCTGGCCTTCTCCTCGTCCCGCCGCGCGCCGCCGAACAGCGCGTCGAACCTGTGCTCCTCGATCGCGTCGAGCAGGGTCACCGTCTGCAGCCGGTTCCGGCTGGCGTGCCTGCCCGTTTCCTCGGTGACCCGGCCGGCGTCGATGGACTCCTGCACCGACGCGACGACCAGCCGGACGCCGAGCTCGGCCGCCCGCCGGTCGCGGAACTCAAGCACCTCACCGAAGTTGTGCCCGGTGTCCACGTGCATCACCGGGAACGGGATCTTGGCCGGCCAGAACGCCTTCTCCGCCAGCGCCAGCATCACGATCGAGTCCTTGCCGCCGGAGAACAGCAGGGCGGGCCGCTCGAATTCGGCGGCGACCTCGCGCATGATGTGGATGGCCTCGGCCTCGAGCACGTCGAGCTGGGACATCTGGTAGTCAGGGCGCATTCTAGACTTCCTCGATCTCCCGGATCGCTTGCAACAGGACACCCGCGACCGCGGGCCGGCACACCAGGATATCCGGCATCATCAGGTCGGCTTGGTTGTAAGCGAGCGCCGACCCGTCGATGCGCGACGCGTGGAAACCGGCCGCGCGGGCGACCGCGACGGGAGCGGCGGTGTCCCATTCATAGAACCCGCCCGCGTGCACGTATGCATCAACTTCACCGCTGATTACCGCTGCTACCTTTGCCCCCGCCGACCCCAGTGGTACCAGGTCAGCGTCAATGAGACCGGAAATATTCCGAACGAACCGAGGTGGCCTGCTCCGGCTCACCACGATGCGCACCGGGGCCGTCGCGGGCGCCGGGCTGGGCCCGGGCGGCGGCTCGAGCGTGGACAGGACCGTGCCCTGGGCCGGGAGCGCGACCGCGCCCGCTATCAGGTCTCCGGGGGGGCCGGGGGGGTACGGGGGGGTGGACCCCCCCGTGCGAGGGAGATTCCGCGGGGTCGTCCTTCCCCAAGGGGGGTCCGGGGGGATGGGTCCCCCCGGGAGAGAAGGAGCCAGCAGCAGCTCATCGTGCTCCCACAGGGCCACGTGCACGGCCCAGTCGGTGCGGCCCGGCTCGCCGAACTCCCTGGTGCCGTCCAGCGGGTCCACGATCCAGACCCGGCGGGCGCTAAGCCGCGCGGGATTGTCGGCGCCCTCCTCGGAGAGCACCACGTCGCCCGGACGCAGGTCGGCCAGCGCGGCCACGAGGAACTCGTGCGACAGCCGGTCGCCGGCCTTGCGCAGCACGTCCGGGTCGCCGCCCTGGGCGCGCAGCTCGAGCAGCCGCTCCCCGGCCTGGCCGGCCAGGTCGCGGGCGAGCGCGTGATCGTCGCGGGTCATCCAGGCGGCTCCTCGTGGTAGCTGTTCTGGGCTTCGGCCAGGCCCTTGGCGATCAGGGTCTCGGTGGCGCCGGCGGCGCGGTCGATGAAAAAGGGCAGGTCCTTGCGCTCGGCCCCGGAGAAGTCACGCAACACGTAGACGGCCGGGTCCATCCGGCCCGGCGGCCTGCCGATGCCGAACCTGACCCGGTAGTAGTCCGGAGTGCCGAGCGCCTCGGTGATCGAGCGGAGCCCGTTGTGGCCTCCTGCGCCGCCGCCGAGCTTGAGCCGCAGCGTACCGAACGGGATGTCCAGCTCGTCGTGGATGACCACGAGCCGGTCGGGCGGGACCTTGTAGAACGCGGTCAGCGCGGCGACCGGCCTGCCGGACAGGTTCATATAGGAGCGCGGCCGGGCCAGCGTGACCGGGACCTCGCCCAGCCGCCCCTCGGCGACGTCGTTGCCCGACCGGTGCGCCTTGAACCGCGCTCCCACCCGGTCGGCCAGCAGCGCCATCACCATCTGCCCGACGTTGTGCCTGTTGCCCGCGTACTCCGGCCCAGGGTTGCCGAGGCCGGCGACGATCCAGCGTTCTGCGGTCAGCCGGACTGCTCCTCTTCACCGCGCCGGTCTCCCGCGCCCGCCGTCTCGGCCAGCGCCTCGGGCGCCTCGGGCGCCGCCTCGGCCGCCTCCTCCTCGGGCTCGCCGCCCTGCTGCGCGATCACGTGCAGGACCAGCGTGTCCGGCTCGACCTGCAGGGTGACGCCCCGCGGCAGCTTCAGGTCGCTGGCGTGCACCGCCTGGCCGATGTCCATGCCCTCGACGTCCACGTCGATGCCCTGCGGGATGTTCGTGGCCTCGGCCTCCACCGGGATCTGCACCAGCTGCTGGTCCAGCATGCCGTCACCCGGGGCGATGTCTCCGATCACCCGGACCGGCACCTCGACGGTGACCTTCTCGCCGCTCCGGACCAGGATCAGGTCGACGTGCTCGAGGACGCCCTTGACCGGGTCCCGCTGCACCGCCTTGGGCAGGGCGATCTCACTGCCGTTCTTCAGGCCTTCCAGGCGAAGCAGCACGTTCGGCGTCTTCAGCGCGAGCATGAGGGCGTGCCCGGGCAGGCTCAGGTGGCGGGTGTCGGTCCCGTGGCCGTACAGGACGGCGGGCACCTTGCCCTCGCGGCGGCTGCGGCGGGCAGCGCCCTTGCCGAACTCGGTGCGAGCCTCGGCGGCGATCTTTACCTCGGGCACGGTGCGTTCTCCTCGTCTCAACGTGCGATGCGGGTACGAAGTGTAGCCGACAATCACGCCAGGCGCGGGCGCCGCGAATGCAGCCGCCGCTCAGCGATCTGGTTTGATCGTGTCGTGCCCGGCTTTGATGATCCCGCCTTCATGGGCGACACCTGGACGCGGGCGTATGCCGACCTGACCTTCGGGCCGGACCCGGGGCCGGCCGTGGAGTTCCTGGCCGCGCTGGCCGCCCGCGCGGGGCGAGTTCTCGAGCTCGGCATCGGCGGCGGACGGGTGGCTCTGCCGCTGGCCCGCCGCGGTATCGCGGTCGAGGGTATCGAGGCGTCGCAGGCGGTGCTGGACCGGCTCCGCGCGACGCCGGAAGGGGAGTCGATTCCGGTCACCATGGGCGACCTGGCCGACGTGCCGGCCGCCGGGCCGTTCGGCCTGGTGTACCTGGTGTGGAGCGGCCTGTTCCACCTGCCGAACCAGGCACGCCAGGTGGACTGCTTCCGCAACGTGGCGCGGGTGCTGGCTCCGGGCGGCGCGTTCGTGATCGAGTGCTTCGTGCCGGTTCCTTCGCTGCTCGACCGCGGGTTCGCGGTGAACACCGTCACCGAGGACTCGGCGTCGATGTCGCTGACCCGCCACGATCCGGTCGCGCAGCGGATCTTCACGCAGCGGATCAAGTTCGGCGACGGCCGTAAGGTCCGCATGTTCCCGGTGGCGATGCGGTACTGCTGGCCCGGCGAACTGGATCTGATGGCGGAACTGGCCGGGCTGCGGCTCCGCGACCGCTACGCCGACTTCAGCCGTGCGCCGTTCGATGCCGACAGCCGCAGGCACGTCTCGGTGTACGAGAGGGTCGGCACCTAGGGAAGGCCCGCAGCGGAGGCAGTGGCCGCTTCCGTTGCGGGCCCGGCAGGCTTACGGGTGCGGCCTGTCCTCGGGATCGAAGGTCCCGCCCCCGTCCCCGTCCTCGTTCTCGTCGTCGTCCTCGTCGTCCTCGTCGTCCTCGTCGTCCTCTTCCGGCTCTTCCGGCCCTGTCTCGCTGGCGTCGAGCCGGTAGAGCTCATCAAGCTCGTCCGAGCCGGGCAGCAGTTCCTCGGCCACGGCTGCATTCCCCATGATGACCCTCTCGTTCCACAGGCCCCCGACGAAAGTGCGGGGCAGACGCGTAGCATCGTATCGGCCCGGCATGATCGTTATCGGAATCTCACGAAATGCCGGATGTGCCCTGTTCGGCGCGGGTCTGGGCCGCGTCGGCGCTGTCGCCGAGTGCTTCGAAGAGGATCGCCGCCTGGGTCCACGACTCGCGTGCCTCGGCCACCAGCCCATTGCGGGCCAGCGCGCGTCCGAGGAACCTCAACGTGACGGCCTGCCGCTGCCGGTTACCCGAGGCCTGATGGCTGGCCAGCGCCTGCCGGAAGCAATCCAGAGCCTCGGCGTCTAGGCCCGACGACAGGTAACAGCAGCCCAGCCAGTGCAGAGCGTAACCGATGCCGTCCGAGTCACCGATCTCGATAGAGGTGTCCCGGGCCTGCAGCAGGCAGTCGATGGCCTCGTCGGCGCGGTCGAGGCCGAGCAGCACGTCTCCCAGGTTGACCAGGGCGATGCTCTCGCCGAATCGGTCGCCGACCTTCCGGTTCAGGTCGAGGGCACGCCACAGCAGGTCAAGAGCGGCATCCGCGCGCCCTAGCCGCTGATAGGCGTCGGCGAGGTTGTTCGCCGCCTGAGCCTCGCCCATCCGGTCTCCGGCTTCGCGCCGGATCTCAACCGACCGCTCGAGGTGGCCGAGGCCTTCGGGATCCCGGGTTGCGCACAGGGCATCGCCGAGGTTGTTCAGCACCCACGCCTCGCCCCGGCGATCCCCGGCCAGGCGGGCGCTCTCCAGCGCGATGCGGTGGGTGGCGATGCAGTCCGCCCAGTTGCCGCGGCTGTTGAAGATCTGGAACAGCGGAGCCGGCAGCCGCCACGCGATGCCATGGAGGCCGGCCTGGGCGGCCTGGCGGGTGGCGGCGACAACGTTGCCGCGCTCGTTGTCGTACCAGGCGAGGGCCTCCTCCGAGGTGGCGAAGCCGAGGGGCGGGACGTCATCCTCGGTTGAGGCGTCTAGAGGGATGTTGTAGCGGCGCGGCGACACGGCGGTGGCGGCGGTGTCGGCGGTGCGCATATACCAGGCGAGCAGGCGGGTGAGCGCGGCGTCCCGCTCGGCCGCGGACAGGTCGTCGGCGGCCCGTTCGGCCGCGTAGACCCGGAGCAGGTCGTGAAACCGGTACCGGTCCGGGGCCACCGACTCCAGCAGGTGGGTGTCCACCAGGACCTCCAGCGCGTCCTCGGCCGCGTACTCCGGGACGCCGAACAGGGCGGCCGCGGCGGCGGCGGAGATCGAGGAGCCCTGCCACAGGCCGAGCAGGCAGAACGCGCGGGCCGGGTCGATACCCTGCTTGTCGGTGCTGGCGGGAAGGCTGGTGAAGCTCACCTCGAAGCTGGCCCGGACGGCGAGATCCCCGGCGCGCATCTCGTCCAGCCTGCGGTGTTCGTCGCGAAGCCGGCTGGCCATCGCCCGGATGGTCCAGCCGCTGCGGGTGACCAGCCGGGCCGCGCAGATCCTGATGGCCAGCGGCAGGCCGGCGCAGGCGTCGAGCAGCTCGGCGGTGGCCTCGGGTTCGGCCGCGGCCCGCTCCTCGCCCACCACCTTGACGAACAGCTTCAGCGCCTCGTCGTCGTCCAGCACGTTCAGGTCGACCAGCTTGGTGCTGGCCAGGTCGGGCATCCGGCTCCGCGTCGTGACCAGCACCGCGCACGACGCGGATCCCGGCAGCAGCGGCCTGACCTGGGCCGCGTCGCGAGCGTTGTCCAGTACCACCAGCATCCGGCGGCGGGCCAGCGCGGTTCGGTACCTGGCCGCGCGCTCGGCCTCGTCCACCGGGATGTCCTTGCCGTCCACCCCGAGGTCGCGCAGGAACCGGGCCAGCACGTCGCCGGGCGGGAGCGCGGCCGGCGTCGCGCCGAGCAGGTCGACGTACAGCTGGCCGTCGGGGAACCGGCGGCGGACCCGGTGCGCGGCGTGCACCGCCAGCGAGGTCTTGCCCAGGCCGCCCGCGCCTGCCACCACGGCGATGCGGACCGCGCCTGGATCGCCGCTCGCGCCCGTCCCCGACAGCAGGTCGCTCAGCCGTTTAACCTGCTCGTCCCGGCCGGTAAAGTCGGCGACGTCGGCCGGCAGCTGCGCCGGGCCGCTCACGGCACGTCGACCGCCGCGGCCTGCCCGCGGCCCAGGGGGGTCTGGGGGGGCGGGCAGCCCCCCCAGGAGCGGGGGGGTCCCCGGGGGGGTCGCCCCCCCGGGGGCAAGCACCGCCCCCCGGGGGATAAACACTGCGCCTGCGGGGGCGGCGGTGTCCTTGGCCAGCAGCCCGGCGTACAGCTGGCGCAGTTCGGCCCCGGGGTCGACACCTAGCTGCTCGGAGATGGCGTCCCGCGCCCGCGCGTAGACCTCAAGCGCCTCGGCGTGCCGCCCGGCGCCGTCCAGGGCGCGCATCAGTAGCAGCCACAGGCCCTCCCGGAGCGGATGGTCCGCCAGCAGCCTGCGCAGCTCGGCGACGGCCTGGTCGTGCCCGCCGAGGGTGAGTTCGGCCGTGATCCGCAGTTCGTCGGCGTCGAGGCGGAGTTCGGCAAGCCGTTCGGCCTCCGCCTCGACCAGCGGCGTCGGCGGGACGTCGGCCAGCGGCCGGCCGTGCCACAGGGCGAGGGCCTCGGTCAGCCGGCTGGCCACCCCCGCCAGGTCCCCGGCGGCGAACGCCCGCCGGCCGTCCCGCACCATGGCCTCGAACAGCAACGCGTCGGTGTCGTCCCCGGCCACCCGCAACTGGTAGCCGGGGGCGCGGGTGACCAGCAGGTGCCCGTCGGGGTCATCCATCAGGCGGCGCAGCCGGAGCACGTAGATGCTGACCAGGTTGGGCGCCCGGGCCGGCGGGTCTTCCCGCCAGAGCTCGCTGATAAGCGTGTCGGCGGAGACGATCTGCCCCGGATGGATCAGCAGCGCGGCCAGCACGGAACGCCATTTGGGCGCTCCGATTCCCCGCCAGTCTTCGCCGACCCGGACCTCAACCGGCCCGAGCAGGCGGAACCTCATCATTACCCGGGATCACTCGCCTCCGGCTAGACGGTCGGCCGTCAGAGCCTTCACTTAACCACGGCTCAATCGGTGCGTAAACCACCGGCCCCACGATGAGTCGCGTCGGCACCGTAGCGTGCGGTGAGCAGTCGCGCCGGACGGCAACGGGGGCGTCGTCCGACCGGCGCCCAAACCGCCGTCTCGCCTAGCGGGGTGGGCGCGGCGGAAAGCGGTCCTGGTCCCTGGCAGGGGAGTGGGAGGGACCGGCCTCGCGGCCAGGACCGCCCGGAGCCGACAGCGTGGCCGTCGTCCTCGCGCCTCTAGCGGGGGCGGGGACGACGGTCTCCAGGCTTCGTGGCTTTCCTGGCTTCGTGGCCGGCCGGCTCAGCTCTGGCCGTCGAACAGGCTGGTGACCGAGCCGTCGCTGAACACCTCGTTGATCGCCCGGGCCAGCAGCGGCGCGATCGACAGCACGGTGAGCTTGTCGAACCGCTTCTCCACCGGCACCGGCAGCGTGTTCGTGATGATGATCTCGCTGATCCGGGAGTTCTTCAAGATGTCCACCGCCGCGCCGGACAGCACGCCGTGGGTGGCGGTGGCGATGACCCGGTCCGCGCCCTGCTCGAACAGGGCCTCCGCGGCCTTGGCGATGGTCGCGCCGGTGTCGATCATGTCGTCCACCAGGATGCAGGTACGGCCCGCCACCTGCCCGACCACCTCGAACATCCGGACCTGGTTGGCCACGTCAGGGTCGCGCCGCTTGTGGATGATGGCCAGCGGACAGCCGAGCCGGTCGGTCCACCGCTCGCAGACCCGGACCCGGCCGGCATCGGGTGCGACCACGGTGACCTGGCTGACATCGAGCTTCTTCTCGACATAACCGGCCAGGATGGGCAGCGCGAACAGGTGGTCGACCGGGCCGTCGAAGAAGCCCTGGATCTGGGCGGTGTGAAGGTCGACCGCCATGAGCCGGTCGGCGCCCGCGGTGGCGAACAGGTCGGCCATCAGCCGGGCCGAGATCGGCTCCCGGCCCCGGTTCTTCTTGTCCTGCCGTGCGTAGCCGAAGAACGGCGTCACCACCGTGATGCGCCTGGCCGAGGCCCGCTTGAGGGCGTCGACCATGATCAGCTGCTCCATGATCCATTCGTTAATGGGCGAGGTGTGGCTCTGCAGCGCGAACACATCGCAGCCCCGGACGGAGTCCAGGAAGCGGACGAAGATCTCGCCGTTGGCGAAGTCGAAGAGCTTGGTCGGGGTCGGCTTGATACCCAGGCACGCCGCCACCTCCTCAGCCAGCGCGGGGAATGCACGGCCGGAGACGAGCAGCATCTTCTTCGCGCCCGCAGGCGTCATCTCGCTCATCTGGGCTGAGTCCCTTCGACCTCTCCGTGCTCCTCATCCGCTGCGCCTTCCGCAGGCGATGGGCCTCCAGTGCCTGGAGCCGAGATGCCCGGAGCCGAGATGCCCGGAGTTGAGATGTCCGGCTCCGCCGCCTGGCGGGCGCGCGCGGCGGCCGCGGCGGACCCCGTGCCGGGCCGCTGCCGCTCCACCCACCCGGCCGAGTTGTGCTGCCTGCCGCGGGCGACGCCGAGCGCTCCCGGCGGCACATCCTCGGTGATCACCGAGCCGGCCGCGGTGTACGCCCCGTCCCCGATGGTCACCGGAGCCACCAGGACCGTGTCGCTGCCGGTGGACACGTTCGGGCCGACCGTCGTGCGGTGCTTGGCCATCCCGTCGTAGTTCGCGAAGATCGTGGCGGCGCCGATGTTCGCGTGCTCGCCGATGTCCGCGTCGCCCACGTAGGACAGGTGCGGGACCTTGGCGCCCTCGCCCACCGTGGCGTTCTTCAGCTCCACGTGGGTGCCGATGTGCGCTCCCGGGCCGATCCTGGTGCCCGGGCGCAGCCGGGCATAAGGCCCGACGCTAGCGCCGGGGCCGATCTCGGCCGACTCTGAGACGGTGTACAGGACCGTAGCGTCCGGCCCGACCGAGGTGTCCCGGAGCAAGCAGTCCGGGCCGATCCGGGCCCCGGCTGCGATGTCGGTCCGGCCCTCCAGGTGGGTACCGGGCAGGATCTCCGCGTCCGCGGCCAGCGTCACGTCCACGTCGACCCAGGTCGACGACGGATCCATGATCGTGACGCCGGCCCGCATCCACGTTTCGAGCAGGCGGCTGTTGTAGGCCTGCTGCACCCGGGCGAGCTGGACCCGGTCGTTCACGCCCTGGATCTCCGCCGCGTCGGCGGCGAGCACCGTACCCGCCAGGTGGCCGTCGGCGCGCAGGATGCCTACCACGTCGGTGAGGTACTCCTGGCCCTGCGTGTTGCTGGTGGCGACCCGCTTGACCGCGTCGGCCAGCAGGGCTCCGTCGAAGGCGTAGCAGCCGGAGTTGATCTCGTCGATGGTCCGCTGCGCCGCGGTGGCGTCGGCGTCCTCCACGATCTCGGCCAGCGAGCCGCCGTCGTCCCTGATGATGCGCCCGTACCCGGACGGGTCGAGGACCCGCGCGGTCAGCACGGTCACCGCGTTCCCCGCGGCGGCGTGCTCCCGTACCAGCGCGGCCAGCGTCTGCGTGCGCAGCAGCGGCATGTCCGCGTAGGTGACCACGACGATGCCGGGCAGGTCGCCGAGCGCCTCGGTCACCATGCGGACCGCGTGGCCGGTGCCGGCCAGCCGGTCCTGCACGACCACGTGCACGTCAGGGGCGATGCGGACGGCTTCGGCGCTGACCTGCTCCCGGCCGTGGCCGGCCACCACGACGAGGCGCCGCGGGTCGAGCCCGCCGGCCGCCGTCAGCGCGTGCCCGAGCATGCTGCGACCGCACAGGGAATGCAGCACCTTGGGGATCCGCGATCTCATCCGCGTGCCCTCGCCCGCGGCGAGGACGATGACAGCGACGGGGCGAGGTTGGCTCACGGCGGCAAGTCTCCTCGGGTTACGCGCCAGCATCTGCGGTCTGCGGACGGTTCAACCCGCCGAACCGCCCAGCCGGCACTGGTCAGGATGCTTCGGGTTCCGGGACGCGACGGCGAATGTGTTTACCCGCCCCTCATCTGCAGGATACCGTCCGGCGACCATGATCGGATGGCTGGTTCCGTGACGGCCGGGGCAGTTTCCCCCCGGCTCCGCTCCCAGGGTAAGGCCACTGGCCTGGGGAACCGGCCGCCGGATCAGCCATGCTCCGGCCCGGCGGACTTCGTAACCGCAGGTGACTGGCCATTTCCCCGTGTCTTGGGCGCCTCCCGCGCGTTCTCCGCGTCCGGGCAGGCCCCGACGATCTCGCTGGGCTCGAGGCCGGCGTCTCCGGCTACCGCGGCCAGCTCGGCGCCGAGCGGCTCGGGCGCGACGCCGGGCCGCGGGCGCCGGCCGGTGAGCAGCGACGCGACGGCGGCGATCAGGCTGGCCGCGATCGCGAACGCGAACGCCACCCCGAGGCCGTCGTGGAACGGGGCGGTGATCAGGTGCGGGAAGAACTGGCGCCCGGTGACGTAGGCGGCGTGGCCCGCGGGCAGGTGCCCGAGCAGCGGGCCGAGCAGCTGCTGCATCGGGTTGTAGCCGAGGAAGGCCGCGAACAGCACCCCGATCGGCGGCAGGTGCGAGATCTGCTGCGCGGCGGACGCCGGGATGCCCTGCGCGACCAGGCCGCCGGACAGCGCGCCCGGCAGCTTGCTGGACAGCCCGGCCACCATCAGCGAGAAGAAGACCCCGATGGACAGCACGAATGAGGTGTTCATGAAGGTGGCGATCATGCCGCCGGCCGCGCCGCGCTGGTTGGCCGGCACCGCGTTCATCATCTCGGCCCGGTTCGGCGAGGCGAACAGCCCGGACCCGAAGCCGTTGAACGCGATGATCAGCGCGAACTCCCAGTAGGTGAAGTCCACCGGCAGGAAGAGCAAGATGAAAAAGGTCAGCGCGGTCAGCAGCGACCCGCCGGTGGTGAACGCCTTCGCGCCGTACCGGTCGGACAGGATGCCGGACAGCGGCGCGGAGAGCAGGAAGCCGATGGTCAGCGGGACCAGGTAGATGCCCGCCCACAGCGGGGTCTGGCTGAAGCTGTACCCGTGCAGCGGCAGCCAGATGCCCTGCAGCCAGATGATCAGCATGAACTGCATGCCGCCGCGGCCCAGCGCCAGCATCAGGTTGGCTACGTTGCCGGCGGCGAAGGCGCGGATCTTGAACAGCGAGAGCCGGAACAGCGGCTCGGCGACCTTCGTCTCCACGAAGCCGAAGATCACCAGCAGGGCCACCCCGCCGAAGATCGCGGTGAGCACCCACGGATTGGTCCAGCCCATCGGGTGGCCGCCGTATGGCAGCAGGCCATAGGTGATGCCGACCAGGATCGCGATCAGCCCGGCGGCGAACAAGATGTTGCCCCACCAGTCCATCCGGGCGTGCTTGCGAACCCCGATGTCCTTCAGCATGAAGTACGCCCACACGGTGCCGAACGCCCCGATCGGCGCCGAGACCAGGAACACCAGGTGCCAGTTCACCGGGCCGAGCACGCCGCCGAGCAGCAGCCCGAGGAACGAGCCCGCGATCGCCGCGATCGAGTTGATGCCGAGCGCGGTGCCGCGCTGGTTGGCCGGGAAGGCGTCGGTCAGGATCGCGGTGGAGTTGGCGAACAGGAACGCGCCGCCGATCCCCTGCACCACCCGCCAGATAATCAGCCACAGCGCCCCGGCGCTGCCGTGCTGCCAGGTGACGGTCAGGAAGATCGAGGCCACGCTGAAGATCGCGAACCCGAGGTTGTACATCCGCACGCGGCCGAACATGTCCCCCAGCCGCCCGAAGCTGACCACCAGCACGGCGGACACCACGAGGAACCCCATGAACATCCACAGCAGGTAGCTGGTGTTGTCCGGGCTCAGCGGGTTCAGCCCGATGCCGCGGAAGATGTCCGGCAGCGCGATCAGCACGATGGACTGGTTGATGGTCGCCATCAGCACGCCCAGCGTGGTGTTCGACAGCGCGATCCACTTGTAGTGCGGCCCAGGCTCGGCATTCGCGGCACCGCGCGAGCGTGCGCGCCGCCCTGTCACGCCGTTGTGCGAGCTCAGCGCGCCGTTCGGGTCCTGCCCCTGCGTCCCGTCCCCCGCCTCGCCGGGCATGCCAGCACCCGGCTGACCAGAATGTGAATTCATATGGCCTAAGCCCTCACAGGTAACTTCGGCAGCATCAGAAACTTGCTTGGCGTCAACTAACTATAACGCATCGTCCCTGCGAGCCGCCGGGCCGGGGCGATCCGCCCGGGCCGCGTTCCGGGGACGGGACCATAGACGGTTACTACGGATGCCTGCAGGTCGACGTCAAGCGAAGCTGCGTGCTCTAAAGAACGATCGAGGGATGGGCCTCCGCGGTGACGAGAGTCGCGGCGGCGCCGGACTAGATCGCAGCCTGAGGACCGCTCCCGGGGAAGGATTTGAACCTCCATCTGACGGGACCAAAACCCGTTGTCTTGCCTGGTTAGACCACCCGGGATAGTTCAAGTCCTCACTTTACCCGGACCCAGCCGGTGAACACGGGCCGAGCACGATGAATGCCGGACCCGATGGTTGCCGTTCGGCATGTGACCGGCGGTCAGTCCTCGCATAGGTCCGGGTTACGCGGGTAGTGCGACACGAACGAACGGCACGTCGGCGTGCCGTGACGAGAGCGACACGAACCGCTATTCGTCTCGCATTATGAGACGCCATCCAGGGAGCGTATACGAATTCATACGCCCATTTGCAGGAATTCACTCTCCGGACCTTGCCCAACCTACGGTGACGTAGGCTACGGTTACGTAAGCGTACAAACGCTCGTGCCCGTTTCGCCTAGTTCCAGAGGAGCACGATGACCACTTCTCCCGACACCGTCAACGCGGCCGAGGCCACCACCGCCGAAGCCACCAACGCGAACCAGGCAACCCCTGCGTCCGCCGGGACCACCGGGGGAACCGTCACCGCGACCGCCAGACCCCAGCCGCGCCCGGCCCAGAGGGTCCGGCCGGACCTAGACGAAGAGCCGAACTCCGCGTTCCAGCGCTTCCTGGTCGGCCTGTTCGTGGCCATCCCGCTCGCGGCGCTGGTCGCCGCCATCCCGCTGCTGTGGGGCTGGGGCCTGGGCTGGCACGACGTGCTGATCGCGCTGGCCTTCTACTGGCTATCCGGCCTCGGCGTGACCGTCGGCTACCACAGGTACTTCACCCACGGCTCGTTCAAGGCCAAGACCGGCCTGCGGGTCGCGCTGGCCATCGCGGGCAGCCTGGCCATCGAGGGACCGGTCATCACCTGGGTGTCGGACCACCGCAGGCACCACAAGTACAGCGACCGGGAGGGGGACCCGCACTCCCCGTGGCGGTACGGGGATGACGCGAAGGCGCTGTCCAAGGGCCTGCTCTACGCGCACATCGGGTGGCTCTTCGACCCGAACATGACCTCCCAGGAGAAGTTCTCCCCCGACCTGCTCGCCGACCGCCGGATCAAGGCGGTAGACGGCTGGTTCCCCGGGCTCGTCGCGGTCACGTTGCTGCTCCCCCCGCTTATCGGCGGGCTGTGGGGGATGTCCTGGCAGGGCGCGCTGACCGCCTTCTTCTGGGGCAGCCTGGTCCGCGTCGCGCTGCTGCACCACGTCACCTGGGCCATCAACTCGATCTGCCACACCTTCGGCAGCGAGGAGTTCGAGGTCCGCGACAAGTCGAAGAACGTGTCCTGGATGGCGATCGCGTCCTTCGGTGAGTCCTGGCACAACCTGCACCACGCGGACCCCACCTGCGCCCGGCACGGCGCGCTGAAGGGCCAGCTCGACCCGAGCGCGCGCGTCATCTGGGCGCTGGAGAAGCTGGGCTGGGCCTACGACGTGCGCTGGCCGGACGAGGAGCGGCTCACGGCCAAGCGGCCGGTCACGGCGAAGAGGAAATTCGGCTCGATGACGCGGCGCGCCGGCCGGATACGTGCCACGGTGTCCGCGGAGTCGCGATGATGAACAGGTGAGTGCGCAACCGCATCCATCCGGCCGCAAGAGGATGACCGGGAAGGAACGGCGGGAGCAGCTACTCAATATCGGCCGCCGCCTGTTCGCCGAACGGGGCTTCGAGGGAACCTCGATCGAGGAGATCGCCGCGCAGGCGGGCGTATCCAAGCCGGTGGTGTACGAGCACTTCGGCGGTAAAGAGGGCCTCTACGCGGTGGTCGTCGACCGGGAGGTCGAGCGCCTGCTGACAATGGCCACCGCGCTCCTTGACGGCGCTCGCACCCGGGAGAAGTTCGAGGCCGCGGCGGTGAGCCTGCTCCGGTACATCGACGACAACGCCGACGGCTTCCGCATCCTGGTCAGGGACTCCAACCCCGGTTCTGGCACCGGCACCTACGGCACGCTGCTGAGCGACATCGCCGGCCAGGTCGAGTACATCCTGGCCGACTTCCTCGCCTCCCGCGGCCATGATCCCAAGCTCGCCCCGCTGTACGCCCAGATGCTGGTCGGCATGGTCGCGTTTACCGGGCAGTGGTGGCTCGACGCGCGCAAGCCCAAGCTGGAAGAGGTCGCCGCCAACCTGATCGACCTGGCCTGGAACGGCCTCTCCCAGCTGGACGCGAACGGCCGGCAGGGGAAGGGCGAGAAGGGTTCAGCCCCGCATTAAGGCCGGCGCCGCGCCAGGCGCCAGCGTGACGGCGGCCGCGCCCGCGGGCGCCGAAGGCAGGCCCTCGGCTACCCACGCGCGGTACCCGCCGATCACGTCCGTGGCGCGGTGCAGGCCCAGGTCCAGCAGGGCCGCCGCCGCCAGGCTCGAGGTGTATCCGTCCACGCAGAAGACGATGATGCGATGGTCGTACCCGGTGACCCAGGGCAGCCGGGCGTCCGAGAACGGATCGAGGCGCCACTCCAGGTGGTTCCGCTCCACGATGGTCGATCCGGGTATCTCGCCCTGCGCGGCGCGCTGCGCGGCCGGCCGGATGTCGATGAGCACACCGTCGCCGGACAGCTCGGCGAAGGCCTGCCGCGCCGTCAGCCGCACCAGGCGGGTGCGGGCCGAGGCCAGGATCTCGTCGATGGTGCGGGCCCCCTGCGGCCGGACGGTCACCATGCCGCAGCTCCTTCGGTGCTCAGCATGACCAGGCCGCCCGGGACGAGCTCGTAACGCGTCATGGCCGGAAGCGGCGGTGAGTAGGCGTGCACGCTCACCGCCACCGACGACGCGGCCGCGTTGCGCACGTCGTGGATGTAGCGGGGGCCGAACGCGCGCGCCCCGCCCGCCCCGATCGGCTTGGCCAGCACCTGGCCGGTGGTCCGGGCCCCGACCACCCGGCGTTCCACCAGGGTGCCCCAGACCACGGCGAACGCGCCGGCCGACCCGCCGTGGTCGTGGAAGCCGGTCGCCTGGCCGGGCAGCCAGCTGATCACCCACACCTCGTGGCTGTCGTCGAGGTGTATCCGCTCGTACCAGCGGCCCGCCGGGTTCAGTCGTACCCGGCCGAGCCAGTCCGCTGGGCTCGCCGCCAGCCGTCGCACCACGTCGCCAAGCTGGCGCGCGCCCAGTAGCTGGCCGGGATGCACACGGGCGGGTGCAGTCCCCCGGATCATCGTGCTCATTTTCGCGTCTCTCCTCACGTTGACACCGCCGGCGGCAGGCGCCGGCGAAAAGGCGAACCGAAGAGACCAGACGTGCTGGCGGCGGGGGCTGGGCCGGGCTGGTCTGGTCAGGACATGCCAGCCAGACATCGCACGCCGCCGGGCGCCAACAGAAGAGCGCCGGCGAGAACGCGCTGACAGGCAGGCGTTGACGGGAGAGGCAAGCCACGGCGCATGTCGTGATCCTGCCAGAGTTTTC
>Ga0207646_10003213_pt1 | contig 18658 bp, 21 predicted proteins | sample KBSK5502metaG_FD_184343 | JGI IMG/M metagenome (GOLD analysis project Ga0207646, IMG submission 184343) | Corn, switchgrass and miscanthus rhizosphere microbial communities from Kellogg Biological Station, Michigan, USA - KBS K5-50-2 metaG... | ecosystem: Host-associated > Plants > Roots >...
TTACCGACATGATGGCCGTGGGCGAACAAACCGGCCGGTTCGGCGAAACGATGCAAACGATCGCTGACGTTTACGAACGCGAGCTCGATCGTAATGTGGCGATCGTTTCCCAATTGATTCCGCCGGCGATTATTGTCGTCATCGCGGTGCTTGTTGGATTTGTTGTTTACAGCATTCTGTCGGCAGTTTTCACGATGACACAAAGCTTGCAGGTGCGGCCGCACTAAGATACGATTCGCGGCCAAATGCTGCTCCGCATCGTGGCGCTAATTTGGCTTCTCGGCGCAACAACTTCCGTCCTCGCGCAGGAAGCTTTTAGCAACGGTCTGCCGCAAAAAGATGAAGGCGCGGCCGACCAAAAAGTCGCGGACAGCGCATGGATCGATTTACGTCAACATCCGTCCGCAGCCCAGCATCCACAAAGCGCGCCGGATTGGGTTGAAGCGGTCAACATGACCTCGGCCGCGGGAACAGACGGCACGCCACGAACCGTCTTCCGGATCCGCGTTTCGCGTCCCGCGAGCGATTATCAGATCGTCTTCTTTCGACTTTTCTTCGATGACAATGCAAACGCCCGACCGGAATTGGTGGCGTGGGACGAATCAGGCACCCAAGTTTTGCGATCGGGTGCACTCGGCTCCGGCGTCGGACTGCCGAGCTCGGATTCGGTCATGATTCCGATGCGCGGAATTTCGACGCTCGACGTTGAAGTTCCCGGCGACGGCAGAACAATTCGCGGCGCGTATCTCGATTGGATGACGAGCAGCGAAGTGGTTCACCCGCTCAATGCTGAACATCGCGACGTAATTCCCGAACCGTTCTCGTCGTTGCCGCCGTTGCATTCGCCGGAACAAGATCAGGAACATTTTGGAACTGTGACCGCTACGTTGGCTAATGAAACGATCTCGATCGGTCCGAGCGCGGAACAAGCCGCGGTCTTTCAATTCGGCGTTGAAGCGCAACCGTTACTCGCGTTGCTGACGTTTGAGACTGCGAGTCCGCGAATCGATTCGCCCCCGGAAGTTTACGTGAATGGCCAAGACGTGGGACCAGCCACGCTCACGCTTCCGGAATTGGCCGATCCCGGTTATCGCGGCCAGATGGAATCCATGGTCAAGGAAATGAAATTTCAATACACCGGCTGGCTTCGCGCCCAGATGCTTATTCCGGTCGGCAGCTTGAAAGTCGGCAGTAACGATGTGATGATCCTGAGCGGCGGCGCCTCGCCGGCCTCCGCGATTCGCGGCACGCAAGTGCAACTAAAATATCTTTGGGAAAAATCGGATTACCTGCTCCAAACTGACCATTAACTCCGAAAGCTTTCGGAGTTAATTGAACCGCGCCCGACTCTCGCATGTCTGTTCTAAAGAAAATGACAAGACGAACTAAACAATCCGGCTTCACCCTGCTCGAGATCATGATCGTGGTCACGATCATCGCGCTTTTGCTGGGAGCCGCGGTTGTTGGATTCCGCGGAAACGTTGAGTACTCGAGACACGTGAGGATTCAGGCTGACATTCAAGGAATCGGGACGCAGCTCAAGCTTTACCAAAGCATGAACGGATTTTATCCCACGACGGAACAGGGTTTGGGAGCTCTCGTCTCACAGCCGGGAAGTGAACCACAACCCGCTCGCTGGATGCAGTTGTTGGACAAGATGCCGAAAGATCCGTGGCAGAATGATTACATTTATCGCTGTCCGGGCACAAAAAACCCAAGCGGCTACGATCTTTTCTCGGCTGGACCGGACAGAATCCCCGATACCGCGGACGACGATTGGGGCGGATAATTCGTCAAGGCTGCTGCGCGCAGTGAGTCGCCTAATCCTCCGGACCGGTTCCGGTCGGCGGTGTCGGCATTGATGGCTGTGGCTGCGGATTTCGCTGAATCGTTCCGCGCACATGCGGCACTGGAGTCGCGACCGAAGGATTGATCGGCGGTTTTTGCATTCCAGGTTGTTGCTGTGGCGGTGGCTGCGGCGGCATGCCGGGCGCCGGTCTATTCGGCAACGGTTGACTGATTACCGCTTGATTGAATGTGAGCGTGCAAAATTGTCCGTCCTTGCTGATGGTCACCTTCGTCTCGCCAACTTTCTCCGACCATTCGATGTTTCCAATGCTATAACCATCAACCGGCCCTTCTTTACTGTTCAGATATTTTTTGAACTCGCGATCGGCCGTGGACATGAGCGTTACCGTGTCGCCCTCCGATGTTCGCGCGACGTTCGCGATGTAAAGATCCTTGCAGGCATTTGGCGCGACCGCAGGCGCAACCGCGCTGGCAACTGCAAACGGCGAATGATCGAGCATTGCTTTGTAGCGATCGAAATTTAGCCGCTTTGGCAATTCATCATCCGCTCGCGCGGCAACCAATGCCACGAAGATCGACATCATGCAGATTCGCAGTGCTTTCATGTTCCGGGTTTCTTTCGCTGCGGCGGCGCAAACCAGCGCGCGATCTTGAATTTCCCGCGCATCATTGATGGATCGTTGGTGTCGATCGCCAGGTTCACACTTTCAAAGACAACGAACGCGTCCGGTTGTTGAACGTCGTAGAGAAAATGAACCAGCTCCGTCCAATGACTGCTCGTTTCGATCGACGCAAAAACGGCCTGATGGTTTGCCGTCGTTTCGCCCTGACCGATGGCTGGGTTCTCGATCAAAATGTTGTACTTGCCGGCGATTTGTTTGATTTGGTCGAGCAATGTCGACGCTTCTTCGGCGCCTTTTGGCAGGGGCTGATTTTTTTGCACCCATTCGTCGCGGTTCTTCCAAAGCTCGCGCTCTTTCATGTAAATGACTTGCTGGGTACGCGTCGATTTGCGCGTGGCAAGCTCGCGGCGCGAATTGCCGATGCCGCCAAGCAGCCAGCGCCAGACAAAAAGATTGATCAGCAAAAACAAAACCGCGGCGATTGCGAGCGTCATCATCCGCTCGCGTTTGCTCATGCGCTGATACATCGCGGTGAGTTTCGCCATCATTTCGGTTTTCCCTCCAAACGAAACTGCGCGTGGTTGTTTTGCAAAATTCGCGGCGACGCCATATCGAACCGGAAATTCTGCAAGCCGGCGTTCTTTTTTATTTTCTCGGCAAACTGATAGGCGAGCGCGGCAGTGTTGGCTTCGCCGTCCACGGAAATTTGTCGCGCGGATTGATTGTAGGAAGTGATGTGCACGTCCTGTGACGGCAAACTCTCGGAGAGATGCAGCAAGATCTCGACGGGATAAAATCGCGAATCAATCGCCGGGGCGAGCGCTTTCCAGTTCGTTTCCGTCTCGCGAATGAATTGCGTCGGGCCTGCGTCGTGCGCAATCAGCCGATCGAGACGCGCGATCGCGAATCGCGTGTAGCCAAGATAAATAAGAAAGAGGAGGAACAGTGCGCCGTACGCGCCTGCCGCCAACGTGATTCGTTTTTGCCATTCGCCGCGTTTCGCGAGCTGCGACCGGCGTTGGCGCCAACTTTCCGGCAAGAGATTCAGTTTTACCGATGCCGGCGGCGTTTCCATCCCAACGAGCTCAGTCGGCGTGGACATGATTCCCTGAACGGTGTCGCGAAGTGCGTAACAACTTTCGTCCAACAAAATATTCGAGAATGTGGATTGAATCCCTTGCAGCTCCGCGCTCAGCGCGAATTGCGGCAACTCCATTTGCAATTGCTCGGGCGCGATCCCCTCCAGCGTTCGCGCCATGCTGACTTTGCCATTCTCGGTCACCGCCGAAACGAGTGTTTCGCCTTCCGGATAAATCAAAAGCGCTCGGCCTTCGGGGGCGTGCGTTGTTGCGCGTTGCGCCGCGTAGACCGTGACCTGCCGCGGGATGATTCCTTTGTCGAGAAGCGGCGCTGCAATCTCAGCCAACTGTGTATTACGAACCGCCACCGCCGAAATCACGCTCTCGTTTTCATTTTGCTCGATCAATTCGAAATCGGTTGTCACTTCCTCCGGCGAAAACGGGATCGCTTTCTCGATTTGAATCCGGACCATCTCCGGAAATTCCGCTGGATCGACAGTCGGCAATCGAAACCGCTGCGCGAGCACCGCTGCCACCGGCAAACTCAAGACCACGTTGTCTTGCGCGGAAATGAGCGACGCCGCTTCATCGAGTGATTGAAGCAATCGCACATTCCACGCGCCATTGTCATCGCGCGCGCGAAGCAGATTCCAGCCGTGCGCGGTCGGCGTGATGAAGACAGGTGTTGAAGTCGTGTCGATGACTAAAACTCCTTCCAGGTGAGTACTGTACGTTGACCAAGACCGCGATTTTTTTGTTTATCAATCACCATCTGCACAGTACGGGTAGCGTTACCCGCTTTACCCACGCTAGTGACGCGATAGATCGAAGTATTAAATGTAATCAAATTCGACTTTAGCAATTGCTGGAGTTGCTCTGACCTCAAACCTATAACTGGCGCGAGGTCGTTCACATCCTTGAACTGCATATCATCTTCTGTTCCCTGGATCCCGTCGGGGCCTTCTCGCGCTTGGATAAACCTGTCAACCATTTCTGGCGTGAACCCGGGCAACGCAAGCAACACATCTCGCGACGCCCAGACAACGTCGATGGGACTGGTCATCGGGGTACTGACCGTGAAATCATCATCCCAGCCGGGTTGCGAAGTAAACTCCGCCCACCCGAAGACCTTTTTCAGCTCCTCGACTCGGCTCAGCAAACTATGCGCCGGATGATAATCAGCGCTTTCCGGTGGCGCATTCAAATGATGCATCCCGACATTTTGTGAGACCCAGTCCAAGAGCGAATCCACCATTGTATCACGCTCATTGAGATCGATTCCTTTGTTCTCCAAGTAGCGTTTCAAGATTTCCAATCGATCCTGATTTTCGCCGATTACAGCCCAATTAATGTTTATCCGCCCGCCTTCGCCTGTAAGCCGTGCTTCGTAGCTGGCACCGCTTTGCACCTGCCCGCTTAGATTTGAAGAACCCGGATTCACAAATGGATGCAATGCGACTTCTGCGCCGGAACATGCGGCCGCTTCCGCTTTTAGAGCTCGCATTCCCTCGCCCGAGATCGACAATCGCGAATCAATGTCGAGCGCCCATGAAATCACCATCGCGCTCAAAAGAAGCAGCGCCCAAAGTGCGAGCATGATCGCCGCGCCATTACTTTTTCTTTTCTGATCTGTGAGCTCTGACATGTGACTTCTGGCTAAGATAGACATCATCCCGATGGAATTCGTAGAATCGGAATAACCACTTCCCAGGGCACAGCCGCATCTGACCGGCCGATAATTATTTTCACTAGCCAAGGCAGCGCCGCATCGGCCTCCTGCCAACGATCCGTCCATTGGTTGAGACGCGAATCGAAATAACGAATCTTCAAGCTCTCGACGTTTTCAATTAAGGGGACCCAAGTCTCGTTCGCATTCGTCAGCGACGAATCCTCTTTCGGTTTTCGCAACAAACCGAGCTCGAGTCCATTATTCTTAGTCGATTGCACCCGCAGCGTGACTACGTAATCGCCGGCCGCATATCGCGTCATCAATCCGGGGCCGGCGCTGCAAATCCAACGCACTTCATCTCGTTCGCGATCGTTCAGTTTAAACGCATCGCCAGAGAAAGCTCTTTTATTAGGCGGGACTTGCTGCCATTGCGATTCGAGCACTTCGCGCAATCCGTCATAACGCGCGTCCGCCGCAACGACGTCCGACGAAACTCTAATCGCGATAATGTTCGATTCGACGAACCGATAAATCGCAATCGCCATCGTGGACAGAATCGCCACCGCCATGATGATCTCGAGCAGCGTAAAGCCGCGTCGGCGATTAACCGGGGCGATAAACATAAAATTCGATTTGCTGCCTTTGCTCGACGCCACCGCGCGTCCATCTTGCGGTCAGACTCACGCGATTCACGCCTGCGAGCGGGGTGCCGTTGTCTTCCTCCAAATCCGCCGGCGCGCTTTTCTGAATTAGCTTCACAACCCCATAACCGGTATCGACATCAAACTGCTTCGAATCATCAGGCGCTCCCGGAGTCGCTTGCACCTCCGCCATGCGATTCGCCAAAACCTGGCGGACGCGTTGCTCTTCCTCGTTAAGCGTGCTCGCGCTAAGACAATTCTCTATCGCGCGTCCGAGCCCGAGAACTCCGAGCGCGAAGATCGCGAGTCCCAACAGCACTTCGTAGAGTGCGAACGCAAACTGACTTCTGGGATTATTTCGTCGCATACTTCGCCAGTTCGCCGCGGGCCGTCAGCGGCGAGAAATTTTCCACCCAGTTTCCAGCTCCGCCGTTGAATTCAACAACCGCAGGCTCGCATGTGCCCGTTGGCCAAAAAATCCATTGGCCCGGCGGTTTGCCGCTCAACGCCGCTGGAAGAGTCAATGTCAGCGCGGTTCCCTTTTCCAATTCAAACGTCGCGACGGCGTTTTTGTCCTCGTCTTTTCCGAACACCTCCGGCTGTACAAACACTGTGTTGTCGCCCCAAACCAGCAAATACGCGCGATGTTCGGTGATGCTACGCTCCTGCGCTTCCCGCACCAGATTGTTGAATCCATCCAAAGACTTGCGGAGTTGTCGATCCGCCCACACGCCGGTCAAACTGGGTACTGCCAGCGCCAGGATGATGACCGAAATCGCCACCGCGATGATGATCTCGACCAAGGTAAATGCCCGACACCGCTGCATCGGCGAAGTTACGCTCGCCGCGCGAAAATCACAACACAGCGAAACTGTAGCGGCGGTCTATGACCGCCGAAAGCGCGAGCTCGATCGACAACTTCCTCTAAGAGCCGGAATTGCCTTGCAAGTTTGGCCAATGGGCCGGAATGTTGCTCCGAATCATGACCGTCTTTGCCAGCCTGACCAATTTGTTTTCCGGCGGCGACTTGCTGATCATCCTCCTTGTCATTCTGTTGCTTTTCGGCGCGAAAAAATTGCCCGAGCTCGCGCGCGGCATGGGCCAGGCGATCAAGGAATTACAAAAGGCCAAAGACGAATTCACCGACGAGCTGCACAAGGCCGGCCAAAGCGACGCGAAACCCGCGCCGCCACCATCGACAGTCGCTCAAACTGCTACCCGACCGGATCCTAATCAGGCCGCGACACCGGGCGACAAAGCCGATCAGGTCTGAGTTGACCTTCCCGGCTGATTAAGACAATTTCGCGCGCTTCATTTATGTCCGACGCCGACTTACGAGCGCGCATCAAAGAGATGCTCGTCAAAAACTTGATGCTGCAAACCACCGCAGACCAGATCGGCGACGATCTCCCCCTTTTTGGGCCGAACGGTCTCGGATTGGACTCGATCGACGCCCTCGAGCTCGTGGTCAGCATGGAAAAGACCTTCGGCGTGGCGGTGCCAAACTCAGAGGTCGCCGGCAAGGCCTTGCGGACGGTCAATACGATTCACGATTATATTCTCGAAAAACGCGGACAAATCAGTCAGACTGGCTGAAAGATCGACAATCCCGCGTGAATTTACTTCACCTCGAAAGCAGCGGCAGTTGGGGCGGACAGGAATATCGCACCTGTCTCGAAATCAATTGGCTGAACGCGAACGGGCACCGCGCCTGGCTCATTTGCGATCCGAAAAGTGAAGTGCTCAGCAAAGCGCGCGAGCTCGGCACTCCGGTCGTTCCGATGTCGCTCCAGCATCGCATCAATCCGCTCGTTTCATTTCGCATCTGGCTTTTTTGTCGTCGCAATCGCGTCGATCTCATCAAAACTTACAGTTCAAAAGATCACTGGCTCTGTTTGCCGCTTTTTCTTTGCGGGTGGCCTGTCACGCGCGCGCGCTGCATCACCGATCCGCTCGGCAAAAAACAACGCGCTTTCATTTACAAACACGGCTGCGCGAAAATTGTCGCCGACGCGCAGGTCATCAAAAACGAATTCATCGAGCAATACGCCATTTCGCCCGAAAAAATTGAAGTCATTGGCTCAGCTGTCGATCTAACAAAATTTTCCCCGACCCGTGATTCGATGAAGTTCCGGCGCGAAGTCGGACTCTCCGCGGAAATTCCGATCATCGCCAACATCGGAATGATTCGGCCCGACAAAGGCCAGTTCAATTTGGTCGAGGCCGCGCGCATCGTCCTTCATCAACGGCCCGATGCGCATTTTGTTTTCGTCGGCGAAGCCACCGGCGGGCGCAGCCGCGAGAAATGGGTGCGTCGCGCAATCGATCGGGCTGGTCTCAACGGGAACGTTTTGATGATGGGATATCGTTGGGATATTCCAGACATTCTTGCGGCGGCAAACATGGTCGTAATCGCGTCGCGTCATACCGAAGCGTCGCCGATTGTTTTGCGCGAAGCGTTCGCCAGTGGACGGCCCGTTGTCGCAACCCGCGTCGGTGACGTTCCCGAAATCATCGTCCACGGCGAGAACGGTCTCATCGTTCAGCCGAACGACAGCAACGCGCTCGCCACGGCCATTCTGCTTTTCCTTTCCGACGAAAACCTGGCCGCGCGCTGCGCCGAAAACGGACATCGTTACGCGCTCGAACATTTCTGCTTCGACCGGATGATGCGCGCCAAGCTCGATGTCGATCTTTCCATCGTCCGCGGCACTCGAGTTCCGCGACGCGAAGCCGTCCGAACGATTCCGGATCCAGCGCCGATCTTACGCGACTGACGACGTGTTGATTGCGTCGATCAACTGGCGGAAGCGGCCGAAGTTGTTTCGATACGGCGTCAGAATGATCCGCGGCAGGTTCCAAATTTCTGGCTCGTTCTTTTCCTGTCGCAACGCGTTGCCCTGAACAATCGCGCCTTCGCTAATCAAGTCGGCAAAATTCTTGTTCAGATTGGCGACCGCGCTTTTCGATAGCGGTTGGCAGATGCGGACCACGAGTTGCTCCCCGACCCACCGCGCCGAGTGATAGACTTTGTAGAACTGCAAAATTTCGCGAACCGCTTCATCGACATCGTGCGCGATTTTGAAGAAGGAAAAGTCTTCCTCGCAAACCAACCCGAGCTTGAAGAGATGCTCGGTCAAAAATTTCAGCCAGGTTTCCCAATAAGTTCCATCCGGCCGGTCGAGGAGAACGATCGGAATGATCCGCGCCTTGCCCGTCTGCATCAGCGTCAAAATTTCGAACGTCTCGTCCATCGTCCCGAACCCGCCCGGAAAAAGCGCAAAGGCGTGCGATTCTTTCACAAAGTTGAGTTTGCGATCGAAAAAGTAATTGAAGTTAATCAGCTTCGGATCGCCTTCGATAATTTCGTTGGCCTGCTGCTCGAACGGCAAACGAATGTTCAGCCCGAAACTGTGCTCGCGGCCCGCGCCGCGTTGGGCCGCGCCCATGATCCCCTCACCGCCGCCGGTGATCACCATGTAATCGCGCGTCACCATCGTTTTTGCGAAAGCTTCCGCCACTTTCGCCTCCGGCGCGTCTGCGGTTGTGCGGGCCGATCCAAAGACGACCACTTTGCGAAACTGCGCGTAGTTCGCGAAAACTTTCGCTGCATAACGCATTTCCTTGAGCGAGCGGTTGATCAGCTTTAGATCGGCCACGCCCATCTCATCCCGCGCCATCTTCAGCGCGGTCACGATCATTTCCTCGATCAGCTCCGGGTTTTTGTTCGCGCCCCAATCGCGCACCAAATCCTGGACCCGCTGATCGAACGGCGCTTCCACCGTCCAAAGCCGTCGCACCGGCTGATCATGAATCGCTCCCCCAGTAAAATCTTCCACGTTGAACTTTAGTGGAGGCTGTCGTAGCCGCAAATCTCGACAACTTCTATTTGCTGGAAAGCTTGATCTTGTCCTTCGTCGCCGTCTGCCAGCGCTCAATTTCAGCGGCAAGCCGCGAAATAATGGGCGCACATTGTCGATCCTGATAGAGATTGCGCGTCTCGAGCGAATCGTCGTTCAAATTGTAAAGCTCGTTCGAGTCTTTGTCGCGAAGGGAAAGCTTCCAACCGTCGGGTGAAATGGTTGTCCGGGTCGATTCGGCGACGGCGCGCTTGATCTCGCGACCCGATCCAAGCCGCGAACCTTTTTTGATTTTCGTCCGCCAGTTCGGCGACCATTCAATGAAAACATTTTCCGCCGGAAGCGACTCGCCACCAATTAGCGGGCCGAGACTTTTGCCGATGCACTGCGCCGATTTTTGTTTGCCGAGCAAATCGAGCAACGTTGGAACGAAATCGATATGGCTTACCGGTTGCAAAATTCGAGCCGGCCGTTGGCCGGGCAACCGAATCAGCCACGGAACGCGCACCGCTTCCTCGAACATCACTTCTTTCCCAAACAATTGATGCGATCCAAGCATGTCGCCGTGATCGCTGGTGTGGACGACGATCGTGTTCTCTTTCGGGCCGGCCCGTTCCAGGCAATCCAGGATCGCGCCGATGCTTTGATCGACCAGCGTCACCAGTCCGAGATATTTTTGTTTGAGATTTCGATAATCGTTCTGGTCAACGCCGAAATAGAATTGGCGGATTGTTGGATCGGTAAGCGCTTCATCTTCCTGCCATTCGCGGATCAATTGGTAACGCAGCGGCGTATTTTCGCTCAGCGAAATGTCCGCCGGAAGATCGACATCTGAGTGCTCGGCATTCAACGGACCGTTATAAGGCGTGTGCGGCTCGACAAACGCGACCACCAGGATGAACGGCCGGTCGCGATTGCGCTCGATGAACTCGCACGCTCGCGTTTCCACAAATTTCGGTTGCGAAAGTTCGACTGGAAGATTGCTAACCGTCAGTTCGGTGAATCCGCCTTCTTTGCGATCGGGCTTCAATCCTTTTGAAACCAGGAACGCGCTGTAATCGCTCTCGCCGAGCACGGACACGCGTTCATCAAATGCGCGATCGATCAATCCTTTCGGACCAAGGTGCCACTTCCCGATGTAGCCGGTGTGGCAATCATCGTCGCCGATTAATTCGGGCAGAACGCGAAACTTTTTATCAATCTCGCCGCCGTTTTGTGTGCAGCCGGTCGTGTGCGGCCAGAGTCCGGTCATGAGCGACGCCCGCGACGGCGAACAAACGGGCTGGGTCACGTAAGCACGCTCAAAGACAACCGATTCGCCGGCGAGTTTGGTCAAATTCGGCGCGCGCACCTTCGCATTTCCGATCGTGTCCGCGCGTTGCTGGTCGGGCAGAAAAATGATGAGATTCATTACACGGCGATCAAGTCGGCCAGAATCTCGCGCATATGTCGAATTGGAAGTGAGTAATGGCCTTCTTCTTCAACAAAGCACATCTGGCATTTCGGAAGCCGTTGCGCGATGTCCTTTGCGATCTCGATCGAAAACGCGCTGTCTTTCGTTCCATGCCAAAGCCGGACCGGAACATCGATATCTTCCAGTCGGAATCCCCACGGTTCTCCGAAAATTTCCGCGTCGACGATGAGTCCCTTCACGGAAGCGCGCCACGCGTGTCGTTGGCTTTCAAAGCACGCTTCAAAAGCGACCGTGTCTTCCATCGCCGTCGAGTCACACGGTTGTAATCGCAGGACTTTCAACATGAGCGGGCGCAGGCGTACGGGCGGACGGATACTCGCGAGCGCGCCTGTCGTGTAAAAAAATATCCGCAATAGAAACGGCGCATTTCGGTAGAGCCAGATCATGTAGCGATAGAGGGCGAGCAATCCGGAATGATCGCGAAGATCGACAATTGGCGGTGCGCCGCTGGCGATCGCCACTGCGCGGACACGTTCCGGAAGTTTTGCCGCCGTTGCGTAGGCGTAGGGCGCGCCGCCTGAAATCGCGAGGACACGAAATTGATCGATTCGCAAATGATCGGCCAATTGCTCAACAAGGTCCGGCCAGTCGATCAATCTGCGATTCGCCTGAAAGCTGGAATCGCGGATGCCGGGTCGATCAGCTGAAATAATTCTCACGCCGAGTTCGCGAGCTGATTTGTCGGCCAATTGCGCCATCGTGCGCGAGCTCGGCCAGCCGTGAAAAAAGAAGACCGGCGTGCCGGCATCGCTGCCGTATTCGCAAAAAGCGAGATCGTCTCCGCTTTTTAGCCGCAGAAGTCTGCAATCGTCCATTCGGTTCCAATTATTTCCGCAATTATCACTTGAGCAAAATCCTCTTTCCCGCCCGACATTCGCGCTGTAACTTTTTGCACGTAGAACGGATTCGGGGTTCGTAATTTAAGCGTATGAAAGAAAAGAAACAGGGCGGTGGCAAGATCGAGCTTCATGGCAACGGCATGGGCATTCCGTCCCCCGAAGACATCGAACGCCGTGCCCGCGAGATCGCTATGATCGACGAACGCGATCCCGACGAATTTACCGATGCGGATTGGAGCCAGGCGCGCCAGGAACTGATGGGCTCCGAAAACCATGAGCCCCCCGAAGAAACTCCGGATAATTCGGAAGTGACCGCGGAATGGCAGGTGACTCCGGACAATCGCGGTCATCGCGTTCCTCGCCCAGGTGTTGAGGAAGATGAGGAAACCGTCGGCGAACACCTCGTGAGCGATGGGAGGGAAGAAGCGGCCCACGATCAAATGCTCGAAGCGCGTCGGGAAGAACTCGAGCAGGAAGGCGGAATCACTTGATCCAAACCGCGGTCGCAACGGAAGAAAAAACTGCGGCCGCGAAAAAACTTTCGCGGGCGGAGAGCCTGCTCGCGCGTTTTCACGAAGTCCGCGATTTCACCGCCGGCTTGGCCAGAAATCTTGCGCCGGAAGATTGCGTCGTGCAATCGATGCCGGAAGTCAGCCCGACGAAATGGCATCTCGCGCACACCACCTGGTTTTTCGAGACGTTCATCCTGAAAAAATGGGTACCGGGTTATCGCGACGCCGTTCCGGAGTACGCCTATCTGTTCAATTCTTATTACAACGCTGCGGGCGCAATGCATCGGCGCGATCTGCGCGGATTGATCTCGCGTCCGACCGTTGAACAAACAAAAAAATTCCGCGCTTCCGTCGATTCAGACATTGACGAACTGGTTTCCAACGCGGACGAAAAGTTATTTCGCGAGATCGAGCCGATCCTGACTCTCGGGATTCACCACGAGCAGCAACATCAGGAACTTCTTATCACCGACATCAAACATGTTTTCGCCCAGAACCCGCTCCACCCGGTTTTCCATCAGCAGAAGATCGACATCGCTAAGATCGACATCAGTCCTATCAAATTCGTCGAGTTCGATGAAGCGACGATTGAGATCGGTCACGACGAAAATGGTTTTTGTTACGACAACGAATTGCCGCGGCACCGCGCGCTCGTTTTGCCGTTCGCGGTAGCGAATCGATTGGTCACCAATCGCGAGTACCTCGAATTCATGAACGATAACTGCTACTCGCGCTCCGAGTTTTGGCTCTCGTTAGGCTGGACTACCGTCAACGAGCAGAACTGGCGCGCGCCGCTTTATTGGATCGAGCGGGACGGCGAATGGTGGAATTTTACTTTGTCCGGCCTGCGCAAAGTCGAACCGAACGAGCCGGTCACACATCTGAGTTATTTCGAAGCCGACGCTTATGCGAATTGGGCAGGCGCGCGCTTGCCGACCGAATTTGAATGGGAACGCGCCGCCGCCAAGATCGACATCGACGGAAATTTCGTCGAGACCGAACGATTTCATCCGGTGGCGTTGAAGGAACCGCCGCGCGATAAACAACTCGCGCAAGTGTTCGGCGACGTTTGGGAATGGACCCGCAGCTCTTATTCACCATATCCCGGCTATCGCGCCGAACCGGGCGCGCTCGGCGAGTACAACGGCAAGTTCATGTGCAACCAATACGTTCTCCGCGGCGGGTCCTGCGCGAGCTCGCGCACGCACATTCGCAAGACCTATCGGAATTTCTTTCAACCCGATAAACGGTGGCAATTCACGGGAATCCGTTTGGCGCGCGATCTCTCGTGAACGAAAAAATCACTCCTGCGGCTCAAGCCGCGGCGGAAGAAAACTTTCGCTTCGAAGTCCTGGCCGGCCTCGCGAAATCACCGCGACAGCTGCCGTGCAAATACTTCTACGACGAGCACGGCGCGAAGTTGTTTCGACAGATTTGCGATTTGCCCGAGTACTACATTACCCGCACCGAGATCGAGATCCTGCGCTTACACGGCGCCGAAATGGCGAAGACGCTCGGTTCACAGATCGAACTGATCGGTCTCGGCACCGGCGCCGGAACGAAAACGCGGATCCTTCTCGAAGAATTGAGCGAGCCGTGCGTTTACGTGCCGATCGATATTTCCAAAGGACAGCTCGAAAAATCGAGCGCGCGCTTTCGGAAAATGTTTCCGGCGCTGCAAATCCTGCCCGTGGCGGCTGATTATCTGGAACCGTTCGAATTGCCGCTTCCAAGAAAACTTTCTTCGCGGAGCGTCATTTATTTTCCCGGATCAACCATTGGAAATTTCGAGCCGGATCGCGCAGGCGAATTCTTATCGCGACTGGCCGAGCTGGCCGGCGAGGACAGCGGTTTGCTCATCGGCGTCGATCTCCAGAAAGATCGACATGTTATCGAGGCGGCCTACAACGACAGCGCGGGCGTGACCGCTCAGTTCAACAAAAACCTGCTCACGCGGATCAATCGCGAGCTCGGAGGCGATTTCGATCTGGCTCACTGGCAGCATTACGCGATCTACAATCCAGCCGAAGGACGAATCGAACTTTATCTGATCAGCGAAATTGATCAGGCCGTGAAAATTGGCGGCAACGTATTTAAGTTCAGCGCCGGCGAAAAAATTCTGACCGAATATTCCTACAAACACACGATTGGCGGCTTCATCACTCTCGCGCGCCAGGCCGGATTTCACTTCGAAAAGATCTGGACCGATGACGCCAGCTTGTTTGGCGTTTTCTATTTCACCGTACTGTAGCGGCGGTCTATGACCGCCGATCCGCTAGTTCAGCTCGTTGCCGTCTCAAAAACTTTCAGCGACGCTCCGGCCGTTCATGCGATCGATCTCTCCGTTGAGCGCGGCCGGACCACCGTAATCATCGGGCCGAGCGGTTGCGGAAAATCGACGTTGCTTCGTTTGATCATCGGTTTAATTGAACCCGACGAGGGCGAAATCCAGTTCGACGGGACGAAACTCAGCGCGGATAAGCCTGCCCGCCGTAGCCTTGGCGAAGGCGGGATCGACATCGTCCGGCGAAAGATCGGTTACGTGATTCAAGAAGGCGGACTCTTTCCGCACCTCACCGCGCGCGGAAACATTTTGCTGATGGCGCGGCATCTCGGTAGCGAAGAAAATGAAATGCGGGGACGGCTTGGCGAGCTGTGCTCGCTGACCCGCTTTCCCGAGAATCTTCTCGAACGTTATCCGCTCGAACTTTCCGGCGGGCAGCGCCAACGCGTGAGTCTGATGCGCGCCTTGATGCTTTCACCGGAATTATTATTGCTCGACGAACCGCTCGGCGCGCTCGATCCCCTCGTCCGCGCGGCGCTTCAAAAAGATTTGAAAGAAATCTTTGCGCGATTGCAACAAACCGCGCTGCTCGTGACGCACGATCTCGCCGAAGCGGCTTATCTCGGCGACGAAATCGTGCTCATGAACCAAGGCCGGATCGTTCAGCGCGGATCGATTGTCGATCTTCGAGAAAAACCAGCGAGCAATTTCGTTTCCGATTTCATCAACGCCCAGCGAGCCCTCACCTTCGCATGAAGTCGATTCGCCTCTTGCTCTTGCTCCTACTCTTGCTCTCGGCTCCTGTAGGTCTTGCGAGCGATCGCGCAGTCGTCATCGGTTCCAAGAAATTCACCGAGTCGTACGTGCTCGGCGAAATCGCGAAGCGCACTTTGAGCGACGCAGCAATTTCCAGTGAACACCGCCAAGGAATGGGCGGCACGATCATTCTTTGGCAAGCGCTCCGCGGCGGACAGATCGACGTTTATCCGGAATACACCGGCACCATCGTGCAGGAAATTTTAAAGCGCAGCGATCCGATGCATGCCGATTTCATCGTCGACGAGCTGCGCGAAATGGGAGTCGGAATGACGAAGCCGCTCGGATTCAACAACACTTACGCGCTCGTGATGCGGCGCGATCGCGCGAGAGATCTCGGCATTCGCACGATTGGAGATCTGCAAAAGCATCCGGACCTGAAATTTGGACTGACTCATGAGTTTCTGGATCGACAGGACGGTTGGTCGCCGATGGCAGTGGCTTATCGGCTTAGCCCCGAGAATGTCAGCGGAATAGATCACGCGCTTGGTTACGACGCGCTTCGAAATGGCGAAATTGATGTGAAGGACGCTTATTCAACCGACGCCAAGATCGCGCAATACGATTTGATCGTCCTCGAGGACGATCAGAAGTTTTTCCCGCGATACGATGCGGTGTTCTTGTATCGACTCTCTCTCGATGAAAAAGCAGTCGCCGCCTTGCGCGGGCTCGAAGGGAAAATCGACGAAGCAACGATGACCCGGCTCAACGCGGAAGCCGAGCGGACAAAAGACTACGCGCAAGCCGCTAACTTGTATTTCGGATCCAATACAAGATCGACATCATCGTTCGGCGAAACTTTCCGGCACAAACTCGCGCGCTGGACCGCACGACATTTAGAGCTCGCTGGATTCTCACTTCTCTTATCGGTTCTGATTGGAATCCCGCTCGGAATTTGGGCTAGTCGCGGCGGCGCGATTGGTCACGTGATTCTCGGGTTTGCCGGAGTCGTGCAGACAATTCCATCACTCGCTTTACTCGCGCTGCTTGTGCCGCTGCCATTTTTCGGAATCAGCGTCCGCACCGCGATCGCAGCGTTGTTTCTTTACGGGTTACTGCCAATTGTCCGCAACACCGCGACCGGTTTGCAGGACATTCCGCGCGCGTTGCGCGAATCGGCGGTCGCGCTTGGTTTGAGCTCGCGCGCGCGCCTCTGGCAGATTTATTTGCCGATGGCGTCGCGCTCGATTCTCGGCGGAATCAAAACCAGCGCGGTCATCAACATCGGAACCGCCACACTCGCGGCCTTGATTGGCGCCGGCGGTTTGGGCGAACCGATTCTGAGCGGCCTTAACCTGAACGATCACGCGACGATTCTTCAAGGCGCGATTCCGGCGGCGATTCTCGCGCTGCTCGTGCAATGGTTCTTCGATTTGCTCGATCGTGTTTTAATTCCAAAAGGGTTGCGCTTGTAAAAACCCCAAATCCCAATTTCCAAATCCCAGGGAAGCTCCAATCTCTAAAGCTCAGAAAGGTGTGCCGCTGACAGATTTGAAGTTTGGAATTTGGAGTTTCCCTGGGGCTTGGGGTTTGGTGGTTGGAGTTTTTTAGATTCGCTGACGCGGTGAACTGCGTTAGGTAATTGTATGGCGATTGCATCGATTAATCCCGCCACCGGCGAGAAGCTGAAGGAGTTCCCGCCGCATAAAGACGTCGATATCGAAAAGGCATTGCGGCAGGCCACCGCGGCGTTTGAAAAATATCGCGGCGAGCCGTTTCCAAAACGCGCGCAGCTCATGCTCGCGGCGGCTTCGTTGCTCGAACAAGAAAAGGAACAGCTCGCCCGCACGATCACGCTCGAAATGGGAAAATTACTTCGCGACAGCGTTGTGGAGATCGAGAAGTGCGCGCGCGGCTGCCGCTATTATGCCGAGAACGCCGAACGTTTTCTGGAAGACGAACCCGCGCAAACCGATGCGCGCCGCTCTTATCTTCATTACGAGCCGATCGGCCCCGTGCTCGCGATCATGCCGTGGAATTTTCCGTTCTGGCAGGTGTTTCGATTTGCCGCCCCGGCATTGATGGCCGGCAACGTCGGAATCCTCAAACATGCTGGAAACGTTCCGCAAAGCGCGCTTGCGATTGAACAAATTTTTTGTCGCGCGGGATTCGAGGAAGGAATTTTTCAAACGCTCCTCATCGAAGCGGAGCAAGCCGAGCGATTGATTGTCGATCCAAGAATTAAGGCTGTCACGTTGACCGGCAGCGAAAAAGCCGGCAGCGCGGTTGGCGGCGCCGCGGCGCGCGAAATCAAGAAGAGCGTGCTCGAACTCGGCGGCAGCGATCCGTTCATCGTGATGCCAAGCGCGGATTTCGGTTTGGCCGTGAGCACCGCCGTCAAAGCGCGCACGATCAACACCGGCCAATCGTGCATCGCGGCGAAAAGATTTTTTATCGCCGACAAAATCTACGACGAGTTTCTCAAAAAATTCGTCGAGCAAATGCGGTCGCTGAAAGTTGGCGACCCGATGGACGAAACGACCGAGATCGGGCCGCTCGCGAGCGAACAAATTTTGAACGGCGTGCACGAACAGGTCCAGAAAACGATCGCGGCTGGCGCAGAACTTCTTACTGGTGGAAATCGAATTGCAGGCCCGGGATTTTTTTACGAGCCGACGGTGCTTGTCGATGTTCCGAAAGATTCGCCGGCGTTTCGCGAAGAAGTTTTCGGTCCGGTCGCGGCCGTTTTGCGGGTGCGCGACGCGGATGAAGCGATCGAATTGGCGAACGACAATCGCTACGGCTTAGGCGCAAGCGCGTGGACCAACGATCCAATCGAACAGGAACTTTTCGCCTCGGAGCTTGAGAGCGGGATGGTCTTCATCAATTCAATGGTCGCGTCAGATCCGCGTCTGCCATTCGGTGGCGTGAAACGCTCCGGCTTCGGCCGCGAGCTCGGCGCCGCCGGCATCCGCGAATTCATGAACGCGAAGACAATCTGGATCGCTTAGCGCAACTCGAATAGCGAATCCTTACTTATTATTTGATTTATATGCCTTCAGCAAATCGGTGACCAAAATCCCATCGATCTTCATACCATCGACCTTTGAGC
>Ga0207646_10003215_pt1 | contig 18654 bp, 13 predicted proteins | sample KBSK5502metaG_FD_184343 | JGI IMG/M metagenome (GOLD analysis project Ga0207646, IMG submission 184343) | Corn, switchgrass and miscanthus rhizosphere microbial communities from Kellogg Biological Station, Michigan, USA - KBS K5-50-2 metaG... | ecosystem: Host-associated > Plants > Roots >...
TCACATGGTCGGGGGAGGTGATTCAAAAGGGGCAAGGCATCGCGTATTGCCCAGAACAGGAGCGTACGCGATGACCGTCCTGGCGTCCGGCGGGCGCTGCGGCTAGCCGATGACGAAGACCCGCCTGGCGTCGTCGGTGCCGCCGGTTACCTGGCCGAGGACGATGACCTGCTCCCCAGCCGACAGCGTGCCCGCGCCGACCTGGTGGCCGGCCCTGATGATAATCGTCGAGCTGGTCAGCGGCCGGGTCCAGCTGGTGCCGTCGGGCGCATTCACGACGACCGACTGAGGCAGACTGAACCGCGCTGACCGACTTCGTTGACGCGGAAGCACCGGCTGCGGCGACCGCTGACGCGCCTGTGGACGCTCGTGCATGGTCAAGACGCTGTCAGATAGCGCTGGGACAACAGAGGGCAGATGCTGGGATTTCTCTGAGAACAGCCTGGCCGGCAGCTACATCCGCTCAGGCACCGGGATGCCGAGCAGGTCGAGCCCCGACAGCAGCACCTTCAGGGTCAGCGAGGCCAGCGCCAACCGCGAGTTCCGCAGCCGGGCGCTGCCCGCCTTGATCACAGGGCACTGCTCGTAGAACGTCGTGAAGTCGCTGGCAGTCTCGAACAGGAATCCGGCCAGCTTGTGCGGCTCGGCGGTCTGCGCGGTCTCGGTGACCGCGGTCCCGAAGCCGAGCAGCCGCAGCACGAGCGCGCGTTCAGCAGGCTCGGCGAGTTCGATCGGCCCGGCGACGTCGCCGGGCGCCAGGCCGGCCCGCTGGAAGATCGACCGGATCCGCGCGGCGGCGTACTGCAGATACGGGCCCGTGTTGCCGGTCAGCGAGAGCATCCGGTCGAAGTCGAGCATGTAGCTCGAGTCCCTGGCCACGGACAGGTCAGCGTACTTCAGCGCGCCGATGCCGACCGCTTCGGCGATCTGGGCGCGGAGCTCAGGGTCGTCGTACCTGTCCTCGATGACCTTCTCGGCACGCGACACCGCCTCGTCGATGAGGTCGATCAGCTTGACCGACTCGCCGGTCCGTGCCCTGAAGCGCTTCCGGTCCGCGCCGGTGACCATGCCGATCGCCGCGTGCTCGGCGACAACGTGCTCGGGGAGCCAGCCCGCCTGGCGCGCGACCGCAAACACCATCGACAGGTGCTGCGACTGCTCGGAGCCGACCACGTAGGTGATCCGGTCGGCGTGCAGTTCGCTGACCCGGTACCTGATCGCGGCCATGTCAGTGGTCCCGTAGCCGTAACCGCCGTCGCTCTTGCGCAGGATCAGCGGCAGCGGCTGGCCGTCCCTGCCGGTGAACCCCGGCGGGAACGCGCAGAGCGCGCCGTCGCTGATCCACGCCACGCCCGCTTGCTCCAGGTCGCGGCAGACGTCTTCGAGCATGGGGTTGTAGAAGCTCTCCGGCGCGAGATCGGCGTCGGTGAGCGTGACTCCGAGCCGTGCGTAGACGGTGTTGAAGTACAGCTTGGTGTCGTCGATCACCATCCGCCACAGGCGCAGAGACTCCGGATCGCCCGACTGCAATGCGACGACCCGCTGCCTGGACCGCTCGGCGAAGTCCGGGTCGGCTTGGAACGAGCGGTTGGCGGCCTGGTAGAAGGCGTTGATTTCGCCGGCGGCGAGCTGGGCGCTGGCCTGTTCCTCTCCCAGCTCGATGAAGTGCTCGAGCAAGATCCCGAACTGAGTGCCCCAGTCGCCGATGTGGTTGGCGCGGATCACGTGATGCCCGAGCCGCTCGAGCACCCGCACGAACGCGTCTCCGACGATGGTGGTCCGCAGGTGCCCGACGTGCATCTCCCTCGCGACGTTGGGCGCGGAGTAGTCGACCACCACCCGCTGCGGGTGCTCGGCCAGCGGGACGCCGAGCCGAGGGTCGCCGAGCTGGGCGGTTGCGGCGTTCCCGAGCCACGAGTCGGCCAGCGTGATGTTGATGAAGCCGGGGCCGCTGACCTCGGCGCGCGCGCACAGCGGCGCTCCGGCCAGGTGACCGGCGATCCGCTCGGCGATCTCGCGCGGCTGCCTGCCGAGCCGCCTGGCCAGCGCGAGCGCGACGTTCGACTGATAGTCGGCGAACGTCGACGGCCTGATCAGCGGGTCGGTCTGCGCATAGTCGTCGCCGAACTCGGCGGTGAGCGCGTCGCTCACGAGCGCCGCGAGCGCGGCCTGGAGGTCAGCCATGCCTAGAGCCTATCGAGCGCCGGCAACCGGAGATGGGCTCGCGCCGGGCCGAGTGGCGGCGCGGCGGCGGGCCGCCGCGCCGCGCGCGCCGGGCGACTCGGCTCCGCCGGCCCGGCCTGGCCGTCACGTCCTGCGCAGGAAATGGCCCTGCCGGTGCGGGCCGAGCCGCTCCCTGATCCGGTCTGTGGTGCGGCCGCGAGCCAGGTCCGCGGCGAGCCGGCACGCGGCGGCGGCGCCGCGCTCGGTCGACGCGCCGTGCGCGATCACGACGGTCCCCTCGAGCCCGAGCAGCGCGGCGCCGCCGTAGGTCTCGGGATCAAAGCGGCCGCGCAGCTTCGCGAGTTCCTTGCGCTGCAGCATGGCGCCGATCCTGGTCTGGCGCGATGCCCCGAGCGCTGACCTGAACTGACCGGAGGTGAAGGCGGCGGTCGCTTCCAGCGTCTTCAGCGCGACGTTGCCGGTGAAGCCATCGGCGACGATCACGTCGACCTTCCCCGACAGCAGGTCCGTGCCCTCCACGTTGCCCGCGAACTTGATCGGCGCGGCTCCGTGCTGCGGCTCGGCGGAGAGCAGTTCGTAGGTCCGCCTGGCGAGCTTGTTCCCCTTGCCCGGCTCGGCCCCGATGGACAGCAGGCCGACGCTGGGATTTGTGACCCCGAACGCGACCTCAGCGTAGGCCGAGCCGAGCTGGGCGAACTGCGCGAGCATCTCCGGCTTCGGATCGGCGATCGCGCCGGCGTCGATCAGCACCGTCGGCGTGGGCCGTGTCGGCAGCGCAACGGCGATCCCCGGGCGCAGCACGCCGGGAAGATTGCGAAGCCTGAGCCTGGCAAGCGAGACGACCGCGCCGGTCGATCCGGCGGAGACGACGGCGGTGGCCTGGCCGAGGTGAACGAGCTGGCAGGCGACAGCGATGCTCGACCGCGGCCGCCGCCAGCTCGATAGCGCGCCGTCCGCCATCGCCACCGAGTCCTCGGCCGCGACCAGCCGGATCTCGCCCAGCATGCCGCGGGCCGCCAGCAACGGCCTGACCTGGCCAGGCCGGCCCACCAGCACCACCCGCACGCCCCACTGCCGGTGCGCGGCTATCGCGCCATCCACGATCGCCTTCGGCGCGTGGTCGCCGCCCATCGCATCAACGGCCACGACGGGCCTGGACGCGTCCGCGCGCGCCGGGCGGTACGCCCCGGCGGCGCTGATCTGGGAGGACGACTCCGTCGCGACCGCCACGGCGCCGTCGAGCCGGGTAAGCGGGCGGCCGGACAGGTCACCGGCGCCGTTGTCGCTCACCCGGCATCACCCGCAACGTTCACGCGGTATCACCAGGAACATTCATGCGCGGGCCTGCGATGCCTCCGGGAGCCCGGTGGAATCCGCGGCGGCGCCGGCCGGCCTCGCCGGCCTCCTGACGCGCTGGATGCCCAGGCAGCTGAGCGATGCGACGACGAGCAACGCGATCGGCATGATCAAGGTTGAGTGCATGGCGGTCACGTACCCAGCGGAGAACACTTCATTGGCGAGCCTGTGGAATTCGGTTGCCAGCGAGGCTGGAGTACCCGGCGGCAGCTTGACGTTGCCCTGGGCGGGATTCGCGGCGGAGCCCTGCTGGGCAGCGTGGGTGAATCCCGAGACGAACCGGCTCCTGTCCTGCGGCGGTAGCGAGCGAGCCCGGCTCGCCGCTTCGGCCGGCAGCGAGGCCGCGAGCCTGTTCTGCAGCAGGGCGCCGATCGCGGCGACGCCGATGACCGAGCCGACCTGCCGGACCGTGTTGATCATGCCGGAGGCGGCGCCCGCTACCTGGGGCTGGATGTTGCGCATCGCCACGGTCGTCATGGGCGCGAACGTGCAGCCCATGCCGAGGCCGGCGATGGCGAAGCTCGGGATGAAGCCCTGCCAGGTCGAGTGGGGCGTCGCGATCGCGATGGCCAGGCCGAAACCGATCGCGAAGAACATCAGCCCGGACATGAGGATGTACTTGCCGCCGATCCTGTCCGTCAGGCGGCCAGCCACCGGCGCGACGAACATCGACACGACCGAGGCAGGGGCCATCGTGAGGCCGGCCTTGAGCGCCGAGAAGCCGAGCGCCGACTGCAGGTAGATCGTGAACGGCAGGAAGATGCCCATCATACCGACCGACAGGACGCCGGAGACCCAGTTCATCAGGCTGAAGTTGCGGTCACGGAACAGCGCGAACGGAACCAGCGGCTCGCGGTCCTGCGTCCGCGCCTGCACGAGCAGGAACACGGCGAGCAGGACGACGCCGCTCCCGATCACGAGCGGGATCGAGACGAACGACGTGATCGTGCCCCAGTTGTACCGCTGCCCCTCGACCAGGCCGTAGCAGATCGCGAGCAGCGCCGCCGTCGCCAGCAGCACGCCGGTGACGTCGAGCCGGTGCCTGGCGCCGACTCGCACTTCGGGAATCAGGAACACGCTCAGCACGATCACGATCGCGCCGATCGGGACGTTGATGAAGAAGATGTACCGCCAGTCGAAAACGCTGACGAGCAGGCCGCCGAGGGTCGGCCCGGCGATCGTCGCCACCCCGGCGACGGCGCCCCACACGCCGAACGCGGCGCCGCGGCGTTCCGGCGGGAACACGGTCGTCAGGATCGCCAGCGTCTGGGGCAGCAGCAGGGCCGCGCCGACGCCCTGCGCGGCGCGGAACGCCACAAGCCAGCCGACGGCGGGCGAGAACCCGCAGGCCGCCGAGGCGAGCGTGAACATCACGACGCCGATCATGAACAGTCGCCGCTGGCCCCACAGGTCGCCGAGCCGGCCCGCGGTAATCAGCAGCACCGCCAGCACCAGGGCGTAGGCGTTGATCACCCACAGGACGCCGTCCAGCGTCGCGTGCAGCCTGGCGATCATGTTGGGGATCGCGATGTTCACGATCGTCAGGTCGAGCAGGGTCATGAAGAACCCGAGCGACATGACGATCAGGACGGCCCACGGGTTGCCGCGGTACTTAATCACGATGACAAACCTCTCCTCGCCCGCGCCAGATGTCCTGGCCCGCCCGCCTGCACCTGGCCGCGCCGCGCGGCCCGCGCTCGCTCGGTCCGGTCAGCCTCGGATCCAGCGATCCAGGGGCCGCTTCGTATTCCCTTAGCGGCGATATCGACGACATCGACCCTGAAGTCCTGATTGGCTGTTCTCGGGACGCGCGTCCGGAGTTCGGGCGCTACCACCGATCGTAGGCCCAGGTACCGACATTGCGACCAGCGAGCACGCCCGCGCAAGGCGGTCGCGCGGCGCACAGGGAGTCGGCATCAGGGCGGCCCGCCGGGTCGCGCGGCAACACAGTATGCTCCCGGCCATGCACCTGAACGGAACGGCGGCAATTGTCTCTGGCGGAGCGAGCGGCCTGGGCGAGGCGACCGTGCGCGACCTGTCCGCCGCGGGCTGCAAGGTCGTGATCGCGGACCTGAACGAGGCGCGCGGCGCCGAACTGGCCAAGGAGGTCGACGGCGTTTTCGCCAGGACCGACGTCGCCGACGAGCAGTCCGTGGCCGAGGCCGTTGCGGCGGCCGAGCAACTCGGCGCTCCGCTGCGCGTCGCGGTGAGCTGCGCGGGCATCGGCTGGGCGGCCCGCACGGTCGGCCGCGACGGGACCCCGCACGACCTGGCGACCTACCGGAAGGTCATCGACGTCAACCTGATCGGCACGTTCAACGTCATGCGGATCGCCGCCGCGGCCATCGCCAGGACCGAGCCCGCCGACGCCGACGGCCAGCGAGGCGTGGTGATCAACACCGCATCGGTCGCCGGGATCGAAGGGCAGACCGGCCAGGTCGCCTACTCGGCGTCGAAGGGCGGGATCATCGGGATGACCGTTCCCGCCGCGCGCGACCTTGCCGCCATCGGCGTGCGCGTGAACACCATCTGCCCGGGCATCATCGACACTCCCATCTACGGCGCCGGCCCTGGCAGCGAAGAGTTCAAGGCACGCCTTGTTGCGCCTATTGTCTTTCCCAAAAGAATGGGCACCGCCGCTGAGTTCGCCAACCTGGTGCGGGCGCTGATCGACAACGACTACATGAACGCCGAGGTCATCAGGTTCGACGCCGGCATCAGGTTCCAGCCGAAGTAGCCGGCGACCGGTCCCGACCGCTCCCGACTGGAGGCGCCGCAGTGGCAGACGCGATTGTTACCGACGTGGCCGACGGCGTCGCGGTCATCACGATCAACCGCCCAGAGGCGCGCAACGCGGTCAACGGCGAGGTCGCCCGCGGGATGGCGGCTGCCGTCGAGGAGTTCGACGCCAGGCGCGACATCAGCGTGCTCGTGCTCACCGGCGCCGGCGGCACCTTCAGCGCGGGAATGGACCTCAAGGGCTTCCTGACCGGCGACGCGCCGGTCGCGGCAGGCCGCGGGTTCGGCGGCATCGTCGAGCGGCCGCCGGCCAAGCCGGTAATCGCCGCGGTCGAGGGATACGCGCTGGCCGGCGGGTTCGAGCTGGTTCTCGCGTGCGATCTGGTCGTGGCCAGCGAGGCCGCGAAGTTCGGGTTGCCCGAGGTCAGGCGCGGCCTGGTGGCCGGGGCTGGCGGCCTGATCAGGCTGCCGAGCCGGATCCCTTATCACCTCGCCATGGAGATCGCGCTGACCGGTGAGCACTTCCCGGCGGCTCGGCTGGCGGAGGCCGGGCTGGTGAATAAGCTGGTCCCGGCGGGCCAGGCGCTGCCAGCCGCGAAGGAGCTCGCGGGACGGATCGCGCTCGGGGCTCCGCTGGCGTTGGCCGCGTCGAAGCTGGTGATCGTGGAGTCGGCCGACTGGCCGTCGGGCGAGGCCTTCGCCAGGCAGGGCGAGATCATTGGCCCGGTCTTCCGGTCGAAGGACGCGAAAGAGGGCGCGACCGCCTTCGCCGAGAAACGACCGCCCGCCTGGCGCGGCGAATAAGGCCGGCCAACCGGGCCGGCCGGCGGGCAGGCCAACCTGGCCGGCCCGGCGGGCCGGCCGATTGGGCCGGCGATGAGGAGCGGCCCTGGGAGGCTCGATGACTGGTCGGCTGATCAGCGTTGTCGTGCCGTTCTACAACAACGCCGATCAGCTTGCCGACTGCCTGGCCTCGATCGCGGCGCAGACCGTGACGGCGGATGCCGCGGCCGGCCTGCAGGTGATCATGGTGGACGACGGATCGACCGACGGCAGCCAGGCGATCGCGCGCGCCATGGCGGACGCCGATCCCAGGTTCGAGCTCGTCAGCGTGCCCAACGGCGGGCCGGGGTCGGCCCGCAATTACGGGATCGCGGCGGCGAAGGGTGAGTTCCTGGCGTTCGTCGACGCCGACGACCTGCTGCCTCCCGCCGCCTATGCGGCCATGCTGCCGGTGCTCGAGCGATCGGGGTCCGACTTCGTCTCGGGCGGGGTGATGCGCATTGGCGCCGACGGGCTCGGCAGGTCGGGGCTGCACGCGCGCGCGATCAAGACGGAGCGGCTCGGAACGCACATCTCCCGGACATCCGAGCTCTTTTACGACATCTCCGTGTGGAACAAGCTGTTCCGCCGGTCGTTCTGGGACGCGGCGCGGCTCGGCTTCCCCGAGGGCATGCTCTGGGAGGATCTCGTCGCGATGACCAAGGCGCATGTGCTGGCGGCCGCGGTCGACGTGATCACCGACCCGGTGTACCACTGGCGCGACAGGGACAAGGGCGCGCCGTCGATCACCCAGTCGCGCGCCGACATCTCGAACTTCCGCGACAGGATCACGGCGCTGACCATGATCGACGACTTCCTTCGCGAGCGCGGGACGCCCGTCATGTTGCGCAAGCACCAGCACAAGGCGCTGGTCAATGACCTGTGGCTGTACGTCGGCGACCTGCCGGGGACGGACGCGGCGTACCGGCACGAGTATGTCGAGCTGGCCGGCGGGTACCTGCGTCAGGTGACAGCCGGCGTCACCGCCGACCTGCCCGCGACCCGCAAGCTGGCCTATTACCTCATCGAGCACGGCCGCGAGGCAGAGCTCGATGAGTTCGCCGCGTGGCTCGCGGCGAATCCCGGCCGCACCCCGCCGCTCGTCCGGGTACGCGGCAGGCTCCGCGCCGACCTGCCATTGCGCGACGACTCCGATCTTGCGATTCCCGCCTCGGTGTTCCGGCCACTGTGGCGGGAACTCGACCCACGCGTCGGGGTCGACGCGATCTCGTGGCAGCCGGGCCGGAGGGGGTCTCTTCGGCCGGGCGCGCTGCGGATCGAGGGCTGGGCGCACGTGCCGTCGGTGGACGTTGGCGCGCGCCGTCGTACAACCAAGCTGGTCGTACTCGTCCCGCGTGGCGGACGGCCGCGGCCGCCCCTCGTGCTGCGCGCCAGGTCGGTGCGCCGCCCGGACGTCACCTCCGGCTCGGGGCAGGACAGGTACAGCTATGACTGGTCGGGCTTCACCTGCGACATCGGCACCGGGCTGTTCCGAGCCGGGCGCCGCTGGCTGACCGGCACCTGGGACTGCTACGTCCTGGTGCGCGGCGGCGCCACATGGCGTCCGGCGAGACTGAACGTCGCGGGGCCGACGCCGCCGGACCCGGGTCCGCGCGAGATCGCGCCTGGCGTCTGGCTGGGCGTGGCGTGGACCAGCGGACGGCTCCGGCTGCGCCTGGGTGGCGCGCCCGGTGACGGGCCTGGGTCTCCGAGCCAGGCCGATCACCTCGAGCTGGCGTGGTCTCATCGGCCTCAGGCCACTTACCCGGATCGAGTTCGCGCCGCCCGCCCCGGCGTTCGCAATTCAGGCGCCAGGTTGACTCCAACTCGGGGGAAGTCGGACGGCAGGCTGGTCCTGCGCGGCAGGCTGGGCGGCGCGGGCGGGGACCGGGACGGCTGGCGGGTGGTGCTGCGGCACCAGGACGGCTGGGACACCCGGGCGGTGGCCGTCGCGGTGGCGGGCGATGTTATCGAGGCCGCCATTCCGGTTGCCGAGATGGAGACCTTCGGCGCCAGGCAGCCATTGAGAGACGGCCGGTGGGACGTGACGCTCAGCGGCCCCGCTGGGCCGATTGACCCCGGCCCGGTGGCCGTCGACGGCAGGCCGGTCAGGATCGGGCGCAAGGTCTACCGGTGCGAGTCTGACGGCGCGGCGGGGACGGCGCGGAGCCTGGGCCTGCGGCTCGTCGTCGGCCCGGCCCTTGGCGTGGCCGAGCGCGGGCGGATCAGGCGCCGCCTGCTCCGCGATGTCTACTACCGGGTCCAGCGGCTGCTGCCGGTCCGCGGCGCGATCTTGTTCAGCAGCTTCCACGGCAAGCAGTGCGGCGACAATCCCCGCGGCATCGCCGACGAACTGCGGCGCCGTGGTGATCGCAGGAAACACATTTGGGCCATCAACGATTGGTCCGCGGCAGTGCCGCCAGAAGGGACGGCCGTTCTCGTCGGGACTCGCGCGTACTACGCCGCGCTGGCCAGGTCGGCCTGGCTGGTCTATAACGACCATGTGCCGCATCCATACCGCAAGCGGCCGGGCCAGCGGCACGTCCAGACGTGGCACGGCACGCCACTCAAGCGGATCGGGTACGACATTGGCGAGCCGAAGATGGCCAGCGGCCGCCGCTACCTGGAGTACATGGCGGGTGACGTCGCCCAGTGGGACCTGCTCCTGTCGCCCAATCCGTTCAGCACCCCGATCATGCGCGAGGCGTTCCTGTTCGCCGGGCAGATCGCCGAGACCGGGTACCCGCGCAACGACCCTCTGGTGGCGGCCGCCGGAGGGGCGGAGGGGGCCGGCGGCGCAGGCGGACGGGCCGGCGACCGGGCGGCCGCTATCAGGGCGAGGCTCGGCCTGCCCGCCGGCAAGCGGGTCGCGATGTACGTTCCGACCTGGCGCGACAACCTGTACGACGAGGCGGGCCGCTACCTGCTCGACTTCCGGCTCGACCTCGACGCGGCCGGACGCCGGCTCGCCGCCGGCTGGGTGCTGCTGATCAGGGGACATCACCTGATGGCCGGCCGCCCGCACGCGGCCGACGTTCCCGGGTTCAGCTTCGACGTCACCGGCTATCCGGACATCGGCGACCTGCTGCAGGTGACCGACGTGCTGATCACCGACTACTCGTCGGTCATGTTCGACTTCGCGCCGGCCGGCCGGCCGATGCTGTTCTTCACCTACGACCTCGAGCAGTACCGCGACCACGTGCGCGGGTTCTACTTCGACTTCGAGGCGGCGGCGCCCGGGCCGCTGCTCGCCAGCTCCGAGCAGGTCGTTGACGCGCTCGCCGACATCGACTCGGTCGCGGCCAAGTACGCGGGGGCGCTCGCGGCATTCACCGTCAGGTTCTGCCCGCTGGACGACGGGAGGGCGTCCGCGCGCGCGTGCGACGCGATCTTCGGCGGCGAACACCAGGCTCGTCCGGCGCGGGACGGGGGTGCGGCGGATGCGTAGCACCAGGTCCGATCGGGCCACCCCTGGCGGCCAGGCGGCCAGGCCGGACTCGCGTTGGGCGCGTCCGCGCGCCTGGCGCCGGAACGCGCGGCCGAGCGGGCGTCAGGTTGGGCGGCAGGTTGGCCGGCGGAGCGGGTGCCGGAGCGGGTGGCGGAGCGGGTGGCGGGGCAGGTGGCGACAGGACTGGCTGGTGGTCGCGGTCCCCGCCGTCGCGGAGTTGGTCGTGGGCGGATACCGGCTCGGCGGTCCGTCGCTGTGGCGCGACGAGGCGGCGACCATTTCAGGCTCGCAGCGGCCCCTCGGCGCGATCCTGGCGATGATGGCCAACCAGGATGCCGTCCACGGACCTTATTACCTGCTGATGCACCCGGTCATCGCGGCGGGCGGCATCTCGGCCGCTACGCTGCGGCTGCCTTCGCTGATCGCGATGTGCCTGGCTGCCGGGCTGACCGCCGCCCTGGCCAGGCGGCTGGCCGTCGGCTCTGGCCTGCCTGGAGCTCAGGCGGTCGGGCTGATCGCCGGGCTCGTGCTGGTCGCGGTTCCGCTGACCACGAGGTACGCCCAGGAGGCCAGGCCGTACGCGCTGGCCACGCTCTTCGCCGTGCTCGCGACGTACCTGCTGGTCCGCGCCGTGGAGAGGCCACGGCCGCTGCCGTGGGCGCTGTACGCCACCGCGCTGCTGCTGACAGGGCTGTTCAACCTGTTCGCCGTGCTGCTCGCGGTCGCGCACAGCGCCAGCCTGGCCTGGGGAGGCCGACCGGCGAGTCCCGCGCCGCCCGGCCCGCCGGAGAGCGCCGCGCAGCCTGACCAGCCTGACCAGCCTGACCGGCCCGAACGCCACGAGCAGGCGGGCGGCCAGGTCACGGGCACCGTCGTCAAAGGCTGGCTCGCGGCCTGCGCCGCGGCCGCCGCGGCGCTCGCGCCGCTCGCCTACCTCAGCGCCGGTCAGTCCTCGCAGATCAACTGGGTGACACGGCCCGACGCATCCACGATCGCCTCGCTGCTGCGCGACTTCGCCGGCGGGACCGCGCTGATCCCGGTCATCGCCGTCCTCGCGCTGCTCGGCTGCGCCGCCGGGCTGGGGGTACGCCGCGGCGCGAGCCTGACGCTCGCCGCGGTCGCGCTGCCGTGGCTCGTCCTGCCGCCCGTCCTGCTGATCATCGCGTCGCTGGTCCGCCCGGTCTACGTCGAGCGCTACGTCGTGTTCTGCCTGCCCGCGCTCGCGATGCTGACGTCGGCCGGTTTGGTGTGGCTCGGGGTGCTGACCAGGCGCGCCCTGGCGGGCCGCGGGCTGGGAACACGGCTGCCCGACGCGCTGGCCGCCGCGCCCTCCGCGGCGCTCGCCGCGGTGATCGTGATCGCGGCGATCGGCCCGCAGCGCGAGATCAGGCAGGTCAGCGCGCGCGTCGATGACCTGCGCGCGGTCGCGAGCGTGATCGCGGCCCGGGAGCGTCCAGGAGACGCGGTCCTGTACCTGCCGCGAGACGCTGAGCTGGTCGGCGTGGCGTACCCGGCGCCCTTCCGGCGGCTGGTCGACGTCGGACTCGGGCAAACTCCCATCGCCTCGGCGACCCTTCGCGGCACGTCGGCCGCGCCCGCCGTGATCGCGGCCCGGCTGCGCGACGTGCGGCGGCTCTGGACCATCCGGTGGGCCAGCCCGCTGTCCCGGTCGACGGCCGCGCCCGCGTACCTTGCCAGGCTGCTGGCTCCGCTGCGGTCAGCTGGCCGGTGGCGGATCCAGTCCGTGCTGCTCCGCCTGTACGTACGCAACCGCTGAATCGGCCCGAAGCTCGCCGATTCCGTGCCCGCGCGGCCGGGGGGCCGGCCAACCGCTCCCGACCGTGGCCACCGCCTGCGCGGGCGGAGGCGCGCGGTCGTGCATCCGACCAGGACATTTCTAGCTAGAATCCGCTAGGAGCACGTTCTGCTGCGAACCGGGCGGCGGCCTGCTCCGATCCCGTCCCTGAGAGGTGCTCGGATGGCTGACCTCCGATCTGACCCGGCCGCGGCGCCGGCTCGGCCGCGGTCGCCTGGTCGCGCGCCCGGCGAGCCGGCGGCGGCCCGCCGGCTGGCGGGCTGGCTCGTCGTCGCGGTTCCGGCCCTGGTCGAGCTCGTCGTGGGCGGGTACCGGATCAGCGGCCCGTCGTTCTGGCGGGACGAGGGGTACACGATCGCCGGCGCGCAGCGGCCGGTCGGCGCGATCTTTCACCTTGTTCAGAACGAGGACGCCTTCCACGGCCTGTACCTCCTGCTGATGCACCCGATTATCGCGGCTTTTGGCCGGTCGGAGATGGCGCTGCGGGTGCCGTCGCTGATCGCGATGTGCGCGGCCGCCGGGCTGACCGGCGCGCTCGGCCGGCGGCTGGCCCGCGCGTCCGGGCTGCCCGGGGCGCCCGCGGTCGGCATGATCGCCGGGCTGCTTCTTGCGGGGCTTCCCGTGACGACCAGGTACGCGCAGGAGGGCAGGCCTTACGCGCTGACCGTGCTCTTCGCCGTGCTCGCGACGTACCTGCTCGTCGTGGCCTCGGAAAGGGCGGGCTGGCGATGGTGGGCACTGTACGGCGTGGCCCTGCTCCTGACGGCGCTCTTCGACCTGGCGGCCGTGCTGCTCGCGGGAACGCACGGGGTCAGCCTGGTGGCGGCGCGGCGCGACGGGCGGGCGAACGGCGCCCAGGATCAAGGGGCCGCCGCCGGGCTCCGTGCCAGCGTGCTCAAGCGCTGGTTCGCAACCAGCGCGGCGGTCGCGATAGTGCTCAGCCCGGTTGTCGTATTCAGCTTCCGCCAGTCGGCGCAGCTGGACTGGGTACAGCGGCCGAACATTTCGACGATCAATGGCCTGCTGCACGACTTCGCCGGCGTGACGCTGCTGATCCCCGTGTTCGGCGTGCTGGCGCTGCTTGGCTGCCTCGCGGCTCCCGGCCTTCGCCGCGGCCGCGGGCTGACGCTGGCCCTGATCTGCCTGCCCTGGTTCTTGCTGCCGCCGTCGCTGCTGCTATCGGTCTCGCTCGTGCATCCCGTCTACGTGGACCGATACATCCTCTACAGCGTTCCCGGGCTCGTTCTGCTCGTCTCGGCCGGCTTGGTCTGGATCGCCGCCCTCGCGCGGCGGCTGCTAGCCGGCCGACTGTCGGCGCGGCGAGTTCGGGTGGTCTCCGTCGCGCCGTCGGCGGCTCTCGCCGTGTTGACCGTCGTCATGCTGATCGGGCCGCAAGCCGCGATCAGGCTGCCGAACAGCCGGGCGGACGACATTCGCACGATCGCGAGCGTCGTCGGCACCTACGAGCGGCCGGGTGATGCGATCTTGTATCTGCCGCGGAAGACCGCGGTGATCGGCAGGGCTTACCCGGATCCGTTCAACAAGCTGCGCGACATCGACCTACTGACCGGCCCGATCGCCTCGGGGACCCTGCTCGGCGTTCCCGCCGGGCCACGGGTGGTGGCGGCGCGGCTGCGAGGCGTGCGGAGGGTCTGGACGGTGGAGTGGGTGCATCCGCTCGCGCCCGACAGCGTGCCGCCGCTCGACCTCGTCAGGCTGCTCGGCCCGATGCACATGGTCGGAAGCTGGCTCATCAAGTCCGTCCTGCTCGTCTTGTACGCCGCGCCCGCGCACTGACATCGCGGTTCGACGCGATCGCTGTTGAGGCCGCGGACCGGCGCCCGCATAGGCCAGCGCCCCGCCGCCTGGGGGGGAGGGGCGACGAGGCGCTGGGTCATGTGGCGGGCCGCGACGGGGCCGCGGCCAGCCTGGTACGGGCGCTGGCCGGAGGCTGGCCAGCGGCGCTGGCCGTAGCGGGGCTGCAGCCAGCATGGTGCCGGGCGCTGGCCGGGGCTTGGCCAGCTTGGCTGGCCAAGGCGAGGGCTGGGCCAGCGGGGTCAGAGGTTAGCGTTGGGCGGAGACCGTTGCTCGAACTCCGCGTGCCTGGCGGCCTGCGGCTCGGCGGGGTCCTCGCTGTGCGGCCTGGCGGCGGGCGCCGTGGCGAGGTCCGGGGTCAGGGTGGTCATCTACGGTCGCTCCCTCGTAGTCGGTCACTAGTGAGACGCCGCGGCCCCCTTTCAGGATTCGTGATCTGAGTAACATCGCCGCCACGTGACGGTAATGCCGTTTGGCCCTGGTTCGCCAGTGCCGGACCTACGGTGGCGGAGGTCGAACGCCTCGGTACGGGCGGTACTTGAGGCCTGACGCGTCTCCTGGCAGAGCACGGCTGGACGCTCGGCGAAAAGGATAATGCGGATATAGCATTAGCTGCAAGACGGGGAATACGTGGCGTATGCGGAGATCTGGTTAGGTTGCGTAAGGGGCGCACCACCATCACGCCAGGGCGGTTGCGGACCGACCCTGCGGCCCGTAGCTGGCGAGCTTCGCCCGCAGCTTCTCCCGCCCGCGGTGCAGCCGCGACATCACGGTGCCGATCGGCGTACCCATGATCTGGGCGACCTCGCGGTACGGGTAGCCCTCGATGTCGGCCAGGTAGATCGCGGTACGGAAGTCCGCGGGCAGGTCGCGCAGCGCCCGCAGCACCTCGGAGTCGGCGAGCCGGTCAAGCGCCTCGGCCTCGGCGGACGGCACTATGGGCGCGAACACGTCCGGGGCGGCCTGCCAGTCGTCCCGGTCCCGGCTGGGCGCGATCGCCGGCTCGCGCTTCTTCTTCCTGTAGCTGTTGATGAACGTCGTCGCGAGGATCCTGTGCAGCCACGCGCGCAGGTTCGTTCCTGGCGTGAACTGGTGGAACGCCGTGTAGGCCTTCGCCATGGTCTCCTGGACGAGATCCTCGGCGTCGCTGGCGTTCCTCGTCATCTGAAGGGCCGCGGGATACAGCTGGCCGAGATACGGCAGGACCTGCTGCTCGAATCTGGCCCGGTCCGTCGGCGGCTGCGGTTCGGGGGCCATGGCGTCCCTTGGTTCCTCGCGGCCGGCCACCTGGCGGAATCTCGAGTCGGCTGCTCTGCGGTTACATCAGGCAACGAAGATATCACGGAGGCGTCGCGGCGCGGCAAAGCAGATCCGGCGCCCACTGGCGGCCCCGGCGCGCGTCATCCCAAGCAGGTCAGATCCAGCTGTGGAACCACATCCGCTGGAACCACGAGCCGTACGGCAGCACTTGAGCGGCGAGCACTGGGTAGAGGTAGGCGAAGTTGGCCAGGGTCAGGAGCAGATAGCCGCCCGCGACGACGGCACCGGTCGCCCGTCTGCCCGGCGCCGCCCTGGCCTGGCCGATGATGAGCCCGAGGCACAAGGTGATCGCCATGACGAGGTACGGCACGAAGACGATCGCGTAGAAGTAGTACTCGGTCCTGTGGTCGTGCCAGGCGAACCAGAACCACGGCAGCCAGCCGCCGGCGACGCCGACCAGCACAGCGCCCGCCCGCCAGTCCCTGCGGCTGGCCCACCAGGCCGCGCAGAAGATCAGGGCGAGCGCCGCTGCCCACCAGATCGCCGGCGTGCCGATCGCGAGCACCTCCTGCTCGGTCGTCCCGGCCGAGCCGCATCTGACGTTGTGCGGCAGGCAGTTTGCGAACATGGAGGTCGGCCTGCCGAGGATGATCCAGGTCCACGCGTACGACGTGTAGGCGCCGTGATCTTGCAGGCCGAGGCCGAAGCCGAGCATGGACTTCTGGTACTGATACCAGGAGTCGAGCACCGACCAGATCGGGGTGTGGTTGCCCGCGGACGCCGCCCAGTTCCTGCCGTAGCCCTGGCTGCTGGCGAACCAGCCGCTCCACGCGGCCGTGTAGGTGGCGAGCGGGATCGCGCCGAATGTGACGGGCTGCCACTTGACGTCGCTGCGCAGCACGCCGCCGAGCCGGTCGCGGTAGCCGAGCGCCCGGCGCGCGCCGATGTCCCACGCGATGGCCAGGCCGCCGAAGGCGAGCAGGTACCAGACGCCGTTCCACTTCGTCGCGCAGGCGCAGCCGAGGAACACGCCGGCCAGCACCCGCCGCCACCTGATCCCGAGCACCGGGCCGCCTCCGGCCAGCCGGCCAGGCGGCGCGCGTTCGGTCAGGTCGGCCAGCCTGGCCCGGGACGCGTCCCGGTCGAGCACCAGCATGCCGAACGCTGCGAGCACCCAGAACATCACGAGGAGGTCGAGTATCGCAGTCCTGCTCAGCACGAGTTCGAGCCCGTCAAGCGCCATCAGCAGCCCGGCCACGCAGCCGAGCAGGGTCGACCGGGTCATCCGGCGCGTGATCCGCGCGGTCATCAGGATCGACAAGGTCCCGATCAGCGCGACGGAGAACCGCCAGCCGAACGGCGTCAGCCCGAACAGCCACTCACCGACCGCAATCATGATCTTGCCGAGTGGCGGGTGCGCGACATACTCGCCAGGGGTCGTGAGTATGTGCGTGCTCCCGCTGACGAGCAGGGCGTTGACGTTCTTCGGGTGGTTGAACTCGACCCCGTGCTTGAGTATCGACCAGGCGTCGGGCACGTAGTAGGTCTCGTCGAACACCACCGCGTGCGGAACGCCGAGCCGGTAGAACCGCAGGAACCCGCCGAACGCGGTGACGAGCAGCGGCCCTGCCCAGCCCCACCACGAGGCCGGCGGCATCGGCGGCACCAGCCGGTCGCGCACGCCGCGCGCCTGGTCGTCGGCCCGCTGGCCGGCCTCGGCCGGCTGGTCGGCCCCGGCCGGCGGAGGCAGCGCGGATTCTGATGCTCTCATCGCTGCCATCGTAGGGGCGGGTGGCATTAGCGTGGGCGGCGATGACCTCCGGAGTTGACGAAAAGGGCGAGCGGGTGGACAACGCCCAGCGGCGGGCAGATCCGGTCGCTGCCAGCCAGCCGTCCGCGCGCTCAGGCACGCTCGTGCTGGCGGCGGCTCCGATCGGCAGGCCCGATGACGCGTCAGCGCGGCTCGTCGCCGCGCTGGCCAGCGCGCAGGTCATCGCGGCCGAGGACACGCGGCGGCTGCGCCGGCTCGCCGCGGCGCTCGGCGTCACCCTGACCGGGCGGGTCATCTCGTACTACGACAGTGTCGAGTCGGCTCGCACGCGGGCTCTGATAGCGGCGCTCGCCGGCGGCCAGGACGTGCTGCTGGTCACCGACGCCGGCATGCCGGCAATCAGCGACCCCGGCTACCGCCTGGTCAGCGAGGCGATCAAGGCGGGGATCAGCGTCACCGTGTTGCCAGGCCCTTCGGCGGTGACCGCCGCGGTCGCGGTCTCCGGCCTGCCGACCGACAGGTTCTGCTTCGAGGGGTTCCCGCCGCGCAAGCGGGGCGAGCGCGCGCGCAGGCTGGCGGCGTTGCGGGACGAACCGCGCACGATGGTGTTCTTCGAGTCGCCGCGCCGCCTCGGCAGGACGCTCGCCGACATGGCCGCGGCATTCGGCGCCGACCGGCAGGCGGCCGCGTGCCGGGAGCTGACCAAGACGCACGAGGAGATCAGGAGGGGCACGCTGGGCGAGCTCGCGGAATGGGCCGGCGGGAGCGAAGGAGTCCTCGGCGAGATCACCGTCGTAGTCGGCGGCTCACGGCAGGACGGCAACACAGCTGCCGACCCGGCCGCGACCCCGGACGAGGCTGCCGCCCGGGTAGCCGCGGCCGAGCGGGCGGGCAGCACCCGCAAGGAAGCGATCTCGGCGGCAGCCGCCGAGCTCGGCCTGCCCAGGCGCGATGTCTACGACGCCGTCGTCCGGGCGAAGACCAGCCGACCGCCGCCTCATTCTGCTTGATCGTGGACGCTTCTCGGAACTCGGACCATATTCAGTCGTATTCACTGACAATCGTCCAGATTCTGAAAATCGACCGTGATCATGAGCGTGGGCTTGCCGGGCCGGGCGGCTTGCTGGGCCTGCACGGCTCGGCGGTATGCGGGGCCGGCCGGCGGCCCTCGACCCGGCCATCCTCGGCCGCATAGCCGTGTGGGCCGACCTACGCCGAGCTGTCCACCGCGCCCTGATCACCCGAACCTGCGGATTCCGAGGATTCAGCCGCCGCCTCAGCCGCCTCCACTGGCCCGCGCGGGACGAGGACCAGGCCCTAGTAGCCTCCCTGGCTGCCGATGATCACGGTGTGCCCGGTGGACGTGCCGAGGTGCTCCATCAGCCTGAGCTGCGGCAGTGCCGGGTTCTCCGCCGCCAGCCTCGCGGCGTTCATCAGGCCGCG
>Ga0207646_10003216_pt1 | contig 18648 bp, 15 predicted proteins | sample KBSK5502metaG_FD_184343 | JGI IMG/M metagenome (GOLD analysis project Ga0207646, IMG submission 184343) | Corn, switchgrass and miscanthus rhizosphere microbial communities from Kellogg Biological Station, Michigan, USA - KBS K5-50-2 metaG... | ecosystem: Host-associated > Plants > Roots >...
TGAGCCGGATCCTCGTCGCGATGTCGGGCGGGGTCGATTCCTCGGTCGCAGCGGCGCTCCTGCACGAGCAGGGTCACGAGGTCGTCGGCGTCTGGATGCGGCTCCACGACGTCGCGGACACGTACTCGGACTTCAAGAAGAGCTGTTGCTCGCTGGATGCGACCGACGATGCACGACGCGTGGCCGCCCACCTCGGGATCCCGTTCTACGTGATGAACCTGGAGCGAGAGTTCGACGCGGGCGTCCTGCAGCCCTTCCTGACCGCCTACCTCGACGGCCGGACGCCGAGCCCCTGCGTCGACTGCAACACGTACGTGAAGTTCGGTGCGCTCCTCGGCCGGGCCCGCCACCTCTACGACTGCGAGGCGGTCGCCACGGGCCACTACGCCCGGCGCGACACGACGGCCGACGGCCGGCCGCGCCTCCTCCGCGCACGCGACGAAGACAAGGACCAGACCTACTTCCTCTACGGGCTTCGCCGGGACCAGCTCGAGCACGCCCGGTTCCCCCTCGGCGACCTGACGAAGCCGGAGGTGCGGACGATCGCCCGATCGCTCGGCCTCTCAACGGCAGACAAGCCCGAGAGCCAGGAGATCTGCTTCGTCCCGGGCGGCGACTACCGCGAGGCGCTGCGCGATCGCGCCGGTTGGCAGCCGGCGCCGGGGCCGATCGTCGACGCGGCCGGCGAGCGAGTGGGGGAGCATGGCGGCTCGGCCGGGTTCACGATCGGGCAGCGGCGGGGCATCGGCGTGGCGGCGGACGCGCCGCGGTACGTCAGCCGGATCGACCCCCTGACGAACACGATCCAGCTCGGCCGGCGAGAGGACCTCGAGACGCACACAGTTCCCCTGGGTGCGGTCACGTTCGTGGCCGACGACCCGCCGACCGGCCCTGACGGCGCGTTCCGGGCCGAGGTCCGGATCCGCCATCGCGCGACGCCGGTGCCCGCGAGCGTCCGGCCGGCGACGCCCGACGAACCGCGACGGGGCGGTCGCTGGATCGTCGAGACCGACGCTCCGGTCTGGGCGGCCGCGCCGGGCCAGGCCTGCGTGCTCTATGACGGCGATGTCGTGCTGGGCGGCGGCCGGATCGAGCGCGCCGAGACCGCGGTCCCGGCAACGGCCCTTCGCGCCACCGGCTGACAGGCCCCCGGGGCGGTCCGCGAGTGGCGGCGCCGGGCGGCCGGGCGACAGCCGGGCGACAGCCCGGCGAGGTCGTGGTGCAGTGCCGCACCGGTACTTCCGGCGGAGGACGGCGGGACGTTTGCCGGTCCTGAAGGAACGTGGTTTCATCCGCGGTATCGCCCGCTCGTGCATCGGGAGAGCCCGAGCGGCATCGGGGACTGTCCGGGGGCAGCCCGCAACCCCACGGCCCACTGACCTGGGCCGGCACAGCTCTGGGAGGCCCCCTCCGTGAACTTGCGCATGCGCGCATCCGTCGGTCTCGTGACCGGCGTCCTCGCCCTGACGGCCCTCAGCTCGGGCATGGTCTCGGCGGCCTCGACCGGCCGGGTCAAGCTCGCCGGCAGCACGCCGGCATGGGCCAACGCCGCGAACGTCAAGGGCTCGGTCAGCCCGACGGCCGCCGTCGGCTTCCGCGTGTATCTCGGCTGGCGTAACCAGGCCGGCGCCGAGGCGCTGGCACGGGCGGTCTCCGACCCCCGGAGCAGCTCGTACGGCAAGTTCGTCACGCCGGCCCAGTTCCGGCTGCTGTTCGCCCCGACCCAGGCGCAGATCGGGGCCGTCCAGACCTGGCTCCGCAACCAGGGCTTCACGGTCGACTACACCCCGTCGAACAACCACTACGTCGCCGCCGAGGGCACGTACGCCCAGGCCGCCGCGGCCTTCGCCACGACCTTCAAGACCTACTCGGTCCAGGGCAAGACCGTCCGGGCGCCGGCGACGGCGCTCTCGGTCCCGTCGAGCCTGACGGGCGTCAGCGCGGTCCTCGGGCTCGACGACAGCGCGATGTTCGTCCACACCGATCGGGTGACCGACGCTCCGCCGTCCGCCGGCTTCCGGAACGCGCCGCCGTGCTCGACCTACTGGGCCGAGAAGACGACGGCGACCGATCCGGCCCCGCAGGGCCAGGTCCTGCCGGACGTCTTCGGCACCGATCAGCCGTACGCGGTGTGCGGCTATACGCCGGACCAGCTCCGCGGCGCCTACGGCGTGACCGGCTCCGGCCTTGATGGCAGCGGCGTCACGGTTGCGGTCATCGACGCCTATGCGTCGCCGACGATCGTCTCCGACGTCAACCGCTTCAGCGCCGACCACGGCCTGCCGAGCCTGAACGGGCTCTTCACCCAGGTCGTCGCCCCGGGCACGTTCCGCCGCCCACAGAACCCGAAGCAGGATCCCCAGGGCTGGGCCGGCGAGGAGACGCTCGACGTCGAGGCGGTCCACTCGATGGCCCCAGCCGCGAAGATCGTCTACGTCGGCGCTCCGAACAACTACCAGGACCTCGACGCCGCGCTGAACCACGTCGTCGATCGCCACCTGGCCCAGATCGTCACGAACAGCTACGGCTTCACGACCGAGCTGCTTCCGCCCGGTTTCGTCAAGCCGTACAACGACACCTTCATCCAGGCCGCCGCCGAGGGGATCGGTGTCTACTTCTCGTCCGGTGACGGCGGCGACGAGACCGGTGGGAAAGCTGCCAACGCGGCCGCAGCCACGCCGGACTGGCCCGCGTCAAGCCCGTGGGTGACCTCCGTTGGCGGAACGAGCCTCGCGGTCGGCGCCTCGAACGACTATCTCTGGGAGACCGGCTGGGAGGTCGGCAGCGCCGAGTACAAGGGCACCGGATGGATCACGCCCGAACCCCCGGGCACGTACCTCAACGGCGCCGGCGGCGGCACGAGCCGGCTCTTCGCCCAGCCGTGGTACCAGGTCGGCGTGGTCCCGGACAGCATGTCCCAGGCCCACGGGACGGCCAAGGGTCGCGTGGTTCCAGATCTGTCGGCGATCGCCGATACGCAGACCGGCATGCTCGTCGGCCAGACCCAGACCTTCCCCGACGGGGCGTACTACGACACGTACCGCATCGGCGGCACGAGCGTCGCGTCTCCGATCACGGCGGGTCTGGCGGCGCTCGCCGACCAGAAGCTGGGGCACGCCCACGGCTTCATCAACCCGGTTCTCTACGCCGCCTACGGCTCGGCGGCGTTCCGTGACCCCGACAGCATCGGCGACTCGACCGGTCTGTGGCGGGTCAACTTCCGGAACAGCGTCGATTCGTCGGCGGGGTTCCGCTACATCTTCCGCTCGATGAACGTGGGCGACGGAACGGGCGGCATCTCGCTCACGATCCACACCGGCCCGGGCTACGACAACGTGACCGGTGTCGGCAGTCCGAACGGGACGGGGTTCTTCAACCTGCCATAGCGCGCTTCGCCAACAGCGCCGTGCAAGAGCCGGGTCGAAAGGCCCGGCTCTTCCGTTCCCCAGCTCTTCCGGTTTCCCGGCCCGTCGCCTCCGGCCCCGGTTTCCCGGGCGATCCGATCGGCTCCCTATACTCGACCGATGATCGGGCCGGCTCCTGTCCTCGCCCTCCTCGTGGGGATCTTCCACACCGGGCTCTACGTGCTGATCCGCGGCTCGGCCAGCGGCCAGCTGCCGCTCCTCCTGGTTGCCGCGTTCCTCGGTGCCTGGGCCGGCGACGCCCTGGGCGGGCGTCTCGGGATCGACCTCTTCCGGATCGGTGACTTCCGGCTCCTGTCTGCATCCGCGGTTGCCTGGGTCGGGATCGGCTTCGTGTCGCTCGTCGCGATCCTCGGGCCCACGCGCCGGCCGAAGGTCGGCTCGTGAGCGACCGCGACGCGCTGCCCCGGCCGCTCGATCTCGTCGCCCGGGCGATCGGCGATCCGGCCGGCGACGAGCGTGCCTCGACGTTCGCCCGGGGGCTGGCGCTGGGCGCCCTCGTCGGCGCGGCGATCGCGGGTTCGACGATCTGGCAGCGGCGCCATACGCGGGCGTCGCGCCGCGACGCGGAGGCGGTTGCCTCGCGAGACCTGGGGGCCGTCGCCGCGGTCGAGCCGCCGATTCCAACCGAGCCGCGCTAGGCGCAGGTCAGGACGCGGTGGCGAAGGCCCTGGCGTCCTCCGCTTGCCGGGTTTCTGTCATGCGATCGTCAGGCGGTCGCTAGTCCGCCGATTGCTGTCATTTGACCCTCGTGGCGGTCGGAAGACGAGAAACGGCGGTCGGCTCACGCTCGGCAAGGCGCTGGACCCGCGCGACGCCGTGACGAACGACCGTGTGCGGATCGTTTGACAGAAACCGGGGCGCCAGGGGGCATGGCGGCGCGGAAGGGCGCCAGGGGTGGGCCGGACGAGCGTGCCTCGGTCCGGCCATCCACCGTTGGGTACCATTGCGGCCGATGCCGACCCCCGACCGCGTGCACGACCCCCGGATCGAGGCCCTGCCCGCGGCCGAGATCCGCCGGCGGTTCCTCGAGTTCTTCGCCGAGCACGGGCACACGATCGTGCCCTCGGCCAGCCTGGTGCCGGCCGGCGACTCGACCCTGCTCTTCACGAACTCCGGGATGGTCCAGTTCAAGGAAGTCCTGACCGGATCGGAGACGCGGAGCTACAAGCGGGCGGTCGACTACCAGCGTGTCCTGCGCGTCGCCGGCAAGCACAACGACTTCGAGGAGGTCGGCCGGACGACGCGCCACAACACGTTCTTCGAGATGCTCGGCAATTGGAGCTTCGGCGACTACTTCAAGCGCGAGGCGATCCACTATGCGTGGGACTTCCTGACCCGCGACCTGGGCATCCCTCCGGAGCGTCTCGCGGCGACGACGTACAAGGACGATGAGGTCGCCCGCCAGGTTTGGCGCGAGGAGATCGGCCTGACGCCGGACCGGATGGCGATCTGGGGCGACGTCGACGCCGGCGACGACCACAACTTCTGGCGGATGGCCGATACCGGCCCGTGCGGACCCTGCAGCGAGATCCATTTCGATCGGGGAGCGGACCTCAGCGAGGGCCCGCAATGCATCCCGGACCACTCGGAGGCGTGCCCGCGCTGGCTCGAGATCTGGAATCTCGTCTTCATGGAGTTCGACCAGCGCCCGAGCGGCCGCGTTCCGCTGCCCTTCACGAGCGTCGACACCGGCATGAGCCTCGAGCGGCTCGCGAGCGTCCTCCAGCAGGTCCCGAGCAACTTCGACACCGACCTGTTCACCCCGATCCACGCCCGGATGCGGGAGCTGATGGGTCACGACCCCGAGGCGTTCGAGGCCGAGCGCTTCAGCTACCAGGTGATCGCCGACCACGCCCGGGCGATCGTGTTCCTGATCGCCGACGGCGTGCTGCCCTCCAACGAGGGCCGCGGCTACGTGCTCCGGAGGATCGTCCGGCGGGCGGTCCGTCATGGACGGCTGCTCGGCAGGCGCGACCCGTTCCTCGCCGAGCTCGGCAAGGTGGTCATCGCCATCATGGCCGAGGTGTATCCGCACCTGACCGAGCGTCGCGATCCGGTCCTCATCGCGATCGAGCGCGAGGAGGTGCAGTTCGCCCGGACGCTCGACGCTGGCACGAGCCAGCTCGAAGCCGCGCTGACCGCGCTCGCTCCCGACGCCGCGCGGGTGATCGGACGACGCCCGGAGGACGTGCCCGCCGACGCGCCCGTTCTCCCCGGCGACCTGGCCTTCCGGCTCCACGACACGTTCGGCTTCCCGATCGACCTGACGATCGAGCTCGCTGCGGAGCACGGCGTCCGGGTCGACCGCGAAGGGTTCGACGCCGCCCTCGACGAGCAGCGCGACCGGAGCCGGTCCGGCAAGAAGGCGGAGCTCGCGAAGCACGCCGAGCTCACCTCGCTCTACCAGGCGATCCAGGCGCGGGCCGGCGACACCGAGTTCCTCGGCTACGAGACGACCAGCGCGTTCGGCACCGTCGTGGCGATCGTCCGCGACGGCATCGAGTACGACGAGCTCACGGGCCAGGGCGCCGCCGAGATCGTCCTCGATCGGACGCCGTTCTATGCCGAGGGCGGCGGCCAGGTCGGCGACCAGGGCGAGCTGCGCGAGGCCGGCGGCGGCTCGTCGTTGTTCGCCGTGGAGGACACCCAGCGGCCCGTCGGCGGCCTGATCGTCCACCGCGGCACGCTGCATGGCCGGCTCCGGGTCGGCGAGACCGTCGACGCCGTCGTCGATCCGGATCGGCGGGCCCACACGATGCGCAACCACACCGGCACGCATCTCGTCCACCGGGCGCTCCGGAACACGGTCGGGGAGAGCGCCCGCCAGGCGGGCTCGCTCGTGACGCCCGACTACCTCCGCTTCGACTTCCCGTTCGACCGCCCGTTGACCGCGGACGAGATCCGGGCGATCGAGGACGAAGTCCGCTCGGTGATCCGCGACGATCGCTCCGTGACACCCAGCTTCATGTCGATGCAGGAGGCGATCGACGCCGGCGCCGACGCCTTCTTCGACGAGAAATACGGCGAGCGGGTCCGGACCGTCCGGGTCGAGGGCTACAGCCACGAGCTGTGCGGCGGGACCCATTGCCGTGCCACCGGCCAAATCGGGAGCTTCGTCATCACCGGCGAGCGGAGCATCGGCTCCGGGATGCGCCGGATCGAGGCGCTGACCGGGGCCGGCGCCGACGCCTGGTTGCGCTCCCGCTCCGAGGCCCTCGCCGCTGCGGCGGAGGCCGTCGGCGCCCAATCGGTCGACGTCCTGCCGGACCGGATCCGGGCGCTCCAGGACGAGCTCCGCGAGGCGAAGCGGAAGCTCCGGGCGGGCGCCGGAGGAGCCGCCGCGCTTCCCAAGCCCGGCGAGCTTGCCGCGCGTGCGGAGACCCTCGACGGCGACGTCCGCCTGGTGGCATTCGCCGGGCCATACGAATCGATCGACACGCTGAAGGGCGCCGCCAAGGACCTCCGGGGCGTGCTGGGCTCGGGGGTCATCGCACTCGGCCTCGATGCGGACGAGCCGCAGCTCTTCGTGACCGTCAGCGACGACCTGGTGGGGCGGGGGATCGCGGCCGGCGATCTCGTCCGCGAGGCGATGACGGCGATCGACGGCCGGGGCGGTGGCCGTCCGGAGATGGCCCAGGGCAAGGGGGCCCGGCGCGACGGTCTGGCGGCCGCCCTCGATGCCGTTCGTTCGCGCCTGATCCGCGCGGGCTAGGGTGGCGTTCCTCCGAAGGCTCTGGCAACGCGATGATGAGGAGGCGCTCGCCGCCTGCACGGCGCTCGACATCGGGACCGAGTTCGCCAAGGCCCTCGTCTTCGAGATCGGCGACGACGGTCACGGCACGGTGCGCGGGGTCGGCCGGAAGCGGCAGGGCCTGAGCCACATGTCGTCGGGGACCGTGGCCGATATCGCGGCGGTCGTCGACAACTGCTCCGTCGCGCTCCAGGAGGCCGAGGAGATGGCCGGCTTCCGGCCGAGCCAGGTCGTGATCGGGATCGCCGGCGAGCTCGTCAAGGGCTTCACGACCACCCACAGCCAGGAGCGGAAGCGCCCCGACCAGCCGATCACCGAGGCCGAGCTGCAGAAGCTGATCGACGCCGTCCAGCGCGAGGCCCTCCGCGAGGCGGAGCGTTCGATCACGTGGGAGACGGGCCTGCCGAACGTCGATGTCCGTCTTGTCCACGCCGCGATCGTCGGCGCCTCGATCGACGGCTACGCCCTGACAAACCCGGTCGGCTTCCAGGGTCGTCACATCAAGATCGGGATCTTCAACGCGTTCGCGCCCCTCGTCCATCTCGGCGCGCTCCAGACGGTCGCCTCGCAGCTGGACCTGGAGCTGCTCGAGATCGTCGCCGAGCCGTACGCGGTCGCCCGTGTCCTCGGCTCGGACCAGATCCGCCAGGTCGGTGCGCTGTTCGTGGACGTCGGCGGCGGGACGACGGATGTCGCGCTCGTCCGACAGGGCGGGATCGAGGGCACGCGGATGTTTGCCCTCGGCGGCCGGGCGTTCACCAAGAGCCTTGCCGACCGGCTCGAGCTGCCGTTCCCGCGCGCCGAGTCGGCCAAGGTCGACTATGCGCGGGGCCTCGAGGTCGAGCGGCGCGACGAGATCGCGACGATCGTCGGCGAGGACGTGGAGGTCTGGGCGGCCGGGGTCGAGCTCGTGATGGAGGAGCTCGGTGGCGGCGACCTGCTGCCCGGCCGGATCTACCTGTGCGGCGGCGGCTCGCGGCTCCCGGAGATCCCGGCGGCGCTGCGGGCCGAGCGGTTCTGGCAGCGCCTGTCCTTCGCCCGGCCGCCGGAGATCGTCGTCATGGCGCCCGACCAGATCGAGACGATCACGGACGCGACGGACCTCCTCGTCGACCAGCAGGACGTCACCCCGCTCGGGCTCGCCTACCAGGCGATCGAGCTGCAGACCACCGAGGACCCGCTCGACGCCGCCCTCCGACGCGTCCTCCGCGCGATGAAGGTCTAGCCCTTGGCCGCCGGACCCCGCACCACATCTCGCTCGCCGACGCGGCCCATCGCGGCGTTCGAATCCTCGGACGGATGGCTCGCGGGAGCGTCGCCTCCGACCTCGGAGGGCTTCTTGCCGGATCGGCCTTGCGCTGGACTCGCCTCGGCGGCGATCTGCGGCACGCGGCCGGCGGCCAAGGTCTAGGCTTCGAGGGCATGGCTGAGGGAATCGTCTACCTCGACGTCGACGACGAGATCACGTCGGCCGCGTCGAGGATCCGGTCGGCCCCGGGCACGAAGGTCGCGCTCGTCGTGCCGTACGGCTCCCGGATCGCGACCTCGCGGATCAACTTCCGGCTCCTGTCGCGGGAGGCGGTCGTCAGCAACCGCCGCCTGTCGGTCATCGCCGGCGACGCCGGCTCGCGGGCGCTCGCCGCGTCCGCGGGACTGCCCGTGTTCGCGACGATCGCCGAGTACGAGGCAGCCCTCGCGGGGCCGAAACCGAGCGCCGACGCCGATGTCGTGACGGCCGAGGCCGTCGCCGTGACGAGCGCGCCCGAGGCGGCGCCGACGATCGCAGCCGACACGACCGCCGAGGTCGAACCCGAAGCGCCGGCCCGATCGAAACGTGGCCGCGCCGCGAGAGCCGGGGCTGCCGGTGCCGCGGCCGGCGCAGCAGCCGCAGGATCCGCGGTGTCGCCTGTCGTCGCTCCTCCTGTCGGCGTGACGGACGAGACCCGTCCCATCGCCATCCCGAGCCCGCCAGTCGGGCCGGCCGAGCGCGGTCGCGGCGGCGCCTCGACCGAAGCACCACCCATGCCGGTCGCCGGCGGCCGGCGGCGCGTCGCCACGCCCGTCGCCGTCGCGATCGGAGCGGTCGCCCTCGCCGTGGTGGTCGTCGGGGTCGGCGCCTACCTTCTCCTGCCCTCGGCGACGATCGCCGTGACGCCACGCGAGGACCCGGTCGGGCCGATCTCGCTCACGATCGCCGCCGATCCCGCGGCGACTGGCGTCGACGCCGCGAACAGCCGGATCCCCGCGATCCAGCTCGACGTCCCGGCGGAGGCCAGCCAGACCTTCACGACGACCGGCCGCCACGTCGAGCAGTCGACCGCGAGCGGGTCGGTGACGTTCACGAACTACGACACGGGTGGCAGCAACACCGTCCCGTCCGGCAGCATCGTCGCGACCCAGAGCGGCATCCGGTTCAAGACGCTTGCAACGGTCACGCTCCCGGCCGCTGCCTTCTTCCCGGTCTTCGTGCCCTCGCAGCGCTCCGTGGCGGTCTCGGCGCTCGATCCCGGGCCGTCAGGCAACGTCGGCGCGAACACGATCCGGGTCGTCCCCCAGGGCGAGAACCCGGAGCTCCTGCATGTGAACAACCCCAATCCCACGAGCGGCGGCAGCCGCACGGAGACGCCCGAGATCAAGAAGGCCGAGATCGACAAGGCGATCACAACGCTCCAGAAGACGCTCCAGGCGAACTTCACGGCGGCGGTCGCCGCCGGGGCGGGGGCGCCGGCGGGCGCGAAGGTGTTCCCGACGACCGCCAGGATCGGAACGCCCGCGTTCGACGTCGACCCGACGACGCTCGTCGGCCAGGCCCTGGAGACATTCGATCTGCGGATCAGCACGACGGGCACGGTCATCGCGGTCGATCCGACCCCGGTCCGGGCGATCGCCGAGGCGCAGGTCCGATCGAAGGTCGCGCAAGGTCATCTGCTCGTCGACGGATCGATCCAGATCGACGTCGACGCCGGGTCGGTGGGCGAGGACGGCCAGGTCACCTACCAGGCAACGGCCCGCGGGTCGCAGGTCGTCGTCGTCGACGCCAACCAGCTGCGGGCCCTCGTCAAGGGCAAGACGGTGGCCGAGGCGGAGGCGGCCCTCCAGCCGTACGGCTCGGCGCGCGTCACGCTGTGGCCGGCGTGGGTGACGACCGTGACCGGTGTCGACGCCCGGCTGTCGATCTCCGTCGCGTCCCAGGCCGGTTCTCCGGGGAGCGGCGCGTCGGCATCGCCCGACGCCTACGGATCGCCTGGTGCCCAAGGATCGCCTGGTGCCTCCGGATCGACCGCCCCGTGAGCCGACTCCTCGGGGTCGACCTGGGGGAGCGGAGGATCGGCATCGCGGTCGCTGATCTCGCGGGGATCGCGATGCCCCTGACGACGCTCCGCCGCGACCAGGATCCCGCGGTCGACGCGGCCGCGATCGCCCGCCTCGCGGCGGAGCAGGGGGCGACGGAGATCATCGTCGGCCTCCCGTTCGACATCTCGGGCGGGGAGGGCGCCCAGGCCGCGATCACGAGGGCCTGGGTCGAGGCGGTCCGGCCGCTGCTCGACGCCAAGGTCGGGTATCGTGACGAACGCCTGACCAGCCATCTCGCCGAGCAGCGACTCGGACCCATGAAGCGCGGCCGCTCCGGGGGCCCGCCGAGCCGCACCCGACGCGACGCCCATCGCGCCCGGGTCGACCGCGAGGCGGCATCGATCATCCTGCAGGACGAGCTCGACGCCCGTGCCGCCCGCACGGCGCTCGTCGATACGGAGGCCCCCGAATGACCATCCGCTCCGGCGGACGCGCCCGCGAGCGTTCCCAGGCCCACCCGACCGAGCCGGGGACCTACGCGGATGGCTGGCATCCGGACCAGGGCGGTCCGGGCGGACCCGGAGGGGGCCCGGGCGGACCCGGTCGGGGAGGCGGCAACGGCCGCCGCGGCGGGAACGGGTACAACGGCACGAACGGGTACGGCAATGGTCGCCGGCGGGGGATCCCCGGAATCCTCAAGTTCCTGGTCTTCGCCCTGGTCCTCGGCGCGATCGTCCTCGTCGCCCTCGTCACGGTCCTGCGGCCGCTGATCCGCGACACCGTCGTCGGCTGGGCGACCGACAATCCGGCGGCGCTCGGCGTGCCGTTCGTCGCGGACCTCGTCAAGGAGGATCTCGGCTCGAAGCTCACCCAGCCGGCCTCGACCGACACGACCCAGGTCCCCTTCATCATCAGCCCCGGCGAGACGGCAGCGGGGATCGCCGGGCGGCTGCAGGACCAGGGCTTCCTCCTCGACCGGCGGGCGTTCATCTTCATCGCGACCGAGAAGGGCCTGACCCAGCAGCTGGCATCGGGCTCGTTCATCCTGCGCAAGTCCATGACGCCCGAGCAGATCGTCAACGACCTCCTCAATCCCGAAGCCGTCCACTACGTCGACATCGCCCTCCGCACGAGCCTCCGGATCGAGCAGATCACCGCGAAGCTCGAGACGATCGACGGCCTGACGATGAACCCGCAGGACTTCTACAACCTCGCGATGCACCCGACGGCCGAGCTCCTCGCCGACTACCCGTGGCTGCGGGAGATCCTGCCGCCCGGCGCATCGCTCGAGGGCTTCCTGTGGCCCGCCAGCTACAAGGTCCTGCCGGATACGACCGCCGAGGAGCTGATCCGGGACATGCTCACGGGCTTCCACGACGCCGTCGCCGACCGGATCGGCGCACCGACGCCCACCGGGCTCGATTTCTACAAGGTCCTCAGCCTCGCCTCGATCGTCGAGCACGAGGCCGTCCACGACGAGGACCGGCCGCTGATCGCCGGCGTCTACATGAACCGCCTGAACCCGAAGCTCTTCCCGCGGCAGACGCTCGAGTCGGACCCGACGATCTTCTACATCCATGACACGCTCGAGCTGGCGAAGCTCGACATCAGCGCGTGGAAGACCTGGCTCTTCTGGGCGCCGCTCAAGGGCGACAAGCTGCCGTCCGTGCTGCCCGACGACCTGGCCGCGTACAACACGGTGACCCACAAGGGCATGATCCCGGGCCCGATCTGCACGCCGAGCCTCGCGTCGATCGACGCGGCCCTGAACCCGGATACGAAAACCAAGTATCTCTATTTCCTGTCCAAGGCCGACGGCTCCGGCGACATCGTGTACGCGAAGACCTTCAAGGAGCACCAGGCCAACATCGCGAAGTACGGCCCGAAATGAGCCCGGACCGGGGACCCTCGTCCGGCCTGCCGTCCCCGGCCGACTTCGCCCCCGCCCCGACCGCGGCCGACCACGCCCGCTGGGTCGAGGCCGATCGCGACGCCCGTCCCGCGCGTCTCGCTCGCCTCCGGGCCCGGTTCGGCGCGGCCGGAATCGATGCCTATTTCGGCCTACGGGGCGAGCATTCGCGCTATCTGACGGGGTTCGTCCTGGCCGACGGCGAGGAGAAGGTGGCCGGGACCTCGGGCCAGTTCCTCGTCGGGACGGACGACGTCGTCGTCCTCGCCGACTCGCGGTACCGGATCCAGGCGCAGTCCGAGGTGACCGACGGTCGCGTCGTGGATGGGCCGCGCGACCTCGCCCAGGGCTGGCTGGACCTCGTGGCGTCCGTGGGGGCGCGAAGGGTCGGGGTCGAGGCCGCGGTGATGCCGCACGCGACGTGGCGCCGGCTGGAGGCCGCGGCACCCGATGTCGAGCTGGTCCCCGTCGAGGGCTGGGTCGAGGCGGATCGAGCAACCAAGGACGTGTCGGAGCTCGAACGGGTCGCGGCCGCGTGCGCGGTGTCCGATCGGGCGCTTGCGACGCTGTTGCCGAAGATCCGGTCCGGCGTGGAGGAGCGCGATCTCGCCTTGCAGCTCGAGTGGCTGATCCGGAGCGGTGGGGCGGAGGCGGTCGCCTTCGACCCGACCTGTCTCGTCGGGCCGAACGCCGCGCTGCCCCACGGCTCGCCTTCGGAGGCTCAGGTCCGGTCCGGTGCCGTGATCCTGTTCGACTTCGGGGCGCAGGTCGACGGGTATCGGAGCGACATGACCCGGACGCTCTTCGTCGGTGAGCCGTCGGCTCGCGACCTGGAGGTCTACCAGCTCGTCGCGCGGGCCCAGGCGGCCGCGATGGCCGAGCTCGAGGCGACCGTCGACGGGGAGCTGGCCCTGCCGTCGGGGCGTGACCTCGACGGCGTCGCCCGGCGAATGATCGAGGCCGACGGCCGCTGGCCGGCCTACGCCCACGGGCTGGGCCACGGCATCGGACTCGCGACGCACGAGCCACCGTCCCTCGGCTCATGGGCGCTCGACGCACCACTGCCGTCGCCGACGGTGTTCTCGATCGAGCCCGGCATCTACCTCGAGGGCGAGACCGGGGTCCGGATCGAGGACCTGATCCTGCTCGACGCCGCAGCCGGCCGCGTCGAGCGCCTGACCCGGTTCCCGCGTGAGGTCCTCGTGCTCGGCGCATAGGGACCTGGCGGCGTCGCCATCAGCCCGAGGTTTACAATCGCGCCCCGAACCCGATCTCGATGCGCCGGTTTCGGTGCGCCCTGCCGGGCGCCGCGCCGGCGCCGCAGCCCACCCAGGAGCCCAGCTCGACATGATCAGCACCGGTGAACTCAAGAAGGGCGTCGCCATCGAGCTCGACGGCGAGCTCTGGCAGATCCTCGACTACCACCACATCAAGATGGGCCGCGGCTCGGCCCAGGTCCGGATCACCCTCCGCAACATCAAGCGGGGCCAGACGGTCGAGCGCTCGTTCCAGGCCGGGACGAAGTGGCCGCGTGCCTCGATGGAGAAGCGGCCGGTCCAGTTCCTCTACCACGAGGGCGACGACTACCACTTCATGGACACCGACACATACGACCAGTTCGTCCTGACGTCCGATCAGCTCGGCGAGACGGCCCAGTACATGAAGGACGGGATGACGCTCGACCGAACGAGCTACCAGGGCGAGACGATCGGCGTCGAGCTCCCGGTGACCGTCGACCTCGTCGTCCGCGGGACCGAGCCCGGGTTCGCCGGCGACACGCAGACCGGCGCCCGAAAGCCGGCCACGACCGAGACGGGGCTCGTCGTCACCGTCCCGATCTTCATCGAGGAGGGCGACACGATCCGGGTCGACACCCGGACGGGGGAGTACCAGACGCGGGTCTGAAAGGACGGCGAGCTGGCCCGCCCACGCTGTTGCGGTGAGGCCCACAAGCGGCGCCCGGCCGACCTCATTTCGGTCCTTGCAGGGTCGCCTGTTGCCGACAGGACCACGTCGGTCGTCGGAACGGTCCGGCGGGGCCATCGTGGTGGCTCCCATCGGTCGGTTGTGGCTGTGAGCGCAACACCGTCCCCAGGGAAGCGATCGCGCTACGATTCCGGGCGATGACCTCGCGCGACGGCATCGAGGCGCAGCTCTACCTCCTCGAGGAAGCGTTCCGTGGCACCGGGATCGAGCAGAGCAACGAGAGCCAGGCCCTGCTCACCAACCTGCGAACCGTGCCCGACGACGCCTGGCACGCGCTCCCCGATGGGGCCTCCCGATCGATCGCGGCGATCGCGATCCATGTCGGTGCCTGCCTCGTGATGTACGACGACTACGCGTTCGGGACCGGCACCCTCCGGTTCGCGACGCCGGAGGTCGAGCCGTGGTCCGACACCGAGGCGGAGATGGCCGACGTCCTGCCCTGGCTCGAGACGGTCCACGAGCGGTTCGCCGGCCACGTGGCCGCCCTCGGTGACGACGACGAGCTCGACGCCTCGCGGCTGACGAACTGGGGCGAGGAGCGGCCCACCCGCTGGATCGTCGCGGCGATGATCACCCACGAGGCGTACCACGCCGGTGAGATCAACCATCTCCGGAGCCTGCTGGGGCCGGACGACCGCTGGCGCTTCCAGCAGCTCGGGTTCGGCTGAGCGGAGTCGCCTCCGAGCCCAACCGGATCTCAGGGCAGGCTGACGGTCCGGCTCGCGACGACGATCACCACGACGGTCAGGAGTGCCGAAAGGAGCATCTTCGACCACAGGCGCCGGCGGATGACCGTCCACAGGATCCCGTCCGCACGGGGCCCGAGCCGATCGCGAACGTTCCGCAACGGGCGGATCGGATCGGGATCGCGGTCGGCGAGGAGCGAGCGGACCTCGCCGGCAGCCAGCATCACCTCGGCTCGCAGCCGCTCGTCGCCGGTCCCGGGCGGCATCGCGTCGACCGCGGCCCGGAGCGCTGCGGGGTCGCCCGGACCACCGGCGTACCAGTCGACCGACGCCCGGGCCGACTCGCGCTCGACGCGCCCATACGGCGTGTCGTCGGGGATCGTGTCCGCGACCGCTCGTGCCTCGTCGAACTGCCGTTCCATGACGAGCAGCTCGGACCGGATCCAGGCGAGATCCGGCCGGTCGGGGCTCGACTTCAGCCATTTCCGGAAGTCGTTCCGGGTCGGCAGGGTCGGACCGCCGACGATGTCCCGGTATCGTTCGAGCTCCCACTCGCCGAGCCAGGTGTACGCCTCCCAGGCCCGCCGATCCGCGGGCCGACGGGCGACGACCCAGGCCAGGGAGCACAGGACCCAGGCGACGACGACACCTGCGCCGACGACCAGACCCGTTTCGACGAGCGGCCGTCCGTGGGCAACGGTCGCCGTGCCGATGCCGACCGCGAACAGGGCGATCGAGCCGGCGAGCTCGTAGGTCGCCATGCCGGCGATCGTCGGACCGACGACGGCCCGCGCCGTGTCGCCGAATCGGCGCCCAACGGCCTCGACCGGCGGCGTCGGGTGCCTCCGCCGCTCCGATTCGGCGCCGGCGACGAAGAGCAGCGCACCGGTCAGGGCGACCGCCGCGCCGGCCGCGAGCGGCGGAATGACGTCCACGAGGACCCAATGCCGCCCCGCGAAGACGTCGTCGAGCACGAGCGAGCCCCACCACGCGGTCCAGGGCAATGCCACCGCGACGAAGACCGCGCCAGCCGTCCGCGGTCGCCTCAATGCGATGCCGACGATGAGAACGGCGCTGCCGGCGAGAACGACGAGCTGGAACGTGGGGTTGCGGGTGCTGCCGAGGATCAGGAATCCGAGCATCAGGCCGGCCGCGACGAGGATGGCCCGCAGGATCCCGACGCCGACCGGTCGCCGCCGGACGGTGAGAACGGCGGCCCACGCGACGAGGCCGACGAACAGCGGAATCGCCAGCGCGGTGACCCAGATGAGCGCCTGGGCTGCGATCTCGGAGGGCAACACGCGCAGCAGCATACCGGCCTGCCCGCGCGCCTCGGACCGCCCGACTACGATGGCGTTCATGAGCGACAGCGCCCGTCTGCCCGGCTGGGACGCCCTGGTCGACTCGCCCGGCCACGAGGGGCAGGGATCGCGCGACGCAAACGCGCCGGTGACGGCCCCGGGCACCTTCGGGCTCCGGATCTTCAACGTGAGCGAGGTCGCCCGGGCGATCCGCGACGCCGTCCGGTCCGACCCGCGGCTGGGCGACGTCTGGGTCGAGGGCGAGGTCGGCCGGGTCACGGTCAGCAGCGCCGGTCATGCGTATTTCACCCTGAAGGACGCCCGGAGCGCCCTTGCCTGCGTCTGGTTCAGCGACGACCGCTCTCGATCGGTGTTCCAGCCCCAGGCCGGGTTGCGGATCGTCGTCCACGGCCGGATCGACCTCTTCGAGCAGCAGGGCGCGGTCCAGCTCTACGTGGAGTCGATCCAGCCGGCGGGCTTCGGGGACCTCGCGATCCGGTTCGAGGCGCTCAAAGCGCGCCTGTCGGCCGAGGGCCTGTTCGATCCGGCCCGGAAGCGGCCGCTCCCGGCCCGGCCGTCGACGATCGCGGTGATCACCAGCCCGACGGGGGTCGTCTGGCGGGACATCGCGACCGTGCTGGCCCGCCGCTGGCCCCTGACGCGGGTCGTCCTCGTCGCCTGCAAGGTCCAGGGCGAGGACGCGCCGGAAAGCATCGTGGCGGCCTTCCGCCGGCTCGAGCGCTGGCTGGGCGCCGCCGCAGCGAGCGTCGACCCGGATGAGCTGCCCCAGGTCACGATCCTCGCCCGCGGCGGCGGCTCGCTCGAGGACCTCTGGTCGTTCAACGACGAGCGGGTCGTCCGGGCGGTCGTCGCCCATCGCCTGCCCGTCGTCTGCGGCGTGGGCCACGAGGTCGACGTCACGCTCGCCGACTTCGCCGCGGACGTCCGGGCTGCGACGCCCTCGGCCGCGGCCGAGCTCGTGGTTCCCGATCGGGCCGACTGGCTGGCCGCGTTCCGGCGGGCAGGGGAGCGGACCGCGGCGGCCGTCGGACGGACCCTCGACGGCGCCCGGCGGGAGCTCGCGGCCGAACGACGGGCCCTCGATCGGCTCGATCCGCGGGCGCAGCTCGCGGCCGATCGCGAGCGCGTCGGCCTGCTCCTCGATCGCGCGGTGCGGGTCACGGACGCCGCGCTGGAGCGACGCCGCGCCGCGCTCCGGTCGGCGTCGGCGGACGTCCCGAGGCCGCTCCTCCAGCGACTCGCCGACGCCCGGTCCACCCTGACGGCCGCGGCCTCCGCGCTGGCCGTGCTCGGACCGCAGGCGACCCTCGATCGGGGCTACGCGATCGTGCGTCGTGCCGCCGACGGGACGATCGTCCGCGCCCCGGCCGATGCCCCGGCGGGGACGAACCTCGCGGTCCGTGTCGCCGGCGGCGAGCTCACGGCCGAGACGCGATGATCGAGACCGTGGCGTTCCTCGCCCTGGTCCTCGTCGTCATGGTCGCCGGCATCCGCGTTGGTATGCTCGTCGCGCCGCGGATCACGCGCTGGGCCGACCGCGCCGACGAGGACCCGAATGACCGCTGAGCCAGCCGCCGCGCCGATCGACCCGGCGATCGCCGCCTTGAGCTTCGACGACGCCTTCGCCGAGCTGCGGGCGGCCGTCGCCGAGCTGGAGGCCGGCGGCCTCTCCCTCGAGGACACGATCGCCCGGACCGAGCGGGCCGTCGCGCTGCAGCGTCACTGCGAGCGGCTCCTCGGCGAGGCCGAGCTGCGGGTCCGGCAGCTCGTCACGCGACCCGGCGGCGGCCTCGAGACGCGCGACATCGCCGCGGACGAGGCGACCGAAGGCTGACGGCGCCTCCGTCACTCGGGGGCGGGTCCTCAGACCGGCGAGACGTTGTGGTTGAACCGGAACACGTTCTCCGGGTCGAGCCGCCGCTTGACCGCGACGAGTCGCTCGTATCGGTCCGGGCCGTAGGCGGCCATCACCCGCTCGCGTGATTCGTCGACGGGTGAGTAGTTGACGTAGCCGCCACCCGTCAGGGACCACGGCTCGACCAGGTCGGCGACCCGGCGGGCCCAGCCGATCGCCGTGACGTCGTCGGCGGGCGACTCCCAGATCGCGAGGGCGCTGACGTTCCAGGCCGCTGCCCGCTGGCCAAAGGCCGCGCCGCCCTCCGGCTCGGTCCGGCCGGCCCCGACCATCCCCTCGATCAGGATGAACGCCGCGCCGACCGCGTCGTCGTCTCCGACCGTCGCGACGAGACGCTCGAACGTGGACGCGTCCAGGTCG
>Ga0207646_10003217_pt1 | contig 18644 bp, 24 predicted proteins | sample KBSK5502metaG_FD_184343 | JGI IMG/M metagenome (GOLD analysis project Ga0207646, IMG submission 184343) | Corn, switchgrass and miscanthus rhizosphere microbial communities from Kellogg Biological Station, Michigan, USA - KBS K5-50-2 metaG... | ecosystem: Host-associated > Plants > Roots >...
GCGACATGCCGGCTGAGCAGCGCCTGCCAGATGGCCACGCCGTCGTCGAGATAGCTCACGTCCCAAACAAAGTCCGGGTGATCGGCCGCCACCCGCGCCGCGATGGCCGGCGCGTCGTACGCGCGCGGGTCGTACTCGATGACGTCGGCAACGCTGATCCCCAGGCTCGAGGCGAGGGCTTGCTCGCCACCGCCGACCGAACGGCCGTAGATGTCATTGACGCGGATGATCACCACACGCGGCGCTTGCAAGTGGTAGTCGGGGGTGAGCACATCGTGCGTGAACGTGACCGCCATCCGTCCCAGCGAGCCGCCTGTGGCCACCGTACGGAATACGTAGTGGCGCTGCGCGGTGATGGGATCCGCGACCGCCCCCGTCTCCCAGTACACGGTCTTCAGCTCTTCGGCGCGGGCTGACGCCGCCGCCGAGAGCGTGCTGCCGTAGGTGCCCAGGATGGCCGGCACGTGATCGTCCCGGACCAGGTGGTCGACCGCGGCGACTGCGGCCTGAGGGGTATTGGCGTCGACCACATCAAGGCGCACCGGCACTTTCAGCGCGCCGCTGCGGGTCGCCAGCGACAGCGCCGCTTTGACCCCGGCCAGCTCCTCCTTGCCCCCGGCCGCCTGCGACCCGCTCAACGGGTAGATCGCGCCCAAAACGAGCTGGTTATCGAGCTCGTTGGGCGGCTTGGCCAGCGATTCGCCGCACGCGGCAGCGACGACGAGCAGCATCAGGGCGGCGGCGACAACGCGCATCAACCGACCAGCTTAGGCGGTGGCGGTTCGCTCCATCGTAAGGGCATTCCGCGCCTCGGCCAGCTGGCGATCCAGCTTCTGGGCCGGCGCGTAGCCGTAGTTGACATGCAGCGCACGGCCTTCCGCGGTCATCACAACCGTGGTCGGCAGCGTGTAGACCTGGAAGCGATCCGCCAGCTCCCGCTCGGCGATGGCGTCGACCTTGTCTACCCTGACGGGGCTGAGCTTCGCCAGCGCAGGCTCCTGGTGAGTGCGGCAGACAGTGCAGTTCTCGCCGGTGAAATAGAGGATGTAAGGCTCGGTGGCTGCGCCTGAGGTCACGCCGGCGACGAGCCGCCGGGCGCGCGAAGACCGATAGACCTCCAGGCCCGCGGCAGCGAGCACGACTATGCCCGCCACCGCCAGCGCCAGGAGTTGAATGCTCACGCTCGAATCAATCCCCGCTTGCCAAGCTGGAAGTAGATCTGGCATCCGAGGCAGTAGCCGAACGCCAGGTTGACGAAGGCGAGCCCCGCGACGAGCAAGGCGATCGCCAACCCCAGACCCACAGTGATCACGCCAGTTCGCGCGTCGACCGGCAGGAATACGAGGACTGACGAGATCGCCAGGAAGACTCCGCCCAGCCCCTGCGCGAAGTTGTGGGGCTCGGGCCGATCCTGCACCGGCCGCGGCTTGACGATGCCGAGCGGCTTGAGGACCCGGAAGTAGAGCTGCTTGAAGACTGCCAGCTGAGGCGCGAACGTGCCCACCAGGAGCACGACCGCGAGCAGCGGAATCAAAAGCAGCAGCGGCCTGTAGCCTGCGAGGGCCCAGCTGCCGAAAAACGCGACGAGCACCGTCACGATGATCCCGGCCTGGTTGACCTTGAGCGCCGAGTGGTCGACGGTCGTGAGGGCCATTACTTTTCGATGGGGACGCGGATCGAGCTTCCCCACTCCGTCCACGATCCGTCGTAGTTGCGCACGTCGTCGTAGCCGAGCAGCTCCTTGAGCACGAACCACGTGTGGGCGGACCGCTCGCCGATGCGGCAGTACGCGATGATCTCGCGGTCGGGCGTGATCTGCTTGCCGCCGTAGATCTCCTTCAGCTCTTCGGTGCTCTTGAAGGTGCCGTCCTCGGCGTTGACCGCCGTGCCCCACGGGATGCTGACCGCAGTCGGGATGTGCCCGCCGCGCTGCGCGCCTTCTTGGGGCAGGTTCTCAGGAGCAAGCAGCTCGCCGGAGAATTCCTTCGGGGAGCGGACGTCGACCAGGCCGGCCTTGCCGAGCTTCGACTGCACGTGGTCGCGGTAGGCGCGGATGTCCTCTTTGGGAGAGCTGTGGAAGTGATACGACGTGGCGGGGTAGTGCGGGACGTCGGTGCTGTACTCGCGGCTTTCCTTCTCCCACTTGACGCGTCCGCCGTCGATCAGCTGCACCTTGTCGTGCCCGTAGTACTTGAGCGCCCAGTAGGCGTAGGCCGCGAACCAGTTGTTGTTGTCGCCGTAGAGGACGATCGTCGTGTCGGGCGTGATTCCGCTCTGGCCGAGCAGGTTCGCCAGGGCCTCCTTGCTGGCGATGTCGCGGTTGATCTGGTTCTGCAGGTCCTTCCTCCAGTTCCAGCCGACGGCGCCTTCGATGTGACCCTTGTCATAAGCGGACGGGTCGACGTCGACCTCGACGACGCGAAGGCCCTTGTCCTTGCTGTGTTCCGCAATCCACTCAGTGGATACGAGTGGCTTGGTCGATGTCGATGAGCTCAATTTCCCAACCTCCAAAAATACGAATGATCGAGTTGATTCGATTTGGCGAACGAACCGGATCGAAGGGCGCGCCTTGAGAGGCGCGAGCTAACGTCCGGGTCACCCGGGGCCAGCTCCGGGCATCTCAGCCCAAAGCCGTAGGCCCCCGGGTCAGCTACAGAAGCAGGCCGGGTTGTGAACCAGACGCTGGGCAGGCCAGACGAGGTCCCGCATAGACACGTCATTTTATGACAACCAGCCCGCAGCGGTCGGGATTCCGGATGATAGGCGGCGTAATGCGAATCGATCTCATTAAGTACCAGGCGCTGGGCAACGATTACCTGGTCCTGGACCTGCCCGGCCCTGTTGACGAGCTGGTGCCGCTGCTGCCGATTCTGTGCGACCGCCATCGGGGTCTCGGCTCGGATGGGCTGCTGGCGTTCGACCCGGCGGCGATGGCGGTTCGCATCTTCAACCCGGACGGTTCGGAGGCTCAGAAAAGCGGCAACGGATTGCGGATCACGGCCGCCCACGCGGTCCTCGAGCACGGCGCCGGCGACGCCTTCGAGCTGCACACGATCGGCCGCGCCAACCCTGTTCGCGTCCTCAACCGCGACGGTGCTGAGGTCACGACCGAGCTCGACATCGGCCACGCCTCATTCCGAGCCGCCGACCTGCCGGCCCGATTCGAAGGAGAGCCCGATCGGGTCCACCTCGACACGCCGGCGGGTCGCGTGGAGGCAATGCTCGTCTCGGTCGGCAATCCCCATTGCGTGGTTTTCGGCGAGCCGGCAACCCAGGTGCGATGCCTGGAGCTGGGGCCGCTGCTCGAGAACCACGCCGCGTTCCCCGAGCGCACCAACGTCCAGCTCTTCGAGGTCATTGACAGGGGTCGCGTCCGGATCGAGATCTGGGAACGTGGGGCCGGCTACACGCTGGCGTCGGGCACGAGCGCGAGCGCAGTGGCGGCCGCTTGCATGCGCGCCGGGCTGGTCGATGACCACGTGACGATCCAGATGCCAGGCGGCGACCTCCAGGTCCGGAAGGAGAAATCAGGAAACCTGGTGCAGTCGGGTCCCGCCCGCCGCGTCTATCGGGCCGGCGTCGACCTCTCTGACTTCAGCTAGCGCGGAGTAACCGCCAGCCCCGTGACCGCGGCGGGGAGCTCCGCAAGCCCTGGCAGCACCGCGTCAGCCAGGGCCGGGTCGTCTCTCTCGCCCTGCCGGTTGACCCAGATCCGGCGAATGCCCAGCTTGGCCGCGGGCCTGATGTCGTGGTAGTAGCTCTGCGCGACGTGTATCCATGCGTCCGCGGGACCCCCGAACACGGACTCGAATCGCTGAAAGTGCGCCAGGTCTGGCTTGTATGCGGACACGTCCTCGGCCGTGATGACCGCGTCAAACGGCTCCGGTAGCCGGCGCTCGGTGAGCGCGATGAGGTCGCGGTCGCAGTTGGTCAAGAGCGCAAGCTTCCAACCCTCCGCGTGCAGTGTCCGGAGAGCTGGGCCGACGTCGGGAAAGACCGGCCAGTGTGGAATGGTCGAAGTCAATGCCGTGGCGTCGTCGTGCTTCAGGTCGAGCTTGAGCCTCGCCGCGGCGCGACGCAGGGTCTCGGCGAGCACGACGCGGTACCGGCGAAACGGCTTCTCGTTCTCGACCTCTGCCTCGATCTCGATGTAGGCGCCGAGCAGCTCGGCGCCCCGACCGGGGAACAGCAGCTCCCCGGTCGTGCCGATGCCGTGACGCCAGTCGACCAGTGTCCCGAAGCAGTCGAACGTGAGCCACCGGGTGGCCATCGCGGTTCAGTGCCCGGGCGCGCGGTACGGACCAGTCTTTTTCGTGGCCTGGTCGATTTCCTCGGGGGTCATGAGCACTGTCGTCTTGACGCTTCCAGCGCCGCTTGCCGCCACGGCCATCGAAAAGGCCGCCGCGGTCTCATTGTCGATCCCGTGGACGATGATGTAGACGTCTGTGTCACCGAAAGCGTAGTAGAAGGATTCGACGTTGCCGCCCAGCGCTTTCGTCGCCGCCTCGACTGCAGCCCGCCGGCCGGTGCCTCCCTCCTTGAGCACACCTTTGATGCCCTCGGTCGAATATGAACCCTCGAACAAGAATCGCCCCATCACTCAGCCTCCTCGAACTACCGAATGGACGGCGCCGAAACGACTCATCCCGGCTTAGGCAGGTACTCCTGGATAGCGTGCGCCAAATGCTGCATGGTCATCGATTGCAACCAGACGCGGCCCGGACCGGTCAGCGCGGCGAGGAAAAGGCCACCACCGCCGAAGAACGCGTTCTGGATGCCGGGGATGGTCGTGATGTTGAACTGCACCGACTCCTGGTACATGCCGACGTGGCCTGGATGCACGCGCAGCGTGTTGCCCGCCTGCAGGTCGTAGGTCACGACCTCACCGCTGAGCTCGACCCAAGCCGTGCCCTGGCCCTGCAATCGCTGCATGCGAAAACCGGTGCCGCCGAATACGCCCGCGCCCAGCCTCTGCTGGAAACCGACCGAGAACTGGACGCCAATCGTCGCGCACATGAAGCCGTGGCGATGAACCATGTAGCCCTGGCCAGGCGAGATCTCCATGGGCAGGATCTGCCCCGGAAGCTTGGCCGCGAAGGCGAGCAGCCCGGGACCTCCGACCGCCGTGTACTCCGTCATGAACAAGGTGCCGCCGGCGACCGCCCGACCGAGCGCGCCCATGAATCCGCCCTGCTGCCCTCCGGCCGACATCGACGTCTGCATCTGGATCGCCATCGACATCCACGACAGCTCGCCGGATTCGGCGAAGACCTTGTCGTTGGGTTGCATGCTCAGCTCGAGCACCGGCATGACGGTGCCGACGATCTTTGACTCCATGCGGCCTCCTTATGTGTTGTCCCCTATCCCCTTTGGGGAGAGGGCTAGGGAGAGGGGCGTGAATTGGCCATGCCGACTGTATCAGGAGCCCGAGTTGCCTCCCGATTGATGGACGTGCTCCAGCGTGTGCCGTCGGGCGGACTTGCGGCCGGGCGTCCGCGCGCAGGTCTCGCAGACTCCGACCACCAGCACCTCGGTGTGCACCGGTTTGAACCGATGGCGGTCCTCGAGGTGCGTTTCCAGCTCGCTCACCAGCGCCTCTTCGATGTGCAGCACTCCGCCGCAAAGCTGGCAGACGGCATGGTGGTGGTCGCCGGTGGCCAGCTCGTAGTGGGTCGGCCCGTCGCCGAGGTGCGCCGCATACACCGAGCCCGATGCGGTGAGCGCCTCCAGCGAGCGATACACGGTGCTGCGTGGAAAGCGCGCTGAGGTCTTTTGCAGCTCGACCGTGATCTCGTCGGCGGTGCAGTGCCCGCCCAGCCGCACGATCGCGTTGTAGACCATCGTCCGCTGCGCCGTACGCCGCATCCCGGGCGCCAACATGGACATCAGTAAGGCACAGTCCTCAACGACCGATCGGAATTGGTCAGCAGCCGGCACCCATCCGCCTCGACCACAAGGTCGTCCTCGATCCGCACCCCGCCCCAACCCGGGATGTAGATCCCGGGTTCGACGGTGAACACCATCCCGACCTCGAGCACCGTCTTGGAGCCTGGGTCGAGCGAAGGGTCCTCGTGCGCCTCGAGGCCGAGCCCGTGGCCGGTACGGTGGAAGAAGCGATCGCCGAGCCCAGCGGCCTCGATGACCTTCCGCGCCGCCGAGTCCACGTCGCCGGTGGTCGCTCCCGCCCGCACCTCGTCGATGGCGGCATCGTGCGCAGCGAGGACAAGGGCGTGGATCTCGCGCTGACGTGAAGTGGGGGCGCCGACGACGGCGACGCGCGTCGTGTCGGCGCAGTAGCCCTCGTAGGCAGCGCCAAAGTCGAGCAGGACTAGATCGCCTTGGCCCAGACGTTGCCCGGACGGCCGGCCGTGGGGCAGCGCCGAGTTGGGGCCGGAGAGCACGAGCGTGTCGAACGCGAGCGTGCCACCGGCGGCGCTGATGGAAGCGCCGATGGCGATGGCGACCTCGAGCTCGGTCTGCCCGCCATGAAGGCGGCTGAAGATTTCATCGGTGGCCGCGTCGGTGATCGCCGCCGCGTGCGCGAGCTTTTCCAGCTCAACGGGCGACTTGGTGCGGCGCAGCCGCCGAATCTCGGGCGCCACGTCGACCATCTCCCGCGTGTGCAGTCGTTCGCGAAGCGCTTCGGCAACGGCCAGCGTCATGTGCTCCTTCTCGACGCCGAGCCGGGCGGAGTCGTCGAGCGCCTGGTGGACCAGCCTGTATGGGTCCTCACCGTCACGCCACGAAACGATCTCCGCGTCAGTCCTGGCTCGCTCCGCGTTCTCGCGCTCAAGCGCCGGCAGGATGAGAGTCGCCCGGTCAGGCTTGACCGCAAGCGCCATCAGGCGTTCGTAAGGTTCGGCGCGCACGCCGGTCAGATACGCGATGGACACGGGCCGCGTTACGCAGGCGGTGGTCAGGTCGCGGCTCGCCATCCAGGCTCGGAGTTCGTCTAGCCGCGTGGCCGCAGGAGCCCTAGTCAACGCCGACGATTCGGACCACATACGCGCCATTGGGCGTCTTGATCTCGACCTCATCACCCACGCGATGGCCGATTAACGCCTTGCCGAGCGCCGACTCGTAGCTCACGCGGCCGGCCTTGGGGTCTGCCTCGGCCGGGCCGACGATGCGGTACGTTTCCTGGCCCTCGCCGTCTTCCTCGAAACGTACGGTGCTCCCCATCGCGACCACGCCCGAGCCCTTGGTCGTCTTGATGAGGACGTGGTTCTTGATGATTGACTCGAGCTCTTTGACGCGCGCCTCCATCATGCCCTGCTCGTTTTTGGCCGCGTGGTACTCGAAGTTCTCCGACAGGTCGCCAAACTCTCGGGCGGCCTTGATCTTGGCCACGATCGCCGGGCGCTTGACCGTGGTGAGCTCGTGGAGCTCGTTCCGTACGGCCTCGAGCCCTTCGGGTGTGATGTGAACGTCGCTGGTCATCATTCCGAGTCTAGTTCTTGGGGAGCTGAGCCTGGACCTCCTTCATCAGCCGGCGCTGGAGGAAAGTGGACACCCCGTAGACAACCGCCGCCAGCGCGGTCCCCGCCACAACCGCCAGCGCGGCGTGCACTGGCTGGTTCGGGATCGGGGACAGCGCCACCGCGTCGTCGCCGACGATGGCGGCGACCGCCAACGCGATCGGGGTGATGAGGGGAAGCTGCTGGAGGCGCGTCATCACGGGCGGGACCGGCGGGTCGACACGCGGGACCATCCGCTGGCCCATCACGCCGACCGACCGCACATGGCGCAGATTGGGCGTCACCGTCAGCACCACGTTGACCTGGTTGCCGGGCACCTGCTTCAGGCGCGCCGGCGGGACGAGATACTGCTCGACTCCGCCGCGAGTCTGGACCATCAGCATCCCCAGGCCCATCGACGTGCTCACCGTGCTGGCGCCGACCAACTGGCCCTGCACGAGCCGGCCCTCCGCCTTGCGATCTTTGAGCGCCAGCCGGAAGCCCGGGGCAATGAAGCTCGCGAGCAGCGCGATCGGAAGCACCCAGGCGATCGAGGCCGCGATGGCCACCGGGAGGCCGTAGAAGGGCGGCACGAAGACAAGGATCGCGGCGATGATCAGGACGCACGCGACCGCTATGCCGACCGCGATGTAACCGAGCCGGATGACAAAGTCGGGCGCGTAGCCCTGGAGCATGCCCCCCGCCTGCACGAATCTCTCTCGCTGGCGCCTCGTCTGCCCGCCGCCGGTCGCCCCGCCGGCCTTCGGCTGGATCTTGCGCATCTGCTGGCGCATCTGCCGCGTCTGCACGCGCTTCTTTCCCACTACATCCGCGAGTGTATCCGCGAACTCAACCCGCTTGTCGTTAGGGAGCCACCGCCGGCACGAGGACGCGCTTCACATAGGTGATGCCGTTGTGGGTGAAGGTGCCCGAGAACAGGAAGGCCGGCTCGTAGAAGCTGTGGTCGCCCCCAATCGCGAGGGCGTAGATGAGCTCGGCGGCGGTGAGCCGTACCGTTGGGATCGGCTCGATGGAAGAGGGGCCGGCTGGCGACAACGCCAGCGCCGATTTCACCGCCTGCCCGGCCGAGATGATCGGATAGTCGGCCGGCTCGAGGGTCACGGGCAGTGGGCCAACAGCTTGCAGCGGCTGGCCGCCGCGTAGATCCACCTCGAGCCCATGGCGTTCGCCCACTGCGTCGACCGTGTAAACCTGTCCCACCCCCTGCACGGCAAACTGCCGCAGGTAAAGGACTCGCACGACATCGGCGGACTGCGCGGTGGCGACCACGTAAGGCCAGGTCGGCAACAGGTTGTGCGCGGTCAGGAACGCGTTGGCCGTGTCGGTCGCAGTCGGCCCGGGCGGGGGCAGGGTGGATCGGTCCGGGGTAAGAAAGAAGAGCGGTTCGCGGAGCGGCGACGGGATGGTGCCGGCCACGCCCAGGACGAAGCCGGTCCCGGAATACGCCCCGAGACCACCCTGGCCAGCCGGGCCTGGCTGACGCGATGCTCCCAGTGAGGCCGCGAACTGGTCTGCGGCCGCGCTGGTCGGCTCCGCATACCTGTAGACAGTCGCGGTCGTCAAATGGATGTTGAGCTGACCGGCCCACACCAGGGTCGCGGGCCCGAAGTACAGCCCCGCCGTCGATTGCCCCGCGAAGGCCCCGCCGGGGCCATCCGTCTTGGGTGCCGTGGTGGCGTTCGGGACCGGCTGCAGGGCCGGTGCCGGCAGCCGGCCGAACGCGCCCGCCCCGCCGGCAAAGGGCGCGGTGCCGGATTCCCGGCTCAGGCTCGAGCCCCCGCCACCAGGTCCTCTGAGAGAGATGATTCCGATCCCGATCGCGAGCACGAGCACGACCGCCACCGTCGCTGCCGGCGCTGCGGGCACGCGACGCACCGCGGCGACCAAACCGGCTAAGAAATCTCGCACCTGGGCCCACAGGGGCCGGCGCGCCTGCATCCTCGACCAGAGGTCGTCCTCGAAGCCCGCGCGCGGCCGCGTGGTCTCGAAGGCGTCATCGAGCTGTCGCCGGAGCGCCTGGAGCTCGCGGTCTTCGTTGTCGCTCATGCCATCCCTTCCCGGACCGAGTCGCGGAGCGCCTTCAGCGCCCGGTGGTACAGCATCTTGGCCGCATCTTCGCTGCAGCTCAGGAGCGCGCCGACCTCTTCGAAGCTCAGCCCGGAATGACGCAGGGAGATGGCGTCGCGCTGCCGCTCGGGCAACCGAGCCACATAAGCGAGCAACGCGCGGTACTGGATCCGCTCCTCGGCCACACCCGCGGGGTCAACCTCGGCCATCGGCTGATGCTCGATGGTGCGTCGCAACCGCTCCCGCCGCCCGTGCGCGCGGAAGTGGTCCAGGGTCGCGTTGCGCGCGATGCGAAACAGCCACGCCGCCGGGGTCGTGTTGCGAGCCTCGAACCGCCCGTAAGCCTGGTAGGCGTTCATGAACACCTGCGCGGTGATGTCTTCAGCGTCGGCCGCAGTCGAAACCTGCGCGCGGACATAGGCGTAGATCCGGCGCATGAACTCCCGGTAAAGGTCCTCGAACGGCGGCCGGTCGGCAACCACGGCCGAATCGTATTCATTGGGTCTCTTCTTTGAGCCAACGCCCGGCGGACTGCCGGTGTAACGCTAGGAGCGGAGGGCGGCGCCGATCTCGACCGGACGGTTCGTGAAGACCGAATCCGGGCGGCAGAGCTTGCACCAGGCGACGGCCGTATCGTCGTCCACGGTCCACACGCCCACGGCGCCGCCGGCGGAATGGATCTCCTTCACAAGCTGGGGGTCGGTCGCGCCCCAATGCGGCGAGTAGACGTCGGCGCCGGCTTCGCGCATCAGCCGCGCCGGATCGATGGGCCGGGCGCCCTCGAGGATCCCCAGCTGCAGCTTGGGCTCCATCTCCCTCAGCTGGCGGATCGACGGGTGATGAAACGAAACCACCGCGCATTCGGAAACCGCTCCCAGCTGGCGAAGCATCGCAACCAGCTTCTCCTCGAGCCCCGGGTACTGGACGGGCACTTGCTTGATCTCGATGACCAGGCCGACCTTGCCGATCGCGAGCTCGATCACCTCCTGCAGGAGGGGGATGTGCTCGCCCTCGCCGGCGTCCAGCCGGCGCAGCTGGGCCGCGGTCTGATCACGCACCATCCCGGTGCCGTTGGTGGTCCGCTCGAGCGTGTGGTCGTGGATGACCATCAACCTGCCGTCCAACGAGAGGTGCACGTCGCATTCGATCAGGTCGCAGCCGGCATTGATCGCGGACCGGAACGACCGGATGGTGTTTTCGGGGTGGTGCGCGGGGTTGCCGCGGTGCCCGCCCAGGAGCGGATGGCCTTCATCGTGAGCGGCCTCGTAGCGGTCCCGGATTGATTCGGTCAAGGCGCCGGAAAGTCTAACCGCGCAGCCCGAGGTTTTCCGGTGGGGGCAGCTTGTCTATAGTGCTGATGATGACCGCCGCTGCTCGGACCATTGGCGAGCTTCGATCTTCCGGCCACGTACGCGAGAACGTCAAGCAGGAGATGCGCCGCAATCTGCTGGGACGGCTTCGCAGCGGCGAACCGCTACTCCCCGGCATCGTCGGTTATGACGAGACCGTGCTGCCGCAGCTCGCAAATGCGGTCATCTCCGGCCATGACGTGATCTTGCTTGGTGAGCGCGGCCAGGCGAAGAGCCGCATCATGCGCTCGCTCATCAACTTCCTCGATCCCCAGGTGCCAGCGATCGCAGGGTGCGAAATCAACGACCACCCGTTCGGGCCCATCTGCCGTCGATGCCTGGACCTCACCGCCAAGGACGGCGACAAGGTCGAGATTGCGTGGATCGATCGCGACCAGCGCTACGGAGAGAAGCTCGCGACCCCGGACATCTCGATCGCCGACCTCATCGGCGAGGTCGACCCGATCAAGGTCGCGGAGGGACGCTACCTCGCCGACGAGATGACCATCCACTACGGGCTGCTGCCACGGACCAACCGCGGGATCTTCGGCATCAACGAGCTGCCCGACCTCGCGGAACGCATACAGGTCGGCCTGCTCAACATCATGGAAGAGAAGGACGTGCAGATCCGCGGGTACCGTGTGCGCCTTCCCCTGGACCTCTTCGTCATCGCAAGCGCCAACCCCGAGGACTACACGTCACGCGGTCGCATCATCACTCCGCTGAAAGACCGATTCGGATCGCAGGTCCGCACTCACTACCCGTTGAGCATCGGCGAAGAGATGCAGATCATGGAGGCAGAGCGCCATCCGGTACCCGAGGACTTCGAGCTCATCTTCCCGACCTTCATGAAAGAGATCGTCGCGGAGCTGACGCACCTCGCTCGCCGCAGCCCGCACATCTCTCAGTCGTCGGGCGTGTCGGTGCGCATGTCCATCGCCAACTTCGAGAACCTCGCGAGCAACGCGGTTCGCCGAGCCGCGCGGGTAGGAGAGACCCTCGCCGTGCCACGCATCACCGACCTCGCATACCTCACCTCGTCCACTGCGGGTCGCGTGGAGATCGAGGCGCTCGACGAAGGCAAGGAGGAGCAGGTGCTGTCGCGGCTGGAGCGCGGCGCCATCAGCGCTGTGTTCAGCAGGCACTTCTCGGCGGCGCAGTTCGACGGCATCGTCGCGCGCTTCGAGGACGGACAGATGCTAGAGGTCGGTGAGGGCATCACCGCGCGCACCTACACGCGTGCGATCGGGGAGCTGCCGGAGCTGGCGACCGCGCTCAAGAAGCTCTCGTTGCCGGATCGCCCGGAGGTGCGCGCATCGGTGATCGAGTTCCTGCTCGAGGGCCTGCACCTGAACAAACGACTCAACAAAGACGAGGTTGACGGGAGAGCGGTCTACCGGCGCTAGCCTTCGCCCACTGCCGAATGCTGCTATTCGGCACGTCTGGCGCCAGCGGCGCCCTTCAACGATGCGCGATGCACGCGTCTGGCGTCAGCGGTGCGTAATTCGGGCGTTTCTGTCAAAGATCGCTGGCGTGTTGTGGGAATCTAAGCCGAGCTAGGCGCGCGCAGCCACACCGACCAGGGCTTCACGCTCGAGATCTTCAGGATGCTGCCTTCCCAGGGATCGTCGGCGAGGCGGGTCCGGATCTGCGCTTCACCACCGGCATTGATGACGAGCAGGTTGTAGTCACCGTCTCCCCCGCCCACCGGGCCGCCGAGGACAACGAAGCCCTCCTCTGTTAGCGCATCCATGAACGCGGCGTGTTCGTCCCATCCGGCTTGCTCGCGCCGGCCCCTTGAGTAATCCCAGGCGGGCCCGTTCGCGCGCTCGACGAGGTAGTACTCGGCGGGGCGGCCGTCGGGCCGCCCCTTGTCTTTCTCTGTGCCGGCACCGTCAGGCCGCAACTTCGATTGCCTCCGGTGTCGTCTGCGACTCCTTCGTCAGCGGCACCTCGCGGAGGAAGACGCTGACGATCAACGACACCACCGCGACCAGCGCGGCCAGCAGGAACAGGTCGTGCAAGGTGCCCGCCAGCGCAGCACGGCTTGGTTGGTGCGGCAAGTGGTTGGTGAGGATCGCGCCGAGGACGGCGGTGCCGATCGTGCCGCCGAGGCTTCGCCAGAACGTGATCTGGCTCGTGGCGACGCCGACCAGCTGGTGAGGCAGCCCGGCCTGCACCACGACGAGCGTGAGCGGGAACGTCACCCCCAGCCCGGCTCCGATGATGATGATGTCGCGGGTCACTTCCCACGGACTCGAGTGCGGGCCGATCTGAGCCAGCAAAACCAGGCCGAGGATCATGGCCCCCAGCGCGGCGGTGCCGACGAACCGATAGCGCGGGACGCGGGCGAGGAGAACACCCGTCGAGGTCGCGGTCACCACGACCGCGAGCTGCATCGGCGTCAACAGCTGACCAGAGTTGGACGCGCTCACTCCCAGCACGCCTTGATAGACGAGCGGAACGAAAACGATCGCGCCGAACATTCCGACCGCGCTGAAGAACGAGATCAGCGCCGGGACGGCGAAGACGTTGAGGCGGAACAGGTGAAAAGGCACGATCGGGTGCTCGACGCGGCGCTCGGTGATGAAGAAGGCGATCAGGAGGATACCCGCCACACCGAGCAGCCCCAGCACCTGTACGGAAAGCCAGGAGTGGTCACGCAGCATCGAAAGCGAGATCAGCAGCGGTGTGAGACCGGCGAGGAGCAGAGCCGTGCCGGCAAAGTCGATGTCCCGAAGCCTGGCTTGTGAGCGCACGCGTGGGAGCTGGGTCGCGACCAGGATCGTGGCCGCGACGCCGAGCGGAATGTTGACGTAGAAGACCCAGCGCCAGCCGGGCCCATCCGTGAGGAATCCGCCGAGCGACGGTCCGATGACCGACGAGAGACCGAAGATGGCGCCGAACACCCCACTCATGCGCGCTCGCTGCTCCGGCGGAAACAGATCGGTCATCACGGCGAAGGTCGAGGCGAAGAGCACGCCGCCAAAGACCCCCTGCAGCCCGCGGAACAGCACGAGCTCGATCATGTTCTGAGACAGGCCGCAAAGGGCCGATGCGGCGATGAATCCGACCATTCCGGCGAGCATGAAAGGCTTGCGGCCGAACATGTCACCGAGTTTGCCCGCGACCGGCACCAGCGCTGTCGAGGTGATCAGGTACGCCGTGGTGACCCAGGCATAGAGCTCGATGCCATGCAGGTCGGAGACGATTCGGGGCATCGCAACGCCCACCACGGTCTGGTCGAGCGCCGCCAGCAGCAGCGCCATGGCCACTCCCAGCGTGGCCAGAATCACCTGGAAACGAGTCGAGCCTTGAGTCATGTCCTTTCTCCTTTCATCGTGCTTGTTTGGCATGGCTCAGGCTATTGGCTATTGCGGAACGTTCGCTTCCTAAATAGGATTGAATATCGAAACCAGGATGCTGAGCACCTCCGAGCGCCTGCTCCGGGTTCTGACCCTTCTCGAGTCCCGCCGAGAATGGTCCGGAGCGGACCTGGCGGAGCGTCTGGAGGTCAGCACGCGAACCATCCGCAACGACATGGTTCGCCTTCGCACGCTGGGCTATCCGGTCGGTGCGGCGTCAGGGGTGGCCGGCGGCTACCGGCTCGGCGCCGGCGCCGCGCTGCCGCCGCTGTTGCTGGACGACGATGAGGCGGTCGCCGTGGCGGTGGCGCTGCGGTCGTCGACCGGGGGCGGGGTGGCCGGGATCGAGGAAACCTCGGTCCGCGCGCTGGTCAAGCTCGAGCAGGTGCTCCCTGCGCGCCTGCGCCGCAGGGTCAACACACTGTCGGCTTACACAGTCCCCGTTGTCTTTTCGGGACCCACCGTCGAGCCGCACATTCTCTCCACGATCGCGGCTGCTTGTCGCGATGCCGAGGTGCTGCGCATGGACTATCGAAAACACGACGGCACCGAGAGCACGCGGTCAGTGGAGCCATACAGGTTGGTCCATTGGGGCCGCCGGTGGTACCTGGTGGCCTGGGACAGAGACCGGCGGGCCTGGCGCACCTTCCGCGTCGACCGCCTCCAGCTCCGCAGTCCGAACGGCCCCCGTTTCACCCCTCGCGAGGCGCCCGCCGAAGACATCGGGGAGTACGTGACTCGCAACATCCGGGCGGCGCCGATGGCCCATCACGCTCGAGTGGTGGTGCGGGCTCCGGCGGCGGTCATCACCGAGCGGGTGCCACGCGGAATCGTGGTGGAGCCGATCGACGATCACACGTGTGTGGTCCATGCGACCGCGAACACGATTGAGATGCTTGCCCTCTACCTGGGCATGCTGGAAGCCGAGTTCACCGTGACCGACCCACCCGAGCTGCTGGCTCGGCTCGGCATATTGGCGCAACGCTTCTCGAGCGCCGTCCCGCGCTGATTACGCACCGTTGGCGCCAAACGTGCGCAATCTGAGCCTTTCAAACGCACCGTTGGCGCCAAACGTGCGGAATCCGACGAGTTGATCAGCGCTGGGCGGAGTAGATCCACGTGAAGGCGATCACGAGCCCCACCACCAGCAGGAAGAAAAGGAGCTCGACCCTGATCGCCAGCCGCACGAGGCGCCGCGCCCTCCGCGTTCGGGTGCCGCAGCGCTCGCAGTATGCGGCGTTCGGGACCAGCTCCGCGCCACAGGACTCGCACGCAACCTGAACCTGCTGCATGTCTCCAGCTTAGACGGCCCTGGCGCAGTGCTCAGTCGTGGCAGGTCGGGTTGGCGGTGAAACGAACGGCCTTCGGATCGATCGCCAAACCGAAAAAGAGATTGATGGTGAAGTGGTAGTTGCTGTTCGCCACGACCTTGTTCGTCTGTTGACCGGCGAAGGTGTTGACCTGGGAGCCGCCGCTGTCGAAGAACACGTAGTCGAAGGTGAGGTTGTTGCAGGTCGTGGAGCGCCGGTAATCGAACTCGAATTGCGTCGAGTTGTCGATCTTCCCGTTCGTCACCCCATACGGCGGGGGAGCCGGCTGGGGGATGCTCTTGGCAACGAACCCCGCAACCACCACAACCAACACGACGATGAGGGTGACAGCGATCGGCGGCCGGAAGCGCTGCTTTTTGATCTTCTGCCAGGCGGCGCCGTTCCAGAAGTACTTCCCGTCCTGGGAGACCCAGGCGGCGCCGTCGAATCGCGGTGGTTGCCCGTCCGGCCCGAGCTCGACTGCCATGGCCGGCTCATCGTGAGGCATCGGTGCCCTGGCCGACCACTCGTTATCGTTGGGCTGTGGATCTAGAGGAGGAGCTCTCGCCGGCGGACGCAGTGCTGCTCATGAGCTCGGTGCCGGAGCGCATCGCCGATCTCGTCTACGGGCTGGACGAGGCGCGGTTGCGCTACCGCCACGGGCCCGCGTTCCCGACGCTCGGCGGCTTGATCGGGCACCTGGTCGAGTCGGGCTCGAAGGTGGATGGGCTCATCCGGCACGCCCACCTCGACGGGGTCGCCACGGCGGATGTCCGCGCCACCATCGATCCCAGCCACGACCACGAGCTCGACCGCCCTCTGCAGGAGGCGCTCGAGGACTTCGCGCGGGTTCGCCGGCGGACGGTCGACCTGCTCCACGGCTGGGGCAAGAGCGAGTGGGACCGGACCGTGATGGATCCTCGTGGCGGGGTGGTAACGCTTCTCGAGGTGTGCCGCATGGTGACGCGCCACGAGATGGCACACATCTCTCAGATCCGCAACCTGACGGTGCTTCTGCCCGAGGCCCAGGACCTGGGTCCGATCCGGGATCCCGTCGCGAACCAGGATCGTGTCGTTGGCTGAAGAGCAGGCAATTCCAGGTCCCGCAGCCGCGGTGAACCGGCCGGCGAAGAGCGGCCGCTCGCGACGAAAGCGGAAGTCCGGGCGCTCGGAGGGTCGGTCGCTTCAGTACTGGATGGTGGTTACGTCGCCCGACAACTTTCGCAAGACACGCGAGCTCGGCTTCACCATCCAGGGCCTCAAGAGTCGCCACCGCCGCCGGGTGGAGACGATGCGCGTCGGCGATCGGCTCCTCTATTACGTCACCGGGCGGATGGCATTCGCCGCGACGGTGACCGTCGCCTCACCCATGTATGAGGACCACACCCCGACGTGGCGCACCGCGCGCCGCGACGAGGATTACCCGTGGCGAGTGCACATCAGGCCGGACCTCGTGCTGGAGGACCCGGATTGGGTGCCGGCGAAAGAGCTCGCTTACCGCCTCGACTACGTTCGCAAGTGGCCGCCAGAGCACTGGACGCTCGCCTTCCAGGGCCACATCCATGCCCTGCCGCGGATGGACTTCGGAATCATCGAGGACGAGATCGCCCGCAGTGCGCGCCACAAAAGATCGCTAGCGGGTTAGCCCGTTGCTGAAGGTTCTGACCGAGCTCTATCGGTTCCATTTCAAGAAGGAAGCGCGCGAGCGGCTCTTCCTGGCATCGGTCTCGTTCGTGGTGACCTTCGGCGTTGTGCGACTCATCACGTACACGATCCGGGCCGGTGTAGGCCCTTTTCATAACGTCACCAGCGGCGGCCTCCACATCCATCATCTGGTGTGGGGAATCCTCATCTTGCTGTTGGTCGGCTACGTATGGCTGGTCGAGAAGGCCGTCGGCTCCAGCTGGGTCGCCAGCCTAACCGCCATCGCTTATGGGGTCGGAGCGGCCCTGACGCTCGACGAGTTCGCGTTGTGGCTCAACCTGAAGGACGTCTACTGGGAGCAGGCCGGCCGCGCGAGCGTGGACGCCGTCGTCATCTTCGCGTCGCTGCTATCTGCGGGGATCTGGGGCGGACCGTTCATGCGCGACGTGACTAAGGAGCTGATCAAGCTCTTCCGGCCCAAGAAGGCGTAGGTGTCACAAAGACCCCTCCCGTGGGGCTTGGTCTGTAGTGGGTATGAATGTCGAGGCGGCCGCTGACGGCCCAAGGCTGATCGTGAAGTCGCGCGACGAGGCATTCGAAACCCTCTTCAAAAGCGAATACGCGCGGGTGGCCAGCATCGCCAACCGGGTCCTGGCCGATCCGCAGGAGGCCGAGGACGTGGCGCAGGAGGTCTTCATCAGCTTCCACCGGCTGCATTCGGCCAGCGCCCAGTTCGCGCCCGCGTGGCTGCACCGCGCCGCGGCGCACACCGCGCTGAACCGGGTGCGAGGCCGCAGGCGCCGCGAGCGTCGCGAGCTGGCTCAGGCCCCAGACGAAAGCTCGCGCATGGTCGATCCGCAGCGAATGCTCGAGGTTGGCGAGGACCGGCGGATGGTGCGAGCCGCGCTCGCCCGCTTGGCGCCGAAGCCCGCAGCAGTGCTCGTTCTACGCGCCAGCGGCCTCAGCTATGCAGAGGTCGCGCAGGCGATCGGAGTTGGAACCGGACAGATCGGAACTTTGTTGAGGCGCGCAGAAGCCGCACTGCGCAAGGAGGTCATTCGTGGCACATCTATCTGACGGAACTTTGCGCCGGCTCGTGGACGACCCGGACGCGCTCACCGGCTCGGACCGCCGGCACTACATGGACTGCACCGCCTGCCAGGCCCGCAACCAGGGCATGGCCGACGACGCACGGACAGCCGCCACGTTGCTCGCCGCCCCGGAGCTGCAGCTCGACGTGACGACCGCTTTCAAGCGGGTGCAGGCCGCGGCGGCCGCGAAGCCGCGCTTCGGCTTCAGCCTTCCCATCCTGCGACCGTCCAGACAGCCGATGTTCGCCGTCGGAGCGGCCGCCATCGTCGTGGCGCTGGCCATCACCGCCTTCGCCAACATCCTGCCGCTCTTCCAGCCGAAGACGGTGCAACCGGTCCC
>Ga0207646_10003218_pt1 | contig 18640 bp, 10 predicted proteins | sample KBSK5502metaG_FD_184343 | JGI IMG/M metagenome (GOLD analysis project Ga0207646, IMG submission 184343) | Corn, switchgrass and miscanthus rhizosphere microbial communities from Kellogg Biological Station, Michigan, USA - KBS K5-50-2 metaG... | ecosystem: Host-associated > Plants > Roots >...
AGACCCAAAGAACTGATAAAGCAAGGGTCAGACGCCACCGAAAATGCGTGCACAGGTGCCTGACGCAGAATTACCTTCTTCTGCCACGGGCTGTTAGTGGTCGCAACTTTTGCAACAACTCTTTCCTTTGACTTCGTCCCCGGCTGGACTAGTATTCAGCAGCTTCAATCCTTTTACAAATCTCAGAGTGCAATGACTCCAGGCGCAAGGACTCGCCGTTTGCCACAAGGAGGCGTATGTCAAGGCGTTCCTATCGGACTTCGTCAAGGCTCGGCACGCTCGTAGTATTAGGCGTTTTCCTCTTAGCCGGCCTTATTCAAGCTCAAACAATCACCGGATCTATCACCGGAACCGTCGTGGACTCATCAGGTGCAATCGTGCCGGGCAGTAAAGTAACTGTCATAAATGAGGCGACCGGAGCGGAAAGAACGCTGGTCACCACGGAGAACGGGGTATTCATTTTTACGAACCTCGTGCCGACGACGTACTCGGTGAAAATTGAGCAGCCCGGCTTCCGGACGGTGACGCGAACGGGTCTGACGCTGACCTCAGGCGATCGTTTGGCGCTTGGAAACATCGTGCTCGAAGTCGGCCAGACCACTGAAGCCATTTCCGTAACAAGCGAAGTCGCAGCGCTCAATACCGAGAGCGCCGACGTGACCGCGACGCTCGGAACTTCTCAGATCAGCGATCTGGTCGTTAAGGGCCGCGACTTCATGAATCTCGTCAAACTGTTGCCGGGAGTTGCCCAGCAGGGAGGTGGCGACGTTGCGGGAGGTACGTTCGGTGTTCAGTCGCCATCGGTCGGCGGAATCCGCGCAGTCTATAACAATTTGACTCTCGATGGAGCCCGCGGCAACGACCCCGGTGGCCCCGCCTTCTTCTCCACCGGCGTCGCCGTAGACGCGTTGAGCGAAATCAAGATCGTGACCAGCGCCTATCTGGCCGAGACCGGTCCCAACCCGGGCGCGAGCATCAAGCTGACCACCAGGTCCGGCACCAGAGACTTTCACGGCAATGTGTATTTGTTTAAGCGAGACAAGAATTTCAATGCCAATGACTTCTTCGTGAACCGGCAGGGACTGGGCGCGTTCCCGTACCGGTTAACAACGACGGGCGCCGCGGTTGGTGGACCGATTTATATTCCCGGCAAGTTCAATGCCGATCGGAGCAAGCTGTTCTTCTTTTGGAACTCGGAAATCACCCAGAGTTTCCTGCCTGCCGGCGTGACCTTTAACGCCCCGCCCTCGGTTCTGCAATATAACGTGCCCACCGCACTGGAGCGCCAGGGCGATTTCTCGCAAAGCCTCGATACCAACGGGCAATTGATCGTGATCAAAGATCCGCTGACAGGCCTTCCATTCCCGGGCAATAAAATACCGGCGAACCGGATCAACTCCAATGGCCAGAAACTGCTCAGCGTGTTCCCGCTGCCCAATACCAGCGACCGCAGTTTGACCGGGGGGCTCTACAACTACCAGTTCAAGAACATTCAGGACACTCCCAAGGGATCACACACGCTCAAATTCGACATTGTGCCGAACTTGAAGGACACGATTTCGATACGCCTGAAGAAGTGGGAGTCCGATACCAAGAGCTGGACTGGAATCTTCAGTTATACGAACTTCCCGCTCACGTTTTACGATTACGATTTCACCCACGACGACGCGTTGGTCAGTTGGACGCGGGTCATCAGTCCGAGGATCGTAAACGAATTCACCATCTCCGCCACCGGTTCCAAGGAAGACGGCACGCCGAGGCCGGGCCGGGAGCAGACTTCGGTTTTTCGCCACACGTACGGGATCACACTGGGGCAGCTATTCCCGGGATCGAATCCCTATAACCTTCTCCCGCAAATGTCGTTCACCGGTATCTCGAACCCGGTTCTTTTCACCCAGGACAGGCGTGCCCCCATCCAGGCGTCCGAGGAATTCGGCGAAATCATGGATAACCTTAGCTACAATCGAGGGACCCATGCCTACAAGTTCGGTGTTTACTTCCATCACATCTGGACCAACGAAGGTCAACGCGCCAACAATTTCGCGGGCAATATAAGTTTCAACAGGGATCCCAATAATCCTGGCGACACCAATCACCCATATGCAAACGCGATCCTCGGCAATTACCAGTCCTACCAGGAGGCGAGCCGCAGGAACCTGGCGAATGCGGCGGTCTACCTTGCAGAATTCTATTTGCAGGACCAGTGGAAGGCGACCAAGAGGCTGACACTGACTTACGGTGCGCGGTTCAGTTCGCCCACATGGTATCACCTGCAAGGGGACCAGGTTGGATCGGCTCTGGTGTTACCGAACTATAACCCCGCGAATACACCCAGGCAGTATGTGCCGGCGATCGTGAACGGCGTTCGTGTGGGGCAGGATCCCGCGACGAAAGCGACGGTGCCGGCTCAAGCGATCGGCGCGTTCGTCCCCGGCACGGGCGATCCGGCCAACGGGGTTGTGACCAACGCAGACGTCTATGCCGGCAAGTATCCGCAGGGCTGGGCGGATCATCCGGAGCTTCAGTTTGCCCCCCGTTTCGGTTTTGCTTATGACCTTTTCGGCAACGGCACAACGGCCATTCGCGGCGGCTTTGGTGTTGGAAAACACGTGATTGGCGCGGCGGGCGCAGCGATCGAGTTTCAGGGCTTTAACCAGCCATACGTCGTCGTATCCCAGCAGTTTAACGGCAACCTGGACACCCTGCTCAGCACCAGAGGCTATGTTTTTCCAAGCCAGATGTCCTCCTTCAATCGACACCAAAAGGTTCCGCGTGTCTACAACTGGAGCATTGGCGTTCAGCATAGCCTGCCCGCGAAGATCGTGTTGGATGTCGCCTATGTAGGCAACACGAACCGCTGGGTGGAGAGCCAGATGGATCTGAACACCCTTCCTCCTGGCGCACGTTTCGCGGCGCAAAACATCGATCCCACTACCGGCGTTGCCCTCCCCGATAGTCTGATCCGGCCTTATCGGGAGTACAGTTTCCTGACCTATTTAACTAATGATGCAACGTCGAACTACCACGGTTTACAGCTTCAGGTAAACCGCCGCTACGCCGAATCGTTCATGATGGGTTTGTCATATACCCTCTCCAAGTCATACACCACGGAACCCGGTGGCGCCCAGCGCGATGGGGCCTGCGCCTATAATCCGGGTACAGTTACCAACGCCAATCAATCGACCACCTGTTTTGTCAACCCGTACGTGCCGACGAAGCAATGGTTAGGAGGACCCCAATACTTCGATCAAACGCATGTCCTGGTAGGCAACTTCCAGTGGACTCTGCCCAGGGCGAGCAGACTGCTGCCCAATCCACTGGTCAAGGCCGCGTTCGACAACTGGGAACTCTCGGGAATCTATACCTTTGCGACTGGACAACCAATGTCCGTCACGGCGACAAGTTCGGTATTAGGGGATATCAGTGGTTCGAATATCCTGGCGCGTCCGGATTGCGTCGCGGGTGTGGATCCGGATAGCGGGCCCAAGACGTTTGCGCAGTGGTTCAATCCCGCGGCGTTCGCGATGCCCGCGAAAGGGACATTCGGGAACTGCGCGCCGAACAACTTCCGCGGCCCGGGCATCAACAACTGGGACATGACGCTCATCAAGAAAATTCCATTGCGCGAGAAGCTCAATATGCGTCTGCGCGTCGAGGCGTACAATGTCTTCAATCATACGCAGTTCAACGCGATCAATACGGCGGCGCGATTTGACGGAGCGGGCAAACAGATCAATCCCCAATTCGGTCAAGCCATCGGCGCGCGCCAACCGCGGGTTCTTCAGTTAGGAGCCGCGATCTACTTCTAATATGCTGATGCAAATCTCAAAGTTGCTGGTTATCGTGAGCCTGGCGCTGCCGGCGCTCTACGCACAAAACGACTGGCCGTCCTACGGGCATGATCCCGGCGGCCAGCGTTATTCGCCCCTCAAACAGATCAACACGACCAATGTAAGCAAGCTGGTTCCGGCCTGGAGCCTCGAGATGCGGAAAGAGGGTGTGCCGTTCCGGCTGAGCCAGTCGATTCCACTGATGGTGAACGGCGTACTGTATCTGGGGTGGCCGTATAACCACGTCGCTGCGATCGAGCCCGAGACCGGCAAGATCCTGTGGGAATTTACCGGGAATACGAAAGTTCGCACGGCACTCGGGTCCATGCGAAGCCTGGCTTACTTCCCGGGTGACCGGCAGACGTCCCCGCAGATTCTATTTGGTACCGAGGATGGCGAGCTTTATTCGCTCAACGCCAGGACCGGCAAACTCAACCCCGATTTCGGCAATGAAGGAATCGTCAACCTGAAGACGCCGGAAATTATGAACGGCTTTACGAACTTCCAGTATGGAATCACGTCCGCGCCGTTCATTTACAAGAATCTGGTGATCACCGGCGCCCACGTTGTGGACGAAACCGGATCCAAGGGGCCGGCGGGCGACGTGCGCGCATGGGATGTGCGCACCGGGAAACTCGTGTGGACTTTCCACACCGTGCCGCGGCCGGGCGAGATGGGCCACGAGGTCTGGCTCGGTGACGCGTGGAAGAAAATGTCCGGCGCCAACGTGTGGAGCTTTTTCAGCGCGGATGCGGCTCGCGGAATTCTCTATCTGCCGCTGGGGTCGGTCAACAACGACTACTACGGCGTGGATCGTCCGGGTCCGAATCTCTTCGCCAATTCCATCGTGGCGCTGGACGCGGAAACCGGGCGGATGAAGTGGTATTTCCAGGCCGTCCATCACGACCTCTGGGATTACGATATGCCGATTCCTCCCATGCTCTTCGATGTCGTGCGGGATGGCAAAAGAATTCCCGCCGTCGGAGCGATGACAAAGAATACGCTGCTGTTCATGTTCGACCGTGTGACCGGGGAACCGCTCTACCCGATCGAGGAGCGTCCGGTTCCCAAAGGCGATGTCCCTGGCGAATGGTATTCACCGACGCAACCCTTTCCTGTGAAGCCGCCGCCGTTGGTGCGGATGAGTTTCAAATATCCGGATGACCTTGCGCAGGTCACACCGGAACACACCGCAGCGTGCCGCGCGCTACTGGAAGACGCCGGCGGCGGGCGCAACCGCGGACCCTTCACGCCCTATTCGGCGGAGGGAGCGCTGAGCATGCCGGACATATTGGGCGGCGCAACCTGGAGCGGCGGCGCGTTTGACCCGACGCTCGGATACTACATTATTAATACGACGGATTCCGGCGCGTTGGGTATCATCCGGCAGCAGGATTCCGATCCGAATGCTCCTGCCGACTCTCCCCGGTTGTTCGGACGTCCGCCTGCCAGAGTGGGTGCGAGAGATGGTGGTCCCCTGTCGGTGAAGGGCTGGCCGTGCTGGGCGCCGCCCTGGGGCAGGCTGACCGCAGTCAATGTGAACACTGGCGATATCGCCTGGCAAATCCCTTTTGGAACGATGGAAGGAGTCCCTGCCGGGGTCAAGACTGGTGCTTCCAGCCTGGGCGGTGGCCCGATGACGACGGCGGGAGGGCTCACGTTTATTGGAGCCGCGCTGGACAGCATGTTCCGCGCCTTCGACACAAAGACGGGCGAAGAATTGTGGAGCGTGAAAACGGCGGAGGTGGCTCACGCCAATCCCATTTCCTATATGGGCAAGGATGGTAAGCAGTACATTGCCATTGCGGCAGGCTCCACATTCCTCACGTACCGGCTTTCCCCTCCTTGAAAAGGAGGGGTGGCTGCGCCAAGTAATAAGAAGACGCGAAGCCACCAAGGCGGCGCAGATGGGGTGGTCAGTTCGGCGAAATGCTTAGGCCTGAAGATTTCGCCGAACCGACCACCCCGTCCGCTCCTCTAAAAGGTGGCTTCGCAGCATCTTTTGATGTCGCGGCCACCCCTCCTTTTCAAGGAGGGGAAAACAGCCCACTACCGAATGGTTCCTCATGAAGAAATTATATTTGCTGCTTCTTCTCCTTCCGCTGCCGGCGTATTCAGCAGATTTCGACAAGTCCATCCAGCCATTCTTTGCCAGGAACTGTTACTCCTGCCACAACGCCAGACTAAAAACAGGCGGCTTGAATCTCGAGGCGTACGTCAGCGCCACTTCAATCGCGCAGGAGCCTGGAACATTTGAAAAAATTCTGCAGCGGCTCAAAGCGGGTGAAATGCCGCCGAAAACCATGCCGCGTCCGGACGCAGAGGAACTGAAGCTCGCTGCGGATGGGATTCGCGAGGGACTCGACCAGGCGTACCGGGCGGCGAAGCCGGCTTCACCGCGCATCCTGGCCCGCAGGCTGAACCGCACCGAATACAACAATACGGTGCGCGACCTGTTAGGTATCGACAGCAAGCCCGCGCGCGATTTCCCTCAGGACGATTCGGCGTACGGGTTCGATAATGTGGCTCAGGCCCTATCCGTTTCTCCAACGCTCATGGAGAAGTATCTGGCCACTGCCGAGCGGGTGGCGCGTGAAGCCGTGTTTGGGCCTGCGTTGAAAACCGAGACGGCGGTATTCCTGCCGACAGTGCCGCGCCGGATGGAATTTACCAACCGGCTACCTGTCCAACCTCCTGCCTATTATTCGATGCAGGATTACGATCAGACCGGGCTCTCCCACCCGGGATCTTTTCATTTGAAATACCGCTTCCCCGCTGATGGCGAGTACGTGATCCGGGTTGTCGGCGCCGGCTTTCGTCCAAATGGGTCCGACCCCGGGAGAATGGATCTCTGGTTCGACGGAAAACTGGCTCAGAGCTTTACGGTGGAGGTGAATGTCGAGCAATCGGGCTTCGAGCGGAGGCCGGACCACTGGGACCTTCGTTTGAGAGTGCCGGCCGGCTATCACGAAATCGCCGTCGCTTACCCAAAGCAGTATCACGGACTCCCTACGGCCTTCGGGGGACCGGAGCCGTCGAAAACCGCCTACGACCCCTGCAAGATTCTCGGAAACGGAGCGGGCCGCTGCTCGGCGAACGATTTCAATTTGCCGGAAGAAACCGACCCCGACAGGATCGAACGGAGAAGGCAGCAAATTGAGAGACTCAAGGAGGATGAACTTCATCCGCGCTTCGAGGGCATGGCTGTGTCCGAAGTCAACATCATCGGACCTGGCGATTTAAAAACGGGGCCTTCACCGGAAAGCGTGCGCAAGATTTATACGTGTAGCGCCGTTAATGGCCATTACACGGCTGCATGCGAACGTCAGATCGTGTCGAATCTGGCGAGCCGTGCTTACCGGCGACCGGTGACTTCCCAGGAAACCGAAGAGCTGTTAACGATCGCGGGCGGCGCACGGAAGCGGGGCGGTTCCTTCGAGGAAGGACTCTCAGTGGCCATCGCTTCGATGCTCGCCTCGCCCAATTTCCTGTTCCGCGTCGATAAGGAAAGACCGGCCGCGGAAGCGGCGCGGCAGGCCGGTCAATACGAGCTGGCATCGCGGCTTTCCTACTTTCTGTGGAGCAGCATGCCCGACCAGGAACTGTTGCGCGAGGCCGGGAAGGGTACGCTGCGACGTCCCGACGTACTCGAGGCGCAGGTCCGGCGCATGCTCGTTGATTCCAGGTCCCGGGCGCTGGTTGAAAACTTCGCGGGACAGTGGCTGGAGACCCGGCGTCTGGAATCCGTTCAGCCCGACCGGGAACGCTATCCCGACTTCGACGACTATCTTCGGGAGTCGATCTCAAAAGAGACGGAATTGTTCTTTCAGTACGTCATGCAGAAGGACCAGAGTGTCCTGGATTTCATTGACGGTCAGTACACGTTTCTGAACGAGCGGTTGGCGAGACATTACGGGATCCGTGGGGTCGCCGGGACGGAGTTCCGGAAAGTGGACCTGACCGGCACCGGACGCGGTGGGATATTGACGCAGGCCGGCGTCCTGACGGTTTCGTCGTATGGCAACCGCACCTCGCCCGTGCTGCGCGGCAAGTGGATTTTGGAAAATATTCTCAACGCTCCTCCTCCGCCACCACCGGCGAACGTACCCAGTCTGAACGAGAACGCGGTTGGCGCAGCGGCTTCGCTCCGACAACAAATGGAGGAGCACCGGAAAAATCCCGTCTGCGCCTCGTGCCACGCTCGCATGGATCCGCTGGGCTTCGGGCTCGAAAACTACGATGCCGTGGGCGCATGGCGGACCATGGATGGGAAGTTCCCGATTGATTCTTCCGGTGTGCTTCCGAACGGCAGGACCTTCCAGGGCGCGGCGGAGCTGAAAACAATCCTGAAAGAGCAAAAGGAATCCTTTGCGGAAGGTCTCACCGAGAAAATGCTCATCTACGCGCTCGGGCGGGGCATCGAGCGCGAGGATCGGGCCGAAGTCAGACGCATTGTCGCTGGTATGGCCGCGGACAATTACAAGTTCTCCAGCCTGATCCTGGGAATCGTCAGCAGCGAACTTTTTCAGATGAACGGACGGTGATTTCATGATCGTCATGCGAAAGCGCCTTTCCAGACGGACCTTTCTACGGGCAGCGGGCGTGAGCGTTGCATTGCCCTGGCTGGATGCTATGGTGCCGGCCTTTGCGGCCCACGGCCCAGCCGCGGACATAAAACCTCCAGTCCGACTTGTCTTCGTCTATGTGCCCAACGGCATGATGATGGACGAGTGGAAGCCCAGTATCGCCGGTAAGAATTTTGAATTTCGGCGCATCCTGAAGCCGCTGGAGCCGTTCCGGGAAGACACGCTGGTGCTCACGGGACTGGCTCACCGCAATGGCGAAATCGCTCCCGGCGACCACGCGGCGGCCGCGGCCACATATCTGACTGGTGTGGCGCCCAAGAGAACTACCGGCGCCGATGTGTTGCTGGGTATTTCCGTGGACCAGGTGGCCGCTTTGGCGATCGGCTCCAGGACTCGTTTGCCTTCCCTGGAACTCGGATGCGAGGCATCGCCTTTGGTGGGCTCCTGTGATGGAGGTTTCGGTTGCGCCTATGTGAACAACCTTTCCTGGCGCAATGCCACGACGCCCGTGGCTCCGGAAACCAACCCGCGCGTGGTGTTCGAGCGGCTGTATGGAGGACTGGATACGGACCCGGATCCGAAGGTGAGAGCACGGCTCGGTGAGAACCGGAAGAGCATGCTGGATTACATCATGAAGCAGACCGCGCGGCTCGCGGGAACCCTCGGCCCATCGGACCGGCGCAAGATCGACGAGTACCTTACTTCCTTGCGGGATATCGAAAAGCGGATCGCGCGCGCCGAGTCGGAAAACGAGCGCGAGTTGACGCCGGACATGGAAAAGCCGTTGGGCGTTCCCAACGATTTCGTGGAACACGCCCGGCTCATGAATGATTTGCTGCATGTGGCGCTGCAGGCGGATCTCACGCGGATTGCCACATTGATATATGCCCGCGAGTCCAGCTCACGGGCGTACCCCGAACTGGGTTTCGCGGACGCGCATCACCCGCTCACACATCATCGCGACCGGCAAGAGCTGATCGAGAAGGTCAAGAAGATCGAATGTCACCACGCCGAGCAGTTCGCCCACCTGGTCCAGAATCTCAAAGCGACCAGGGAAGGCGACGGCACACTGCTGGATCATTCGATGGTGGTTTACGGCAGTGCCATGAGCGAGCCCAACCGGCACGTGCATGAAGACGTCCCTTGCGTCCTGCTGGGCCGCGGCGATGGTTCGATCAGACCGGGCCGGCATATCGTGTATCCCGAGACACCGCAGACCAACCTGTGGCTCGCGCTGCTGGAGCTCATGGGCGTTGAGGCAGAAAAGCTGGGCGATAGCACAGGCAAGCTGGGTGGCTTGAACGGCTAGCGTCGTGCAGCGTTTTTCTCGTCGGATCGGGCGCCCGAGAGAATGGTTTGCATTCCGTAATTTCCCTCGTGACAGGCGTATTCGTACACGGGACCCGAAAACGATCGCATCGGAATCTCACCGGACCACGGCTGCGCATAGGTGCCGGGATCGTCGACGGTAAATTGATATAGGAGGATGTCTGGAGCGGTGCGCGTGAAACGTTCGATCACGCGCATTTTCGCATCAGGGCGTCTCCCGCCGCCCCCTTCCGTCATGGGCGTTCCGAACCAGCCGCGCTTGCCGTTGAAGTTGATGGTTTCGACCACGAGCGTGTTGCCTTCCCAGTGGCCCCGCGAGTCGCCCATCCATTGAGTGATGTTCCCATGCGGGCGCCCGTCCAGCGGTATGATGCGCACGTCGTGGATCATCTCGACGTTGATTATCAGATAATCGCGGGTCTGAACGATGTGATAGTTGTTGTTGTAGAAAGTGGGCAGCATCGGCGGCCCGCTGCTGATCCACGTGATGCATCGTTCGATGGTGGTCATGCCCTCCGGTCCGTCATGAGGGTGCGCCGTGTGGTACTCCTGATCGGCTTCGAATTTCTTCCGGGCTTCCGGCGTCAGAGGCGGCATTCTTCCGTCTTTGGGGTCTGTGATGATGGATGTGCGGCCGTTCGCCAGGGCCCACTTCGAGTCCTCCTTGAACGCGGCGTTATAATCTCCCACTTCACCCGGACGCTCGATCGCCTGGCGATCCGACGCCCTGGTCCTTTCACGCGCCTCTCTTTCCAGGGCCCTGGCTTCGTCTTCACTCACGAACTCTTTTCCAGCAAGAGCCGCAGGCCGTTCCAGAGGCGCGATCGTGTTGTTCGACCAGTATCCGCTCAAATCCGGCCTGCCATCCGGCAGACGAGGCGCAGTCCATGTCGACGGCTTCGCAGGCGGGGCCTGGGCGGCAATCGACCCCGATGATAGGAAAAAACCTGACAGGATCGCGATGAGAGGAGCGAGTCGGGAATTCATGATCAGTCTCCTTTTTTTAGCGTCGGGCCCACCGTCCACCGCGTTTGATTGAATGGCCGACCATCTTATCCAAAACATTGCGGGTTCGGCTAGTTTTCCGAGGATGAAAGAATCGGCCTCGGACGTTGATTCGGGGCCCGTGTGAAAGCCTTGACGTACGGTGGCGGGACTTCGATAATGACGAAAACTAATTGCATCCGCGCAAAGTTTACTCAGGAGGCTGACATGAAACCATGGCTCTCCACGGCGGTATTGATCGCCATCGTTGTGACTGTGTCATCGTCGTTGTCTGCGCAGTGGCCGTTGCGCCCGATACCCGGAGTGCCGAAGGGACCTGACGGCAAGCCGAATCTCAACGGGCCTGCGCCTCGAGGCGCGGATGGTAAGCCGGACTTGTCCGGCATCTGGATCCGATACGATGGCCCTGAGCCGAACGGTACGCCCAGCCAGGCTCCGCTGGTGAAGGGTGGCAACGCGGGTGCGGGATTTAAAGATGGACTACCGTTCCAGCCATGGGCGGCAGCACTCCAGAAGAAGCGCGCCGCATCGGAAGGCTTGAACGATCCTGACGGTCTGTGTCTGCCCCAGGGTCCGCTTCAATACCACATCGATCCACAGCCCCTCCAGATCTACCAGATGCCGGGGCGGATTCTCTACCTCTCCGAGTCGAATTACGGCCTCCGCACGATCTACACGGATGGCCGTTCTCTTCCGACTCTGGGCTCGGTCACGCCGTATTGGAATGGTTACTCGATCGCACGATGGGACGGCGACACGCTTGTGGTCGAGTCGAACAATTTCCACGGCGTCGATCCGAACAATGTCGATGCGGTCGGGCTGCCTTCGAGTTTCCTCGGCGCTGGATGGCTCGATCACCGCGGCAGCCCGTATACAGAGGCGATGAAGTTAACCGAACGATTCCGTCGTTTAAACTACGGAATGCTGGACATCGAGCTTACTGTCGACGACCCGAAAGCATATACAAAGCCGTTCAGTGTTCGAGTGCTCCAGCGGATCGTGGCAGACGGCTCGGAAATGATCGAATTCATCTGCCATGAAAACCAGACGTTTTTGAAGCTCACCGGCCGGGAGCATAAATAGCCGCCGGCCGGCCCGAAAACGACCGAACTACTTTGCTGGTTTCTTCGCGGCGCCTTCGTCTACGCGAGCTCCACGGAGTGTGTTCTCCAAACCGTAATTGCCCTCGTGACAGGCATACTCCCAGAGTGGCCCCGGGATCTTCTTGACGGGCACTTCTCCCGACCAGGGTTTGGTCCACATCCCCGGATCTTCCACCGTGAATTTGTACAGAATCGTGTTTTGATCGGTGCGCGTGATGCGTTCGATCACGTGCAGATTCTGGGCTCCCGGGAAAGGACTGCGATCTGTGAAATTGGTAGTATCCACGACCAGCGTGTTGCCTTCCCAATGGCCGACCGAGTCTCCCATCCATTGGCGGATGCTCTTGGGCAGATGCGGACGGTCTAACCGAATGACGCGAGCGTCGTGGATCTCCTCAGCCTCGATCACGACGTATCCGGGACCCTGCGCGATCTGCAGATTGCTGTTGTAGCGCGTGGGAAGCAGCGGCGGTCCCACGTTGTCGCGAGCAATGCAGCGCGAGCCCAACGGCCGGTTCTGCGGACCGTCGAATTCGTGCCCCTTTTCCCTGGCGGCCCTCTCGGCGAGTCTCTTTTGGGCTTCCGGCGTCAACGGAGGAATGGTCCCCTCCGGTCCCACAATCAGCGACGTTCGCTGGTTCCAGTTAATTCCGGACTGGAGCCAGTCCAGCCCGAACTGGGCGTGATCGTAATGCACATACTCCGCGGGTGCGCCTGGCACGCCGGAATGATTAGCAGGCGGCTCACCCTCTTCGTAATCCTGAGCCAGCCGCTGTTGTTGGCGCTTTTGAACCTCCGCCATTTCCGCTCGCGTATAAAATTCTTTGCCCGCGAGCGCCTTGGGACGTTGCAAAGGTGTAAGGGTGTTGTTGGTCCAGACTCCCTGAAGGTCGGGCTGACCGTCGGATGTACGTGGCGGAGTCCACGTTCCCTTTGCCGCAGCCGCGGACTGCGCCTTCGGCGCTGCTGTTGTTCCCTGGCCCGCGGCGGGCAGAACCGCGAGCATCAGCACGGCCATTGACGTGAGAATGCGATCTCTCATTGGAAACCTCCCCTCGTCTGATACGGGTGATAACGGCCAAAGTACAGTTGAACTATGTCGAAGTCTAGAAAAAGTTGAACCTATAAATTGAGGCGGGGCCGCTTACTCCTCGCGAAGCAGCACGAGAGGATCGATGGAGAGCGCGCGTCGCGCTGGAATCCAGTTCTTTGGTCCAGGCCTGGACGCGGTCGAATGTCAACAACAATCAAAATCTCACGCCAGGATTTTGTCCACTTCGGCCAGATCGGCTGGCGTCAGTTTCCACGAGGCTGCGACGCTGTTCGCACGCAGCTGGTCCGGAGTTTTTGCACCGGCGATGATGCTGCAGACTTCGGGCCGGGCAGCGAGCCAGGAGAATGCCAGCTCGAGGAGCGAATGACTGCGAGATTTGGCGAAGGCGATCAGAGCTTCCACGCGCTCGAGATTTTCGGGAGTGAAAATCCTGGGACCGAACGCGTCCTTGCCCCGGCTTGATTCCGGAAACGGCTGCCCCTTGCGGTACTTGCCTGTGAGCAGGCCGTTCGCAAGTGGAAAGTAAGGCAGAAAACCAACGCCGGTACGCGCGCATTCCGGCAGCACATGCGCCTCCGGCGCGCGGTTCATCAAACTGTAGTCATTCTGCACGCTGGCAAAATATCGAGGACCGGCGGTCGCGCGGGCAGCACGCATTTGTTCTGCGGAAAAGTTCGAGCAGCCTATTTCACGCACTTTTCCGGCTTTCACCGCATCATTCAGCGCCTGCATCGTATCCGCGATGGGCGTGTTCGGATCCGGACGATGAATCTGATAAAGGTCGATGGTGTCGGTCTGAAGCCGTCGCAGACTGGCGTCGAGCGCCTGGCGAACATATTCCGGACGGGCGCCTTCCTTGCCTTCGCCCATTTTCATTCCGAGCTTCGTGGCGATGATTACTTTGTCGCGGCGGCTCTTGAGCGCCCTGCCGAGAAATTCTTCGCTCTGTCCAGCCCCGTAGACATCTGCGGTATCGAAAAAGTTAACGCCCGCGTCAAGCGCGGCGTCGACCACCGCTTTGGTTCCCGCGGCGTCCGTTCGCCAACCGAAGTTGTTGCACCCCAGGCCAACAAGAGAGACGTTAAGAGATCCAAGCTTTCGATATTCCATATCGTGCTCCAAATGTCGATAATCGGCGAATACACACCATGATTCGAAAAATCCTACTGCTTGTCCTGCTTTCAACGATATCTTCGCCGGCTACAGCTCAGCAATCCGCTAATTTCGACGAGGAGCTTCGCCGGATTTTCGAGCGCAACGAGTACCGGCCCGAAACCTTTGGACCGGCTGCCTGGTTGGACGATGGCCGGCGTTACACGACAGTCGAGCCATCTGCAGCAATCAAAGAAGCGCAAGACCTTGTTGCGTACGACACGGCCACGGGGCGGCGCCAAGTTCTGATCTCTGCATCGAATTTGAAACCACCATCCGCTTCAGCTCCGCTTGCCATCGACGATTATTCATGGTCAAAAGATCGCGCTCACCTGCTTCTTTTTACAAATTCAAAGAAGGTCTGGCGCGATAACACCCGTGGTGACTACTGGGTTTTCGACATCGATTCGAAAAAACTTCGGCAACTCGGTGGCAAAGCCGCTCCTTCTACTTTGATGTTTGCGAAATTTTCGCCGGATGGTCGGCGTGTCGGATACGTGCGTGAAAACAACATCTATGTCGAAGACGTCGGTGCCGGCGCCATCACTGAACTGACGAAAGACGGATCAGTCACAACCATCAACGGCACTTCCGACTGGGTCTACGAGGAAGAGTTGAGTCTGCGGGATTGCTTTCAGTGGAGTCCGGACGGACGCTCGATCGCATACTGGCAGTTCGATTCATCCGGCATCGAGATGTTCACGCTCATCAACGATACGGAGTCGCTGTATCCAACGGTTCACCGGTTTCCATATCCCAAGGTCGGCTCTGTCAACTCCGCCGTCCGGATCGGTGTTGTCAACGCCTCAGGTGGGCCGACGAAATGGATGAACGTGCCGGGGGATCCACGCAACATCTACCTCGCGCGCATGGAGTGGCTGCGCGACTCCGCGACGCTGATGATTCAACGGCTGAATCGGCTTCAGAACACGAATGACGTTCTGCTTGCCGACGCAAAGAGCGGCAGTGTCCAGCCGGCTTATCGCGATGAGAACAAGGCATGGGTGAATGTGTCGAACGGGGATGTGGAGTGGATCAATGATTCGGAATTCCTCTGGACCAGCGAAAAAGATGGCTGGCGTCACGTGTTTCGAGTTCGGAAGGATGGAACGGGAGAGCGTCTCGTCACGCGGTTCGATGGAGACATTCTTACTACTGTTGCTGTCGATGCCGCCGGTGGATGGCTGTACTTCATTGCCTCTCCGGAGAATGCAACACAACGTTATCTCTATCGCTCCCGGCTCGACGGCACAGGAGGAGTTGAGCGGATTACGCCTTCAAACCAGTCCGGCACTCACAGCTACGACATTTCGCCGGATCGGCATTGGGCAATTCACAGGTATTCTCGATTCGATGTACCGCCAACGGTTGATTTGATCAGCCTCCCGGATCATCACGTCGTAAGAACGCTGATCGGTAACGCCGTTCTTCGCGAGAAGATTGCTTCGCTTGTCCGGCCGCCGGCGGAATTTTTCAAGATCGATATCGGTGGCGGAGTGGTGCTGGACGGCTGGATGATCAAGCCGTCAAACTTCGATCCGAATCGGAAATATCCACTGCAGATGTATGTCTACGGCGAGGTGGCAAACCAGACTGTCGTGGATTCATGGGGTGGCAACCGCATGCTGTTTCACAGGGCGCTCGCGAATGAAGGTTACATCGTCGCCAGTGTCGACAATCGCGGGACGCCCGCACCTAAGGGAGCCGCATGGCGCAAGATCGTTTATGGCTCTCTCGGGGATCTCTCTTCGAAGGAACAGGCTGCAGCAGTGCGAGCCATGATCGCGAAATATCCTTTCATCGAGGGAACCCGCGTCGGCATCTGGGGTTGGAGTGGCGGCGGCTCAAACACGCTCAATGCGATGTTCCGTTTTCCCGATGTATACAAGGCAGGCATCGCCGTCGCGCCCATGCCGGATCAAAAGCTTTACGACACGATTTATCAGGAGCGATACATGGGCTTGCCCGCGAGTAATGCTGAGGGCTATCGCATCGGATCGCCAATCAATTTCGCAGAGGGCTTGAAGGGCAAACTCCTCATCGTGCATGGCTCCGGTGATGATAACGTTCACTACCAGGGAACCGAACGCCTCGTCGATCGATTGGTCGAACTCGGCAAGCAGTTTGACCTGATGGTGTACGCCAATCGGACACACAACATCGACGAAGGCAAAGGCACAACGTTGCACCTCTACAATCTGATCGCTCGCTACATTCGCGAACACCTATAAAAAGGAGATAGTATGAATTCCAACTCCCGGCGTGGGGGGACCGGCCAGCTGTGAGGAGGCCGCGAAGCGGTGTACCTTACTGAACAGGACGGTGGGCCCGACGCTAATAAAAGGAGAAACTCATGGGCGGACACCGATCCATTAACGCACTTGGCCTCATCGTTTTGATCCCAGGCCTCGCGGCGGCTCAAAGCGAGTGGTTAACGTGGGGCCACGACCAACAACGCACCGGCTGGAATCAGTCGGAGAGAGTGCTCGGCAAGGACAATGTTTCTCAACTCGAAGTGAAGTGGAAGGCTCAGCTGCCCACTCCTCCGAGAGATGAAGTCCTGTCGACTCTGACGGCTCCTTTGGTCGCCAGTGTGAATGGACCGCAAGGTCCGGTGACTCGTGTTTTCGTCGTCGGGAGCGACAACACCGTCTATGCGATCAACGCAGACACAGGTGAAATAGCCTGGCAGAAACGGTTTCCCAACACGTTGACTGCACCCACACGCGGCGATTACCGGTGTCCCAACACTCAAAACGCGACTCCGGTGATCGACAAAGAGGCGGGAATTATTTACGTGTCGATGAGCGATGGAAAGCTCCGCGGCCTGAGTCTGGTGGACGGCCAGGATCGCATGCCGCCGGCCGACTTCACGGCTCCGTTCGCGCGTAACTGGAGTCTGAATCTGATCGATGGGGTCATTTATTCACCGACGGCCCGGGGCTGTGCCGATACACCCACGCGCTTTACGGGCGTGGATTTGAAAGATCCATCACGAAAAACGATGGATTTCTTTACCAGCGCGGGAGTGCCACCAGGCTCCCGGAACAGAGAAGATCCTTCAGGCGCCTGGGGACGCGGCGGCCTGGTTCTGGGACCGAAGGGTCTTTACGCGCAGACGGCGGACGGGCCTTACGATCCGGCCTCCGGTCAGTTCGGAGAAACTGTTGTAGCAGTGAGTCCCAAAAACTTTCGCCTGATGGATTCATACACTCCCGCGAACTGGGAATATCTCAACAAGAAGGATCTCGATACCGGCTCCGTCAGTCCTTCGATCTTTCCATTCGACAAGTGGACGCTGGTGGCGTCGGTGGGTAAGGAATCCGTCATTGCACTCCTGGATGCCAATAACCTCGGAGGCGCTGACCACCACACACCGCTTTACCAGTCGCCTCGTTGGGGCAACGATGAGGAGATGCTCCATGATCGGGGAGTGTGGGGATCGATGGCCACCTGGCAAAACAGTCAGGGAAGACGATTCCTCTTCATGCCTATGCAGGGGCCGTCCTCCAAAGGAGCGCCCCGGTTCAAGTACAGCTATGGAAACGCGGAACAGGGCAGCATCATGGCATTCGAAGTTCGGATGGATACGGATAAGGGTAAACCGATGCTGGATCCGATATGGATCTCTCGTGACATGCACGCACCCGATCCTCCTGTCGTTGCCAATGGAGTTGTGTACGCGCTTCAAACCGGAAAGAATGCCACCGAGACGCGCTCAGGGGGAAAGCTCGCCACGCCCAACGCGGTCCTGTACGCTTTCGACGCAGAAACCGGACAGCAGCTCTATTCGAGCGAAAAGGCGATCGACAGCTTTACTCATTTCAGCGAACCCGTCGTGGCCGGAGGCAAGCTCTACGTCTGCACGTGGGATGGGAAAGTCTATGCCTTCGGCCTGAAGAAGTGACGACGCCTGTCCGCGCTCATTGCGTCAGCGCGATACGCTGCTCGGGCCAACCACCGGATTCACCAGCGTTCCGATACTGTCATAGGTGCACGACAGCGAATCGCCGGCTTTGAAGAACACCGGCGGCTTTTTGGCGGAACCGACGCCTGGCGGCGTGCCGGTGGAGATGACATCACCGGGTCTCAGCGTCATGATGTTCGACGCGTACTCGACTTGCTCAAACACGTCGTGAATCATGTCTGCCGACGTGCCTTCCTGGAACAGTCTGCCGTTCAAATTGACATGAATCGATAACTTCTGCGGATTCGCGACGAATTCTTTCGGAACGATGAATGGCCCCATCGGCGCAAAGGTGTCGTGCGACTTTCCGATCAGCCAGTCGGAGCCGGCGAATCGCGAGTCGCCCCGTCCTCCGCGATCGGAGACGTCATTCTCGAGCGTGTAACCAAAGATGTAGTCCTTCGCGTTCGCGGCCGGCACTCGCGACGCCCGCTTGCCGATGACGACACCGAGTTCACATTCCCAATCGATGTCGGTTCGACCGACCGGCAGTTGAATCGATTCGCCGTGCGCAATCACAGCCGTTGGCGATTTCAGAAACATGTATGGATTCCATCGAGTATCCGTGGGCTTTCGCTCCCAGACGCCGGGTGCGCTCTTCGTACCAGGCAATG
>Ga0207646_10003221_pt1 | contig 18630 bp, 14 predicted proteins | sample KBSK5502metaG_FD_184343 | JGI IMG/M metagenome (GOLD analysis project Ga0207646, IMG submission 184343) | Corn, switchgrass and miscanthus rhizosphere microbial communities from Kellogg Biological Station, Michigan, USA - KBS K5-50-2 metaG... | ecosystem: Host-associated > Plants > Roots >...
CCGTGGTCGCCACGCGAAGCGCAGGGCGGGACGAGCGCGCGATCGCGGTACGGCTGGGCCCGCGCGACCCCCGACGGGGGTTGGGGGGTCGCGCTCGTACCGCCCGAGCGAGCTGTGGCGTACAGGCGAGCCATACGGCGTGAGCACGGTCACGCGTCGCAGACGCCGGCCGCGCCGAATCGGCGGGGGCGCGTCAGCGGGGCGTCGAGCAAAGCTTCGTGACGTCGAAGCCGTAGACGCGCGCGGTGGTGCCGCCGACGATCTTGGCCTGCTCGGCCTCGGGCACGCCGGCCAGGATCTCGGCGAGGATCCGGCAAGACTGCGGAAACGTGGACTCGCTGTGCGGATAGTCCGAGCCCCACATCATGTTGTCCACGCCGATCACGTCGCGCAGGCGGATTCCGATGGCGTCCTCCTGGAAGCTCAGCACGACGTTCGCGTGGAAGACGTCGCTCGGCCGCATCCCGTTCTTGAAGCGGTAGATCGCCTCCTCGTGACGCTCGCGGTACGTGTAGTCCATCGTGTCGAGCAGGTGCGGCGCCCACGCGAGCTCGAACTCCACGATGGCCAGCGTGAGCCGTGGGTGGCGATCGAAGACGCCGGAGAAGATCATGTCGCACATCGACAGCGCCGGGTAGAACGCCTTCGTCGCGCGGCTGGAGGCGTCGCGCAGCGTCTTGGCGCCGGAGCCGCGGACCTTGCCCTGCCGCCGCGTGGCCGTGTGCAGGCTCAGCGGCATGCCGAGGGCCTCGGCGGCCGACCAGAACGGCTCGTACTCGGGCTGATCGTAGCGCCGGTCCTCGAGCGGATACTCGGTGATCATCGCGCCGGCGAGGCCCAGCCGCGCAGCGCGCTCGAGCTCCTTGATGCCCTCGCCGATGTCGTCGAGGTTGACCATCGCGATGCCCTTGAGCCGCGCGGGATCGGTGCGGCAGAACTCCGCGAGCCAGTCGTTGTAGGCGCGGAAGATCGCCGACATCAGCGCCGGGTCCGCGATTCGGAAATAGAACAAGCCCTGCGAGGGATAGAGCACCTCGCCGGCCACGCCGTCCAGGCGCATGTCGGCCAGATGCTGCTCGGGATCCCAGCCGCCGCGATGCACGTCCTCGAGGCGGCCGCGGCCCGAGATCGTTTCGGGTGCCTCGAAGCGCGCGCCCGCGTTCGAGATGAGCCCGATGCCGGAGAGGACCTGATCGGCCTCGACGACGATCTCGTCGGCGCCGCCGATCCGCACGATGCGCGGCGCGCGATGGCGAAACGCCGCGTCGATGCGCGCGGTCCACAGATCGGGCGGCTCGAACACGTGAGAGTCGGACGAGAGGATCAGCGCGGGCAGCATCGCCTGTCCCTTCTCACCTGAAGGCGGGGAGGACGTCGCGCGCGAGCAGCTCGAGACTGCGCGCCTCCAGCTCCGGCGGGATGCGCCCGCCGGGATTGAGCTCGGCCACGATGCCGTCCAGGCCGAGCTCCTCCCGCAGCTGCGAGAGTCGCTCGATCACGCCGGCCGCGGTGCCGAACGCCACCTTGCGCTCGAGGATGTCGTCATACGACAGGCTCGCCATGCGCTCGGCCTGGAAGCGACGGCGGTCGGCGGGCCCGGCGCCCGCGCGGCCCACGGCCGCGCGCGCCAGCTCCGTCTGGCGCTGGAAGAACGACGTGAGGCTCTCGCGCGGCTCTTCCACCGCGCCCTTTGCCGTCGTCGAGACATAGACCGGGATGCGCAGATACACGCTCGGCGCGCCGGCATGCCCGGCGTCGCGCCACGCCTGCCGGTACGGCGCCAGCTGCGCCTGCAAGTCCGGGATCTCGGTGGTGCGCAGCCCGACGAAGATCGGCAGCCCCAGTCGTCCGGCCGCGGGAAACGTCTCGTCGCTCGTCGTCGCCATCCGGATCGGCGGATGCGGCACCTGGTATGGCCGCGGCGTGACGATCGCGTCGCGCACGCGGTAGAACTCACCGTCGTAGCTGAAGGGCTCGCCCGTCCATCCGCGGCGGATGATGTCGAGCGCCTCGCGAAAGCGCGCCTGGCTCTCCGCGTACGGCACGCCGTAGATGTCGTAGGTGCGGACGACGCCGCTGCGTCCGATGCCGAACTCGAAGCGACCCTCGCTGATGTGATCGATAGTCGCGACTTCTTCGGCGATGCGCAGCGGATGGTTCAGCGGCAGCACCTGCACGGCGGTGCCGACGCGCAGGCGGCGCGTCCGACTCGCGATCGCGCTCGCCACCTGCAGCGAGGCCGAGATGACGGAGCGCGTGGGCGTGAAGTGGATCTCGCCGAGCCACACGCAATCGATGCCGAGCGCGTCGGCCCGCTGCGCCGTGTCGAAGATGTCGCGGAAGGCGGACGCCTGGTCGACCCCCTGGCGCATCTCCTCGACGAAGAGCCCGACGTGCATGCGCCGACTATACATCCACACCCGCGAGTTCGAGCTCGTGGGCGCGGTGGCAGGCGACGAAGCGCGACGGGGCGATCTCCTGCCACGCCGGCGCCTGCGTCCGGCAGACGTCGATCGCGTGCGGGCAGCGCGGGTGGAAATAGCAGCCACTGGGCGGCGCGGCGGGATTCGCCACCTCGCCCTGCAGCACGATGCGCCTGGCGCGCGCGCGGGGGTCCGGCTCGGGCACCGCGGACAATAGCGCCGCCGTGTAGGGATGCTTGGGCGCGCGGAACAGTGCCTCCGTCTCCGCCAGCTCCACGATGCGCCCGACGTACATCACCGCCACGCGGTTGCTGATGTGCCGCACGACGCTCAGGTCGTGCGCCACGAAGAGATAGGTCAGCCGAAACTCGGCTTGCAGATCCGTCAGCAGATTCAGGATCTGGGCCTGCACGGAGACGTCCAGCGCCGAGACCGGCTCGTCGGCGACGACCAGGCGGGGCTGCAGGGCCAGGGCGCGGGCGATGCCGATGCGCTGGCGCTCGCCTCCGCTGAAGGCGTGGGGGAACCGGCGCATGTACTCGGAGCGCAGCCCGACGCGGCGCAGCAGATCCGACACGCGTTCCTCGCGCTCGCGCCGATTCTTCATGCCGTGGACCAGCAACGGCTCGCCGACGAGGTCGAGCAGCGTCATGCGGGGATTCAGCGAGGTGAACGGATCCTGGAAGATCATCTGCATCTCTCGACGCAGCGCCCGAAGCTCAGACGGGCGTAGCCGGCCCAGCTCGATCTCCGAGCCGTTCGCCTCCCGTATGAAGATCTCGCCCGCGGTCGGCTCGATGGCTCGCAGGATGCAGCGCGCGGTGGTGGTCTTGCCGCAGCCGCTTTCCCCGACCAGGCCCAGCGTTTCACCCTCGCCGATGTCAAAGTCGACGCCGTCCACCGCGCGGACATAGCCCACCGTCCGCTTCAAGAAGCCCTTCCGGATCGGAAAGAGCTTCTGCAACCCCACGACCCGGAGCAACGTCTGTGGCGAGATCACTCGTACAGGAAGCAGCTGACGGTGTGCTGGTCACCCACCGGCCGGAGGCTCGGCGCTCGCTGATCGCACGTGCCCGGTATGAAGTTCGGACAACGTGGGTGAAAGGGGCACCCCGTCGGGCGGTCGTAGGGGTGCGGAATGGCGCCCTCGATCGGACTCAGTCGTTCTCGCGAGCGGGCCCGCATGCGTGGGATGGAGCGCAGGAGCGCCCGCGTATACGGATGCCGCGGGTCGTGGAAGATCGCGTCGACGGACGCCTGCTCGACCACGCGGCCCAGGTACATCACCACCACGTCGGTGGCCATCTCGGCGACGACACCCAGGTCGTGGGTGATCAGCATGATCGCCATCCCGTCTTCCTGCTGGAGCTGGCGCATCAGCTCGAGAATCTGCGTCTGGGTCGTGACGTCGAGCGCGGTCGTTGGCTCGTCCGCGATCAAGAGCGTGGGGCCGCAGGACAACGCCATCGCGATCATGGCCCGCTGGCGCAGGCCCCCGCTCAGCTGATTCGCGAGCTGGTTCACCCGCTCCTCCGGCGACGACACGCCGACCCGCTTGAGGATTTCGATCGTCTTGCCGCGCGCCTGCCGCCGATCGAGCGGCTGGTGCAGCAGAATCGCCTCGATGATCTGATTGCCGATGGTGTGGACTGGACTGAACGAGGACATCGGCTCCTGGAAGATGAGCGCGATCTCCGCGCCGCGGATCGCGCGCATCTCTGCGCCGTTCGGCTTGAGCTTCGTCACGTCGACCATCCTGCCGCCCGCCCCGCCGTCGGGGCCCGGCCGGCGAAACCGGATCTCGCCATCCACAATCCGGCCCGGCCGGTCGACGATTCTCAGGATGGATCGGGCGGTGACGCTCTTGCCGCAGCCACTCTCGCCGACGATGCCGAGCGTTCGGCCCGGGTAGAGATCGAAGCTGACCCCGTCCACCGCCTTCACGGTGCCCTCGTCCTGGGCGAAGTACGTTTTCAAATCGCGCACGGAGAGCAACGCGTCCATCTCACCTGCCATAGGGATCCGCCGCGTCGCGCAGGCCGTCGCCCAGGAAGTTGAAGGCGATGACGACGATGGTGACGGGCACGGCGGGCAGCATCAGCCACGGAGAGATCGCCACCGTCTGGACGTTCTGGGCGTGCTGCAGCAGGACCCCCCAGCTGATCGCGGGCGGGCGCAACCCCAGGCCCAGGAAGCTCAACGCCGTCTCGCTGATGATCATCGCGGGCAGGGCGAGTGTGGTCGCAGCGATGATGTGGCTCATGAACGACGGCACCATGTGCACGAAGATGGTTCGCATCTGGCTGCAGCCCACCAGGCGCGCGGAGACGACGAAGTCCTCCTCGCGGAGCGCGAGAAATCTCCCGCGTACGACGCGCGCCAGCTCAGTCCATCCGAGGAGCGAGATGATGATGGTGATGGCGAAGTAGACCTGCAGCACCGACCATTCCCGGGGGAGGGCCGCGGCCAGCCCCATCCACAGCGGAATCGTCGGGATCGAGCGCAGGATCTCGATCACCCGCTGGATCAGCGTGTCGGTGACCCCGCCGTAGAATCCCGAGAGCCCGCCCAGCACGACGCCGAGCACCAGGCTCATCGTCACGCCGAGCAGTCCGATGGTGAGCGAGATCCGCGTGCCGTACATCAGGCGCGACCAGAGGTCGCGCCCCTGCACGTCGGTGCCGAGCAAGAAGATGGTCTTGGAAGCGTCGACGCCCGGGTCCACGCCGATGAGGTGGCGTGACATCGGGAACACGCCGAGGAACTTATACTCGAAGCCCTCGGTGAAGAACCGGATCGGGATCTTCTGCGTCGGGTCCGGCCGGTACACGCGCTTGAAGGTCTGCGGGTCGCGCGCGCCCTTGAGCCCGTACACGTGCGGGCTGAAGCTCCAGTCGTCGAACCACCGGATCGGCTGGGGCGGCATGAGCCCGCGCTGGGCCTCGGAGGCGTCGGGGTCGGCGTAGGCGAGGAAGTCCGCGCCGAGGACGACCAGATAGAAGCCCAGCACCACGGCGCCGCTGGCCACCGCGAGCTTGTGCTTCCGGAACCGCCACCACATGAGCTGCCACTGCGAGGCGACGAAGACCCGCGACTCCTCCTGCTCGAGGACGAGGGTGGCCATTACGTGTCCTCGAGCCGGATGCGCGGATCGATCCACACGAGCAGGATGTCCGAGACGAGCGTGCCGATCACCGTCATCACGCCGAGCAGGAGCACGATCGTGCCGGCGAGAAACATGTCCTGCGAGATGAGGGCCCTGAGCAGCAGAGGCCCCACGGTGGGCAGGCTCAGCACGAGCGACACGATGATGCTGCCCGAGACGATGTACGGCAGGGTGTAGCCGATGGTGGAGGCGAACGGGTTGAGGGCCACGCGCACGGGATATTTCAGGATGACACGCGCCTCGGTCAGGCCCTTGGAGCGCGCCGTCACGACGTAGGGCTTGCGCAGCTCGTCGAGCAGGTTGGCGCGCATGATGCGGATCTGCTGCGCGGTGCCCGCCAATCCCAGGATCAGCGCGGGCACGGGCAGGTGTTTGGCCAGGTCCCAGACGCGGGCTGCGCTCCAGGGCGCGTCCTGGAACTCCGTCGAGAACAGCCCGCCGACGTGGGCGTTGAACAGCGTGAAGCCGAAGTAGAGGATGACCAGCGCGAGCAGGAAGTTTGGCACGGCGAGCCCGATGAACCCGATGAAGGTCGCGACGTAGTCGCCGACGGAGTACTGGCGCACCGCGGAGTAGATGCCGATGGGCAACGCCAGCGCCCACGTCAGCAGCAGGGCCGCCACCGAGACCACCACCGTCAGCCACAGCCGGTCGCCGATCACCTCGGTGACGGGGCGCCGCCACTCCATCGAGAAGCCGAAGTCGCCCTGCACGACCAGCTTCATCCATTTGAGGTACTGGACGTAGTACGGCTGCCCGAGGCCGTACTGGATGCGGAGGGCCTGGGCCTCCTCGTCGCTCACGACGCTGCCCATCGACGCCATCTGCGCGATGTAGGAGGTGACGTAGTCGCCGGGCGGGAGCTGGATGATCGCGAAGGAGAGGACGGAGATCGCCCAGACGGTGAAGACGGCGAGCAGGGCGCGACGGCCGATGTACGCAAGCACCGTCGCGCCCTCTCGTCAGCTCCTCAGTTCTTCCAGAAGAACGTCGCCGGCCGCGAGACGCCCGGCGTCTTGCCGTCCGGGCTGTTGTACTGACGCGAGGGGATGTTGCCCATGTTGTTCTTGACGACGCGGACGCCCATCGCCGCCGGGCCTTGGCCGACCACGCCGATGATGTAGACCTCTTCGACCGCGATCCTCCAGATGTCCTTGCCCAGCTGGATGCGCTCTTTCTCCGGCACGCCGAAGGCCCGCTTCCACTTCTCCATGAGCTCCTTCATTTTCGGCTCGGGCTCCTTGCCCTGCGTGCCGCCCGACTGGAACCACTTCGCGTAAAGCGGCCCCGAGGAGGCGACGGCGTCGACCTCGAAGGGGAACACGTGGAGCGGGAAGGTGAAGAGGTGCTCGCTGCCGTCGTTGTTCCACGCGCCGAGCTGCTGCTCGTTGGCGGCTGTGCGCTTGAGGGCGAGGCTGCGCTCGACCTCCTGCACCTGGAGGTCGATGCCGATCTTCTTCCACTGCTCGCGGATCATCTCGGAGATCTGCGTGTACTGCACGAACTGGCCGCCGAGCGTCATGATCTCGATCCGCAGACGGCCCTTGCCGTCGGAGCGGAGGCGATAACCTTCCGCGTCCTTCTTCGCGAGCCCGACCTTGTCGAGCATCTCGTTGGCCTTCTTCACGTCGAGCGTGGCCCACATCTTCCGATACTGCGGCCCCGGGTTGTACTTGTTGGTGTCGGTGGGCACCACGGAGCCCGGCGTGCCCGTCCCGAGCCAGAACGTCTCGTTGATCTGGTCGCGATCGATGCCGAGCGAGAGCGCGCGCCGGAAGTCGGCGGTGTTGAACCACTTGGCGATCTCCGGATCGGCGTCGTAGTTCAGGTTGAACTTGATGATCAGGTCACAGTAGTCGCCGGGGTCCAGGTAGACCTTGTAGTTGCCCCTCTGCTGGTTCTCGATGAACACGGGCAGCTTGCCGAGATCGACGTGCCGCGACGCGTAGTCGTACTCGCCGGCGATGGCGCGCAGGTTCAGCACTTCGAGGTTCTCCGCGAGCGTCAGCACGACCTTGTCGATGTAGGGGAGCTGATTGCCCGCCGTGTCTACGAAGACGCTGTAGGGGTTGCGCTCGAGCGCCCACGTGGGCGTGTTGATCGGCGTCACCGTCTTCCACGGCGACAGCACCGGGAGATCCGGGTTGCGCGCCCAGTCGTTCTTCTCGAGGAACATGCGCACCCAGGAGTCGAACTTCGCGTCCTTCGCCTTTTTGTCGAGCTCGGCCTGTCCCACGTACTTCGGGAGGAACTGCTTCAGGTAGTGCGCCGGCGCGAAGCCGCCCAGCGCGCGATAGCCCCACATCTGGCCCGCGAGCTCGGTAGAGCCGGCCAGCACGTCGGGCAACATGTAATAGGGCTCAGGGAACTTGTAACGCACTGTGAGGGTGTCCACCTTTTCGATCACGCCCTGCTTGCCGTTGATGGCCAGGACCGCCGACGGCGTGGGCACGAGATCCTTGTTCCGGTAGATGTCCTCGAACCAGAATACGAAGTCGTCGGCGGTGAAGGGCTTGCCATCGCTCCACTTCATGCCGCGGCGCAGGTGCACGAGCCAGGCGCGCCCGCCGTCCTGCATCTCGAGGCCCTTGGCGAGGTTCGGCACGACCTTGTCGCCCGTGTAGTCCCAGAACATCAGATGGTCCGGGCCCGAGCAGCAGCGGAACCCGTTCCAGAAGTCGGCCGGGCCAGTGAAGCCGGCGCGCCACGTGCCGCCGTACTTGCCGATCTCTTTCAGCGGCTTGATGACCAGCGGGTCCTGGCCGATGCGCTCGGCCACGGGCGGCAGCTTGCCCGCTCGGACGAGCTCCGCGAGCTGCGGCGCTTCCTTGAGCGTCTTGGGGAACTTCGCGGGGTCGGTCACGACCTCCGGGCCTTCGAGCTTGCCGATCAGTGTGCTCTTGCTCTGTGCCAGGGCGGCCGCCGCGACGACGACGGTCAGTGCCACCGCCATCAGAGCGATCGTGTATCGGGATCGGAGCCTGCGTCCGAGGTCCGTCATGACGCGTTCCCCCTTCAATTCGGGATCGACGTGGGGCGCGATCTTACCCCAGGACGCGTCGCCCGCCCAGCCACTTCTGGACCCGTTGACCCGGTCCGCGAAAGCCGTTACCTTGCGTTGCACGTTGCTGAACCGCGACATGCCCGAGGCGCTCACCCGGCGGCAGCTACTGCAGGTCGGCAGCGCGGCCATCGCCGCGCACGTGCTCGTCCCCCACGGCGCGTCGGCCCAGGAAACCCCGCGGCGCGGTGGCGTCTTCCGCATCCGCGGCGAGGAGCCGACGAGCGGATTCGACCCGCATCTGGTCGTGAATCATCATCGGATCGCTACAAACCTTTCGTTCACCCACAGCCGGCTGGTCAAGGTGAAGGCGGGGCCCTCGGTAACGCCCGGAACCCTGCCGCTCGAGCCGGACCTGGCGGAATCCTGGTCGCAGCCGAACGACCGGACCTATGTGTTCAAGCTCCGCAAGGGCGTGCGCTGGCATCCCAAGCCGCCGGTGAACGGCCGCGAGCTCACCGCCGACGACGTGAAGTACACCTATGACCGGTTTCTGCAGATCAAGGGCAACCCGAACCGCTCGACGCTCGGGCACATCGAGAAGATCGACGTCCTCGACCGCTCGACGGTGAAGTTCACGCTCACGGAGCCCTTCGGATGGTTCCTCGACTATCTGGCCAACACCGTCACCTGGATCGTCCCGCGCGAGGCCGTCGAGCACTTCGGTGATCTCCGTCGAGCCGAGGCCTGCATCGGCACCGGCCCCTGGATGCTCGAGCGCTATGAGCCGAACACGCGGCTCACGTTCGTGCGCAACAAGGACTACTTCATTCCCGGATTGCCCTACACGGACGGGATCGAAGTCACCGTGGACGAGGATCCGTCGTCGCGATTGGCGAGCTGGCTCGCGGGCCGCTACGATTTCGCGCCGGAATACGGCCAGTGCGTGCGCCGCGTGGACCTGTCCGTCGCCCGCCAGCGCAAGCCGGGGCTGCGCACTCAGGAGTTCGTGGTGCTGTTCGGCGCGATCACGGCGATGAAGCTCGACCGCGAGCCGTTCCGTGACGTGCGGGTGCGCCGTGCGCTCGCGATGGCCCTGGATTGGAAGCAAATCATCGAGACCAACGCGTGGTCGCTCGGGCACGGCGTGCCGAACCCGACGATCCCCGCCGCCCTCCGCGAGTGGTCGATTCCGATCGATCAGCTCACGCCGCTCGGACGGCGCATCTACGCGCGCGACGTCGCGGAAGCCAAGCGATTGCTCGCCGAGTCCGGCCACGCCGGAGGCTTCAAGACGCCGGTCGAGGCGACGATGGGATGGAGCCCCGACTACGTCGACGAGCTACAGGTCACGATGCAGAGCTGGAAGGAGGCCGGGATCGACGCCGAGCTGAAGAACAAGGAGTTCGGCGCGTTCGTGTCCAGCACGATCTTCGGCAAGTTCGACAAGCTCATGCACAGTCTTCGCGGCGGCAGCCCGATCCCCGATGCCTCGCTGCAAGTTCCCCACGTTCCCGGTGAGCCACTGAACGCCTCGGGCGTCGACGATCCCAAGTTGACGGAGATGATCCGCCTGCAGCGGCGCACGCTCGACGTCGCCAGGCGTCGCGAGATCGTCTTCGACATCCAGCGCTATCTCGCCGAGCAGGTCTACTACTCGTACGGTCCGTCGGTGAACACCGTGTGCGCGTGGGAGCCCTACGTGCGGAACTTCGCCCCGAACATCGGCCACGATTATGGCGGACGACTCATGGCCGCCTGGCTCGCCAAGTAGCGCGCGTCAGCGCGCGGTTGCGAACTCCGACTCGACTCTCTTCAGCCAGACCCGAAGATTCATCTCGCGGTACATCGTCTTCCCGCGTGTGAAGTGGGCGTCGCCGTCATCCAGCCTGCCGGCGGCGCGATAGAGCCTGGCGAGGTCGAGATGACAGTGAGCGACCAGCGGGCGCATGCCCAGCGCCGCGCCCCGCTCACGTGACTCAGTGAAGTATTTTTCTGCGGCGGCGACGTCGAGTGGATCGGCGCCCGCGGCGATCCGCCCGAGGACCTGAAGGCACAACGCGCGGTCGGCCTTGCGGCCCTGCTCGGTGGCGAGCGCCAACGCGCGCTGCGCGGTCGTCTCGGCGTCGTTGCGACGACCAGCGAGCAAGTATGCCTCGGCGAGAGTGGCGAGCCGCGCCGGGTAGTTCGTCATCTGCTTGATCGCTTCGCAGTGTGCGGCGCCCGCCTCCAGATTCGCGATGGCGTCCGGGGGGCGTCCGACGAGCGCGTAGGCGCGGCCAAGGATCATGGCGGCAATGCCGGACCAATCGCGCACCTCATACCTGCGGCTGATATCGACGGCTGATTCGAGAATCGGGATCGCCTCGGCGGCGTCGCCGAGGTCGAGCCACACCATCCCGAGCAGGCAGAGGTGAGATGCCTCGAGGGCTTTCGCCTCGTTCATCTGCGAAATGTGCACCGCGAGCTGCGCAAGTTCCAGGGCCTCGGCGAACTCGCCGCGACTCGAAAGCGCCCACGCCAACCATGCACGCACGCCGCTCTGGAACCGGTTAAGTGTGAGGATCCGCTCCGGCGTCACGTCGCCGTGGAGCGGGATGAGCGCGGCTCGATACGACGCGTCGGCGTCGGCCCATTCGCCCCGACTGGTGTACGCCATTCCGAGAAAGTAATTGCTGGAGGCAGCGAGCTCGGTGTCCCCCAGCTCCGTGGCGATCGCCCGCGCGCGGCGGCCCGGCTCGATGGCCTCGTCCGTCATTCCCATGACTCGAAACATCAGGCACTGATTCGCGAGTGCGCGCGCGAGCCGTCGGCGGTCACCGATTCGTTCTGCCAGCGTGGCCGCTTCGATGACCGCGTCGAGGCCGCGGCGGTACTTAGCGAGAACGAGGAACGGCAGGAACACCTCGAGGCGAACATCGATCGCCAGGATCGTACGATCGCCTGGCACCTTTTCGAGTATCTGCAGCGCCTGATCGAGACACGCCGCCGCCTCGTGATGCGCGGAGCGCGCGAACGCTTTCGATCCGGTTAGGCGCAGATAATCGACGGCTTTGTCCCACACCTCGCCCCGGACCGCGTGATGGGCCAGCTTGTCGGTGTGCTCGGCGAGTCGGCCGGCATACTCCGCCTCGATCGATCCAACGGCACGCGCGTGGAGCGTGCGACGATCATCGGCGAGCAGGCTCGAGTACCCGACCTCTTGCGTCAGCGCGTGCTTGAAGCGATAGAGCTGTCGCGCGCCGTCGCTGCGGTCGTGCAGATACTCGAGCCGCTGCAGCTCGCTCAGACGGTCCTTCACTGTCGCAATATCGGGCAGAATGGCTTCCAGCAGGCGCACCGGGACGTCTCGGCCGAGCACGGCGGCCGCTTGAAGCACGGCCTTGCATTCGTCCGACAGGCGATCGATGCGGGCGAGCAAGACGGCTTCGACCGATTCTGGGACCGTCGCCGACGCCGTGCCGGTGTCGGGCCCGATGGCGCGCGCGAGCTCCTCGATGAAGAAAGGGTTGCCATCGGCCCGATCCAAGATCGCCTCGGTCGTCGCCGTCGGTAATGGCGAATCGTGCGCCACGGCGGCGACGAGGACGCGATGGGCATCCGGCCGGGCGAGCGGCTGAAGCCGGAGCTCGGTGACGTACGAGCGGTCGCTCCACGCGGGACGGTAACCAGTCCGGTACGTGGTGACGAGGAGAATAGGCGCGTCGACGACGGCATCGACGAGTACCGAGATGTATCCCTCGGATGCGCGATCCATCCAGTGCAGATCCTCGATCGCGAGGACCAGCGGATGTGCGAGACTCGACGCGACGGCAAAACGCCGGAAGACCTCGAGCGTTCTCTGATGAATTGCGTCAGGACTCAGATGCCGGATGCCTTCCGTCCCATCGCTGATGTCCAGGAGGCGCAGCAGGTACGGCGCCATTTCGTCCGCTGGCAATCCGAGCGCCGTCAGCCGTGACCGCAGCTTGTCCCGGACGACCTCGACAGTGTCCGTGTCCTCGATGCCATGGCCACGACGCACCATCTCAATGATCGGCAGCAGCGGCATCTCACGGCCGTACGAAACTGAGCGGGCGCTCAGATAGCCCACCGTGGCGGCGTCCAGCGCCCGGTGGAATTCGAACAGGAGCCTCGATTTGCCGATGCCGGGCTCACCGCTGATCTGGACGACTTGACCCCGGCCGGAGCGCGTCAGCTCGAGCCGTCCCTGCAGCATCGTCATCTCGTCGCCGCGGCCGACGAACGTTCCGCCCTCGCGCCAGGCGGCGGCCCGCTCTCCATCCAGGAGCAGGCACGCGCCGTCGTCGGTGGCGGCGGGCACGAGCTGAAAGGCGGCTCGGAGCGAGGCGCTGGCCGGCGCACCGACGATGATGGCTCCGTCGCGCGCGCGCGAGACAAGCCCATCGAGCGTCCGCCACGCATCTGCGCGCGCGTCCATGTCGACGTGCACGCCGTCCGCGAGCTTGCACAACAGCGCGGGCGCGCTGTGGAGCGCGAGCTTCACGGTCGGTGCTGCCGCATCGACGTTTCTCGTCCGGGCGGCCAACTTTCGGATCGCCATTGCTGCGTGGGCCGCCCGGCGGGAAGCGTCCTCGACGGAGTCGAGACCGAAGACCGCCGTCACGCCGAGAGGACTGACGCCATCGAGCGCGCCGCCGAACGCGACAACTTTCTGGAGGATTTCGTCGAGCAGCGTCCGCTGTGCGTGCTCGCTGTGGTCGCTCGCCGGCGTCAGCGTGAGGCGCAGGAAGGCCACGCGCCGAGGCTCCCACCGCGCGGGCGCGGCCGGTGTCACCGTCAGCGCGACCGGCTCATTATCCGAGCTCGCGTGCTTGCGCAGACGGTAGCGCAGCGTATTTCGTGTGAGTCCCAGGCGCTGCGCGGCGCGCGTCACGTTGCCGCCGGCCGCGGCGAGAGCCTGGCGCAGATGATCCCGCTCGAGCGCCGCCACCGCGTCGTCGATAGGCGCCCGCGGCTCGACATCGTGATCGCGGGATTCGGCGGATTCGGCCCGCACACCTTCGGCCGGCCCCAGGCCGAGCGCTTCGGCGCCGATCGACGTCGAGTCGGACAGCAGCGCCACTCTCTCGACCACGTTGCCGAGCTCTCGGATGTTTCCAGGCCAGCCATGCGTCGTCAGCCGCGCGAGCGCCGCGGGTGTGAAGCGTTTCGTGAGGCCGTACTCCCCGCACGCGCGGGCCAGGAAGTGCTCGGCGATCAGCACGATGTCATCGCCGCGCTCTCGTAAGGGGGGCACGTGGAGCGTCACGACGGCGAGGCGGTGGTAGAGGTCCTCGCGGAACCGGTGCTTCCGCATGGCCACCTCGAGGTCCTCGCTGGTCGCCGCGATGACCCAGACATCGATCGGCTTGCTTGCCGTCGAGCCGAGCGGACGCAGCTGCTGCTCTTCGACCACTTTCAGCAGCTTGGCCTGCAGCATATCGGGAAGAAGCCCGATCTCGTCGAGAAAGATGCTGCCGCGATCCGCTGCCGCGAAGAGACCGGGCTTGGCACGGCGCGCGTCTGTGAACGCGCCGCGCTCGAAGCCGAACATCTCTGACTCCATGAGCGTGGCGGGAATGGCCGCACAGTTGACGTCGACGAACGGTTGGCGTGCCCGCGGGCCGGCCTGGTGCAGGGCGCGAGCGATCATGCTTTTCCCGGTCCCCGTTTCTCCGAGCAGCAGCAGCGGCGGCAGCCGGCGCGCGCCGGCATAGCGGTGGACGATCTGCTCCAGCTGGCGCCGGAGCCCGACGATGGCGGCGCTCTCCCCGAGGATCTCGGCGAAAGGCGACGACATGGGGCGGTGATCATATCCGAACCGATGCACCAGTGGTGCAAATTCCACCGCTGGTGCAACGGCCGTCCGACCGGCACCACTTTTCGTTCTCGAACGGTCACTTGGCGTCACCCTCGCGCTGCGCGAGGGCGGTCGAGGCGCGGCATCCCGTTTGCCTCATAGCGCTGCGTTGCCGAACAGTGGCGCCCGCGGGGCGCCGGCGCTGTGCACCGTTCACCTGCGACAGGGAGGACGTCGATGACCCGCATTCATCTACGCGTTCGCCTCCTGGGCTGCTTCGTGACGCTGCTCGGACTCTTCGTCGTGTTGCCGGCGCCGGCCCGCGGCGGCGACGATGGCCACGAGTTCACCGTTCGCTGCGACAAGGGCAAGACGATCGGCACATCCCTCGCCGAGCACGATGGTCCGGTGACGCTGAGCGTCGTAGGGATCTGCGACGAGCACGTCGTCGTCAACCGCAACGACGTCAGTCTCGTCGCCGGCGCCCCCGGCGCCGGCATTCACGGACCGAATCCGGCCGTCAACACGCTGCAGGTCACGGGTGATCGGTTCCTGCTCGATGGTCTGACGGTGACGGGTGGACGCAATGCCATCGTCCTATCCGGCGGCACAGGCGCGACGATCCGTAACTGCACGGCACTGGCGGTCGGCAGCGGTCTCGTCGGCGGCATCGGAATCATTTTCTTCCACGGGACGACCGGAACGATCGACAACTGCACGTCGAACGGCAACCCCGCGGACGGCCTCATGCTCGACGGGGCGGTCGCCAGCATTACCAACAGTCGGTTCTCGTCGAATCATCGCGCAGGCATCCTGGTGTTCGGTGGCAGCAGTGCGCGTATCGGCCTGTCGAACGCGTTCACGGCCGCGGGCAACACGATTAACGGCAATGCGTCGAACGGTATTCACGTCACAATCGGCTCGACCGCCATCGTCATCGGGAACACGATCTCGGAAAACGGGACCAGTCCCACCGGCGCCTTCGGACGCATTGGAATCGCGGCCGCCCTCCAGTCGCGCATCGACGTCGTCGCGGGGAACATCATCACCGGTAACTTCGGCGCCGGCGTCTTCGTCGGGTCCGGGTCGATGGCTGGCATCGGTGATCCGGGTTTCGGCCTGGGCGTGGCGAACCTCATCCGTGGTAATTCGACGGCGGCCCCATCACAGGGCGTCAACGTCACGCTCAATTCGACGCTGATCCTTCGCGGCGCGACGGTCGACAACAACAACGGCGCGGGCGTCGCGCTGTCTGCTCGCTCCACGATGAGCGCCTTTTCGAACACCATCACCGGGAACTCGGCGAACGGAGTCCAGCTCAGTCAGGGCAGCGCGGCGATCTTCCAGCCGATCGCGCCTTTTTCGAATGTCAGCGGCAACACCGGCACGGATGTGATCTGTCTGGACGGCGAGTCGAGCGTCACCGGTTCGCTGGCGCCCGGCGCGACGATCAACTGCACCGGGTTCTAAGGGAGGCGAGCATGCGCATGTTCGCGTGGGTGATGCTGGTTCTCGCGCTCACCGGCTGTGCCACGACTGGATCGGATGACGCAAAGCCGCCATCCGTCGACGTGACCGGATCGTGGGTCGGTACGTTCACCTGGCCGTACGGTGTCTCGCCGATCACGCTTACCCTGCGCCAGGTAGGCGCCGAGGTCACCGGCGACATCGGGACGACGGGAACGGCCGGCGAGATGCGACAAGGCAATGGGCCTGCGCGCGGGACGGTGACCGGAGACACGCTGTCGCTGACGTTTGCCGGCGGCAGCGCAGACTTGTTCGTCAAGGCAAACAGTATGAGTGGATTCTCGAGCTCGGGAGGCCGGTGGACGTTGCAGCGGCAGTAGCCGAGGTCGCGCCTACACGTACATCGGCCGCCGGTCGACCAGCGCGAGCCAGCCGCGCACGATGCGGTAGATGAACCACAGCCCGACGATGCCGAGCGGGATCCAGGCGATGAAGAAGCCGATGCCGAGCGTCGCGACGATGAACACCCCGCAGAGCGCGACCCAGAGCAGGCCGAACCAGAACGTGCGGATCTGCCAGCGGAAGTGCGACTCGAGCCACGTGCCGCGCACCTCGCTGCGCTTGACGTAGTTGAGGATGACCGCGATGAGCGACGGCCAGCCGAAGAGGAACGCGCCCACCACGGTCGCGGTGCCGACGATGCCGATGACGAGGCTGGCGGCGTGCAGCGCGTAGATCAGATGCGTGTACCGGACGAGCGAGTCGCTTGGCTCGGCGACCGCGACGTTCATGACGCGCGCGCCTTGCGGAATGCGCGCTCGAAGCCGGGCAGCGCGCGGACGATCGTCTCCCGATCCACCGTGAGCGAGATGCGGATGTGCCCCGGCATGCCGAAGCCGGAGCCGGGCACGGTGAGCACGCCCTCCTCGGCCAGCAGCCGCACGAACGCGACGTCGTCGTCGAGCGGCGTGCGCGGGAAGACGTAAAAGGCGCCCTGCGGCTTCACGCAGCGGTAGCCGATGCGCGTGAGCCCGTCGTACATCAGGTCGCGCTTCTCGCGATAGGGCGCGACGTCGATGACCTGGTCGCCGACCTCGGCCACCACCCACTGCCACAGCGCCGGCGCGTTCACGAAGCCGAGCACGCGGCTGGTGAACGTGCACGCTTCGAACAGCTCGCCGGCCTCCGGCATCCGCGGCGACAACGCGAGATAGCCGATACGCTCGCCCGGAATGGCGAGCGACTTCGACCATGACGTCGCTACGATGGCGCGCGTGACGAGGGGCGGCACCTGCGGCACCGGGACGTCGTCGAAGACGAGCTCGCGGTACGGCTCGTCGCTGATCAGCACGATCGGGCGCGGGGCGCGGGCGAGCACCGCCTCGATCGCGGTGAACGTCGCGGCCGGATAGATCACCCCGCTGGGATTGTTCGGCGAGTTGAGGAGAAGCGCGCGCGTCCTGGACGTGATGGCCGCCTCGAGCTTGGCGACGTCGGGCGTGAGATCCGCCGTCGGCGGGACCACGACCAGCCGGCCGCCGTGGTTCTCCGCGTAGAACGTGTACTCGGCGAAGAACGGCGCCACGGTGATGACCTCGTCGCCGGGATCGAGCAGCGCCTTGAGCACGGTGTTGAGCGCCGCGCCCGCGCCGACGGTCATGAGGACGTGGTTGGCGGTGTACGGCAGTCCCGTGGCCGCCTCCATGCGCTTGGCCACCGCCGCGCGCACGCGCGGATGGCCCGCGTTGGGCATGTAGGCGTGCAGGTGGGGCACGTCGCTGTCCAGCACGCGCCGCGCGGCCGCCAGAACGGCGGGCGGCGGTTCGATCTCGGGATTGCCCAGCGTGAAGTCGAAGACCTTGTCGGCGCCGCGCTCCTGCGTGAGCCGCGCCCCTTCCTCGAACATCCGCCGAATCCAGGAGGCCTTCTTGAGATTGTCCGTCACCGCGCGGGAGATCATCACGGTCGGAGTATAGTCGACGCGGAGGGCTTCCGATGCGGATGGCGGTGCAGCGGCGCGGCCAGGGCCCCGACGTTGTGCTGTTTCACGGTGGCATGGGCTCGTGGCAGCACTGGATCCGCAACGTCGACGCCTTGGCGGCGCGCTTCACCGTGCACGCGCTGGATCATCCCTCGTATGGCGATTCGCCCTCGGTGCCGCGGGAGGCGACGGGTCCCGAGTATCTCGAGTTGATGTACCGCGTCATCAGCGAAATGTTCCCCGGGGAGAGCCCGCTGCGCTTCGCCGGCTTCTCGTTCGGCGGCGCCATCGCCGCCAACCTCGCGCGACGACTGTCGCGCCGGGTGACGCACCTCGCGTTGATCTCCCCGGGCGGATTCCCGCGCCGCCGCTTCGGCGACCGGCCGACGCGCAGCTACAAGGAAGCGGGCGACGACGACAAGCTGTTTCGCGAGATCTGCCGCCACAACCTGCTCATCAACATGCTGAGCGATCCGGCCAGCGTCACCGAAGAGACCGTCGACATCCAGGCCGCGTGTGTTCGCCGCGCGCGATTCGACAGCCGCAAGGTGAGCGCGGGCGGCACACTGATCGGCGATCTTGCCGCCGCGCGCTGCCGCATCCAGCTGCTCTGGGGTGAGCGCGACGACTCGGCGTTCCGGCCGGCGAGCCTGCTCATCGGCGAGATCGCCGACGCCGTGACGGCGCTCGACGTGCACCGCATTCCGCGCGCGGGCCACTGGTCGGCCTACGAGAACGCGCCGGAGGTCAATCGCCTGATGCTCGAGTTCTTCTCGCGCTAGGCCACTT
>Ga0207646_10003223_pt1 | contig 18625 bp, 16 predicted proteins | sample KBSK5502metaG_FD_184343 | JGI IMG/M metagenome (GOLD analysis project Ga0207646, IMG submission 184343) | Corn, switchgrass and miscanthus rhizosphere microbial communities from Kellogg Biological Station, Michigan, USA - KBS K5-50-2 metaG... | ecosystem: Host-associated > Plants > Roots >...
CGACAAGGTGGCCAGCCCGCCGTCGCGCCGCTCGCGGGTCGCTGTGTAGTAGCCGTAGTCCGGCGCGGCGGGGCGGGAGGCGGACTTGGCCGCCTCATACAGCGCCCACCGCAGCAGCGGCGGCCCCTGGCGGGACAGCTTCCCCGGTGGCCGCTTGATGTCGGAGGAGTGGACTGTGATGTCCAGCCCGGTGTGGCGGACGACGTGATCGGAGCTGGTGAACCGGCGGACGTCGCCGAGCTCGGCCCAGATGGCCACTGAAGTGACCGCGCCGATGCCGAAGTGGGCTCTGCGCAGCGCGGCGCAGCCGGGCTGGCGGCGCGAGTACATGTCCAGCTGCCGGCGGAGCGGGTCCAGCTCGGCGGTCAGCCGGTCGACCTGGCGCAGCGCGGCCTCCACCGCCTGCCTTCCGGCCGGTGACAGGTCCGCCTCGGCGGCCGCGGCCCGGCCCGCCGGCTTGGCGGCCGACACGCCCGCGGGCACGCCCTGGTGGAAGAAGGTGGCGGCGATCCGCTGGTGCCAGGCGCCCCGCTCATCGACCAGGTCCTTGTACAGCCGCACGGTGGCCCGGGCCTCCAGGACGTGCTCCGGCGGGATCCAGCACTCGGGGAGGTCGCCGGCCAGCAGGTGCACCCGCAGATGCCGGGCATCGGCTTTGTCCGTCTTGGCGTGCCGTTTCCTGCCGCGCAGCGCCGCGGTGTCCGCGGGCTCAGCCAGGTGTGCGGTGACCTGCGCAGCGGCTAGCTCTTCGGCCACATACCTCCACCCGGTGCACCCCTCGAGGGCGAAGTGGACATCATCGTGGCCGTCGAACCGGGCCAGCCACTGCCGTAGATGCTCCCGGTCAGCCGGGACGACCCGGCCTCGCTTCAGCTCCCCGGTACCAGTGTCGAGATATTCGAAGGTCAGCTGGCGGCGGTGCACGTCGAACGCGCCTACGATGCTCATGAGGGACCTCCTCGAGCTCCTGAAGAAACTGGGACAGGGACCTTGTTTCCCTAAGCCCGCATGCCGTAGATACTGCTACGGCTGACGCCGGGGAGGTCCCCCTCATATGGCATCTATGGCGCAATTGCCATAAGCGCACCGGGCATCGGGAAAGCGCAACTGAGGCGAAAAGGCAGATGACCATTCTGCGCGCTGTACCTCGACGAATTTAGTCATATGCGCGGAGCGAATATTCGGCATTGGTCGCGACAATAAAGGTCGTGCTAGCGCTCGCGTTCTGTCATCGATGCGTGATTCGGGCGGAGGGCGGTCACCGGGTAGAACACCTCGGCCGCCGCGCCTACGCCGGGGCAAGTACGTGGATCGCGATACGGACTTCCGGGCCCTCGCGCCGAACCGGGTCCGCTTCGACGGCGGTCCAGACCGTGGTCGGGTTGTCAGGCACCCTGGCCCGGCTGGCCGGCCAGGACGGCCCAGGCCATCGTCGCGTAGCTGGCTCAACTGCTGGCTAGTGAGGGGCTTGAGATCATCGGCGGGCGGAACGGATGCGGCCACCACTGCCGGCTGGCGCGCCGGGCGGGGTCCCCGCCGACGCAGCCGTTTTGGACGGCGGCCCAGTGGTCGCATTGGCTGTCCGGGTCGCGCCCCAACTCCGGTTCTGTAGCGGCCCGGGTTCGGACACTCTGACTGGACCGATCTTGACCCGCTTGCGTCCCTGGCTGACAGGCTACGCCGCCTGCCCGGGCATGCTGACCTGCCCGGAGCGCCGCGCACCGTGTGGGGCAGGCCGTGGCCCGCATCGGCGCACAGAACGGGTCAGCCTCGGGGGAGGATAAACCTGTCAACGGCGCTGGCGAAGCCCTCTTCCTCGTTGGAGGCCGTGATCCGCCGTGCCGCGCGCTGCACCTCGAGGCTGGCGTTGCCCATCGCGATGCTCAGGCCAGAGTGGGCGAACATCAGCACGTCGTTTGGCATGTCGCCGATCGTGGCGATCGCTTGCGGCGGAACCCCGTACCTCGCGGACAGGTAGCGGGCGACCGCGCCCTTGTTGGCCTCCGGGTGGGTGACGTCGAGGTAGTAGGGCTGGGAACGGGCGGCCGTCACATGATCGCCGAACCGGTCGTGGGCGGCGGAGGCGGCACGGGCGACCGCGTCAAGGTCGTCGCTCACGCCGACCAGTTTCGCGACGTCGCTGGTGAGCCCGTCGAGGCTGGTCATGACCTTCGGCCCGAACTGTACCCGTCCGGGATTCCCGTTCCACGTGGGAGCCCTGCGGGTCGGGCACATACCAGTCCGGGCCGCGGTAGACCCAGGTGTCGAGGCGGAAGGACCTGATGAGATCGGCCACGGGCACCACAAGCTCCTCAGGCACTATGCGCTGCTCGACCACCGACACGTCGCGGTTTACCAGCAGCCCGCCGTTGAAGGCGGCGATCGGGGTCTTAATGTCGAGCGGCTCGATCAGCATCGACATGCCCCGCGGGGCCGGCCGCTCGTGATCGCGAACAGGATCCCGGCCTCGCCGAGCCTGCGCACGGCGTCGACAGCCCGGTCGGTCAGCACCTTGTCCGGCGTCACCAGCGTGCCGTCGACGTCGGCCAGAAGCAGCCGGACCGCGTCCGTCCCGGTCACCCCTGGTCTCCGTGCCGGTGCGCAGGCGCGGCACCGTGCAACCGTTCCGCTGCCTGCGCATCAGCCATAACCAGCGAGTGCCCGGCCCTCACCCGGCCTGCTGGGATGGAACGGTCGCCGGACAGCAGCCTGGCGAGCGGCTGCTGCTTGTCCGCGCCGGTGACCAGCCAGAGGATCCGCGCGGCTCGGGCCAGAGCCGGGTAGGTGAGCGTCATCCGCCGGTGCCCCTGGTAGGGCAGGGTGACCGCGACCAGGGCACTGGTCTCATCCAGCACCGGGTCACCTGGCACCAGGGACGCAGTGTGGCCATCCGGGCCGAGGCCCAGGTGCACGAGGTCGAACCTTCCGGGAAGCGCCGCCGCGTAGGCGCTCGCCGCGGCGGCGAGGTCTTCTTCCTCCACCGGCATCGGGTGCACCCTGACCGCGGCGGCGCCGAGGCTTTCCCGCAGATGGGTCAGGTTGCGGTCGGGGTCACCGGCGGGCGCCACCCGTTCGTCCGCCTGGAACAGCTCGGCGCTCGCCCACGGCATGTCCGCCGCCGCGAGCGCTCGGAACATCGCCCAAGGCGTCTGCCCCCGGCTGACCGCGAAGCTGAACCGGCTGCCCGCCGCCACCGCGGCGCTGGCCAGGCCGGCGACGTGACCGGCGGCGCGGGCAGCCACTGCGGCAGGATCGGGAAAGACTTCAAGGTCGTGATCCACCGTGCCAGGCCTTCCGTCGAACTGCGAGCGCGCCGCCGCGCTGATCGTCTCGCCGAGGGTATCTATGAGCATTCCTGCTCACCTTCCAGCGGTCCTGAGCGCACGGCGGCGGCGGATTGGCGCACTGTCGAAGAGTCGTGGCTGAGCAATTCGCGGCAGAGCGCCCGGGGGCCACTACAACAATCAGCACGCGTGACAACTGACACTGAGCCGATCAGCCAGCCTAGACCCGCGCGGCATGTCAGCCGATTTCGCCGACCGTGACCCCCAAGGTGCTCCCGAGCCGCTTCGTTATGGCCGGTGATCTTGCAGCTGGTATAGCCTCGCAAGCTGTGCCCGATGGATCATTCTGGAGCGACCGTCAGTGCAGCCCGAGTGCCTGCGGCGGCGGCCAGTCGCCTGGCAGTTCGCTGAGCCGCCGAGCATAGTCGCCGGGGTCGAACGGCCGGTGTTCGTTCATGGCCTGATAGATGTCGTCGCTGACCACGGCTGCGACCATGTGCATGATGTTGTGCCAGTCGTAGCCGAGGCCGGCCAGCCGCTGGACGGTCTGCCAGGTTTCGGGCGGGTCGCCGGCCAGCAGCTGGCTGGCGACAATCTGGTGCAACGCGATGTGCAGCCTGGGGCTCAACGGCTCACCGCCGACGGTCATCTCCTCATCGTTGCGGAGCGCATCGGTGAATTCGGGATGCTGCGCCTCGATCAGGAACGTGCGTTCGTCCTCATCAGCCGGGTTGAGTAGTTCTAGGTCGAGGCCCCGGTAGGTGCCGTGTCCCGAGGGCACAGCCCACGATCGCCGGTCGCCGGGCGTCGGCTGATCGAACCAGCAGTCCGTCGCCTGCCCGGCCTTCAGTACCGGCTGGCTCCCCGCGGGCCGCACAACGCCGCGCGGCCCGCCGCGGCCTGCCGGCGGGCGCCGGGCAGGTTCGCGGCGCCCACCACGGCTGGGCGGGCGCCCACGGCTTCGCGGGCTCACCACACCGATTGTCCCAGCCTCCAGACAGCGATGTCACCCGCAACCGCCCATTGAGATGCCGGGAACCGCGCCGCGACGGCCGTGGCCCCAGCGGGCGGTTGCTCGCTGCAGGGCCATGCGAGCCCGCGGCTGGTACGCGAACCTGCTGCGGTTCGACCGCCGCAAGTGCCTGCTGCTCACTCACGCAGGCATGCTGTCCTCGATGTTCGAGCCCTGCGCCCGCGCCGCCAGCCTGCGCCGCCCACAGCAGCTCGTGACCATGCTGATCGGCCGCGAACTCGCCCACGAAGGCCGGCCAGCCACCACCTTCGGCGCGCCGTGGGCAGGAGCTAATCGTGGCCAGGATCGCCGATCGCAGCGTCCTGGGGTGCGCATGAATGACATGGCGGTGCTGTGCGGGCACCCTGAGCTCTCGGTGCCCAAGGTGCTCGAAGTCGGCGATGCCTTCGACGGCGCCTACGCCATCTCAGTTCGCCACTACGGGACCAACCTCGAAGATGTCCGGCCCGATCAGTCCGATGTGGCAGGCCCAATGCTGGCATCGCTGCTCGGCGCCCTTTTCAGAGTGCCGAAGAGTCCGGACCTGCCTGGCACGCGCGGCCACCTCGTAGCAGCCTGTCCTGGCGAGCCTGGCTCTGTGACCGCCTGGCTGACGACCCGGCGCAGCCGGTGCACGGCTGGCGAGCAACCCTCAGCGCGCAGAGCGACCTCGACCGGATCTTCCGGGCTTGTGAAGCTCGCGTCCGCGGCCTTGTCGACGCCTGCCCCGAGCGGCGCGACCTGGTCCACGGGGACCTGCTCCACGCCGACGTCCTGGTGACCGAAGACGCCAGCCGTCCGAACGCGGTCTTCTCCTGGAAGCTCTTGGTGCGCGGCGACTTCCTGTTCGACACGGCCTGGTGCACCTTCTGCTCCATCTGGTATCCGGGGATCGCAGCATTCGACTTGTGGCACCTGATCCATCAGGAGCCCTCGATCACAGACGATGCTGACGCATTGGTCGATGCCTCTCTACGGCACCACTGCTACGAGCTGGGCATCGGACTCGGAGCCCTCGGCTGGAATGCCTGGATAGGCGATGCACACACGCTCCAACAGACTGCCGCCCACCTGGCCGAAGTTCTCGAGCGAGGACCACTCCCGGCCAGTACTTAGTGTCCCGATCTGCGCTTACCGTCCCGTCGACTTCCACGACAAACTGGAGGTCCGAACGGCGGATCTTGCGCCCTGACCGTGGATCAGCGCTGGTTGCAGAACGTGACCCGGCCGCCAGCCGCGAGGGCGCCGGATCGCCGATTCGGCATCAGTGTCAACTGCGCTTGGTGGGCCGTGGAGCGCGCGCAGAATGTGGTGTTCTGGCTCATGTTCCAGATGCTGACGGGACGCTCGCCCATTGCGGCTGCTTCTGAGCTGGTTCGGGAGTTGGCACGGCCTGCGCTCGGGGTGCTGCGGCAGTCGGCGCTCACCCCCGATCGTCAAGAAGAGCTCGAAGACGCCTCGCCAGAGTCCATGATCGCTGGGGAAGACGGTGCCTGGAGGGCGGGCCGATGACCGCCGGGCGTAAGAGCCGGGCCACAAGATCCTCATAGCCTGCTGATCAGCCCATGGACGATGTCGTGGTGGTCCCCGCCTGAGCGAGTGAGCGCTGCTGGTCGGCAGGCTGATGCTGCGGCTGCCCGGCGCGTAGCCGGCTCGCGTTACCCCCGTGTGGGGGTCTTCCGTCACCGGGTAAAGGGCTTTTGGCACTCACTAACGATTGTGTATCGCTCAAAATTGATAGTAAAATCCAGTCGGGAGAGCAGTTAAAGGGTGGTGAGTCATGACTGTGATCGAAGCCAGGGCGGCGGTGGGGGCACGCAAGTGGTGGGCGCTGGCCGGGCTTTCCCTGGCTGTGCTGGCCGTGAGCCTGGACGCGACGGTGCTGAGCGTGGCGCTGCCAACACTGGCGGTGTCCTTGCACGCGTCAGCGGCCGACCTGCAGTGGTTTGTCTCCTCCTACACGCTGGCGCTGGCCGTCGCGCTGCTGCCGGGCGGGCTGCTGGGGGACCGGTTCGGCCGCAAGAAGATGATGATCGGCGCCCTCACCATGTTCGGCCTCGGCTCGCTGGCGTGCGCCTACTCCCCGAACGCGGGCGCGTTCATCGCCGCTAGGACACTGACCGGGCTGAGCGCAGGCTTCATGATTCCGCTGGTAATTTCGGTACTCGCGGTGCTGTTCACCGAGGAGGAACTGCCCAGGGCGATCGGCATCTGGGGCGCGGCTAACTTCCTGGGCCTGCCGATCGGGCCGATCATCGGCGGCTGGCTGCTGTCCCACTACTGGTGGGGCTGGGTGTTCCTGATGAATCTGCCGGTGGTCGTGATCGGGCTGGCCGCCGTCACGGCACTGGTGCCCGAATCCCGGGCCAGCGCGGCTCCCGGCCTGGACCTGGCCGGTATCGTGACGTCCTGCACCGGCCTCGGGGTCCTTATCTACGGCTTCATCGCGGCCGGGCAGTACGGCTGGACCTCGGCCACCGCGATCACCGCGATGATGGCGGGAGCGGCCATCCTCGCGGCCTTCGCCGGCTGGGAACTGCGCCTGTCCCACCGGCCTGGCGGGCAGCCGCTGGTGAATCTGGGCCTGTTCCGGTCGGCCAGGTTCACCTGGGGGACCATCCTGGCAGCGTTCGGCGTCTTCGCGATGTTCGGCCTGCTGTTCGCGGCGCCGCAGTTCTTCCAGGCGGTCCTCGGGGTGAACGCGATGGGCAGCGGCCTGCGGCTGCTGCCGCTGATGGCGGGCCTGGCGCTCGGCGCCGGCCTGGCCAGCCTGGTCATCAAGCGGCTGACCGCCAAGCTGACGGCCGCGCTGGGGTTCGCCATCCTCGCCGCCGGCCTAGCACTCGGTACCACCATGAGCGCCGCCAGCAACACGGCGTTCATCGCCACCTGGACCGCGATCACCGGGCTCGGCTTCGGGTTGAACCTGGCCAGCACGGCATCGGCGGCCCTGGTGGACATGCCGAAGGAGAGCGCCGGCGTCGCCTCCGGTGTCATGCAGGCGGTCCAGAAGGCGGGAGCGCCGCTGTCCGCCGCGGTGCTCGGCAGCGTGCTCGCCTCCGGCTACCACGCCCAGCTGCACCTGGCCGGGCTGCAGACCGCGACCGCCAGCGCGGTGCGCAGCAGCGTGTTCGCGGGCATCGCCTTGGCGCGCAAGGCCGGGTCACCGGCACTGCTTGACCAGGTTCGCTCGGCCTTCGTGCACGGGATCGACGCGATGCTGTGGGTCAGCGTGGGGCTGGCGGTGGCCGGGATCGTGCTGGCGCTGCTGTTCCTGCCCTGGCGTGCCACGGCGGCGGCCACGGGCAGCGCCGACAAGGTCCGGGAAGGGGGAGAATCCGCACATGAGCGCGCTGCCTGAACATCCAGTCCCCGGGCCGGGCAACGTCGGCCCGGCTGCCCCCGGCCGACACCGCCGCGGGCACCACGAGGCGGCCCGCCCGGGGCTGCGGGAACGCAAGAAGGCCAGGACGCGTGCCGCTATCCGGCAGCACGCGTTGCGGCTGTTCCGCGAGCAGGGGTATGAGGCCACCACGGTCGAGCAGATCGCCGAGGCCGCCGAGGTCTCACACACCACGTTCTTCCGCTACTTCCCCACCAAAGAAGACGTCGTCCTGCAAGATGACATGGAACTCCTCTGGATAGAAGCCCTGCGGGCCCAGCCGCCCGACCTGCCCCCGATCGCGGCGCTGCGCGCGTCCCTGCATGACGCGTTCGCCAGCCTCTCGGCCGACGACCTCGCCAAGATCCGCGAGACAACCGACTTCGCGCTGTCAGTGCCCGCGATCCGGGCCCGCATGCTGGACGAGCTCACCCGGACCATCCAGGTCATGGCCACCGCCATAGCCGAACGCATCGGCCGGAACCCAGACGACTTCGAGGTCCGCACGCTCGTCGGTGCGGCCCTCGGCGTCGCGATCAGCTCCTGGTTCACCGCCCAAGGCGACATGGAGCGGTTCATGACCGACTACGCCCGGGCGCTGGAACTGTTGCTGACGGGCCTGCCGCTATAGTCGGCGGCGGCCCGCCCCCGGCATGGCCGCGCGGGCTTCGCTGGTGCGGCAGCAGGCGTTATGCCACGCGCCGCACCAGCGGCCCGCGTCAGCCGTCATGCACCAAGCCAGTTCAGCATGGCTGGGCGCCTGGCCGCAGGGTCTCGTCGGGGCGTCCCCAGCCGAACCATCGGCGCGCAGATCACCTGTTCGGCACGGCACTGACAGTGTCCCGCCAGACCAAGACTGGAGATAACGGCGGGGTGCGTGCGTGTGGCAGGTCGAGGCTGATCACGCTGCGTGAGTTCGCTGTGTGGCGGGAGCGGGTGGCACCAGAGCTGGCGGCCAGCCGTTCACATGCGGGCGCGTTCGGGTGAGGTAGCGGCTGGAGGCTGCCCGCACTAGTGACCGTGTGTGCCGGGCTTACAGAATCGGCGTGCACCCGATCCGGGGCGGCTTCAGGCTGTGCGGTGCTGGCTGGCGTCATGTCGCGGGCGGTGCCACTCGTCGCTGGTCTTGTGAGGCCGCCCGACGTTGACGACCTGGACGGGCAGGTCGCCAGCCGCGCGGAGCACCTGGTCCGCCACCGTGGACCCGTTCAGCAGACGCGACCAGCGCGAGCGGCGGCGCGACCCGATCACGAGCTGACAGGCGCCGGACTGGCGCGCGGCCCGGATCAGGCCGGAAGCAGGGTCGCTGGCCCTGACCTCGCGCAAGGTCCCGCCCAGTTCGCCGAGCAGCCGGCGGTCCCTGTCCATCCGGGCCTTCGGTGGCCGGTCCAGGTTGTCGATGGCCCGGACGTGCACCCCCTGGAGCCTGGCATCGGACAGCTCAGCGAGATGGGCGGCGTAGCGCATGAGCCATTCGTCGGCGGGTGACCCCTGCAGGCCGACCACGATGACCGAGGCGGTCACCGGCCCGCTGATGCCGCGGGCGGCCAGGAACGCCGTGACGGGATCAGGAACGCAGTCATCGAGCCACAGCTGCGCGAGCTCCCGCAGGGCGGCGAGATTGGCGAAGCGGAAATAGCTCGACAACCCCGCATCCACCCGCTCGGCCGGGACGACCAGGCCCTGGGCCAGCCGGCGCCGCAGCGCCGACGGCGCCAGGTCGACCAGCGTGATCTCCCCGGCCCGCACGAACTCATCCGGTACCGGCTCGGCCGGCCGCACCCCGGTGATCCGGGAGACGACCGGGCCCAGCGATTCGATATTGGCCACGTTGAGGGTCGTATAGACATCGATGCCGTCCGCCAGCAGCTCACCGACGTCCTGCCAGCGTTTGGCGTGCCGCTCCCCCGGGAGGTTGGCGTGGGCCAGCTCATCCACCAAAGCCAGCTGCGGGCGGCGGTCCAGAACCGCCGCGACGTCCAGCTCCGCAAAACTCGCGCCGCGGTAGGTGACCGTACACGCAGGAAGTACCTCGAGATCGTCGAGCTGAGCCGCGGTCCCCGGCCGCCCGTGCCGCTCCCAGTGGGCAATCACGGTGTCGACGCCTGAGCGTCGCCGGGCGCGCCCGTCCCGCAGCATCGCGTAAGTCTTCCCCACTCCCGGGGCAATCCCCAGGTAGGTGCTCAGCTTGCCCCGGCCGGCCTGCGACTCCATCGCATCCTGCATACGAGCCTGAGCGATCAGATCCGGGGGTCCAGCTGGCCGGGCCGGGTGCCGCTGTTCATGGCTGGATCCATTCCGACTCGTGCACGTTCCAGAGCGCGGCCGGCGCGGCTGCGGGCCACCGGCGCAGCCGCCAAGGCCGCGGACTACCTGAACCAGGTCGCCCCCTGTTCTGGCAGGCCTAGCCTGCCCACGGCGCCAATCCAGACGCTAACCGCTAGCAACGACGCATGCCAGCGGTCCCTGGCGAACCGCCGGTCCGAGCCAGAGCAGTATCAGCGCATCCCGGATACGCGCGAAGGACACGGTTTCGTACCCGGTGATCGCAGCGTTCTCAAGTTTGACGGTGTACTGGCTGGCCGGCTCGAATCGCGATCCCTCGACCCGGACGATGCGCTCGTCGAAGGCGGTGTAGCGGGCGTCGGCCACCTCGATGGTGCCGCCTGGTTCGCGCGTGGTGAGCGGGTCGACACCCCCAGACGGCGTCAGCCGACTCGAAGGTCAGGCCGGGACCCACGCCGCCGAGCCCATGGCCATGAACTTCCCGCCGCCTTCGCCCGGCCTTCTTGGCTCCCAGACCGGAGTTTCTCTATCGAGTAGAATCTTCTATTGAGTGTAAAAACAGCCTGGAGGGCGCCGGCATGGCCGACGAAGTGGGGTTGCGGGAGCGCAAGCGCCGTCGGACCCGGCAGGCGCTAATCAGCGCTGCCATGCGGCTGTTCGAGGAGCAAGGGTACGACCAGACCACAGTCGCCGAGATCGCCGCGGCCGCGGAGGTTTCCACCAAGACCTTCTTCAACTACTTCGCCAGCAAGGACGAGGTTCTCTTCCCCTACCTGTCCGGCCGGATTGACCGGGCGGTCAGCATCATCGAGCAGCGCGGGCCCGGTGAGGACCTGGCCGACGTGCTGATCTGGGCGATGGAGCACATGCTGGCCGACGCCGTCAGGGACGAACTGGCCGGCGGGCTGGCCTCGGCCCGCCTGCCCCTGCTCATGTCGATCCCGGCGGTCCAGGCCGCTACCCTGCGCCGGTATTTCCTGGCCGAAACGCAGCTAGCCGAGGCGCTGCACCGTGCCTACCCCGACACCCTCGACCTGCCAGCGGCGGCCGCTGTCATCGGCTCGCTCCTGGGCGCCGTCCTCGCCGCGGCCCTGGTCAGCCTGGAACACGGAGGCACCACCAGCCAGGTGCAAGCTGCGGCCCGGCGTGCCATGCACATTGCAATAGGCGGCCTGCGCCCGGCCGGGCACGTCGCGCCGCCGTCGCGAGGCGGCCAGGGCGGGCCGGCGAGCGAGCCGGCCCGACCTGCCAGGGAAACGGGGAATGGATGCGAATCGTCCTGATCACTATCGGCGCGCAGGGCGATACCGAGCCGTTCGTGGCGCTGGCGGTCCGGCTGATGCGCGACGGCCACAGCGTCACGCTGGCTGCCCGGCCCGACTTCGCCGACCTTGCCGCCGACTACGGCGTGGACTTCGCGCCGCTGGGCCGCCCGTATCAGCCGTTCATCACCGGCGCGGCCGAGGCCTCGGCTCTCGGCTCCGGTCATCTGCTGCACCAGCTCCGGTACGGGCTCAAGCACCGGCAGTACTTCTCTGACCGGCTCAGCCAGGATGCCTGGCAGGCGGCGCAGGGCGCGGAGGCCATCATCTACAAGTACAGCTGGATCACCGGGTACACCATCGCCGAGAAACTCGGACTCCCGAGCGCCGCAGCCATGCTCTTCCCGCTGACCCGCACCAGCGCGTTCCCGAGCTTCCTGCTCGGCAAAGGCGCAGACCGCGGTCCGCTGGTTAACCGGGCGCTGTGGAGCATGACCGGGCAGGTCGTCTGGCAGCTGCTCCGCCACGAGGACACGAAGCTGCGCCGCCAGCTCGGGCTGCGCCCACTGCCGCCCCGGGGTCCGGTGGCGCGGCAGGAGCGCGAGGCAATGCCGGTCTATTACGCCTACAGCCCGGCGGTGCTGCCACGCCCCGCCGACTGGCCGCCGCGCATGCACGTGACCGGTTACTGGTTCCTTGACCCGCCACCGAGATGGCAGCCTCCCGACGGCCTGATCGGCTTCTTGCAGGACGGGCCGCCGCCGGTGTCGATCGGGTTCGGCAGCATGGCCAGCCGCGACCCACAGGCGACGCTGCAACTAGCCCTGCAGGCGCTAGCCCTGTCTGGCCAGCGCGGGGTGCTGCTGAGCGGGTGGGCAGGGCTCGGCAAGGACCGCGTGCTGCCCGGCCACGTCTTCGCGGCCGACAGCATCCCGCACGGCTGGCTGTATCCGCGGATGGCCGCCGTGGTCCACCACGGCGGGGCCGGAACGACGGGCGCCGGGCTGCGCAGCGGAGTCCCGGCGGTCATCACGCCGCTGGCAGCTGACCAGCCCAGCTGGGCCCGAGTCGTCTGCGAGCTGGGTGCCGGGCCGGCCCCTATACCGTTCCCGGCGCTCACCACCGAACGGCTGGCAGCAGCCATTCATCAGGCTGTCACCGACCAGGACATGCGGCACCGGGCCGCCGAACTCGGCACCCGGATCCGTGCCGAGGACGGCCCAGGACGAACCGCCGAGCTGTTTTCACGGCAAATTGCCCGCACGGCGGGCAAGCGGGCCGAGCCATGAGCCGGAAGACAGAATTCCCGGTTCTGTAGCGCTGTTGCGACCGCGCCGCATTTCGCAGACAGCATGCATATCGGCGGATCTCGCGCACAGGCCGCCGACCAGCGCAGTCACCCAACGGGACTCCGACTTCGAGCCTGGCGTGGCGCCGGATCGCCGATTCGGCGCGTCTGACAGCTGTGCCGAATGCACGGGTAGCCGCGCGCAGATCATCCTGCTCTGCGCGGTTGCCCGCGCCCGTGCGGCGGGCGGACGGTCCGCTCGGAATGCCACGAGGCTGATCCGGTACGCCCGGTGGCATGCCCAGCAATCGGGCCGTCGATCCCGGCGCATTTCGGCGGCCATCCGGATCGGTGAAGGTGGCGGCACGTCTGAGCAGCGCCGCGTTGACGCCCGACTGCGGGAAGACGCCGGGCTGACGCAGGCGGAGTGCGGAGCGCTGGGCAGCCTTGGCCGGGTCACGGCAAGTTCGGGCTAGGGCGCGATGCGGTGCGTCCGGGCGGGGCATCAGGTCGGCCAGAGGGGTGGACCGATTTCAGGGAGGCAGGTCACCGAGGTGCGCATCTGTGGGTCGAGAAGACGAAGGGTCGCCGGCGGCCAACGGCCGGCGACCCATTGGTCACGAAGTGTCAGGGCGCGTTCGAGAACGAGAAGATGTCCGAGTTGCCGAATGTTGACGTAGCCCCGCACGAGGTGGGCGGATCCGGCTTCGGGTTCGGTGTGATCCCCAGCTGCAGGTTCTCGCGGTAGGTGTCGACCGCAGGGCAGTCCTGGGCATTGCGGGTGTCGTTCCACACCGCGGCGCCGAAGGTGTTGGCGGCGGCTGCGTACACGTAGTCACCCAGGAACTCGGCGATCTGCGAGTTGGCGCTGGAGCCGCGGGCGTCACCGGTGGCGCCGCGGTTGAGGGTCGACCACGACCCCGTCACACCGGAGTTCACGGTTCCCCGCATGACCACGCCCACGAGGTCTCGTGGGTTGCTCGTGTTGGTCTGGTATGGCGTGGTGAAGGCGTTGTACACGACATAGACGGTGCTGCCGTCGGGCGAGATGGCGGGCGCCGCGTAGATGCCGCGGTCCCCGGGGGTTTCGATCTGCCTGGGAGTTGCCCATCTGCCGCCGTGATTGCTCGACTCCGTGAAGTAGACATGGGGCTTCTCGTCGGCGGTCGCCTGGCTGCTGACGAAGCTCATCACCATGTGGTTGGTAGCGCCGTTGCCCGTCGGCGCGCCGTTGGCGATGTCGACGCTGGGTGCCGGGGCCAGGTCGCTGCGGGCTCCGGCGATCCCGTCGATCTCGGGACGGCCCTGGACGTTGTCGAAGATCCCCGGCTGATGCACGGGACCGACGACCGGCGCCGGGACCGACCAGGTCGCGCCACCATTGCGGGACACCGACATCAGCTCGAAGGACTGCCCGCCCGCTGACTGCACGGATCCGATGCCGAAGACGTATGCGTTGCCCAGGCTGTCGGTACGGATGGTGCAGCCGTCAGGGGGCTGGCGCTGGCCGTTGTTGGCGGCCGCCGAGATCTGGTGCTGCGTCCAGGTGCTGCCGCCGTCGTGGGAGACGGCGACCTGGAGTGCGGCCGGGGCGGCAAAGGGGCTGACCTCCTGGCCCTGGAACATCGCCCAGCAGAGGTACACGTTGCCGAAGAAGGGACTGGATGCGGCGTTGTCGGCCCAGATCTGCGACTTGTCGGAGAAGGTGGTGTTCGACTGCCTGGAGACCACGACCGGCCTCATCCAGGAACTCTTGGTGCCGATGCTGCCGGGGCTGGGGTTGTCCATGCGGGAGACGGCGATGGCTTCGAATCCCTTGAAGCCGCCGGCCGCCGGGAAGTTCGAAGCCAGGTTGGAGTAATAGAGCCGATCGCCGTTGCTCCAGCTGAAGCCGCTGGGCCCGGGAGCAGGGCCGAACGCGAGACCCGGATCGCCGTCTGACACGAGGCCGCTCTCCTCGTACCAGGGCAGCGTGCCGATCGGGCCTTCGGTCTGCGCGCACGCTGACACCGGTGTGGTGAAGTTAGCCGTGCAGCCGCGCGCGGTGTAGCCGGTGTACGTCGGCTGGGTCCACGACTTGCCCGAATCGAAGGAGAAGTACACGCCCGAGACGCCGACACCCGGGGTGAATGGACAGGGGTTGGGTGGGAACTGGCTGCTGCACGCTTGCTCGTCGATCTCGTCGTTCGAGCCTGCCACCACGATGTTGTTGTTGTTGGCGTCAACAGCCATGGCCGGCTCGTTCTGCTTGTTCTGCGAGAACGGAAGGGTCGGACTGGCGCTGGTGACGTTCACCGAGCCGTCCGCAGTGGCCTGAGCCGCCGGCGGGCCGCTGACCATCACCAAGGCAACCGCTGATCCCAGCACGAGCAGCACATTGAAAGGCTTTCTCATGAGGATCTCCCTCCCAGCCGTCCCTCGGGACCCGGCGTACTCGGCGTTCATGCAGGCGAAAGTCTAACAGCCGCCCGGATTGGAAGTCGTCAATGCGCGGCGGCCGGGAACCAAATCGGAATCACCAGCGCTCGTGACTTCGCACCGGCCAGCCACAAAACGAGATCAAACACACCGGCGCACCGATGTTCCAGCAACTGTACGCAGACCCGGCCCGCCTGCGGTAGTTCGTGAACGCCATTTGACGGGAGCCTCCATGCGGAGCTTTGCCGCTCAGATCGTTCGGATACGGACGGCTGCCAGCATCACGGAACTCGATTTTGCCGCCGCTCCTAACCGCACGTCGAGCATTCTGTGCGCTGGTAACTGAGCGTGAATGCGTGATCAGATCGCCGCCTGGCCGTGGCCGTGTCCGGCAGCGCGCCGGCCTCGATGCGGTCGCGCCCGCTCGTGTGCGGCTGGTGGTCGAGTCGCGGGCGATGCATGTGACTGGCCCGGGGAGTGCTCGCCGGGCGCATAATCCGTTGGCCCGACCCGCGGAAGACGCCGCGGTCGGCGGGCTGGTTCCCGGGCGCGGCGCCGACCGCGCGAGAGCGGGGACGGCCAGCGGGGATACAGCCGTGAGCAGGTCGCGGACGACCAGTTTCAGCTCCGCCCACGCCAGCTTCCTGAAAGGCCGCACGCCGCCCTGTCCTGCTCCTGCCGCGGCGCGAGGCGAGGGGTGCCAGCCATTCTGCGGGTCCTGCCAAAGCCAGATTCGGTCATGGCCGTACGCCAGTCCGCGGGAAGCGGGTCAGGCTATGGTCGGGGCTGAACGGACCACGGGCAGGAGATGACCGGGGACCGCCAGCGCCCGGGCAGGGCGCGGTGCCGGCAGGAAGGCAAGGCCGATGGCAGGCGAATGGGCCGGCGAAATGACTCGCGGTGAGCCGGTGCCGTTCGACACTAGCGTGGCGCACGTCGCCCGGGTCTATAACTACTGGCTGGGCGGCAAGGACAACTTCGCCGCCGACCGGGCGGCGGGCGACCAGGCGATTAGGGCGTTCCCGGATATCGGGTTGTCCGCGCGGTCGAACCGCGCGTTCCTGGCGCGGGCGGTGCGCTTCCTGGCCGGGGAGGCCGGCGTCCGCCAGTTCCTGGATATGGGCACCGGCATCCCCAGCGCGGACAACACCCATGAGGTCGCCCAGTCGGTCGCACCGGACTCGCGGGTCGCGTACGTGGACAACGACCCGATCGTGCTCGCCCATGCTCGCGCGCTGCTGGCCAGCGGGCCGTCTGCTCGCCTGGGGCGAACGCCCTTCGGGGTGAACAGGTGAACGGGCTGCACACGCTACCCAGCTCGCCTGGGCGGTTACCGTCCCCGAAGATCCGCCCGTCCTGGACCAGCCGGTGCGGTCCTCAGGGAGCGAACTCTCGGCGAGCGCGGCGAGCACCACGTGGTCAGCTCGATGGTTTGGGCCAGCTCCAAGTGCAGGAACACCGTGTCGCCGGGGCCAGCAGCAAGGCGAATCCGCCTCCGATGCAAAAGCCGATGACACCGATCTTGCCGGTGCACCCTTCCTGGCCGGCCAGCGATGCGCGGACCGCTTCGACGTCCTCGTACGCCCGGCCCTTCCGGGCGCGCAGGTCACGGCTGAAGGCGAGCAGCAGCGCATGGTGCCGCCCCAGTGAAACAGATCGGGCGCGACGGCGAGGTATCCCTCGCTGGCGAGCCAGTCGGCCTGCTTAGGCAGGTCCCGGCTCATGCCATAGGCGTCGTGGATGACGATCACCCCCGGCCGCGGCAGCTGACCCGGTGGCGTGGCCAGGTAAGCGGGCACCGGTCCGCGGATAGCTGGGATCGTCACGTCAGCCATCACATCTCCTTCGTGGTTGTGGCTCCCATCAGGCTCAGCATCCGCTGCGCGGGCCGTCTTGTCCTTTCCCGCAGTATTGGGTCGTCCCTGCAGGCGCCGGACGGACGCACCGTGACGGCCAGAAGCTCTGAGCCCCGGGGCCGGGCCCCACGTTCGGGCTGGCAGCGGTCCAGGCCGCTGCAGCCGGGTGGCCGTCCAGATGCTGGCTAGCGCCGGGCCCCCGGCCAGCTGCGCGGTGACCGCGGCCTGTCACCGATGTCAGCCGGCTTCAGGTCGCGCCGCCGGTGCTGCTTCCAGGTGCTTCTTCAGGCTCGTCCATATCCGCTGCTCCTGGCGGACCCCCATCCAGGTGATCACCGGGCCGAGCAACCTGACGGAACCCTTGGGCCGCACCCGCCCCGACCACTGCATCCGCGTGCCCGCGGCAGCGGGCTCGAACCTCAGCGTGTAGCTGATATCGGCCTGTCGCATCGTCGTGACGGAGGCGAACAGCGCCGGCCGGTCATAGCCGGTGCACTCGATCAGCATCTCGGCGGTGCGCCCCATGGATGCCACCGCCGAAGGCGTCACGCGTTGCGTTCAAGCGCGCCTCTCGGTGTCGAGGTCAGGCGGCAGTACGACCGATGACCTGACAGAACGCCTCGCGTCTGCAGTCCCCAGGGGATACTGGCATGGTGGGCGAGGGCTGGTTCGCCGGGTTCAGCTTGGGCCGTGTCGACGTCGGCTTGGTGGTGCTCCGGGTGCGGTCCGGGGGTGCCGGGCCGCGGGTGCTGTTGCTGCATGGTCATCCGCGCACGCATGCGACGTGGCATCGGGTCGCGCCGTTGCTGGCCCGGGAGCACACCGTCGTCTGCCCGGACCTGCGCGGCTATGGCGAGTCGTCGAAGCCGCCCACGGCCCCCGATCACGCGCCGTATTCCAAGCGGGCGATAGCGGGTGACTGCCTGGCTCTCATGCACGCGCTCGGGCATGACCGGTTTGCCGTGGCGGGGCACGACCGTGGCTGTTACGTGGCGTTCCGGCTGGCGATGGACCACCCGGCCGCCGTGTCGCAGCTGGCGGTGATCGACGGGATCCCGATCGGCGAGGCTCTGGCCCGGTGTGACGCCCGGTTCGCCGCCGAGTGGTGGCACTGGTTCTTCCTCGGCAACCCGGCCGCGGAGGCCGACCGGGTCATCAACGCCGATCCGGACGCGTGGTACTGCGGCGACGGTACGCCTGAGCAGATGGGCGAGCAAGCGTGGCGGGACTATCGGCGGGCCATCCACGATCCGGCCACCGTCCGCGCGATGTGCGAGGACAGCCGGGCAGGGCTCGGCATCAACCGCGCGCACGACGACGCGGATCGGGCCGCCGGGCGGAAACTCACCTGCCCGGTCCTGGTCATCTGGGCCAGCCGCGACGACATGGAACGGCTCTACGGCGACCCGGTCGCCGTGTGGCGCGGCTGGGCCGCCGACGCGACGGGCCGGCCCATCGACTCGGGCCATCACATCGCCGAAGAGGCACCCGCCGAACTGGCCGCGGCACTCACCGGCTTCCTGCAAACCTAAGCCGAACTTACGTGATCTTGGATAGCTGATCGCTGCGGGCACCTGCTCGAATGGCTCGTATGTGACCGGAAATGTAGCCAGAACAATGGGTGGACTTTCCTTGATCATCAAGGTAGGATTGGCACATGCGAGCAGCGTCTGGCCGGATGCATATCGACAATGCCAGTCGCCAGTACGTTACGGCATCCGGGGAGCAGCGGACCTCCCGCTGCTACCTGCTGCGCCGGTCCTACCGCGACCAGGACGGCAGGCCCCGGAACGAGACGCTGGCGAACCTGTCCGCGCTGCCCGACCAGGTGCTCGGC
>Ga0207646_10003224_pt1 | contig 18622 bp, 10 predicted proteins | sample KBSK5502metaG_FD_184343 | JGI IMG/M metagenome (GOLD analysis project Ga0207646, IMG submission 184343) | Corn, switchgrass and miscanthus rhizosphere microbial communities from Kellogg Biological Station, Michigan, USA - KBS K5-50-2 metaG... | ecosystem: Host-associated > Plants > Roots >...
ATAGCGATCGCAAACCAGATGCCCTGCGCCGGCAGAATCACAGCCGTGTTCACACCGATGACTTCGCCGCTGGACGTAATCAACGGCCCGCCGGAATTTCCCGGATTCAAGGCGGCATCGGTTTGAATGACGTTATCAATCAGCCTTCCGGACTGCGTTCTCAATGAGCGGCCGAGCGCGCTGACCACGCCCGAGGTCACTGTCGCCTGAAAACCATACGGGTTGCCGATGGCGATGACGAGCTGTCCAACCCGGATTTCCTGCGAATCGCCCAATGTCACCGGAATGAGACCTGGCGCTGTAATGCGGATCACCGCGAGATCCGTGTCCGGGTCGTCACCAATCCTGTCGGCTCCATACCGCTCTCCATCCGGCAGCGTGACTTCGATCCTGCTGGCGCCATTGACGACATGGCTGTTCGTGAGGATGAACCCATCGGGCGTGAACACGAACCCCGAACCGGATCCGCCGCGTCTTCCTTGCTGCCGCACTTCAATATTGACGACAGAGGGACTTACACGTTCGGAAGCCGCAATGACAGCTTCGGAATAAGCATCGAGGAGAGTTGGCATAAATCGAGCTTATGCCGGGGCGGGGAAATTTCAAGGAGACCAAATGCCAATGGGTCACGGGTCAAATGCCAAATGTCATATAGAAAACAAGTGACATTTGGCATTTGACCCGTGGCCCATTGGCATTTGGCTTTACGCCTTCAGCTGCTCCGCGCGGATCGGCAGTTTATAAACTCGCTTCCCCGTTGCCGCGGCGACAGCATTGGCGAGAGCGCCCGCAGCGACAGCCGTGCTCGGTTCCCCGATGCCGCCGGGTGTTTCGGTGCTTGGCACGATGTGCACCTCGACCTCCGGCGCTTCGTTGTGGCGGATCATTTGATAATCGTTGAAGTGATGCTGCATGACCCGGCCATTCTGGATTGTGATCTCGCCTTTCAGCGCGGCGGTTAGACCGTACAGCGTGCCGCCTTCCATCTGGGCTTTGATCGTGTCGGGATTGATCACCCAGCCTGTATCGACTGCGCACCAGACTTTGTGAATCTTCACAGCGCCGTTGGTGACCGAGACCTCCGCTACCTGTCCAACGATGCTGCCGAACGCTTCCATCACTGCAATTCCACGCGCGTGACCCGCCGGCAACGGCTTGCCCCAGCCGGATTTCTCGGCCACCAGGTCGAGCACCGCACGATGCCGTGGATGTTTGGTCAACAGATCGCGCCGAAATTCGTAGGGATCCTTGCCGGCGGTTGCGGCGAGTTCATCCATGAATGCTTCGACGACAAAACCCTGCACCGATGCACCGACGGAGCGCCAGAAACCATATGGAATTCCGGGATCCGATTCGACGTATTCGACTCTGATGTTTGGAATGTCGTACGGCAACGTCGCCGAGCCATCGACCGAAATGAAATCGACGCCGTTGGGAGGCAATGCGCCGATACGTTTCATCAGCGACTGCTGCACAATGCGCTGCATGAAGACCGAAGGCTTACCGGACGCATCGACTGCGCCCCACATGCGAACGTAGGTGATGGGCCGGTAGTAGTCGTGTTGCATATCATCCTCGCGCGTCCAGATGACCATCACCGGTTTCCCAACTGCTTTCGAAGTCTCCACGGCATCAGTAACGAAATCCGCTTCACCGCGCCGGCCGAATCCGCCACCGAGATAGGTTGTATAGATGTTCACGGCCCGGGCGGGAAGGCCCGATGCGGCCATCGCGGCCGCATGCGACGCCGTTTGCCCCTGCGTCGGAACCCAGACATCGCAGCGATCCCCGCGCACATCCGCCGTGCAATTCATCGGTTCCATGCAGGCATGGGCGAGGAAAGGTACCTCGAACACACGTTCAAATGATCTGGTGTTGCCCTTCATTGCGGCCTGAGCATCACCCTGGTTGCGCGCGATCTTGCCAGGCTGTTCGGCAAGCGTAGCGTACTTCTTCATGATGTCCGCGCTCGACAAATTCGCGAGCGGGCCTTCGTTCCATTTCACCTCGAGCGCCTGCGCCCCCTTCGAAGCAGCCCAGTAGTTGTCCGCCACGACAGCGATTCCGCTGCTGATTGGCACGACGTTACGCACACCTGGCACGGCTTTCGCTTTTTCCGCATTGACGCTCTCGACTTTGCCGCCGAACACGGGACACTTTACGATGCGCGCAGTCAGCATGCCCGGCCGTTTGACGTCGATGCCGAACCCCGCTTTCCCGTTCACTTTCTCCGGAATATCCAGGCGCGGGAGCGACTGGCCAAGCAGGTGAAATTCTTTCGGGCTCTTCAAGGCAACTTCCTTCGGAACCGGTAATGTGGCGGCTTTATCGACAAGCGCGCCATAACGCATACGGCGTCCGCTGGCCTTGTGCACGACTTCGCCTTTTTCCGTCGAAACTGTGTTTTCGGGAACGCCCCAGGTTTGTGCGCCGGCCGTGACCAGCATCGCTCGCGCGGTGCCACCTGCTTCGCGCAACAGCTTCCACATGCCGCGAACGCTGTTGCTTCCGGCGGTGATCTGCGCGCCGCCGAAATTCGGGTTGCCGTATTTCGGATCGGCAGGGACCCATTCGGTCTTCATCCGGGTCCAGTCCATGTCGAGCTCTTCGGCGACGAGCATTGGCATCGAGGTCATGACGCCCTGGCCCATCTCGAGCTGCGTCAGCTTGATCGTGACCATATCGTCCGCGCCGATTTTGATCCAGATGTTCGGCTCGAATATGCCGGCCGCTTCAGCCGTGCCGGTTTCACGCAAACCCGGCAGATAACCACTGACCACGAGAGCGCCGCCAGCAGCGCTGACTTTCAAGAAGGTGCGTCTAGTAAGTGTTTTTTCCATATGCCGCCTCAATTTATGGCTGCGCCCTATCGGGCTTGCATTCGCAGCCGCTCATGCTATAGTCCCGCCACGCGATGGATGGCGCGCCGGATCCGTTGATAGGTGCCGCATCGGCAGATGTTGCCCGACATGGCGGCGTCGATATCCGCATCGGTTGGTTTCGGTTTCTTCGCGAGCAGCGCCGCAGCGGACATCAATTGTCCGGATTGACAATACCCGCATTGGGGCACCTGCTCGGCGACCCATGCTGTTTGCAGCGCGTGAGTCGAGTTCGGCGAAAGTCCTTCGATGGTTGTGATCTTCTTCGTACCGACGTTGGATACGGCGAGTCCGCAGGACCGCACCGCTACACCATCCACATGAACCGTGCAGGCGCCGCATTGTTGCAGGCCGCAGCCGAATTTCGTTCCCGTCAAACCGATCGCGTCGCGGATGACCCAGAGCAACGGCGTGTCCGGGCTTACATCCACGTCATACTGCTTTCCATTCACCGTCAGCGAAATCATAGACAGCTCCTCAAGATAGAAAAGAAACTCTATCAGAAATTCATGCGCAGGCTGAGCACGATGATTCGTGCATCATCGGTTCCCGTAATTCGACCGAAATTCGGACTATTAATATCCGTACTGGGGCTGTGGAATTGCGGGGTGTTGAACACATTGATGAAATCGCCGCGCACCTGCAGTTCCTTGTTCTCCCGAATGCGGATGTGTTTGATCAGATTGGTGTCAAACCGGAAAACGCTCGGTCCCTCCAGGTAAGCCTGAGAAAGCGAGCCGAGAGTACCCGGGGCCGGATTGACCGCAATAATCTGTCCGGATGAGTTCGCGATCGCCTTGAGGCTGCTCGCGGTGTTCAGGCCCTGCTGCGTCGTCAGTCCGGCGAGGGCAGGGTCGACGACTTGTTTGAGATCGCTGAAATAGACGACGCCGTCACTCACCCGCTTTACGCTTCCCGTACTCTTCGGCAACACTCCGACAAGCGTCGCGGTGTTGTCGATGAATTGGTTGAATGAAGTCACCTGCGAGGAAAGACTAATCGGTTCCCCGGAAAACCAGTTGAAGATTCCACCGATCTGCCAGCCTTCGACAAGCCGCGCTACAACGGGATGGCTTTGCTTAAAGAATCGTCCGTTCGGTCCGAACGGCAGTTCCCACATACCGCTGTTTCTGAAGACATGGGTTCGATGGAAATCCATGACGCGCTTATCGAGGTGGCGATTCCTCGAATTCCGATAGCTGTTCAGAAGCTGCTGATCCGTGCCTTCTTCTTCGCCGAGCGCACGGCTCCACGTGTAATTGCTCAGCAGAGTCCAGCCTTTCGCGAAGCGCTTGTTCAGATTGAGCTGCAGAGCGTGATACGTTGAGTTCGCCAGGTTCCCCGTAAACTCCGCGCTCACAAACTGCGGATTGACGACGATCCAATTCTCCGGCAATCCTGCCAGCCGCGGCAGCGCGCCGCGGTCCCCTCCAACACTCACCTGGTTCAAAAAATTCGCAAAGGCACCGACGTCGTTATTCGCCAGATATTCTCGGGTAGTGGAGAACGCACGCACTGAAGCCGAGCCCGTTACCGTTCGGCCATTGACTCGCCCCAGGCCAAGATTGAAGCCGTTGAAGAGTTGGTCGAGCAGGGGGGCCTGCCCTCCGGCCTGAGTGATTCTGAATGCGTCCACGATTCCGTTCTCGAAAATATTCAACTCGTTCACATTGACGCTTCGAATCAGCTTGGTTCCCTTTGTTCCGACATAACGAACATCGAACGTGAACGCTCCGGGCAATTCGCGCTGAATTGTCAGGTTCCAGTTCTGCATGTAAGGCGTGCGCAGCCTGTTATCGAAAGACCAGATTGTCTGAACACGGTCTGTCACCGGAACGGTTTCCAATGGAACGCCGATCGGTGTCAGCGGCAGTCGAATATTCGTCAGGTTCAAAAAGTTTTCCGATGTGAATTTCGTGTCCGTGCTTAACCCCGGCTCGTCGCCTGAAACACCGTCTGTCAAAACCAGCGCGTTCCGCTCGTACGAGACGCTGTAGCCGGCCCGGAGAACAGTCTTATCTTTTCCGAAATACGGAAGAGCCCAGCTCAATCCGACCACAGGCGCGAAATTGTTCAAATCGTTTGCATAGAGACTCGTGTTCGGGTTCGGCGAATTCTTTCCGACGAGTTGTACCTGAGTGAACTGCCCCTTGTTGCGTCCGGGCTGGTACATATCCGCGAACGACGTACCGGATATCCCAAACAATCCGCCTGACCCATTCACAAGAGCAGCCGCCTGTCCGTTCGCTTCCCACGGCACGCCGTAGTACTCGTAACGCAAGCCGACGTTGAGTGTGAGCCGCGGTTTCAATTTGAAATCGTCCTGAACGAACAAACTGAACTCGCGCTGCCTCCAGGTTCTCTGGCGCGAAATTCCCAGCTGAAATGCCGGCGGCTGTCCGGAGGCGTTGAATGTTTGAAACACGTTGTCGACGGATCCACTGAGATCCGTCAGTAGCGCCTGGGCGCTATCTTCGTTGGGACCGAGACCGGGAATCGAAGACCCATCGACTCCTATGACTCCCAGAAGATCGTCGCCCACACCGAAGGAAACGCGCGGAATCACATTGAACGAACTGAAAGCGTTGCTGCTGGCGAACCGCGTCTCGCCACCGAATTTCACTTCGTGTTTCCCTCGGATCCAATGAAACGAGTCGCCGAACACATAGAGAGGGGCAATGCGGCCCTGCGGATCGTTGTCGGATGCGATGGGCGTCGCAGCGAATGCCAGAACAGGAACGTACTTGTTTCCACCGATGCTCGGCAGGAAGGCTTGCCCTCCGGATAATTCCCATGGCGCATTGAAGCGCACTGAAACACGCTGCGCACCGGCGTGAAATTCATTCAACGCTGTGGTCGACAACGTCGACGTGGCGACTATTGAGTAAAAAGTTCCCGGACTCGTAACAGTGCCTCCGGGAGAAGTGGGGAATGGCTGTGCCAGGAAGCCGTTGATCGAATCATAGTTCTCTTTGATGAAACTGAAATTGATCCTGTTTCGACTATTGATGACGTGGTCGATTTTCACCGCGTAGTGATTAAAGTCGTCGGTCCTTCGCCTTTTCCAAGTGTAGCCGGCGGTGTTGAGTCCTTCGCCAAATCGAAAATCATTCGGAAGCGGCATCATCGACATGAGCTTCTGAACTGTTCCTGTCGGATCCGGGGCCGGCCGATTGAAATCGCGGCCGAAGAGACTGACCGATTGCAGGCCTCCCGTCGCCGACGCCGGACGCACGGGATTTCCGTTCAGGTCCACCGTCGGCACCGCCGCGTTCGCATTCCCGTTTTCGACGTTTGGAAAGAACCGGAAAATGCCTTGCCGTGCGAGTTGTGTATACGTCGTTGAGGTCACGGCTTCGCCTCTCCGCCGCCTCTGGCCTTCGTACGTCGCATAGAAAAACGTGCGCTGCCTGACGATCGGACCTCCAAGCCGTCCGCCGAATGAATTCTGTATCAGAGCGTCGCGCGGATCACCGCGGAGGTTGTTGAAAAAGCTGTTGGCATCGAGCACGGTATTTCGATGATATTCGTACAGACTGCCGTGAAACTCGTTCGTTCCCGAGCGAGTCAACATCTGCACCTGTCCGAATCCACGACCGAATTCAGCATCGACAGGAGACGTCACCACGCGCACTTCTTCAATGTCGTCGACGCTGTTGACGATCATCGAGCTGAGGCCGGCGTTGATGTACTGGTCCATCACATTGATGCCGTCGCGCGTGATATTCAACGCGGCCATTCGTGTGCCTGAGAAGTTGTCACCCAGCGTCCCTGCCTGTGTTTTGATAAGGTCCAGCGAATCGCGATCGGGCAGGGGCAGTTCCAGGAGCTGACGTCCCGTGATGACTCCGGCGACCGACGCTGTGCTGGCCGCCAGCGCATCCGGAACGGCGGTCACTTCCACTGCCGCCTGAGTGGTCGGCAGTTCCAGAGTGATGTTGATGGTCATTCGCGCCGAAACATCGACGACGATGTCATTCAGAACATAATTGCGAAATCCCGGCGCGTCCGCCGTCAGCTTATACCGGCCGGGCTGAACGCTGGGAAATACGTAAACGCCGGCTTCATTCGTGACGCTTGTGAGGACAATTCCGGTTTGAATGTTCTGCGCGCTGAGCTGCACGCCTACCACGCGCGCCCCCGCCGGATCGAGGACGGTACCGGATAAACTCGCATTCGTACTCTGGGCAGCAGCCGATATGGCCATAAATAGAATCAGGCAAAAGCGTTTCATCTCTCCACCTCTGTTAAGGCCGCCAGTATAATGCGGTCCATGCCAACACAGGAACCTGCCTCACTCGAAGCGGAGGTCGACGGTACCTTGTCTCCAGGGTGATTCCTTAGCCAGCAGAACTGATCCAGACATCTTCATTTGTCATTATTTTGTAAACCAAACGCGACCGAATTTTTTCATGCTAGAATGCCCCCGCTCTCACCCCCCCAAAATCGGAGGAAAAATGTCAATCAGAGCGGTGTTGGCGGTGGTGTGTCTGTTTTCCTTCAGTCAGACCTTGAGTGCATTTTCGAGCGGCCCTCCTGCAAATCGAAACGGCGTTGGCGGAGTCTATTGCGTGGCGTGTCACAGAACGAACGAACTGAATTCGGGTGACGGTAGCGTACGGGTTCTGGGACTCCCTTCCGCCTGGCTTCCGGGCGAAACGTACACACTCCGCGTTATGGTCAGTCATCCGACGGCCATACGGTTCGGCTTCGAATTCTCGGCCGTTGGCCCGAACGGCGACCAGGCCGGCGAGTTGATCCCCGACAGCGATGGCCGCACGTTTGTTCAAATTGGAAACGTCAATGGCAAGAACGTGCAGTTCATCGAACACACCAGCGTGGGTTCCGCCATCGGCAGCCCCAATTTTTTCCAGTTCAGTTACCGAACTCCCACCGATGCCAGTTTCGGCACGATTCGTATCAATCTCGCCGGCAATGCGGCCAATGGAAACGGCGCCAGCACCGGCGATTTCATATATGCGATAGAAGTCGCACTGCCTGTTCTGGTGGCGAGCAACACGCGACCATTCGCGATGGCGACGCGCGGCGGGCTGTCCATGGCGACGTTGGGTACCGCATCAGCTGCGAATGTTGGCTTCGCTCGCATGGTGACCAGTTCCGGAACGGCCGGTGTCGGACTTTCATTCGTCAGCTACCGGCAAGGAAATGTACTGGTGAGTGACTCGGCATTGCCGGCTTCGTCCCCGATTCGTTCCGGCAGGATTTACACAGAAATAGGGGGAGCTGTAAATACAGCCATGGCGCTGGTGAATCCCAACAGCCAGCCGGCGGTGGTTTCACTGGGCTTCACGGATGACAATGGCAGCGACTTCGGGCAATCGAGTATTACGATAGCACCGAATTCACGAGTGGCAGCATTCCTGAACCAGCAACTGTTCTTCACCCCGAACCCGTTCCAAAGGGCTGTGGGTGACGCGCGAACATTCACGTTCTCTTCCAACCTGCCGGTCTCCGCGTTTGCGATCAGGACGCGCTTTAACGAACGAGGAGAATTCATGATGACGACATTGCCGGTGGCGGACGTCGCTGCTTCTTCCGCCGCCGCAACTTCAATTTCTCACGTCGTCGATGGCGGAGGGTGGACTACCGAGGTGCTGCTCGTCAACAGTACCGACACTGCTGAGACAGGAACATTGCGCTTTCTGTCGTCGTCCGGTCAGGCCATGACAGTCAGCGCTGATGGTCAAAGCAACAACCAATTCAGCTACTCCGTTCCGGCTCGAAGTTCACGCCGCTTCAGAACCTCAGGGTCAAGTGCTCCAACGGCAATCGGCTGGGTCGAAGTCAATCCCGCCACAAACAGTCGAACGCCTTCAGCCGCCGCCGTTCTGATAGAGAAAACAAGCGGTATCACCGTCAGTGAAACCACAATTCAAAGCAGTTCTGCGACAAACGCGGCGCGCGTATATGCGGAGGCATCCGGAAACTTCGGCAGCCGTGAAGCACGTTCAATTCAAACAGGAGTGGCAATTTCGAACGCCGCCGGCACATCGGTGTCGGCAACCCTTGAACTGACGAACCTGGACGGAACAGTTCTCGCAGCAACAACGCTGTCTATACCGGCCCGCGGACAGGCGGGCCTTCTCCTCGGCGATATTCCCGGGTTAAAGCTGTCTGCGCCCTTCACGGGTATCCTGTGGGTTTCCACACCCACTGGTTCTGCGCTTGCGGTAAGCGGTCTTCGAGCCCGTTACAACGAGCGTCAGGATTTCCTCGTGACGGCTTTTCCGTCATCGGATGAGGCCGGGGCCGGATCATCAGAGCTTGTGTTTCCGCAGCTCATCGATTCCAGCGGGTACTCCACGCAATTCGTATTGATGGGGGTTCGCGGCGGGCAGTGCGCCGGAAACCTGCAGTTCATCTCGCAGACCGGAGACCCTCTCGGACTGCTGATGCGGTAGTTCTACTTCGACATGCGGATGACGTCGTTGTAATAGCGGATACGGCCTTCGTCGAAGGCTTTGACCGTGTCGGCCATCGGGCTCAACAACGATTGAAACCGCATGCCGTAGCCGCCGATCCGGCCATAGGCGCCGGAGTTAACAGAGCGGATGAAGGTGCTGGAAGCATCCAGCGGAAGTGCCTGGACGTTACGATAAAAGCGCCGCCACTGGCTCGAGTCTTGAAAGAGGTACTGCTCGACGTTGGAAAGATAAAAGACGGTCACTTTCGCGTCATGCTGGATGAGATAGTCCGCGACGGCGCGAATCGCTTTCGGGCCGGCAAAATCTCCGACAAGCGGGACAATGAGATTCTTCATCTCCATGTCGCGCATGACCCGGTAATTGGCTTCGCCGGCAAGGTAGCTCCAGTTGTGTCCGGCTTTATCAGTAGCGGTCATCAACTGTTCGTAGGTTGGCGAACCGCCGCCACCTCCGAAGCCGCCGATCGTGTAATCCAGATCCGGGCCGGACTCCACGAAGGCGTGGTAGACGTATTCGATGCTGTCGAAGTCTTCCTTCGACAGGCCGAACTTGTGATTGGCGAGAACATTTTTGATCGCGGAAAGATTCTCCTGGACCAGGCGGCGATCGGGTTGAGCGCCCTGATAACTGGAAAATAATATTCCCGGATCCGAATCCGCGTTCAAACCGCCAGGACGTTTTCGCGCATACAATCGCGACAGAAAATCGGCGCGATCATTCGACAGCTCGAACAGCGCTTTGTACATCATGTGCTCGAGCATGTTCTGCCGTCGAATGTCGATGATGAACGCAATCTTCGGCTGGAGCGCCGTGATGTATGTGAAGTTTTGTTCAGGGCCGACGCCAAGGTAAATACCTCCGGGCTTCGTTGTGTCTTTCAAAGCCGGGATGACCTGCTGAAAGGCCAGCTCATTCGAGAGGAAATTCTCGAAACGGAAGTAACCACCTTCTTCTGAGAAACCAGTGATCATGCGCCAGAATGTGTCGTCGCTGAACCGGCCTGGCAGCGGTTCGGCCGTTCGAAGCGACGACACCACACTGACGGACAGGGCGAGGGCGATGCCGATGCTCAGTGTCAGAAAACTGCGGCGCAGTGTCATGATTCGCGATGGAGACGATATTGTATTGCGGGAGTGATGATCAGGGACAACACCATCGATACCAGAATGCCTCCGATCACCGCGATCGCGAGCGGCTGCAGCATTTGAGACCCGGCGCCAATGGCAAGGGCAAGCGGCAACATGCCGGCGACGGCAGCCATCGCCGTCATCACGATCGGACGAAGACGGCGGCGGCCGGCCTGAATCATCGCTTCCTCAGACGCCATGCCCGCGGCGCGATATTTCTGATTCGCATCGAGCAGGAGGATGCCGTTCTTCGCGACAATGCCCACCACCATGATCAGCCCCATGAACGACGACACATTGAATTCCGTTCGCGTAATCAACAGCGCGAAGAACACGCCGGAAGTCGAGAGCACGGCGGAAGATAAAATCGCGAGTGGCGCGGTGTAGGAACGAAATTCAAACAGCAACACGAGGAAGATCAGAACGATCGCCAGAACCAGCACGGTAACAAGGTCTCTGAACGATTTCTGCTGCTCCCGGTACGTGCCGCCATATTCGACTCGAATTGCTGGAGGCAGCTTCAGATCGGCGACTGTTTTTTGAACGGCCGCGATGCCCGTTCCGAGGTCGGTGCCTTCCAATCGGGCCGTGACATTAACGTCGCGCTGCAGGTTTTCTCTCAGCACCTCGGTCTGGCCGGGCATTTCCGCGATCCCTGTTATCGAACCCAGAGTGGACGTTCCGCCGTTGGAGTTCACGAGCAAGGTATTGCTCATTGCCTCGAGGGACGTGCGATTCATGGCAGGATAACGGACGCGCAACTGATACGGCCGTTCATTGATGATCACCGGCTGCGTGGCGGGTTCCCCTTCCATAATGGCCGTCGTGAGGATACCGAGATCGTCCACAGCAAAACCCGCGCGGGCCGCATTCTCCGGATTCACGTTGAAGACCACAGCCGGTCCGCTCGTCGTATTTTCGATGCCGTCTTCGATATCGACGATCGCTTTCTTACCACCGATATCCACCTTCATGAGCGCGTCCCCCACTTGCGGCGCCCAATCCTTGAGCAGATCCCCGTTGTCCGAAAACAACTTCACAACGATCGGCTGTGGCGCGCCGGTCAGATCTCCGATCATGTCCTGAAGCAACTGAACGAATTCGATGTCGAGCACCGGCTCTGCTTTTCTGACCTTCTCGCGAATCTCGCTGATGACATCGTCAATGCCGCGCTTCCGCTCATCCTTCAGCTTCACGGTAAAGTCGCCTGTGTTGGGTTCCGTCACCGGGAAAATTCCCAGCTGCAAACCTGTGCGGCGCGAAGTGCTTTCGACTTCGGGGGTCTGGCGAATGATCTTCTCGACGTGATTCAGAACACGATTGGTTTCCTGAAGCGAACTACCCGGCGGCATGACGTAATCGAGAATAAATCCGCCCTCATCGAACGCGGGAAGGAGTCCCGATCCAAGTTGGCGATACGACAGATATGAAACGGCAACCAACAACAGGCAGAAGATGGCGAGAACAAAAGGATGCTCCAGTGAACGGCGCAACGAGCGCTCGTAAAACCGGACGATGCGGCCAAATAATCCATGCTCTGTTGCTTCGTGGGCGCCTTTACCGCGCCGGATCAGCCGCGTGCTGAGGTTGCTTGTCCACACGAGCGCGAGAACGAGCGAAGTCAGCAGCGCGACGCTCATCGAGATGGCGAGAGCGCTGAAGAATGTTCCCACGACACCGGTGATTGTAATGAGAGGCAGGAACACCACGATCGGCGTCAGCGTCGATCCGATCAGCGGAACCGTGAGTTCCTTTAGCGCGCTCGCCGTTGCCTCGAGCGGTCCCTGCCCTGCGTCGCGATGTAAAACGATGTTCTCGACTACAACGATCTTGTCATCGATCACAAGACCCACAGCCGCGGCAAGGCCTCCGAGCGTCATCAGGTTGAAGCTTTGTCCCACGAGCTTCATTGCGATGAACGTCACAAACATCGTCACAGGCACGACGAGGCCTGTCATGACTGCTGTTCCCCAATCGCGCAGGAAGAGCCAGATAATGAGAGCCGCGAGCAGGAGTCCGATGATGATGGCATCACGCACACTCTTAATCGACTCGGTCACGATGTTCGATTGGTCGTAGAACGGCTGAACCTCCACACCGGCAGGAAGGCTCGGACGAATCGCCTGCATCTCGTTGTGAACTTCATTGGCGACTTCGACCGTGTTGCTGTCCGGCTGCCGGCTGATGCTCAGCAGCACCGCCGGCTTGCCATTCGCGCTCACCATCGTGTACGCCGGCGCGACTGCGGGCCCGACTGTGCCCACATCACTGACGCGCACAGGAACATTGTTGACGGTTTTGACGACGATGCCCCCGATCTCTTCAGGACTGCGCACCTGTCCATTCACGAGACCGAGAAACAGCTGGTGATTCCGGCTCATCAGCCCGGGGGAGTCGATGATGTTCGTGTGATTGATCGCACCGAGAATGTCATTGACCGAGACCCGCGCGCGCAGCATCTTCGAGGGATCGACCGTCACATGAAATTCGGGCTGTTGCCCTCCCTGGACGACAACCCTCCCCACGCCGCTCAGTCGATTGAGCCGCGGCTTAATGTCGTACGTTGCAAGCTCCCACAAATCCGTTTGCGGAACCTTGTCGGAGGTCAGGCTGTAGCCGATGATGGGAAAACTCGAAAAATCCATCCGATTGGTTTCGATTTTCGCGGTCGGCGGAAGGCTGCTCTGGACGCGAGAGACGGCAGCGTCGACCATCTGCAGCGTCTCGAGCATGTTCACATTCCAGTCGAAGAAAAGATCGATGTCGGCGGACCCGCGGCTCGTGACGGAACGTACGGATTCAAGCCCGGGCACGATGTTCACCGCCTGTTCGATCGGACGGGTGATCGTCACTTCCATCTGTTCGATAGGCATGACGCCGTTGTCCACGCCGATTTTAATCAGTGGGAAATTGGTCGTCGGGAATACCGCAACCGGAAGCTGGAACGCCTCGTAAATTCCGACGATCCCCAGAATAATGATGAGGAAAATGATGGATTGCGAATGGCGTGAAAACCAGTACTTCTCTGAGTGCTCGGCAGCTTCATCCATTTTCTACTCGCTGCGCCCTGTCTTGAGGCTGCGCGCTATCGCGCTTGCGCTTCGCGTCGGGCTTGCATTCGCTCCGCTTATGTTCTACTTCTCGTCCTCGTCTTCTTCTTCCTTGGGGGGCTGGATCTGGACCTTGGTCTTCGCAAAAACATCCTCATCCAGCTTCGCAAGTTCAAAGGCGCCGACGGTGACCACACGCTCGCCGCTTTCGAGACCTTCCTTCACTTCGACATTCGGATTGTCGCGAATGCCTAACGTAACGCTTTTTCTGTGAGGTTTGTTTTCGGGATCGATGACGATCACCGAAGTGTTTCCTGATGGGCTGGTCAGGACCGCCGCTTGAGGAATCACGAGGGCATTCGGCAGCGTCCGGGCAATCATGTCCACATGGACACTGGTTCCCGGCTTCAAACGGTTGCCGGGATTCGCAGCCTGAACCCAGATCTCGACCGTCGTGCTCGTCGGGTCGAGAGCAGGGCTGATGACCATCACTTTGCCGGGCACCAGCGCGCTGGCGTCAGGCGGCACCATATTGGCCATGTCGCCGACCTTCAACTGTTTCGCTTCGTCCTGCGCGACGTGGGCGCGGGCGATCACCTGAGAAACATCCATCACTGTAATCATGGGCATGCCGCTCGATGCCATCTCGCCGGCGAAAAGAGGCCGGTCGGTGACGACACCATCGATCGGACTCGTGACCCGTGAATAACTGAGCTGCGCCTGCGCGCTCTCGAGCCGCGCCTTTGCCGCATCGCGCTGGGCGGCGGCGCCTTTTACGGTCTGGGTCACGGAAACGCTTTGCACACTGTCGAGATGCTTCACCGTAATCTGGTATTGGTTTTTCGCCTGAGTGAGCGTGACCTGGGCGTCGTTCACGTCCTTCTGCGATATCGCTCCTTCGCGATACAAGGCCTGCCGGCTATCGAAAATCTTCTGCTGGGCATCCATCGCGTCCTTGGCTCCTCGCACATCGAGTTCGGCTTTCTGGGCTTCTTCCGGAACCGTGGCGCGGGAGACGGTTTGATAATTCGCTTCCGCCTGATCGTATGCAGCCTGGTTCTCCGCTACCGAGCCCGCGAGATCGCGATTTTCCAGCTCGGCCAGCAACTGCCCTGCGCGCACCCGCGCGCCGCGATCGACATAAAACTTTTTGACGGGCGCTGAAATCTTCGGAACGATGGCCGCCTGTTGAAGCGGATAGAGCAGCGCATCGGAAGTGACCTTCAACGCAATTGATGAGGTCAACACCGGCGCCACATCCACCGTGACGACGTGTTCTTCCTCGGGTGCCGCGGCCTTCTTGGCCGTACAGCCGAATAGAAGCAGGCCGGCGATGATAATCAGCCAACGATTTTTCATACTTAAAAGGGTCCTGTCAGGGTCTGCAGGTTCGCCACTGCGACGCGATATCGAGTCTGAGCATCATCATACGCGTTCCGAGTCTGGACGAGCGTGTTTTGCGCATCGACGACTTCCAGAGCGGTCGACTCGCCCGCCTGATAGCGCAGATTGATCAAACGCAGGCTTTCGGCCGCCAGATCGGACGCGCGGCGGAGCGTAGCGACTGCAGCCCGCGCCGTCAATGCTTCGTTATAAAAGAGGTAAAGATTGCCGAGCAACTGGCGCTGCGCCTGCGTCAACTCGATTCGCGCCTGTTGCTCTCGCGCCTGGGCCTGACGCACTTTGCTGCGCCGGGAACCCCAGTCGAAAACAGGCAACTGGAAATTTCCAACGAGGTAATAACCGAGATTGGGCAGCCGTCCAAACTGTGGCGCTGCGGCAACCTCGCTATGCAGAGCGAATGCATTGGCTTCGATTCCGTAGTTGCCGTCGATGGCCAGTGTCGGAAGCATCGCGTTACGCGCGATCCGGACATCCTGAGTCGCCTGTCTAAGCGCTTCCTGAGCCACACGGAGTTCCGGATTCTGGCCCGCGCCGAGTTCCTGGACCTCGGGAAATGGGGGCAACACTCTTGCCGAATCGAGATCGTCGACCACTGTGAAGTTTTCGTTGAAATCCGGGAACAACAACACAGCGAGATTCAGCCTGCCGTTTTCCATTGCCAGTGTCGCTTCCTGAAAGTTCTGGCTTTGCTGCTCGTACTGGATCTGCGCCTTCACAACGTCGCTGTGCGCCACCTGTCCCAGGTTTTCCTGTTGCTGACTGATGTCGAGAAATCGCTGCGCCTGCTGTACCGACTGCTGCGCCGTTGCGTATTTCCGCTGCGCGGTGACGAAAGCGTAGTAATTCCGAGTCACCGTGACCGCCAGCCCGCGTTGTGCGATTTCCACTTTGGCCGCTGCCAGCGCTTCGGCAGCCTGCGCGCGCCGGTAATTGCTTTTGAAGAACGTATTGGGCGTGATGTCCTGATGAACGATTCCCCATGACCGATAAACGTGCACACCATCGTTCGTCACAAACCGGCCGCTGGGAGCGCGGCCATTTCCTTGCGTTCCGAGATACTGCGTCGTATGAGACACCGACGGAAGAAGCGAGGATTTCGCCTGAAGTCGATCTTCACGGGCAACCACCGCATCGGTGACCGCCAGGTTGTACTGCGCATCGAGTTGCTTCGCGCGATCCAGCGCATCCTGCAGTGTGATGACCGGCGGCGGCGCCGCCGGTCCCTGCGGTTGCACAAGCTGAAGGTTTGGAGTCTGAGTTTGAAGAAGAAGAACCGCGATCGCGAAAATGACCATGCTATTTCCCCACAACTACAATCTTAAAGCTATCCGGCAGGAATGTGCCGCGGCCACGCTGACCAGCGGGAGGTGGAGGTCCCGGTTCGGCCATGGGCAGGTAGACGTTATGCGTTTTCGTGTCGAGGGCGATGGTGCGGGCGGCGCGCTTGGTTGCAACGTTCTCGAGGACTTCCCACTTGCCTGCATTCTCCTTGACGATCGTGAGCGTGCCGTCGCCGCCATTGGAGCTCATCACGTAACCCGTCGTCGGATCGAATACGACGCCATCCGGACCCGCGCCGATCGCGGGTGTTGCAAGAACTTTCCCCGCATCCGGATCCGAAATCGCCATCATTCGATTGCCACACACCGAAAAGATCCTGCGAGCCTTTGTGTCAATCGCCATTCCTGATGGGCCATCACACGGTTTTATCGAATAACGTTTCGCGACTGCCGGTTTCGCCGCGTCGATATCGACCACCTCGTTAGTGTCTTCGATGTTGACGAAGACGTGACCTCTGTCGTCAGCCTGCGCGAATTCGGGTTTGCCGCCCACGGGAATCGTGCCGACAACCATGCCGGTCTTCGCGTCGATGACCGTGGAATCCTTTGACCTGCCGTTCATTGTGAACATGCGTCCGGTCTTTGGCTCATATCGGATAGCATCCGGATTCTCCCCGGTCGCCGGCTGGCTGATGGTCTTCAGCGTTTTCAGGTCAAAGATCGTCACGTTGTTTCCCCGCCCATTGCTGATGAAGCCCCGATTCAGCGAAGGCACAATCTGGGTTCCGTGCACGCCCGGCGTGTCCGGAATATCGCCGACAACTTTTCCGGCATCCGGATCGATTACGACCACATGCGTCGCGTGCGACACATAGAGACGCCGATTCGCGCTGTCCATTTCCGGATAATCCCAACCGCCTTCGCCGCCGATTTTGATTTCCTTGAGAACGTGATATCCCGTCGACGCCGCAAACAACGTGAACGCGGCCGCGGCCAAAAGCAAACCGAGCAAAATGGCTTTCCGCATAGTCCCCCCTTTTCAGTCGTGGAGCATGGCAAACGTTATCCCAGCCCGGCGAAAATGAGAATTAAAACCGCATTAATTCTTGTTCATCTAGACCCTTGTTCATCTGGACGCCGTATAATCTCCGCAATGCGTATACTCCTGGTCGAAGACGAACGACGTGTCGCCAGTTTCGTCAGCCGGGCCCTTCGCGAGAATGCCTACGCTGTCGATCTGGCCGAGACGGGCGAGAAAGCCATCGACATGGCCACTCACGCCACGTATGACAGCATTCTGCTCGACATTCGACTCCCGGGGTTGAGTGGACTGCAGGTTTGCCGCGAACTGCGTGATGCTCGAGTGGATACTCCCATTCTGATGCTCACCGCGCGCGGTCTCGTCGAGCAAAGAGTCGAAGGTTTGGATTCGGGCGCAGACGATTACCTGACGAAGCCATTCGCCGTAGCCGAGCTTCTCGCGCGAATTCGTGCGCTCATCCGGCGGCGCGCCACGGGTGGCCGCGTTCTCCGTTATGGCGATCTGGAACTGGATCGCCACCAGCGACGGGTGACGCGCGCAGGCCGCGCCATCGTACTGACTGCCAAAGAATTTGGGCTGCTGGAATTCCTTCTTAGCCGGGCCCCGGACGTCGCACCTCGCACGGAGATCATCGAGCGGGTCTGGGACATCCACTTTGATCCGGGAACCAACCTCGTCGAGGTGTACATCAACCGCCTGCGTCAGAAAATCGCAGTGGAAGGCGGTTCGAAGCTCATCCATACCGTTCACGGTATCGGATACTGCCTGAAGGCCGAATGACTGCGCAACACTCAATCCGATGGCGAATGCTCGTTCTCTTCTGTGCGGCCGCCGGCGTGCTGCTTGCTGTGTGCTACGCCGGATTTTATTTCGTTTTCGAACGCGTCGTCCGCGAGCAACTCGATCGAAGGTTGAATGAAGTTGCCGCGCCAATCATGGCTGACCTGGCCGGCGATCCGGCCGACAAAGACGTCGACCTGCTCGACATTCCGGATGAGTACTTCGAAGTTCTCGCAACATCCGGTACCGTGCTTCAACGCTCGAAGAATCTGACTGCCAATCTACCCCTGGTCCCGCAACCCGGACTGCAGACCGTGCACATGCCGGGTCCAGGTGAAATTCGAATCGCGATACTTCCTTTTCAGGCAGGCGAGGAAATCTGGCTCTTCGTGTCGGGGGAATCGACGCGAGAAGTCGAAGGGGCGCTGGCGACACTGAAGCATTTTGCTCTTGTCCTGTTGCCGGTCAGCTTGCTCGCCACCGCCATTGTATTCGGTTTGTTTTCCAATCAACTGCTCGCGCGCATCGAGGCCGTCGTTCGGCAGTTGCGCCAATTCGTGTCCGATGCGTCGCACGAAATCCGGACGCCGCTTGCGGTCCTTCAAGGTGAAGCC
>Ga0207646_10003226_pt1 | contig 18618 bp, 16 predicted proteins | sample KBSK5502metaG_FD_184343 | JGI IMG/M metagenome (GOLD analysis project Ga0207646, IMG submission 184343) | Corn, switchgrass and miscanthus rhizosphere microbial communities from Kellogg Biological Station, Michigan, USA - KBS K5-50-2 metaG... | ecosystem: Host-associated > Plants > Roots >...
TTATAAAGTTCAGTATCTATCAAATTGATGTAAAGAAAATTATTATTCAGGAAGTTGAAATTGATTAATATATAAGTTGGCTCTTCCAAAATATAGCAATGCGCTGCATGTTTTAATCTAAATCCGGGGGTATTTACTCTTACAATCCCGGCTGACACCCATAAGGCAAATAATGTAGCAGGAACATGCCAGGCGGTAAGTGACGGATGGTGGGTCTTCTTGAAGCCACTGTCTCTAAGGCAGCATTCAATATTTTATAATATTCGGGTGACTCCAACAGGTACCCTGACTTCACCAGGTACTAGTCCTCATTTTGCAGATATTACGTATAAACTTCAAGTAGTTAAGTAAGAGTCGTAATCCGCTTGTATGATCGTGGGGCTCGTAGCCAAAGGAGGAGGTCTATTTTTTGCTTCCTTACATTATGTCCATTTTTGCGGGAAAATGATTCGGTAGCATGCCAAAAAGTCCATGGCGTGAAAAAAAGATGAGACGACCTAATGCGAAAGTATGCATAATGGGAAAATAAGTCAATACTATCGGAGAGCAATAGACTTAAACTGAATCTAACATTACGATGGCTTGAGTTCATCCATCAATTCAGCACCATCACTTCGACGACTCTTCTTATCTCAGGCCAAGATATGAATTAGACAATATTTAAGTAACTAGACAAGAAAATAACAGCCAATCAAGTATGCCAGAAGTCAGCAGAACCTTTTTTTCTCCGAAAGATGTTGGTGTTGAAATATCTGAAATTAGAGACGGAATTTACAGGATAGCAGGATTTGTGAAGGACTATGGAATTACATTCAATCAATTTTTAATCAATGACGAGCAACCTACCCTTATTCATACTGGACCTATTGGGATGTACTAGAAAATAGAAGAGAAATTAAAAGAAGTGATTCCACTAGAAAAACTAAGTTACGTGGCATTCCTGCATTTTGAAAGTGATGAATGGGTGGCATGGAATTTCTTAAATGTCCGAAGGCAAAATTAGTCTGCGGCGACCTGAGTTCAAAATTAAATTTGATGGGTTGGTATAATGTTCCAGCAGACCACATTTCTTTTTGCGATAATGAAGTGTTGAAGACATGTAAAAGATATTAAAAGTAGTGATGTCATAATGCGTATGTCTGGTCAATTGAATACTATGTTTGATATTATTCCCAATTACTTGGATATCGTATTGTAAAGTGTTCACTCGTATAAGTCTTGATACTTTGTGCTAATATGGCTTGTAATGTTGAGATCAATATACATCCGCCATCAATAACAAAGAAGACATGATTATGACTCTAACGTAGCGAGTTGTTATGATAGCCATGGTAAGTTGGATATTAACACCAATAATACTGGTTAGATATATCTGAGGAACAGTTTGTAAATGTAACAACAGTCAATTGAAGGGATTCAAGTCTTGTGGGGAGTTGTTAACAATCGCTAGTAACTTGACTAGCGATTATTTTATTCCATTTAAACTTTATTTAATTAAAGTTTATCTCCTATTTGTACTCCCTCTACACTGAGTAATAGAGTTACGTTATGCCTTAATTTTAACAAGGTAGTCGCATCAGAGATAGCTACAGTTGCTCTCCAGGGTTCATTACTGCTAAGATGATAAACTAATGGATTACCGATTACTTTTGCCTATGCATATGAAACTGACAAAAATGAGGTTGTTAAGCATAAAGATAATGTGACTAAAAGCTTCAACATTCTTGTACGACAAGGGTAGTCATCAATCTAAAACATTTGTTAAATTTTTTAAAAGAGCTAGTAAAACAGAGTTTGGTATATAGTGAAATAATAAGCCAGTGATGTAAGTACAGAAACGAATTAAATAAAATCAGGATTGCTTTGGGGAAAATCATAAAGCCTACAATTTACGACAAACTCATCAGGGAGAGGAATAAATGTATTTTTTCCATCACGACAGGAAGCACAACTCGAGATAACCACATTTAGTTTATACACAATAATACACCCTGCGACAATTTTTATGGTAAGTCACGGAATCACCCAAAATATTATGATAACCACAATGTGGGTTTTGTCTTGTGAGTTTGTTTATCTTTTTCATAGCTTTGCCTTGCGATATCAACTCTTTCAGTGTTGCAACGGTTGCAAGACCTGCGGCCTGCTTCCTCAACAATTTCCTCTAGTTGATCATAATTTTGTTGTTCCCAATCGACAATATTCTCATTTGAATGGTGGTGATGCGCAGACAAAATCAAGGTCTTACCCTCTCTGCAAATTGACGAAATTTTACAGCGTAGGAATAATTCGAAGTAGCGAATTGTTTGAACATATGAGAAGGATTGTTTGTTTCCATACTAATTACTACAAAACCAGGCACCCGCCTACAGGCGCATTGAGTTGAATCCACGAGTCTTCTCGTGAAACACCGTAAATACGTTTGTGGGCAGGTATTTCCTATTCTGGCTGGTAACAGAGGTAGTATTATGGAAATCCGGATTATTATCAGAATTATTTATTTACCTAGTCTGAGTCCCGGCTCAACAATTACTATCATGCAGGATACATAACACTCACTTTAATTTCTGAAAATCCATCAAACTAGAATCAGTTAAATCACATTCCTTGCGTTTGTAAATTATTGTATTTTCCAATTTTTTGCCATCCTAATGTATTAAATATTGCATGACAATTAACAATTCTGTTGAATAGTAATTGAAGTCCACATGTCAAAAGATGAGGGGTCAATAGCAGCGAAGACAAGGCGGCAAGTGGATAATGCCGTTTGTTGGCTTCAAAAACGTTACTTTACTGAAGGGGTAGGAGCAAAGAAGCGGCTCAACAAATCTGCGGCACAATTAGCCAAGGCAAACAAAAATGATAAGAATAGTTCACGGTGATTCGATTATTGATATATACCTTAATCTCATGTCGGCAATGCTACTTAGTTCAGTCGTACAACTTATTGCTGCCCTCTGTGATAAGACATAAGACATACATAATACCAGAAAGCATGTCTAGTCGTATGAATAATCTTGTGCGATTGCTATTTGCCGCCATCTGAAAGAACGTCATTGCAGTTTTATTATCTCATCCCATGTTCCAGTTGCAGAGAGCATATAGTATTTGCTGGTGTTTCCAGATTCAAATTGTATGATGTCTCCAGCTGATAGTTGGATTTGAAATAATTTGTTCAAGTACTGAAGAAAACTAGGTCCTGCAACTATACTCTTGGCTTCCTTTTCAAGTGGTTTATTATGATATTTTTGCAGTGCATCGACTAGTCCCAATCTACTAATTTCTCCTACCAACTCAGCCAAGTCCACAAAGGTCTGATTTCGTCTATAGATTCTAAGTACTGCCATTACAAGATATATTACCATTCCATGTGTATATATAATATAGTCTTCAAATATGGTGTGTTTGTATCACTACTAAAAAGCATTTCCCCGTCATAAGAAAGATACACCTGTAGTAGACGATCATGGATCTGCTCTGACTCTACAAAGAGAAATTGATGAATTGGAAATCATTGGAAGCAATATTGCCTCGTTAGCTATCTCTTTATATTAATGAGCAGATTGCATTAACAGTTCTGCTCATACACACGCATACTTCGTTAACGTAACTTGTAATATAATGATATGTTGCAGCGGTTTGGATGCTTCCGTTTGTGATATTCTTGACATTGTAAAAATCATCGGGTAGAATATGATAATAATATATGAAACATCATTCTATTCTGAAATTCTTCACAGGGTCTAAATCTATATGCAGCTGAAAAAGATTGGTCGCAGCGATGGCATTCAAATCCATGTACCTCTGCTACTCGGCTTGGTGCAGAACATAAGAAATTAGGTGGTTCCATGCTTTCGAATAATTTATTCTGTTCCTCAGTTCATTCAATATTCGATATCATTTCGTGATATTATTTATTATTCGTTAGCGATTTCTCTACTTTCGTTACATTCTACAGCCTTTTCAGCATTACATTATTGGTTTTTAATCATAGTGTTAACATCTTTATAGGTAGGCAACACGGCCGATTTAGTTGTTCTCTCAACTAAACCCACAAGGTAAATTCGCCGTACATATGATATCTAATCATCTCCATCGAAAATAGACAGTTCCATCTCTGCAAGTAGAATCGAATTGCGATTTTGGATTCGTCATTGAACTTGATACTTCCATTTCTCCAAGCGTTCTTTCTACCTCACTATTCTGATAAGTATTTGATAATTGGTCTATTATTTCTTCCTTTGAATACGACTTCGAAGGATCGCCTTTCAACAACATTTCTATTCTGACTTCAATATCAGTCGTTTTGTCATTTATCATTTGCGATTAGTGCTTCTAGATGACGTTGGGATGCTATATCTGTATCTCAAGTGTCGGAGACACAGACGAACAATTGAAAATTCATGAAAAAATGCATCAAGAGTTCATTCATTAATGAGCAGCTCATGAATTACGGCAATGACATAGTAAGAATCATGATTACTAAACATTAGTATCGTGAATGCAAAGGAATACAAGGACTTTTAGATAATATACTAGATGTTACGAGAAGTGGAAAATTGAACTTTGGTAAGGAATAATTTAACCTGATTGAGAGAAAGAGATATTTGAATTCAGATTCCAAAAAGAGTCGATACTAATAGAATATTTTAGGTTACATCTATTAAGCCAGCCAGTCATTACAAAGGGGATTATCAATTCAACTCGAACTAGCGGGAACTATTTTATATATTGCGCCTGCAAATGTGAGAACATACAGATAGCCATCAGGTCCAACTTGTAAATCTGTAATCCCTCCATCGAATCCCCTACCAAATATTACTGGTTGACTGTCCTCTGGCGTATAGGCTATCTTGTTGGCAAGTGTACCGTTGAGAACTAATGCTGTTCTATCTTGGCTTAGTTTAAAATGATATAGATTGCCATTGTTGTAATCTCCTACGAACAAATCATTTTGATATTGTTTACCAAGTTTTGAAGAGTTAAGAAATTTGAGTGCAGTAGGGGCTACCGTCTGAAACCAGATGAATTCAGGAACTTTGTATTTTCCTTTTCCTCCAAAGTCGACTAAATTCGAAGGATGAAGATTGAGCAATCCTGCATTCTCATTCTCTATTGCTCCTTTCGGAGTCCATATGCCTTGCACTTGTGCCCAGCCGCTGTTAAACCCAGGTTCAACAAGATTTATCTCATCTCCATAATTTGGGCCATTTTCTGTATCCCATAATTTGCCAGTTACTGGATCAAAATCTATACCAAAGCTATTTCTTATTCCATAAGCATAGTAAAGATTTAGAGGATATGTATTTCCTATAGGACTATTCGGTACGGCCTTTCCCTCTTGTGTAACTCTAATTATACCACTGGTCAAGTCAGGTAGTCCTCCAGTAGCTACATTTTGAGCTTGGGTTCTATGATAAAGAAGATCGCCAATAACAGCATACACATTTTTATCAGGACCAATCAGAACTTTTCCACCATCATGAAAAGGACCAGGGGTAGCAGGAAGGTTTAGAATGAGTTTAGGATTGATTAATTTGTTGTCCACTAATTCATATCTATAAACACGATTTCCTAAAGGTGAGCCGCTACCGTTATTTTCAGTATAATAAAGAAATACAAATGTATTTCCATTTGCGGCCATATGTTTTGTAATAGCAATACCCAACATACCTCTTTCTCCTTCTGTAGCAACATTAGCACTTAGTATAGGCTGTGCAAGCATGTTACCATTTGCAATCCTCTGCACAGTACCTTGATCTTTTTCCAATACCAACATATCATTTGGGCCTAAAAAAGCCATACTCGTAGGGTTGTGAAGTCCTTGGAAAACTACTTCTGCCTTTAGATTTGGAACATTGATAATTGGCTGACCGCCAGAGAACGAAGCCTGTCCATAAACAGAATTAATTGCATAGTCAATAGGTATGATATTTACTGATATTAAAATTAGAGAAAATGGTGTTGAGATTTTGCTGTTGGTTAATGCGAAAGACACGTCTGTTAACCTCTCATAATGTATATTTGATTTATGGTTCTTTTATGATTCTTCTATCCTGACTTGGAATTAGATGTCATTATCGATGTTGATGCTGATGAGGAGGTCGTTGTCTCCATCGTAGAAATGTACCCAGACGCAGATGCCTGTACCGTAGCGTGATAACTGCTATTGCTATTATTATATGAGTTTGAGTTTAATTCAGTGGAATATATAACGTGTCCATTACAACCCACGAATTCTTTACTCGTACCGTTAGAAGTAAAGATGACCTTTACTCTTATGATTGCATTATCAATTTTCTTACCTGTCGTAGCTTGATATGCATTTGCCGTTAACTATATTCTGTGACGATTGAATTGAAATAGATAGTGATTTAGGGTTAGTATTATAGTTAGACTTGGATGTAGACGTTGATTCTCTCAACTTAACTGATATACTTCCAGATGTACTAATATTTTCGTTTGCCCCGCGCCGCAACTAATACCCTCATGTAATATGTGCCTTCACCGGGGTGGACTTGCTGTCGTGAAGTCCTTCTAACAGATTGTATAATCAGTCTCCTGAGGTCACTCAGTTCATTTTATTGTGAGGTGATATGTCACTTCGGCCGCAAAACATTGTGTATTACTTGTAACCCACAATGTTCCTATAAAATGTAGTGCATGACTAAGGGATATAAAATGAACCACCAACCGTTTGATACACCCTGAGTATGACCTGGGTGTCTCATCTACAACTAGGAAGGAAAGAAAAATCAAGACAAAAATCAAATCCAACCTGTTATTAGCCGCTAGATCTTTATTTGTTAACAGGAACTATTCTATATATTGTCCCTTGGTCAAATGTTAGCACATATAGATTACCATCATAAGGACTTACCTTAAGATCAGTAATACCACCAAAGCCTTTTCCAAATATTATTTGGTTAAGGGAATCGTTACTATTTGCTACCCCACCTGCAAGTGGACCGGTTGGAAGAAGTAATCCTGTTCTTTGTGGATTTAGCTTAAAGTGGTAAATATTTCCATTTAAATCATCTGCAACAAACATATCATTTTTGTATAGACTGCCCATCTTGCTAGAATTAAGGAATGTAATTCCAGTCGGAACCACTTTTCGAAACCACGTAAACTGGGGTGGATGATATTTTCCTTTCCCACCAAAATCGACCAAATCATTTGGATGAAGAGGGGCAACATGCTGCTTCTCAGTTTGATCTATAGTATAGCCGCGCAGCCATATACCATCAATCTTATTGTATCCGCTGTTAAACCCTGGGTCAACACGATTGATTTCATCACCAAATGGTAAACCAATTTGTGTATCCCATAGAATTCTTGTTATTGGATCAAAAGCAAGCCCAAAACTATTCCAGATTCCGTACGAATAATAAAGGCTTAATGGATATTTATTTCCCAAAATGCCGGGCAGTACTGGCTGACCATCCTGATTAACCCTAAGTATCCCGCTAGTTCCGTCCAGCTCACTGCCGTTCTGGGCATTCTGCGCTTTAGTATTATGTCCATTGATGCCAACATCACCTATGGCAACATAAACATTATTATCAGGTCCGACAATCACCTTACCGCCATTACCAATAGCTCCTGGAGTTGCCGGTAGGTCTAACAACAGTTTCGGGTTTACTAACTTATTGTCTGTCAACTCATACCTGTATAGGCGGTTACCCAATGGTTGTTTTCCTTCTGTAATATCATCACCAGTATGTGTCTGGGCTTGAGTGTAGTATAGGAAAACGTAAGTGATAGTATTTCGAATCCCATGATTAGACGACGTTGCCGGAGTAAGAGGAGCGACTGCAATGCCTAATAATCCTCTATGAGCATACGTTGCAACGCTTACGTTAAGTAAAGGCTGTTGTAGTTCAGTACCGTTTACAACTCTTCTTACTGTCCCTGCATCTTTTTCTGTAAACAAGATATCATTAGGACCCAAAAAGGCCATACTAGTTGGATATCTTAATCCTCTAAAAACTGCCTCTGCCCTCAGATGGGGATCAACAATAATTGGTCCTTGAGGAGAGGGGAGACCAACTTCTGGATATTTTGGAGCTATGGCTTTTGCAATGTGACTACGATCATGTTGTACGGAATATGGATATTTGTTTGTCATAGAGATACAGGCCAAAATTAAGATTCCAAACAAAATTATCCTTACAAACGATGACGATGGGACTAGTATCCAATTAGGCATTAGAAACTTCCATTTAACCACTTATTGAAGATAATATAAGTAGTATACGTTCTACAATGTCAAAAGTACTGGCTATCAAAATTGTGCTGAGAAAGAGCAAGTAGTATACGATGAAGAATGATTAAATCCAGCTTGTTTTATGTCAGCACAGTTTGGCGTAAAATTTCTAAATTGTTGTTTTTCAACAACCTATTTAACATCCTGTTTAATTTCAGGTGCTCTTTTACTTCTTTCGTTTGATATTATTATTATTATTGCTGTTATTGTGATGAAAGCAAACTCAAACAACTCTGTTACAATACTCATAGAATTTATTGGTAATGCTCTTCCGTGTGTAATTGGATTCGGAACCCGTGTCATACCCCAGATAACAACTAACACTATTGTTCCTCCAAGACCAAAGTAATACCATGGTCTTCCCCAACGTCTTATCACGGGTATTACCCAAAATAACTGAAGTACTCCCGATACCAGAAAGAATATTCCAATATCGCTTATACCCCTGTCCAATCCAGTGAAGAACAACCGTAAGTGCAGTATTCCAGCCATTCCAGTTGTAATTGCTGCTGCAATTAGCAAGTAATAAAGTGTTGAGTGAACATTTGTTTGTTTATCCTTTTGCTTCATTTCCGGTTTATCACCTATGATATTTATGATTATTTACAGGTTAATTACTTGCAAGAAGGTACTATTTAGCAATTATTATTAGCCTGAGTGTCACAGCGACGTTCTAGGGCAAAACCCAGACTCCTATCGACAACAAGTAAGTGCTTGTGACCATCGCGGCGAGGTGACGTAGTGACGAATCGTCGAGAACAAAAGCTTTTCGATATAATGTTCTCTCGGGGACAGAACTTGAACGGGCAAAAACAATATGAGAATATACTGAATCAAATTCGTAGTTAAAGACAATACTCTTTCTTATATCATACATCTAAGATACAATCGTACACTTCTTATGATTGTAGTAGGTTTTCTTCCGTGATTAGCCAATATATGATCTATCATGTAGGATCTTGTATTACAACTTAAACATATGATATCATTGTAAACGACCAAAATATTAGATAGTTTCCGGTAATAGCTTATACATTATGATGACCAAAACTAAGAAAAAACAACTGCTATCTTCCACAGTCTTATTGGGTGCACTGGTCCTTGTCACGGTAATAGTAATCCCCTCCAGTAGAACAACAGATGGCATTATTTTGTCTACCGCTACAGCTCAACAAACAACAACTCCCAAAAAATACTTATTGTTACAACAAGCCACAATGTATTAGGAAATAGTGGGTATCCTACAGGAGTATGGCTACCTGAAATGACTCATCCTTTCTCAGCAATGGCAAATGCAGGATTTAACATAACTATTGCAAGTGTTAAAGGTGGTAACGTTCCTATTGATCCTTATAGTATCCCGTCAAATTCGCAAGGTACAAACAGAGATGATCCTATAACTGAAAAGTTCTTACATACACCGACTTATGTAGCGATGATAAATCATACTGTACCTCTCTCTACTATCAATCCGAAGGATTATGCTGCAGTTATATTTCCAGGTGGAAATGGAGCAACTTATGACTTTCCATGGGACAAGAACGTAAATAAGATTGCTGCTACCATTTATGAACAAGGAGGAGTTGTAGCAGCTGTTTGTCATGGTCCAGCAGCACTTCTAAATGCGACACTATCTAACGGGCAATACCTGATAAAAGGAATGAAGGTTACAGGTTTTTCAAATGAAGAAGAGGCAATAACTGAAATACTAATTGACAAGAAACATGTTCTACCATTCTTCTTAGAAAACGAACTTCCAAAACGTGGAGCTATCTATGAAAAGGTATATGTCCATGAACCCCTTGTCATTGTGAGTGGTAATGGAAGGCTAATAACAGGACAGAATCCAGAGTCAGCTACGAACGTTGGTGAAAAAGTAGTTGAACTTCTCAAAGGACAGGCAACATGATGTTAACTAAGAACGAAAATAATAAAGGAATACTTCCAAAGCTTCCATAAGCTTTTTTCCTCCGATTAGAAATCGACTCTAGAAGAGTTGAGAAAAATGCAGACCGTTCTAATAACATTTTGAGGTCATGACTAGTACAAGCCAATTTTTTGAGGAACTAACTAAGAAGAAAAGATGTTTACTTGCAAGTATCAAACGTAGTAGGCGACTTCATTAAATAATCACGTATAATGATATAAATCATTGACGGATATAGACATTAGGAAAGCCCTACAAATGCTCCCCATTCCATATCAACTAGACGATTAATAATCCTGTTTTCAGAGTCAAACACATTGAATATTAAATTGATATAACCTTGATACAGTATATCTTCGTGGTCCTATGTACATTTACTGCTTTTGGTAAATAGGCAAATATGGAATATAATTGAACTCCGTAAGAAAAGAAATGTTTCTCATCCCACTGTGTTTGATATATTTTCGACTTGGTCTCATATTAGAGCACACCTCCAACTACGTTCTAGGCTCTAATGGTACGGCTCTATCTGGATAGTTGCCTGGCTTATTTTGAACTTCTTTTCAAGTATTGCATTTATCTCTTGCAAAATTGTCTGTGATCTACTTCGATCAATTACAACTACATGTGCTGAGATTGCATTCATACCAGATGTTATTGTCCATATATGCAAATCAAATACTCCTGTTACGCCTTTTATATCCAGTATAGCGTTTTTTACTTCCTCAGGCGATATGTTAGCCGGAACGCCTTCCATCAAAATATGGATTGACTTTTTAATAAGAGACCATGTCCTTGGTAGTATAAATAATGCTAGACCAATGCTGATTAATGGATCAGCCAGATAAAATCTGGTAGTTAGTATTATTGCACCAGCAGCGATAACGCCTGCAGCGCCTAATGTATCGTTGAGAAGTTCCAAGTATGCGCTTTTCACGTTGAGGTTTTCTTCTTCAAGTTTCTTCACTATGTCTACATGGTCATTGTCTACGTGAGATTCGTGAGAATGTCCACTACTATCGAGCACTCTCATTCCAGCAAAATTCACACCTAGTCCAATAGCCGCCACTATTATCATAGGAAGACCTTGTATTTCTGGGGGTCCAAAAATTCTTCCATAGGCCTCATACAAAATATACACCGAAATTAATATCAGTACTACGCCGTTTAAGAGCGCTGCTAATATTTCTGCCCTATAGAATCCATAGGTATGTTTCAAAGTCGCTGGTTTACGGGTATAATTGATAGCAAAGAGAATCAATGCAAGCCCTCCGACATCTGCAAGCATATGTCCTGCATCTGCTAGTAAGGCCAGACTTCTAGTGGATAAAGCAGCAATGATTTGTACAACAAAGTAAATCGAGGTAAGCAAGAGGATAGACTTTAGCTTGGTTATTCTGTGCGTTAAAGGTATATTGTCTCGTCTATCTCGCATTTACGGGCTCGCTCTTTTTATACAAAACAAAAATATTTTTTCCCATGATTGTTCAAATACTCAGTTAGACTGGGTCTCTTGGTATGGTAGTTTTTTTATCAATGATTCGTTTTTCAGATGATAATGCCAACTTTATTAACTTGATGAGGTATAGAATATATTTATTAAGCTTTAATAATAGTGTTTGAGCCTTTTTGTAATGTGGTATTCATGTCATCAGTTACAAGTATATCGCCATCTACAAATTTACATAATAAACTTGATAATAAAAGATGGAAAAAGGGTTATTCAAGCAGACCAGAAGCTGACCGATTACCTATTGCCAAGACGTAACACGTTCAGACCGAATACCAAGGTTTGTTATTGATAATGCTGCTATTTTTATATGAAATCTACATCTCATCTCTCGGATAGAATCTTCATTCTTCTCTCTTTTTTATTCATTATAGTGCTTCCGCCAAATGATATTGCCAGATTAAATGAAAGGGCAACGACAGCAATATACAATGAACCAAAAATTGGTATATTGAATAGAGACGACACTAGTGCTCCAAAGTGGTTCGTATACTCGAGCATAAAGATCCCTGAAGATATTCCGACTAGCAATCCAGCAATGAGGGCTTCTTTCCTTAGTGATTTGATATAGAGACCAAAGAATACTGCAGGTAGAATCTGTGTAATCAGTATTCCTCCCAAGAGTTGTAGTGATATTGCGTAGGTAGCTGGAATAGTAAACACAAAACCTAGTGCTACAAACTTGAAGACAGTTGATGAAATTTTTGTTATTCTAGTCTCAGAACTTGCAGACGTGTTTGGCCTAATCTCTTTTATTATATTTCTTGTGAGCAGATTTGCCTGTGACATTGCCATAATTGCTGCTGGTACCAGACCACCTATGAATATGCCAAGAAGAGCTATACCTGTGAACCAAGGTGGCATTGTATACAAAATCAATGAAGGAACAACAAGTATACCACGTGAGCTTTCAGGAAAATGTGAAAGAAAATTCATCGCAGGTGGAACAGCATATATGAGAATTCCCATAAGTGCCATAATAGCAAGTCCTATCCCGTAAAGCGGTAGGAGCGCAGTACTCTTTCTAAGTTTATGTACGGTTTCTGAGCTCAAAACACCGTTTATTGCATGGGGATAAAGATACAGTGCAAGCGCGCTTCCCAATACCAGAGTTGCATATCCTGTAATAAGCGAGTTGGGTACGGTCACGTAACTTGGCTTTACATCCCTAAAGGCAGTACCAAAACCTCCGCTAATACTCAGAGGAACCACAATTATAACCGCAATAACAGTTATCCAGATCAGTATGTCTTTTAATACTGCAGTAAGAGTTGCTCCCCTTAGTCCGCTAGTATATGTGAAGGCAGCTAATATCACAAATGCAACTAAGAGTGAGATTTCCTGAACCGTATGAGAATTAGTTATACCTGAAAGCATTACAATAAGAACTGATTGCATGCCTACTATCTGTAAGGCGATATATGGTAGTAGTGATACAATTCCTGTTATTGCAATCAGAACAGCCAGGGTTGTGCTACCAAATCTGTCTTTTATAAAATCAGAAGCAGTGATGTAACCTTTTTCTTTCGCCAAAGCCCAAAGCCGGGGCATAGTAACAAGCGCTACTCCAAATGCTAACGCAACATAGGGAATTGCAAAAAAATACAGCGAGCCTTTTGCAAATACCCCTGAGGGAATTGCAACGAAGGTATAAGCAGTATAGATGTCTGCACCGAGTAAGAAAAAGACAAGTGTGGTACCGAGCTTTCTTCCCGCCAAAGACCATTCATGTGTATCGTTTAGGTTACCTCTGCGCCAGTATTTTCCATAAAATCCGAGAACTATAAACAAAGCAAAGAGGCCAAGAAAGGGAATTATAGTAGCAAGTGCAATAGTGGTCATCTATTTATTGACTCTTCCTCCTTCTTTTTCCCTCCACTCATCAAGCGTGCAAATCCCAGGTAGAACCCAGAGCAAAGTGCAAGCCATACCATTTGAAACCAGTAAAAGAAAGGCATTCCCAAAAATTCGGGTTCCCTTCTATTGTATAGAGGCGTTAACAGATTAATTATAGATGGGACTAAAATCAAAAGAGCTAAGATGACATATCGTAACTTCGTTTTCATTCGTTCTGCAATTCAACGACAAAAATATAAACACGAAGGTTAGCATAAATGATAATAAAGATTAGTCAAAATAGTACTACTAGGCTGTTGCAGCAAAATAGTGAAGCACGGTGAGTGCCTTTTTGGATAAACTATGAGATAAATTGTTTGACTTCACTTCTGTCTACGCCCTAGTCGATTGTCTCAAGTTATCGTCTCATTTTTATCTTTTTTGGGTCAAACCAATAAATTTATGATATGAGTGGGATGCCACATCGGTTGTAATAGGTTGATTTATCTGCGTAGCAGTGAGAAGAGATGAGACGATTTGTAGCAGCCTTCAAAATATGCTTAGAATGATATAGACTCCATAAAAAGCAAGAATTGTACTCATTGAAATAAGTAATGCAGAATAGAATTTTCTTTTTAATACTGAAATGCCCCTATGTATCGTGTAGGATGTTATTATTAACCAAGCATAGTCCATCCATATGTGAAATGAGAATAAAAAAAGAATTCCGATGACAAAACCGAAGAAATGAATTGAATCCGAAATCAGCTTTAAACCTACTGTGAGCCACCATACTAGAAAAAAGGGATTTAAGCCACTAAATATAACTCCTAATAAAATTGGTCCTTTCTTGTAGTGAATTCCGGCATATGCCTTTTGTTTATCAACTTTACCTTTTGCGATGCTAATTATTTGGGCAAACGCGAAGACAATTATTGCACTACCACCAATGATGCTAATTACCTTCAGATTTTCATTATTTAGAAAAACGTGCGAAAATGTAAATAAACCGAATGCTAATGTTATGACTAATGAGAATTCTACCATCGTATGTCCGAAGGCAATTTTAATTCCTCCCGTAATCCCAAGTTTGCTCCCATATATGAGGTTGATAAAAAATAATGGTCCAGGTGATAGTACACCTGATGTCGAGACCAGAATAACCTCACCTGCAAATTCCAACGGATTCATATTTTGTCTTCGGGAATTGTTCTTGAGCGGCCACAGAACTTAGATTGTTGCTTTTGTAATGTCAAGTTTATAATCGCTTTGTTACATATGAGAAAATCATTTTTAACGATCTGATTATAGAGGTAAGTATTCATGGATGTCATCTACTCTCAAATGTTAACTAATGTCTCACAATTTGATTTCTTGCAGCAACTAACTCTATATGTCGTTAGCCTGTTCTGTAATCCCTTCTGATCCTAAGCATAACTCGCCAATTTTCAGATCTTTGAATGCTTTACTTGTGACTTCGTCTATTCTCACCTTGACGGTCGATTTCTTACTTTCAATAAAGCCCTGAACACGAGCCGGTATAACGAGAGAGTCGCCGCCTACAAAAAAGCACATGCCTGGTGGATACGTGAAAGTGTTCTCTGAATTCATCATTTTTATTTTTAAGAGCGGGGTTTCGTCAGGGGAGATATCAATATCATAAATCTGCTTCCAAAATTCCATTAAATTTCTGTTGTCGGTCTCAGACACTTTTTGATTGTCTGCCTTTCGCATTATGATTTCTCCTGCTACTTCCCTTTTGTTACTTTCTTCCTTTTTCCATTCCTTTGTAGGTCAAATCTTATACCCGCTGCACTATCAATATGTTCTGCCTTCTTAATTACAATAATCATTTCTCCATTACGTGCTTCCCATGACCAGTCTAGCTGATCGCCTTCTTTTAACTGCCATTGTTTAACAATACTCATTGGTACAACAGTACGAAGCGAGGCAAAATTACTAGATGCCCTTGCTAATGTAGTTTTCTCTCCCACACGTAATATCATATTTCTTCTATTTGTATAGCTTGCTAATATGCATTACCTCAAGCATTACCTTAATATACGAGTCCGTAACACTCTATAAGGTAATGAAAGAGGTAATGCACCAGTTTTGCAATGCGATTGGACTACGAATGTCATCAAGGACTCCGGTAGCCGGATTTAAAAGGAGAGAACCAATTGGAAAGATCTTTGACAAGATAATGCACTATGAAGGAATCAAGCGGACTTTTCTCAGATCTTTGAACTCTGAGGAACCAGTACATATTTTACTAGTCAGCCCACCTGGACAGGCAAAGACCCTTTTTTTTAAAATGCATACTGGAAACACCCGGACAGAAAAAGGTATTCTTTATCATAGGCGGCAACGCCAGCAAAGCCTGTATTATAGATGCCCTATTTGATCTTCGGCCTAAGTATCTGCTTGTTGATGAGATCGAACACTTGAAATCAGAATACCAAACAATGCTTCTTTCCTTGATGGAGACTGGAATACTAACTCAAACGATGCACGGGAAGGTCAGAGAGACAAACATGAAAACTTGGGTATTCGCTACAAGTAACGGTACTAAGAGACTTTCAGAACCTTTGCTTAGCAGGTTCAGAGTCATTTATATAAACGAATATGATTTTGCACAATTCTACGAGATTTCAACCAAGAAGCTGCTAGATGAAGGCCTTTCTGAATATGCTGCAGATGAAATTACAAAATCAGTATGGAAGCATTTGCCAAATCCTAACATAAGAAATTGTGTGCAAATTGGACGTCTGGTAAAGAATGAACCGAACATAGGGATGGCCATTGCAGAGGAGATTCAGAACTTCAAGGAATACGGGAAAGAAGAACAGGATGGGTATCGAGTATACAAAGAAAAGGTTAGTGGCCTCTAAATTGCAAATAGAGGACTTTGTATTCTCAGCAGGTGGTGGATTCTTGTTTGGTACCGCAGCTGGATATGCTATAAAGAAAGTGATGAAAATAGCTGCCGTAGTTATCGGTTTGTTTGTGGCTGCACTAGCATATCTATCGTACAAGGGATTAATAGATGTAAAATGGGTTGCAATGGAGAATGCTACAAGAAGCGCATTGACGAACGCGACCGGACAGGTTGTTCACGCACTTAACAATACATCAACACAATTCGCAGCGCATCCATCTACTGTCTCGGCATCAGGCCTACCAATAGCAGCTGCGGTTGGATTTGTTCCTGGCCTGTTAATGGGGTTCAAAAAGGGATAAAAAACGATTGAAATTGACACCATACTTGGAAGTAAACGCATCTCCTTGGAGGGAAGACATGATTTGTTTGTCAAGCGCCCCAGTGTTAATCGTAGCCAAATCTGTTCTCGCAAATCGTGGAACTGTCCCTGGGATCATGGCCCGGAGTAATGATGGCCAGCTGCAAGTAGATGATGGTGGTGGAAATACGTAAATGAGTAAACATGATAAATTGGTGAATGTACTGCATAAAATATACTTTTTAGAGTACAAGACAAGAAGCTTCAAAGAAATTCGAAAACGGATAGAACATTATGAAAAGAGAAATCTAGAACTCGTTTCAAAATGGCCTAATGGGATACCAGAATGGGTACAGAAAGAGATCTACGATATAGACATAAAAATCAGAGAATTAAAGTGGACAATATACGATGACTGAGAGGCCGACATACGAGAACACAAAATGCGAAATTCTATCTAGGCTGCTATGCTAGTTTCCATCAAAACACCAGCATTCAACATCATTAAGGTTAGTTTTCTGCACTAATTACAGTAGTAGCACAGAACCCGATATAGTTTGTCTTTGTATATATGATACCCCGTACCCTCCGGGGGAGGGTACAACATTGATTTCCGTACTTTTTTGCAACAAGTTTTAAAAAGAAATGTTTTGTATGAGCATAGGGAAATCTGTTTTTGGTGTTATTGAACATTGTTCTACGGAGGGAGATTTACCCCTGGTCGATTGACCAGGGTAGGTAAAAAGGCAGTACTTTCGTTTTAGTACTCGCTCTTCAGGGGAGAAACTAACAATCTTTGTCAATCTGTACGACAATACAGACCGAACCACCATGTCAAATTCCCTGGCCTGGAGTACTATCGAGTCCGACACACTCACTTAAAGTCTAGTCGAAGATGATAATACAATAGAGGCCTTGGACGCTTATACGAATATCATTGTTTGATGAGATATTAACTAGTTACCTAAACTCGGGGTTTATGTAACTATGCTTTTGAGATTCTGGATTCATAAGCTGCTGGTTCTTTTATGGCAAATATAATCATCCTAAGGAATGCATTCCTATAACGAAAGAACAACGAAACTTACTGGCTGGTAATGATGGGCGGAGACTGGTTAAAAAAGGGAGCACCTAATCTAGTGGTACCTACCCCAAACCAAAGCCAATTAGTTAGTTTAGCCAATGATGATATAATAGAATAGGATCAGTATCTAGAAGTTGGATATGGAATAGTAACTCTAAGGATAATAACTACTACCTCACGCATAAGTGTAGCAAGAATTACAACATCTGCCCAAAGGATTATGAAATAGTCATTAACAATGTATTCTATGCCATGATATTATCTGTCGTATATCCAAGCTGTTAACACAAATTTTACATCCAGATAACTTAAGAGAACCTTTATACTATGTGTGTATATTGATGATAATAAATGAAGAAGGACTTTATCATTTCAAAGATCGAAGCCTCTCAAGATGGTACACCTTACATTTATGTCACATTTAGTGACGTGAATGACTATAAAGCAGGGGGCGAAAAACAGCAGAATCCTTTTGGTCCAAACATGATGGCATTTACTTCCCCAGAAGATTTGATGAAAAATTTACCGAAGATGATGTCAAATATTTCCAGGATGACCGGGGGTGGTGGTGGAGCTCCTACGGATTCCCCTACATTTAAAATGAGTATGAAAGAGTATGAGGACATTGGTATGAAAGTGGGCGATAAAGTTACGATAGAAATTAAAAAATCAGAAAATAGTGGAATTTGAGTAGCATTAAACGCTAGAAATACAAACTCATCTCTTCTATAGCGGCCTCTGGTCGTTGTTATT
>Ga0207646_10003227_pt1 | contig 18606 bp, 12 predicted proteins | sample KBSK5502metaG_FD_184343 | JGI IMG/M metagenome (GOLD analysis project Ga0207646, IMG submission 184343) | Corn, switchgrass and miscanthus rhizosphere microbial communities from Kellogg Biological Station, Michigan, USA - KBS K5-50-2 metaG... | ecosystem: Host-associated > Plants > Roots >...
GGCGTCCGGAGGGCTGAGACGCTCTCTGCCCTACCCTCTTCCCGTTGGGCCGAGGGTAGGACAAAGAGCCGTCCGGAAATGGTGCGCCCTAGAGGAATCGAACCTCTGGCCTTCGGATTCGTAGTCCGACGCTCTATCCATCTGAGCTAAGGGCGCGCATGGCGGAGAGGCCGGGATTCGAACCCGGGACAGAGGTTTTGCCCCTGTAACCGCTTAGCAGGCGGCTGCCTTCGGCCGACTCGGCCACCTCTCCAAACGTCAAGCCCACAGAGTATAAGGTATTCGGGGCGCCGCGACTACCGGGAAGCCGCCGGTTGGCCCTATGCTGTGGAGCGAGGAGACCCTGCCATGACACGCCTGCTCGAATTGCTGCACGACGCCTGGACGCTGATCCGCCCCTACTGGTTCTCCGAGGACCGCTGGGCCGGCCGGGGACTCCTGCTCGTCGTCGTCGGCCTGAACCTCGGCATCGTCTACATCAACGTGCTGCTCAGCAAGTGGTACAACCTCTTCTACAACTCGCTCCAGGACAAGGACTATCCGGCCTTCTGGAGCCTCCTGATGCGTTTCTCGTGGCTCGCCGGCCTGTTCATCGTGGCCGCGGTGTACCAGATCTACCTCAACCAGATGCTGCAGATCCGCTGGCGTCGCTGGCTCACCGAGCGCTACCTGGGCGCGTGGCTGACCGACGGCGCCTACTACCGCATGCAGCTCACCGCGGGCGAGACCGACAACCCCGACCAGCGCATCGCCGAGGACCTGCGCCTGTTCGTCACGGGCGCGCTCTCGCTGAGCATCGGGGGTATGCGCGCGGTGGTGACGCTCGTGTCCTTTCTCGCCATCCTGTGGGGGCTCTCCGGCTCGATCACGCTGCCGATCGGCGGGGGCTTCACGGTACCCGGCTACATGGTATGGGCGGCGGTGGTCTACGCCATCGCCGGCACGTGGCTCACCAACCTGATCGGCCGGCCCCTCGTGCGTCTCAACTTCAACCAGCAGCGCTACGAGGCCGACTTCCGCTTCAACCTCGTGCGCTTCCGCGAGAACACGGAAGGCGTCGCCCTTTACCGGGGCGAGGCCGACGAGATGCGGACCTTTCGGGAGCGCTTCTCCTTCGTGGTGCGCAACTGGTGGAACATCATGCGCCAGCAGAAACGGCTGACGTGGTTCACCTCCGGCTACGGTCAGGCCGCGATCATCTTCCCGTTCCTGGTGGCGGCGCCGCGCTATTTCCGCGGCGAGATCCCGCTCGGCGGCCTCATGCAAACCTCGCAGGCCTTCGGCCAGGTCCAGGATTCGCTCTCGTTCATCGTGACCTCGTACACGGACATCGCGGAGTGGCGCGCGGTGGTGCTTCGGCTTCTGGGCTTCGAGCGGACCCTCGCGCGCGTCCGTGCGGAGGCGGCGGTCGAAGGCGTGCGCCGCGGGGCCGGCGCGGAGGCCGGGCTCGCCCTCGATCGCGTGGACCTGTACCTCCCGGGCGGACGTCCCCTGCTCGAGGGCGTCACGCTCGACCTTCGGCCCGGTGACCCCACACTGATCAGCGGCCCGTCGGGCGCGGGCAAGAGCACGCTGTTCCGCGCCATCGCGGGCATCTGGCCCTTCGGCCGCGGAGAGATCCGGCTGCCCCACGAGGGTCGGGTGCTCTTCCTGCCGCAGAAGCCCTACCTGCCGATCGGCACGCTGCGCGAGGTCGTGAGCTATCCGACGCTGCCGGGCGTCGTCGACGATGCGGCGCTCCGCGAGGCGCTCGACGCGGTGGGCCTCCCGGATCTGACCCCGCGCCTCGACGAGGCCGCGCACTGGGCGCTCTCGCTCTCGCCGGGCGAGCAGCAGCGTATCGCCTTCGTGCGGGCCCTGGTCCAGAAGCCAGACTGGCTGTTCCTCGACGAAGCCACCTCGGCGGTGGACGAGGCCAGCGAGGCCCGGCTCTACGCCCTGCTGCGCGACCGCCTGCCCTCCACCACGCTCGTGAGCGTGGGCCATCGCAGCACCCTGCGTCCCTTCCACGCGCGGCGCCTCGTGGTCACGCCCAACGGCACCGGGTCGGGTACGGTCGAGGAGGTGCCGTCCACCGCCTGAGCGGCGCGGGAAAAGAAATGGCGGAGGGGGAGGGATTCGAACCCCCGATCCCTTGCGGGATTCCGGTTTTCAAGACCGGCGCCTTCAACCGGACTCGGCCACCCCTCCGCGTCTGACTATCGTACCGGACGTGACGGGCCGATGCGCTCGAGGCCGCCCATGTACGGGCGGAGCGCGGTTGGCACCGTGACGGACCCGTCGGCTTCCTGGTAGTTCTCCAGCACCGCGATCAGCGTACGGCCCACCGCCAGCCCGGAGCCGTTAAGGGTGTGGCAGAAGTCCACCTTGCCGCCGGCCGCGGGACGATATTTCAGGTCGAGGCGGCGAGCCTGGAAGGCCTCGCAGTTCGAGCACGACGAGATCTCACGATACTTGCCCTGGCCCGGCAGCCACACCTCGAGGTCATAGGTCTTGGCCGAGTGGAAGCCGATGTCACCCGTGCAGAGTGTGACCACCCGGTAGGGCAGCTCGAGCCGCTCCAGGACCGCCTCCGCGCTTCGCACCATCGATTCGAGCTCGTCGTACGATTGCCCGGGCGTGGTCACCTTGACCATCTCCACCTTGTCGAACTGGTGCTGGCGGATCATCCCCTTCGTGTCCTGACCGTAGGTGCCGGCCTCGCGCCGGTAGCACGGCGTGAAGGCGCAGTAGCGCTTCGGCAGCTCGGTCTCCGGCAGGGTCTCGCCCCCGTGCAGGGCGGTGAGCGGCGCCTCCGCGGTCGGAATCAGGTAGAGGGTGCGGTTCGCGTCGGGCTCCATCGTCTTGAAGAGCTGCTCCTCGAACTTGGGGAGCTGGGCCACGCCGGTCATGGTCTCCGCGTTCACGAGCTGCGGGACCCACACCTCGGTGAAGCCGTGCTCGCGCGTGTGCAGATCGAGCATGAACTGGGCGAGCGCCCGGCTCAGCAGCGACGCCGCGCCCCACATGACCGTGAAGCGGGCCTTGGCGATCTTGCTGGCCCGGTCGAAATCGAGGATGCCGAGGGCCTCGCCGATCTCGAAGTGCTGCTTCGGCTCGAAGGTGAATTGCCGCGGCGTGCCCCACCGCCGCACCTCCGGGTTGTCCTCCGCCGAGGCCCCCACCGGCACGCTCGGGTGCGGGAGGTTCGGTAGCTCGAGCAGCAGGCCGTCGAGGCGCGCATCCACCTCCTTCACGAGGGCGTCGAGGGCCTTGATGCGGTCGGAGACCTCGCGCATCCGCGCCATCGCGGCCTGCGGCTCCTCGCCGCGCCGCTTGGCCTGGCCGATCAACTCCGAGGCTCGGTTGCGCTCGGCTTTCAGCTCCTCCGCCTCCGTCACGAGGCGCCGGCGCTCGGCGTCGGCATCGAGCACGGGCCGGAGCGAGACCCGCCCCCCGCGCGTCGCGAGCGCGCGCTCCACCGCCGCGGGGTCTTCCCGGATCAGCCTGATGTCGAGCACCGCAATTCCTCCACCCCTCACCCTGCCCTCTCCCCCGAGGGGAAAGGGAGAGAACCATAACAAAAAAGAGGCCGCAGCAGCAGCGGCCTCCCTGACCCTCGCCCGGCGATGCGCCGCGGCGAGGGCTTACCCTGACGGCACCTCCGGGCTGGCCTGCTCCGCCTCCACGCGGGCGAGGTTGCCGACCTGATCGTCGGCATCGATGTCGATGATGCGAACGCCCATCGTGTTGCGCCCCTGGCTCGTCACCTCGTCGGCGTGCAGCCGGATGATCTTGCCCTTGGTCGTCACCACGAGGATGTCGTCGCCCTCGCGCACCTGCAGCATGCCGACCACCGCGCCGTTTCGGCCGGCCGTCTTGATGTCGATGATGCCCTTGCCGGCGCGCCCCTGGAGCCGGTACTCGTCGAGCGGGGTGCGCTTGCCGAAGCCCCGCTCGGTCACGGTCAGCACCGTCACGCCTTCCTTCACGGTCTCCGCCGCGATCACCTGGTCGCCCTCGTCCACGTCGATGCCCCGGACGCCGGCGGCGGTGCGCCCCATCGGCCGGACCTCCTCCTCCGGGAACCGGATTATCATGCCCTGCTTGGTGGAGAGCAGGACCTCGCGCTGGCCGTCGGTGCGGCGCGCGGCCATCACCTCGTCGCCGTCCTCCAGCGTGATCGCCTGGATGCCACCCGCGCGGGGATGCGAGAAGGCCGACAGCTCCGTCTTCTTCACCTTGCCCTGCTTGGTGGCGAAGAGCACGTAGCCCCCCGACTCGAAGTCGCGCACCGGCACGCAGGTGGCCACGCGCTCGCCGTCGGCCAGCGAGAGCACGTTGGCCATCGCCTTGCCCTTGGCTTGGCGTCCACCCTCGGGGATCTCGTGCACCTTGAGCCAGTGCACCTTGCCCTTGTTGGTGAAGAACAGGAGGTAGGAGTGGGTCGAGGCCACGAACAGATCCTCGACGATGTCCTCCTCCTTCGTCTCCATCCCGGTCACGCCCTTGCCGCCGCGCTTCTGGCTCCGGTAGGCCTCCACGTGCGTCCGCTTGATGTAGCCGGAGCGCGTGATCGTCACCACCATGTCCTCGTCGGCGAGCAGGTCCTCGATGGTGAGGTCCGCGGTCTCGGCCAGGATCTCGGTGCGCCGCTCGTCGCCAAACTCCTCCTTCAGCGCGGCCAGCTCGTCCTTGATGATGCCGAGCAGCCGCTGCTCGGAGGCGAGGATCCCCTTGAGGTCCGTGATGAGGGCCAGCGTCTGCTCGTGCTCCTCGACGATCTTGTGCCGCTCGAGCTGGGTCAGCCGCTGCAGCCGCATGTCGAGGATGGCCTTGGCCTGGATCTCCGAGAGCTCCAGCCGGCGCATCAAGGCGTCCTTGGCCGCGTCCGGGCTCTCCGACTGCCGGATCAGGCGGATCACGAGGTCGAGCTGATCGACCGCCTTGCGCAGCCCCTCCAGGATGTGGGCCCGCTCCTCGGCGCGCGCCAGGTCGTACTTCGTGCGACGGGTGACAACCTCCCGGCGGAAGGCGATGAACTCCTGGAGCATCTGCTTGAGATTCACCACCTGCGGGCGGCGGCCGACCAGGGCCAGCATGATCACCCCGAAGGTGGTCTGCATCGGCGTGTGCTTGTAGAGCTGGTTGATGATGATCTGCGGAATCTCCCCGCGCCCCAGCTCCAGCACGATGCGGATGCCCTCACGGCTCGACTCGTCCCGCCGCTCGCTGATGCCCTCGATCCGCTTGTCCCGGATCAGCTCACCGATCTTCTCGATCAGCGTCGCCTTGTTCACCTGGTAGGGCAGCTCGGTGACGATGATCGCCTCGCGGCCCCCGCGCATCTTCTCCACGTGCGCCTTCGCGCGCAGAGTGATGATGCCGCGGCCGGTGCTGTAGGCCTCACGGATGCCGCCACGACCGTAGATGTAGCCGCGGGTCGGGAAGTCCGGCCCCGGGATCACCTTGATCAGCTCGTCGACGGTGACCTCCGGGTTGTCGATCACCATCACGAGCCCGTCCACCACCTCCCGCAGGTTGTGGGGTGGGATATTGGTGGCCATGCCGACCGCGATCCCCGAGGAGCCGTTGACGAGGAGGTTCGGCACCTTGGTGGGCAGGACCACCGGCTCCTGGAGCGACTCGTCGAAGTTCGGCGTGAAGTCGACGGTCTCCTTGTCGATGTCGGCCAGCAGCTCGTGGGCGATCTTGGCCAGGCGCGTCTCGGTGTAGCGCATGGCCGCGGGAGGATCGCCGTCGATGGAGCCGAAGTTGCCCTGCCCGTCCACGAGCGGGTAGCGGAGCGAGAACTCTTGGACCATGCGGACCAGGGCCTCGTACACCGGTGCATCGCCGTGCGGGTGATACTTGCCGAGCACTTCCCCGACCACGCGCGCCGACTTCTTGTAGGCCCGGTTCCACGTCAGCCCCAGCTCGTGCATCGCGAACAGCACCCGGCGATGCACCGGCTTGAGGCCGTCCCGGATGTCGGGCAGCGCGCGCCCGACGATGACGGACATGGCGTAGTCGAGATACGACTTCCGCATCTCCTCTTCGATGGGGACGGGCGCCTGTCGCTCGGGGCTCATGGAATGCTCGCGAGGCTCCTAGATGTCGAGGTTGATGACGTCGAGCGCGAACTTCTCGATGAACTCGCGGCGCGGCTCCACCGCGTCGCCCATCAGCACCGTGAACATCTCGTCGGCGCCGACCGCGTCTTCCATGGTCACGCGCAGGAGGGTGCGCGTCTCCGGGTTCATGGTCGTCTCCCAGAGCTGCTCGGGGTTCATCTCCCCGAGCCCCTTGTAGCGCTGGAGCGTGGCCCCGTCCTTGGCCATCTCCATGATCGTCCCCATCATCTCGTCCAGGCTCTTGGTCTGGATTTCCTTCTCGGCCGCGTCCACCACCGTGCACGGTCCCTTGTGCAGGCCCGCGATCTCCGCGTGGAGCTCGAAGAGCTGGGCGTAGTCCGGCGACTTCAGCGCGTCGATGCTGAACTGCGCGGCGTGGGGGCCCGTCAGGTGCACGGAGGCCGCGTCGCCGTTGTCGCCGCCGTCGAGCCGCGCCGACCAGCCCGGCAGCTCCCCCGCCACTTCCGCCACCACGCCCGCGATCTCGGCGTCGCCCACCCCCCGCTTGGTCGCCTTGAACTTCCGGCGTAGCAGCCCGTCGAGGATGGGCCCAGGGATGCCCCGCCGGCTCAGCTTGGCGAAGAGGGTCCGGAACTCCAGCACGCGCTTGAGCGCCTCCAGCAAGGCCTCGGCGCGTAGCGGGGCCGACTTGCCGGGCACCTTGATGCTCGCCTTCTCCACCCACTGCTCGAGGAGGAACTCCTCCATCTCCCGCTCGCTCATCAGGTACCGCTCCGCGCGCCCCTTCTTGACCTTGAAGAGCGGCGGCTGCGCGATGAAGAGGTGCCCGGCCTCGATCACCTGGACCATGTGGCGGAAGAAGAAGGTCAGGAGCAGGGTGCGGATGTGCGCGCCGTCCACGTCGGCGTCCGTCATCAGGATCACCTTGTGGTAGCGCAGCTTGCTGACGTCGAACTCCTCGGGGCCGATCCCCGTGCCGAGCGCCGAGATCAGCAGCCGGATTTCATTGTGGGACAGGACCTTGTCATAGCGCGCCTTCTCTGCGTTGATGATCTTGCCGCGCAGCGGGAGCACCGCCTGCGTCTTCCGGTCGCGGCCCTGCTTGGCCGAACCGCCCGCGGAGTCGCCCTCGACCAGGAAGATCTCGCGGAACTGCGGCTCGCGCTCGGAGCAGTCGGCGAGCTTGGCGGAGAGCCCCTCGTCGTCGCGCCCGCCCTTGCGGGTCAGCTCGCGCGCCTTGCGCGCCGCCTCCCGCGCCTGCGCGGCCCGCACACACTTGTCGGCGATCTTGCGGGCGGTGGTCGGATCCTCCTCGAAGACCTCGCCCAGCCGGTCGTTGACGATCTGCTGCACGAGCCCCTTCACGTCGGAGTTCCCGAGCTTCGCCTTGGTCTGCCCCTCGAACTGGGGGTCCGGGATGCGCACCGACACCACCGCGGTCAGCCCCTCGCGCACGTCGTCACCGCTGACGTCGCCTTTGAAGGTCTTCAGGAATCCGTTCGCCTTGGCGTAGTTGGAGATGGTGCCGGTCAGGGCCGCTCGAAAGCCGGTCAGGTGCGTGCCGCCCTCGCGAGTGTTGATGGTGTTGGCGAAGGAGAAGACGCTCTCCTGATAGCCGTCGTTGTACTGCAGCGCCACTTCCACCTCGATGTTGTCCTTCTTGCCCTCGAAGAAGAGCACCTTCGGGTGGATCGGCGTCTTGTTCTGGTTCAGATGCTTGATGAATTCGATGATGCCGCCCTTGTACAGGAAGGTGTGGCTGCGCCCGTCGCGCTCGTCCTCGATGACGATCTTGAGGCCCTTGTTGAGGAAGGCCATCTCGCGCAGGCGATTCGAGAGCGTGTCGAAGGAGAACGTGGTCTCCTCGAAGATCTTCGTGTCCGGCTTGAAGCGCACGATCGTCCCGTGCTTGGTCGTCTTCTCGCCCGCGGCGAGCTCGCCCTGCGGCACCCCGAACTCGTAGCGCTGCGTCCAGACCTTCCCCTGCCGGCGGATCTCGATCTCGAGCCACTCCGACAGCGCGTTGACCACCGAGATGCCGACACCGTGCAGGCCACCCGACACCTTGTAGGCGGAGTGCTCGAACTTGCCTCCCGCGTGGAGCACGGTGAGCACGACCTCGGCGGCCGGCTTGCCGCTCTCCTTGTGGAGGTCCACCGGGATGCCGCGGCCGTTGTCCCCGACGGAGCACGAGCCGTCGGAGTGCAGGATGACCTTGATGCTGTCGCAGTAGCCGGCGAGGGCCTCGTCGACCGCGTTGTCCACCGCCTCGTAGACCAAGTGGTGGAGCCCGTAGGCGCCCGTGTCGCCGATGTACATGGCCGGACGCTTGCGCACCGCCTCCAGCCCCTCGAGGACCTTGATGTCACTCGCGGTATACGTATCGGCCATCAGGCAGCGCCTCGCACGGTGCTGAGCCTCGGCTCGGTCACTCGACCGCCCCTCACGTCCCACCACGAGACGCGCCGGATTTCCGGCAGCGCCGCATCGGCCGTGGTCAGGAAGACCTGCCCCGCGGCCGCCACGTGCTCCAGCACCCGCGCCTGCACCTCCGGATCCAGCTCGGAGAGCGCGTCGTCGAGCAGGAGCACCGGCGCGCTGCCGACCGCCCGCGCCACCGGGCCCGCCTCGGCAAGGCGCAGCGTGAGCGCCATCAGCCGCTGCTGGCCGCGCGAGCCGTAGAGCCGCAGATCACGGCCGTCCACCTCGATGAGCAGATCGTCACGGTGGGGCCCGACCATGGTCTGCCCACGGCGCGCCTCCTCGAGGAACCGGGCATCGAGCGCGGCCAGGAACTCCGGCTCTCCCGCGGCCGCTCCCAGCGCCTCCCCGTACTGCAGGCTGACCGCGCCCGCCCCCGCGAGCGTGGGATAGAGCCCGCGCGCCTCGACCTCGAGGGCCTCCACCGCCGCGCGCCGCCGCCCCGCTAGCTCCACCCCGACCCGCGCGAGCTGCTCGTTCCACGGCGCGAGCGCGTTTCGCAGCGCCCCCTCCGCGAGCCCGCTCTGCAGGAGGTGGTTGCGGCGCGCCAGGATCTGGCGATACCGGCCGAGCCGGTTCAGGTGCGCCGGGTAGAGCTTGCCCGCGAAGCCGTCGATGAAGTTGCGCCGCGCTTGGGGGCCCTCGGTGAGAATCGCCAGGTCCTGCCAGCCGAAGCCGATGGCGCGCGCCCAGGGACAGCCTTCACCCCCGACTCCCCATCGCCCGTCCTCGCGCTGGACGACCGCGCGGCGGACCGCCCGTACCGTGTCTCCGCGCCGGATCTCACCACCCACGAAGGCGCCGGTCGCTCCCCAGGCGAGCATGTCCACCGCCTTGGCACCGCGAAACGACCGGCCGACCAGCAGGACGCCGAGCCCCTCCAGCAGATTGGTTTTTCCCTGCGCGTTCGGCCCCGCGAAGACGTTCAGGTGCGGCGCCGGCGTGAGCGAAAGTGTTCGATAGTTGCGAAAATCTGACAGTTCTACCCTGTCAATCTCCAACGATTTTCGCTCCCATGAAGAGGTGTTAAATCCTCATGGGCATGATAACACACAGGGTTCCCTCATCTTCGAAGCTTTTGAATACTCCGGGGCTCAACCCATCCTTCATTTCGATCAGAACCTGCTCGCCACTCTGCGCGCCGAGCGCGTCGAGGACATAGCGCGAGTTGAATCCGATCGCGATCTCCTCGCCCGCGAACTGCGCCTCGATCTGCTCCTCGGCTTCACCGTAGTCGGGGCTGTTGGCGGTGAGCTTCAGCATCCCCGGTGAGAGCAGGAACTTCACCGGCTTCGTCCGCTCCTCCGAGAGCACCGACACCCTCCGCAGCGCCGCGGTCAGCGCGGCGCGCGATAGCGTTACCCGATGCGGGTGAGCGCGGGGGACGACCTGCTCATAGTTGGGAAACGTCCCCTCGATCAGCCGCGCCATCAAGAGCACGTTCGGCATGCGCAGCATGAACTGGTTGTCGCTGACCGCGATCTGGACCTCTTCTCCGGATCCGACGATGCGGGCGACCTCCTGCACCGCTTTCCGGGGCACGATCCCCGAGATGCCGGGACCCGCGACCGGGAGCTGGCGCGCTGCGAGGGCCAGCCGATGACCATCGGTAGCCACCATCCGCAGCTCCTTGTCGTGCACCGCGAACAGGATTCCGTTGAGTGCGTAGCGGCTCTCGTCGTGAGAGATCGCGAAGGTAGTCTGGCCGAGCATGTCGCGCAGCACCTTGCCGTCGAGCGTCAGCCAGCCGCTGGTCGCGCCGTCTCCGACCGCGGGAAACTCCTCCGGGGTCAGACCCACCAGACGATACGACGCCCCGGCGCAGCGCAACGCGACCCAGGCGTTCTCCTGGACCTTCAGGGCGAGGGGCGCCGCCGGTAGCTCCTTCACGATCTCCATCAGCTTGCGCGCCGAGATCGTGATGGTGCCCGGTTTCACCACCTTGGCCGGGCCGCTCACCCGCACGCTGACCTCGAGATCGGTCGCGGTCATCCGCAGGCTGTCACCCTGGGCCTCGAGCAGCACGTTGGCGAGCACCGGCAAGGTCTGGCGCGGCTCGACCACGTTGTGAGCCATCTGAAGCCCGCGGATGAATGCGTCACGATCCACATGTACTTCCATAAGACTCTCCGTTGTTCAGTATGTAGGAAGAAATGAGAAAGCTCGTCGTCGTAGTCGGAGGCGGAGGTGTGGATAGGTCGGGAGACGTGAAAGTTCGTCACGGGGCGAGCAGTTGGCTACGCGCCAACTGTGGATAGGCGTGGGGGCGAGCGGAGGGACGACGGAAATCACAGCGAGATGCTCTGGGTAAGTGTGTCGAGAGTCTTCTTGAATTTGGGATCTTCCTGGAGCATCGTCTGGATCTTTTCGACCGCGTGGAGCACGGTGGTATGGTCCTTGCCGCCGAAGGTGCGGCCGATCTCGGTGAGGGAGGCGTGGGTCAGCTGGCGGGCCAGGTACATGGCGATCTGACGCGGGAAGGCGATGGCCTTCGTTCGGTTCTTGGCTCGCATGTCGCCGAGCTTGATGCCGAAGAACTCGGCGACTTTTCGCTGGATGTGTTCAATCGTGATGATCTTCTCTTCTTCACCCCAGAGATCGGAGAGCACCTCTTGGGCTAGCTCCACGCTCATCTCCCGGCCACTGAGCGAGCAGAAGGCGATCATGCGGGTCAGCGAGCCCTCGATCTCGCGGATGTTGGCCTTGATCCGGCTCGCGATGAGATAGGCCACGTCGTCCGGGAGACGAACGCGCTCGATCTCCGCTTTCTTCTTCAGGATGGCCACGCGGGTCTCGAAGTCGGGCGGCTGGATGTCGGCGATCAGACCCCATTCGAAGCGCGAGCGCAGGCGCTCCTCGATCTCCGGGATCTCCTTCGGAGCGGAATCGGAGGAGACCACGATCTGCTTCCTGGCCTCGTAGAGGTCGTTGAAGGTGTGGAAGAACTCCTCCTGGGTTCGCTCCTTGCCGGAGATGAACTGGATATCGTCGATGAGCAGGAGATCGATGGTGCGGTACTTGGCCCGGAACTCCGCGGTCCGGTCGTAGCGGATGGCGTTGATGAGATCGTTGGTGAAGCGCTCGGTGGAGAGATAGACCAGGCGGAGCGAGGGGTAGAGGCGCGCGATCTCGTGACCGACCGCGTGCAGGAGATGTGTCTTGCCGAGCCCGACCCCCCCGTAGATGAAGAGGGGGTTGTAGGCCTTCGACGGTAGCTCCGCGACCGCCTGGCAGGCGGCCTGCGCGAACTGGTTGGAATTGCCGACGACAAATGACCCGAAGGTGTAACGGGGCGAAAGGCCATTGGATAGCGGCACCGGCATCGGTTCGCGAACCGGCGCCGGCGCGCGCTCGAGGTCGCGGTCGATTTCGATGGAAACCACCGGGTTGCCGCCGAGGACGTCGCGCGCCGCGACCTGGAGGGCCTCGGTGTAGTGTTGGACGAGCCAGTCGCGGCTGTACTTGTTCGGGGCGGCGACGCGGATGAGATCACCCTCCATGGCCGTGACGCGGCAGGGCCGCAGCCAGGACTCGATGGCGGTTTCGGGGATCTTTCCCCCCAGCGTCGCCAGGACACGGGTCCACAAAGAGTCAAGCATTGTCGGGCTCTTGGTCGGCGGCCGCGCAAGGAGTTACACACAGACTTATCCACAGGTGTGGATAACCGGCAGCATTCCGGGTGGCCTGGTTTTGCGGGGCGCGACGACAGCAGACCAGGTGGCGACGTCTCATTGATCCAACCAGCGACGAACAGGCGCTGCGCGTCCAGCACCGCGCCGGGTACGCGAGCGTCGGGATCCCCGGACTCGCGCCGTTCGCTACGCGGGAGGCGACCGTATCACAGCGCCGAGCACGGTCGCAAGGGGCTTGCGCGCCTTGACTTGGTTGTGAGCGGTCCGTAGACTACGTAGGTTCGTCCACCCAGAGGGGAGTTTTTCCATGAAGAGGACGTTTCAACCCAATGTGCGCCGGCGGAAGAAGACACACGGATTTCGCTCGCGGATGAAGACCCAGGGCGGGCGGAAGGTGCTCAAGCGCCGGCGGGCAAAGGGACGCAAGCGCCTGACGGTCTAACACCGCGCAGTGCCGACATCGCAAGCGGCCTTGCCGCTACCGCGGGAGGAGCGCCTCCGGCGGGCGGCGGAATTCCAGGCGGTCTTTCAACATGGCAGCCGAGTTGAGCGGCCGAGCTTCGTCGCGCTCTGGCAGCGCGCGGAGGGCCGACGCGTGGGCTTCGCGGTGAGCCGGCAGATCCGGGGAGCCGTCCCGCGCAATCGGGCCCGGCGCCGGATCCGGGAGGCCTATCGGCAGGTCCGGGCGCGGATGGTCGATGACGTTGCGCTCGTGGTTGTGGCACGACCGAGCGCTGCCACACGTCCATTCTCCGAGTTGGTCGAGGACATGCAGCGGCTAGCGGAGGTCCTGGCGCAGGCGCCTCGCGGGATCCAGCCGCACCAATGAGCGCGGGGGGACTGGCGGCGCTGCTCGTCCAGGGGTATCAGCTCCTGATCCGGCCGCTGCTGCCGCCGTCGTGCCGGTTCGTCCCGAGCTGTTCGGAATACGCCCGGGGAGCGCTCCTCCATCACGGCGTACTGCGCGGCGGATGGCTGGGAATCCGCCGAATTATGCGGTGTCATCCTTGGAATCCGGGCGGCTACGATCCACCGCCGGCGGGACGATCGAGAGGGTAATGGATAAGCGGACAACGCTGGCGCTGCTCCTGATGGCCGCGCTCCTGATGATCTACCCGGCGATTTTCATGCGGTCGGAGCCCGAACAGAAGGCGCCGACGAAGACGGAGGCTCCAGCCTCGGCCACGAAGGCGCCAGCGCCCGGTGCGTCCGGCACACCGGCGGCACCCGCAGCAGCAGCGGCGCCCCCGCCTATCAAGGAAGCGCCGGCGGTCCCAGAACGGACTGCCGTGGTGGAAGCGCCCCTGTATCGCGCCGTGGTGGCGAGCTCGGGCGGTCAGACCGTGAGCTGGGAGCTCCGCTATCGTGGCCAGAAGCCCATGGTGGCACCCGGGGCGTTGGCCTCGAAGGGCTTGGCCGTGGTTCGTCCTGGGCAGCCTGCCCGCCCAATCGCGCTGACGCTCTCGAGCGAGAAGCTCGCGCTTTCATCCGGTACCCCTAGCGGAGAGCTCGTGTTGACGGGTGAAGACGGGTATGGCCTGCGGGTGACCGAGACGCTCCGCTTCCATGTCGACAGCTACCTGGTGGATCACCACATCAAAGTCGAGAATCGCCACGCGGTGGCGCAGAGCGCCGAGATGCTGGTGGCCTGGACGGCGCCGGTCGAGCCGCCGAAGGAGGCGGAGCGTTTCCAGGGCCAGCACCCCATCCGAGTCGTCCGGATGGCAGCCGGACATGTGCACCGAGAAGTGCTTGCCAAGACTGCTGAATTCAGCGGTGAGGGGCAATGGATCGGCCTCGAGAGCGAGTGGTACTTGACCGCCCTCATCCCTCGGAGCCCGGGTATCCAGCTCAGCGAGATGAAGGTCACGGAGGCCAGGGCCGATGCCCCGAAGCCGCTGGAGCTAAGCCAGGTTGCCCTTCGGATGGCCCTGCCGTCCCTCAAGCCGGGTGAGGTTTGGGAGGGGCGGGTCCAGACCTACATCGGGCCGAAGGAACATGGCCAGCTGAAGGCGATAGGGGCTGGGCTCGAAAAGTCTATATATTTCGGTGGGTTCCCTTTACCACAGGATTATGGCGGCCTGCCGATGGAATGGCTCGCCGTCCCCATCATGTGGCTGATGCATCGCTTCTACGAGTACACACATAACTACGGCATTGCGATCATTCTGCTGACCGTCATCACCAAGGTCCTGTTCTTTCCGCTCACGATCAAGAGCATGACCTCGATGAAGGCGATGCAGGCGCTGCAGCCGCAGATCAACTCGCTTCGCTCGAAGTACAAGAGCGACCCGCAGCGACTGCAGCGGGAGACCATGACACTCTACCGGGCGCATAAGGTGAACCCGCTCGGGGGCTGCCTGCCGATGGTCGTGCAGATCCCGATCTTCTATGCTCTCTACGTTGCGCTCTCAGTCTCTGTCGAGATTCAGAACGCTCCGTTCATCTGCTTCGGTCGGGCCTTCGGAGTCGATCTGTGGATCTGTGATTTGGCCGCGCACGACCCGACGTACGTCCTCCCGATCCTGATGGGCGTGTCGATGTTCATCCAGCAGAAGATGACGCCGGTGATGGGCGATCCACGCCAGGCGAAGATGATGCTCTTCATGCCCGTACTCTTCACCTTCATGTTTCTCAATCTACCCGCGGGGTTGGTCCTCTACTGGACCTTGTCGAACGTGCTGCAGATCGCTCAGCAGAAATATATGGAGCGGATGAACAGGAAGTCTGAAAAAGCTCCGGTGCGTGCAGCGAAGAAGGCCTGATTCTCTGGCCGGACTACCGAGGTGCCTAAGAGAACGGTCGACCCACTCGACGAGCTGATGGCCGCGCTGGCAGTGCTGACCGGCCGACCGGCTACTGCCGACGATCGGAGAAGCTTCCAGCAGTATCTCCACCTCTTCCTTCGCTGGAACCAAGTCCACCGCATGACCGCCCTGGACTCAGCCAGGGACATCGTTCACGGGCTCTTTCTTGACTCTTTGTTGCTCTTCGCGCTGCTGCCGCCTCGCCCCCTCAAGGTCGCGGACATCGGGGCCGGCGCAGGAATACCGGGTCTCCCGATCCGGCTCGCGGATCCCAACCTGGCCCTCATGCTGGTCGAATCCCGGAGGAAGCGGGTGTCGTTCCTTCGCACGATGTGTCGGGAGCTCAAGTTGGCCGATGTCATTGTGAAGGAGGCCCGAGCCGAGGAGCTGATCCGGGAAGAGCCAGCCCTTCGCGACGCCTTCGACGTTGTGGTTACTCGCGCAGTTGGCCCGGTCGTCGGGCTGTTACCGGTCGCGCTGGGATACCTGCGGCCTGGGGGGCTCTTCATTGCCGGGGGGTCACCTCACCCGTCCGCTGGGGCCCCTCTTGAGGTAGTGCGCGTGACGATTCCAGGGACGAGAAGCGCAAGGACCTTCCTGAGAGCTCGAAAAGGGAGTAATGTTCCACGTGGAACGTGATCCAAGTGTTTCACGTGGAACATCCTGACCGCCCACGGTGGAGTCGATGTCCCGAATAGTCGCCGTTGTCAACCAGAAGGGTGGGGTCGGCAAGACGACTACTGCGGTCAATCTCGCTTCAGGTCTCGCACTGGCCGAGCGCCGCACCCTGCTAGTCGACCTCGACCCCCAGGGAAATGCCACCACAGGCCTTGGTATCGACAAAGGAGGGCTGGAGCGGACGATTTATCACGTGATGCTCGAGGGGGCAAGCATCGTCGATGTCGTCAAGCCGACTCCCCTGCCCACCCTCCACCTGGTTCCATCCGATATCGACCTGGTTGGGGCCGAGATCGAGCTGGTGACCCAAGATCAACGCGAGGGTCGGCTGAAGCAGGCCCTTGGCGGTGTGAGTCACGGTTACGACTACATCATCATCGACTGTCCCCCCTCCCTCGGGTTGCTGACCCTCAATGCGCTTGCCGCTGCTGATTCGGCGCTCGTGCCTCTGCAGTGCGAGTATTACGCGATGGAGGGATTAGCACATATTATCAAGACGATAGGGCTCGTACGGGAACGCCTCAATCCGCGGCTCAAGGTCGAAGGGATCGTGCTCACCATGTTCGACGGCAGGACCAGCCTGGCCGCCCAGGTTCGAGCCGAGGCCCAGCGGCACCTAGGCGATCAGGTCATGACGACGATAATCCCGCGAAATATCAGGCTCAGCGAGGCTCCCAGCTACGGGAAGCCGATCATGCTCTACGATCTTCGGTCGGCGGGCTCCACCGCATATCTCGATCTTGCTAGGGAGGTGATCTTACATGGTTAATCGACAGCACGGGCTCGGTCGTGGCCTGGGTGCCCTGCTCTCCGCTTCTGGCCCGTCGGCTCCGGAAGCAGCGCCGGCCGTAGCGATCGACCTGCCAATCGAGGCGATTGTCCCCAATCCGCAGCAACCCAGAAAAGACTTTGATGACAAGTCTTTACGAGATCTTTCGGCCTCGATGAGCCAGAGTGGCGTGCTGCAACCGGTGGTGGTTCGGCGACTGGGCAGCGGCTACCAGCTCATCGTCGGTGAACGACGTTGGCGCGCGGCAAAGCTGGCCGGGCTCACCCGCATCCCGGCCGTGGTCCGCGAAGCGAGCGACGCGCAGAGCCTCGAGCTGGCCCTCGTCGAGAACCTGCTCCGCGAGGACCTGAACCCGATCGAGGAAGCGGAGGGGTACCAGCGTCTGCTCGCCGAGTTCGGATGGACGCAAGAGGAGCTGGCTCAGCGAGTGGCCCGGGACCGGAGTAGCATCGCCAATTGCCTGCGGCTGCTCAAGCTCCCTGATCTCATCCAGGCGGATCTGCGGGCGGGCCGGCTCACCATGGGGCATGCGCGGGCGCTGCTCTCCCTCGCCTCCCCTGGCGAGCAGCTGAAGCTCCGCGAGGAGATCCTGGCGCACTCCTGGTCGGTCCGCGCGACGGAGCAAGGCGTGCAGGCCAAGCGCGCGCGGCCGACGCGCCGCCAGTTGCGCCGCTCGCCGGAGCTGGCCGCAGTGGAGGACGCGCTCCGCGGGGTGCTCGCCACCCGCGTGCGTCTCATCGGTAACGAGCGGGCCGGTCGGATCGAAATCGTCTACTCCTCCCGCGAGGAGCTCGATCGCCTGGCCGAGCTGATCACGACACCGCCACGGTAGAGATCAACGGTATGACCGAGCGAATCGTCGTCGGCATGAGCGGAGGAGTGGATTCCTCCGTCGCCGCCGCCCTCCTCGTCGAGCAGGGCTTCGACGTGATCGGGATCACCCTGCGCGTGTGGCCGTGGCGCGAGCCGGAGGAGGCGACTCGCAAGTTCGGGAGCTGCTGCTCGCCTGAGAGCGTGGACGACGCGCGCGCCGTCGCGCGGCGGCTCGGCATTCCGTACTATCTGCTGAACTCCGAAGCCGAGTTCGAGCGCGCGGTGATCGAGCCGTTCGCGCGCGCCTACGCGGCCGGACGAACTCCGGTGCCGTGTGTGGCGTGCAACCGCGACGTGAAGTTCGGCTCCCTCGTCCAGCGCGCTCGAGCCTGGGACGCGGTGGCGGTGGCCACCGGACACTACGCGCGCATCACGCGTGATGCCGCGACGGGACGCTTCCTGCTCTGGCGCGGACTGGACGCGCGCAAGGACCAGTCGGACTTCCTGTGGCCGCTCACGCAGGCTCAGCTCGGGGCCGCGCGGTTTCCGGTGGGCGATCTCGGCAAGGCCGCAGTGCGGGCGAAGGCCCGCGCCCTCGGGCTCGTCACGGCCGACAAGCCCGAGAGCCAGGAGATCTGCTTCATTCCCGACGACGACTATCGGGGCTTCCTGCGCCGGCGAATTCCGGAGGCCTTCGGGCCCGGACCGATCGTGGACGGGCAGGGGGCGGTGCTCGGCCATCACGGGGGCCTCGTGAACTACACCGTAGGCCAGCGTCGCGGGCTGGGTCTCTCCTCGGCGCGAGCCCTGTACGTCACCGCGCTGGATCCGTCGCGTAACGCGGTGGTCGTGGGAGATGCCGACCGGGTCAACGTGGAGCGGATCCGGGCCGAGCAGGTCAATTTCATCGCCATCGACGCGCTCAGCGGCCCACTGGCCGTGGCCGCCAAGATCCGGCACAGCCACGAGCCCGCCGCTGCGACGATCCAGCCCCTCGAACCGGGTGCCGTTCTGGTCCGGTTCGAGCGGCCCCAGCGCGCCCCCGCACCCGGCCAATCGGTAGTGTTCTACCAGGGCGATCTGGTGGTGGGCGGGGGGGTCATCGCACGCGCCGAAGTCCCTTGACAGGGTCGACGGCCGCGGTGATACTCGGGTACCGTTTGTTCCTTCTTTCACAATAGCGCCCGGTCGGAGAACTCACCATGATTCGCGGACTCGCCATCGCTGCGCTCCTGCTCGGAGTGGTGCCGTCGGTGGCCCTCGCCAGCGAGGGCGGCGGCGGCCTGATCAACGTGGACAGGTCGCTGTTCATCCAGATGATCAACTTCGGG